>JAABUQ010000118.1_pt1 | contig 159123 bp, 163 predicted proteins | sample 5560001 | NCBI WGS metagenome assembly JAABUQ01 (sample SAMN10711888, study PRJNA513371) | rock metagenome | isolation source: Antarctica rocks | place: Antarctica: Victoria Land, Finger Mt nord | collected 2015-12-18
GTGTGCAGCAGGGGGCTGATGACCTGCCACAGCACCCAGAGCAGGGCCAGCCCGGCCAGGATGGCCAGCTGCACCACGAGCGCCTTCTGCCAGTCGCGGTCGAACAGGCCGCGCCGCGGTAGCGGGGTGGGGTCGACCGGCGACGCACCAGCCGGGGTCGCCGCGACGGTCGGCACGTCTTGGGTGGTTATGGGGTAGTGGTCACCGGCCACCGCCGATGGGCCCGGGCTACCGCCGCTGATACCGCTTCCCGTCACCACCCTCACATCTCCTGCGAGGTCCATAGCCACCTGTCCTTTCGCACAGGGCCGAGTTTGCTGCGGTGCCTGGAGCTGTCCCGGCCGCGGTCACTGCAGCGGCGGGTCGAACATCCACTCCTGCTCAGGGCCGCCGTCATCGTCCCACTGGATCATCACCGTGCCGTTGTCATGCGAGCCCTGCGGGTTCGCCAAGACCTTGCGGCTGGCCATATTGCGGATTCTGAGTCCACCGTGGCGCCCCGGCTCAATACCCCACTCCTGCTCAAGCCCGCCGTCCATGTCCCACTGGATGATCTCCGTGCCGTTCGTCTGGGAGCCCTGCGGGTTGGCCAGGAGCTTGCCGCTGGCGACGTTGCCCAGGCGTGCGCCCCCGTGGGGCCCCCTGTCCATCTCCCACTCCTGCTCGGGGCCGCCATCATTGTCCCACTGGATGATCTTGGTGCCGTTGTCACGGGAGCCCTGCGGGTTGGCCAGCGCCTTGCGGCTGGCCATATTGAAGACCCTGTAGCGCACAGGCTGCATGTCTGTACCTCCTCTTGGAAGGAGTCGACGGCTTCTTAGCCCGCTGGGTACCGCTCGGGATGGGCGGCTTTGAAGTCAGCGCCCACGAAGTCGTCGATTTCGGTCGCGCCCGGATCAGGCGCGCCCATGCCGAGCACATGCTGGCGAAACGCCTGGTAGTCGGTGGAGTCTTCGCCGGCCTGGGCGCGCTGGTCGCGCCACTCGTCGTACTGCTGGCGGAGATTTGGATTGTCCGCGGATAGGTCCGAAAAACTGGCCATCACACTGCCTCTCGTATTCCATCGTCGAGTAGAGCTGTTATCTGTGGAGACGCTGCTGCGGGTGCACCGTGGATGGCGCACCCGCAGCACATTCTGGGCGTTGCGTCAGCGCCGACTGGTGTTCTGGTCGAGCCTTCCCACGTCCCCCTCGGCGTCGACATCGACGACCTCCTTGCGCACCGTGCCCGAGACCTGCTGCGTCTGTTGCACCGCGCGCTTGCCGATCTCGATCTCTTCGTACACCACCGCCCGCTTCTCGACCGAGACCTGCTCCTCGGACACCGGTATCGCGATCGTCTTGCTCTGATCGCCGATGCTGCCATCGGCGGGGCGGCGATTCACGGCGTGCCGCTCGATGGTGACTTCCTCGTGCGTGACCGGCACATCGACGGTCCGCTGCTGGCTGGTCACCTCGGTGCCCACGCGCACCTCGCCGGCCTCGACCGACTGCTTGCGCGCGGTGAGCTCCTCCTCGCGCAGCTCGACGGTAGCTCCCGACTCCTCGCGCCGTGTCGACTCGGCCGCGCCGTGGTGCCCCGTGTGCTCTCCGAACAGATGCCGTTCGTCATTCGCCGTCGGCTCGCTCAAGCTCTCTTGCTTCGCCATGCTGTTACTGTCCTCTCTGAATAAGGGTGTTACGAGCTGTGCGACGCCGCGTGCGCCTTGGTGCTCAAGTCGTGCGCCTGCTTCGAGTGCTCGTGCGCGTGGCGGGCGTGCTCCTTGCCCTTCTCGCTGTCGCCGGCCTCGTGGTGAACAGCGGACAGGTGATGGTGCTTGGCCGCTTCGTGGTGGTGCTCCGCCGCGGACAGGTGGTGCGGGGTGGATGCGTGTTTCGTTGGCATGATGCTCTCCTTGCGACTCACCGCTACCCGCGGTCAGCCGCGTGAATGTCGCCTGTGGTCCGGCTCAGGGCCGGCGGGGTTCCACGACGAAGGTCGTTGCCGCGGGTGTCCCAGTCCCCACCGCATTCGTGGGGGCACGGCTTGCCTGCGGCTCACTCGGTTCCTGCGCCTGGCGTTGGCCGGCCTCGGCCGCCTTGGCCATCTTCGGCGCCGCCTCCTGCCCTTTCTGATACCAACTGGCCACGATCTGCCCGGCCGTCTCCCGGCCACCCAGACCGAACGCCAACCCGAGCGCCAGCGCCAGTGCCCCGACGATCGCCATGAACAGCGTGTTGACCAGCGTCGTCGCGATGCCCACCTGGTCGACGGCGATGACGATGGCGAACGCCATGACCGCGATCCGCGCGATGTTCGCCATCAGATCGGGGTTGCCGAGGCCGGCTTCGGCCGTCGCACCACGGACCAGGTCGGCCAGCGCCTTGGCCGCCAGCCCGGCCAGCACCAGGATCACCAGCGCGACCACCAGGTTCGGCAGCCACAGCAGCAACTGCTGCAGGACCTGCGAGACGGCGGGCAGCCCGAGCGCGTCGAAGGCGCTGACCAGCACGATCAAGCGTACGAACCATTTGGCAACATCGGCGATAACGCCAGCGGCATCGTTGTGGACACCCATCTTCTGGACGAAGCCGCTGAACCCCGACCTTTTTGCCATGTCGTTGAACTTCACCGCCCGCAGCAGTGCGGCCACAGCAGCAGCCACCGCTGACGCGATGAGCCAGCCGATGATGATGATGACCAAGAAGCCGAGGATCTTCGGGATAGCGCCGAAGAGCAGCGCCAGCGCGGCGGCGAGTGACGTCAGAAGCGCCGTTGTCATGTCGGTGATAGGGGCCATGGGTAGTGTCCTCCGAATTGGGCTTGCGGCGCCGCGTCGGTCCGACGCCCGGCACCACCATGCCAGCCCAGGAGTGCGCCGTCATGAGGAAAACTTCATGACGCGCCCTTTGCCGACGTGTCAGGCTGACGGACGTCGCCGCGGGCGATACCCGTGTTCGGTGTAAGGAAGCGGACCAGCAGGCCGCGCTCCGGCGCTGCGCCCGACTCTAGACGTTACCGGGTCGTCAGGCGCTCAGCGCCTCGCTCGCTCGTCACAGACTCTAAGGAGAGGGAGAATCTCATGGGACTACTCGACTCGCTTCTGGGCACGAATACTCAGAAACAGGAATACCAGGACTTTGCCGGCCGCTACCAGCAGGGCGCGCCCCACGAGGGCTATTCCGACCAGGAGGTCAGCCAGCGCTACCAACAAGTGGCCCCCCAGCTGTCGCCTGAGGAGTACCAGCAATCCGCGGAGCAATCGTTTGCCCGCCTGTCGCCGCAGGAGCGGATGCAGTTTGGCCAGGGCCTGCAACAGCATGCGCAGCAGCAGAACTACACCGGTCCGGGCTTCGGACCAGGCGTCGCCGCCGAGCAGTACCAGGATCCGCGCTACCTGGCGCAGATGACGAGCCAGATGCACCAGCAGCAGCCCGGCCTTCTGGGCGGGCTGCTTGGCGGTGGTGGTGGCGGCGGTGGCGGTGGGGGTCTCGCGGGAAGCCCCGTGGCGAAGGCGGCGTTGGCGGGCATTGCCGCGACGGCCGTGATGAGCGCCCTGGGTGGCGGGATGGGTGGTGGTCTCGGCGGAGGCCTCGGCGGCCTGCTGGGCGGTGCGATGGGTGGCAACCAGCCTGGTGGCGGCAGCTGGGTCTAGGCGTGCGGGACGCAATGAAGGGGACAAGCGTGAAGCACGCGATGCTCCCTGCCGCGCTGGCAGGATCGCTGAGCGTCGTCCTGTTGCTCACCTCGGTGGCAACCGCCGCGGGCGAGCAGGTCGCCGTGTACGGTGGCGATCTCACACCGTCCCAACGCCAGGAGCTCGAAACCCTGTTCGGGGTGGACGCGACGGTCAAGACGGATACGGTCAGCAGCCAGGAGCTGATCGCCGCCCAGAAGCAGGCAGGCCTGGAAGCATCCGCCTCAGACAAGGCGATCTCCAGCTCCCTGCTCACGTGCGGCAACAAGGGCGAGGGCCTGACGGTCAAGACGCAGAACATCACCCGCATTCCGGCGGCGACGTACGCCAACGCGCTGGTCACCGCCGGGGTAGGCGACGCGGACGTCCTCATCGCTGCCCCACCCAGCAACCCGGTCTCCGGCGAGTCCGCGCTGATCGGGGCGCTCAAAGCGTTCCCCCAGTGCCAGGGCGGCAAGCAGCCCGAGCAAGCGCGGGTCAACCTGGCGTACGAACAGGTGGCGCGGACGGCCGATCTCGCGGGCGAGTCTGGCGATCTCAATAAGGCGTCGACCGTCCTGCTCAAGGCCGGCCAGCCCGTGGTCACCGGCCAGGCCAAGGACGACGCGGCGATCGGCGGCGCCCTGGACCAGGCGGCCGCCAGCGAAGGCGTCCAGGTGCCTTCGGCCCAGAAGCCGGGGCTGGTGGCCTTCCTGAAAAAGCTGGGCGGGGTCGATTACGGCACATACGCCAAGGGCTACCAGATCCAGCAGCTGAGCCCGACGGAGGCGAAGGTGCTGCCCGCGGGAGTAGGTGCTCCTGTGGCGGCTGCCTCTACCGCGGGTGCACCGACCGCGGCCCCAGCCAGCGCTGCTGCCGCCGCCGCTGCTGTGAGCGCGGCAGCACCCACCGCGGCTGGTCAGGTCGCCGAGGCCACCGCAGCGCCCGCCTTCACCGGCGAGGTCCAGAGGGTCGGCAATCCCCTCTCCGTTCGGACCACTACAGGTGATCGGGTTGTGACGGCGGGCCAGAACCTCGTCGTCACGCGCGACGGCAAGGCGGCGTCCCTGTCCGACATCCAGGCAGGCGACAAGGTGAACGTCACCCCTTATCCCGACGGCACCGCCCAGGCCATCGACGCCACCAGCACTGGCGGCTTCAACCCGTTGTGGCTGCTGCCGTTGCTGCTGCTCCTGCTGGCAGCGCTTTGGCTGCTGTTTGGCCGCAAGCGCCGCGACAGCTTCATCCTTCAACGCCGGGGTGCCAGCGCCGTCGTGGCCAGCACCGTCCCTATCCACCCCAACGATACCTCCACGCGGCGCCCATAGCTGCGTGGTGCCTGACTACCAAAGGACAATCTCCATGAACACGCTGAAGATCGAACGCGACGCGCGCGTGGTGGCCTCGGATGGCGAGGCCGGACGCGTCACGCAGGTGGTCGTCGATCCGCAGACACGCGAAGTCACGGACATGGTCGTGGACCACGACGGGCAGCAGTGGCTCGTCCCCATTGGTGAGGTGGCCAGTGCCGAGAAGGGGACGGTGCGCGTCCGTGGCACCCGGGCCCAGCTGCGGGGCGCCAGCAGATTCGAGCGCGACCAGTTCGATGCGCTCGCAGCCAAGCGGGCCGACGCCGAGACCCAGGGGCGGGCTACCCACGGCGGGGCGGCCCTCCGCGATGCTCAAGAGAATGCCGTCGAGATTGGTGGCGTTGAGCGGACGACTGCCGCAGAGAGCACGCAGAAGTCGGCCGGCCCGACGACCCCGGCGAGGCGCTCGGATGCGCAGCGTTTGGAGCTCCGCGAGGAGGAGCTGCTGGTCCGCAAGCAGTCGGTGCAGTCAGGCGAGGTCGACATCCGCACCGACGTCGTCTCCGAGCAGCGCACCCTCGAAGTGCCCGTGACCCACGAGGAGGTCACGATCGAGCGACATCGGGTGGACCGTCAGCCGACAGACCAGCCCATCGCCGCGGGCGGCGAGACTATCAGCGTCCCGGTCCGTAAGGAGCAGGTCACCCTCGACAAGCAGGCGGTGGTGTATGAGGAGGTCGAGGTTGGCAAGCGGGCTGTCCAGGAAACCAGGCAGGTCTCGGACACGGTGCGACGCGAGCAGGCTGTCATCGACAAGGAAGGACAGGTCGACGCGCGTGACGTCGGCAAGGAGCAACGCTAGCCACGTGCCGTCTCGGTGCACCGCCCGATGTGCGGCCACGCGCAGTGCGCTATCCAGGTGGCACCACCTGGCATACCCGACCACACGCACCGGTGGAGGGGCGCGATCGCGCCCCTCTACCCGAGCTGACTCGAGGAGGTGGCACGTGGCAGACGCATGTCTTGCTGACCTGGGGGCGCGTGCCTAGCCTGAAAGCTCTCTTCCGTTGGACGGAGGCAGCACGTGGGATCCACGGTCTCGTCGACCGAGCAGCGTCCCGTGCCATGGCCGATGGCGTTTCGGTCGGCCAAGGACCGGAGTCTCGGGAGACAGACCGGGAACAGGCAGCCGCGATACCCGCTGGAGGCGGCCAGGTGCAGCGACCGGACCGACGCCCGCGCCGGTCCGAGACGGGACTGACGATCGTCGGGGATGATGTGCTTCCCGCGGCAGCGGGTGCTGAGGCCGTACCCGCGGTGCGCGACGCCATGCACGCCGAGGGAGTCGCCTCGGCAGGTGCCGGAACGAGCATCGTTACCGCCTGGCTGTTCGCTCCCGACCGGGATCCGACGGAGGTGGCTATCGCCGATCTGCCCGCTCACACCGTCGCTGGGCACTTCGTGTGGCTCGATCTCTCCAGCTACGCGCCTCAGGAGCTCCACACGGTCGCTGACCTGCTCGGCCTGCCCAGCAACGCCGTCCGTACCGCCCTCGCACCGTGGCGGCGCCCACGGCTGTCCGTCTATCCGAACCACTTCTTTGTCAGCGCCACCGTCGCGCGGCCGGATTTCGCCGCCTACAAGGTGCACGCCCGCGAGCTCGATCTCTTCATCGGACGCAACCTTCTGGTCAGCGCCCACAAGGCGCCTTTGCCGTTCGCCGACCACCTGCGAGAACGGGTGCAGCACAGCTCCGACCTGGTGCCCATCGACCCAGCCTTCCTGCTCTACATCTTTCTCGACGAGCTCCTTGCTTACTACGAAGAGCTGGAGCGGCGCTTGCAGCATGAGGTCGAGTCGATGGAGGAGCGCGCCCTTCGAGAGACCACTGACACGTTTTTGGAGGACTTGCTGCGCTTCAAGCGCTACGCCTTCGCGTTGACACAGCTGGCCGGCGAGCACCGCGAAGTGTTCGCCGCTGTCCTGCGTCCCGACTTCCGATGGGTGGCGGGTGAGCAGGTCGAGGAGTCGTTTCGCGACCTGGAGGCCCGCCTGGCGCGGCTGCTGACGGCGCTGCTGGCGGTGCGCGAGGCCACCAACGGGGCCCTGGATATCCACGTCTCGCACGTGGCGCACCGGACGAATCAGGTCATCAAAGTGCTGACCATGGCCTCGATCATCCTGTTTCTGGCATCGGTGCTGATCGCGTTATTTGGCACGAGCCTCCAGGGCATCGCCACGTCCGGGCCCCTTGTGTTCGCGGTGATGGTGTTGAGCATCGTGCTGAGCGTCGGCATGACCCTCCTGGTTTTCCACCGGCGCGGGTGGCTTTGACTATCCCAGGGCGCTCGGGCGGCCATGTCTGTGGCTACCAGGTAGGAGCGCGGGCACGGCTGCTCCGAAGGAGGTCCAAAGCAGTCGTGCGGTCCACGCTCCTGAGCCGGATTGTAGGCGTCCTACGCCCGCCAGACCGTCCATCCGGGCCTGCGCAGCGCTGCCGCTGATGCTGCGCAGGTTGAGCGGCGCGATAAACAGGCTGTACAGCCCGATGCCAATGATGTAGAACACGACCGCCTTGAGCATGACGCTGACGATCTCAAGGAACGCGACCGTCAGGTCCGTGGAGCCCCCTAGCTCACCGTGGAGCAGGCCCAGCGACGCATCCCACACGCGTAGCACCGCCAGCACGGCGCCCATGATGATATATGGGCTGTGGCCGAGCGTCCTTGCACGTCGCGTGCCCGCGGGAACGCGAGTCCCCTGCCACCGAGACGCCGGCCGCAGGTCGGTCAGCAGGGGCCTGAGCGGACCGACCGCCCGGCGGAACCGTGGGCCGTACCATCCGCCCGCGGGAGCCGCCATGGTAGCCAGGCGGGCTGATGATCAGGCGCCCGCTGCGCTCCGTCGGAGAGTAGGTTCCGGATCAGCCCGGGTCTCCGGCCGCGTCTGCGCAACCGCTCCGGCGAGACGTATGCCGGGTGCTCCCCGCGGCCGCGCCATCGTTCGGGCACTCTGATCAACGAGCCAACGGTAGGAGGAACACCCATGGATGGACACGGCGCTGATCCCGTCGCCGGCGCGGAGGCTCAGGCCGCTGGCGCCACCATCGAACTGCGCGCGGAGGAGCTGATCGCCGAGAAGCGGCTGGTCCAGCTGGGCGTGGTCCGCATCCGGAGGCAGGTCGTCACTGAGACCCGCACTGTTGAGATCGTGGTGACGCGCGAGGAGATCACCGTCGAACGTCTGCCGGTCGAGCGAAGCGGGGCCCATGGCCCCGAGGAAGCGCCCGCCGAGCCGACGGACCCGGCGCTAGCGGAGCGGTTGCGCGCGCTCCAGCTGGGGGAGACGCTCCGGCTGCCCATAGTGGAGGAGGAGATCATCATCCAGAAGCGACCGGTGGTCACCCGGGAGTTGGTCATCGACAAACGGATGGTGGAGGAGGTGCGGCAGCTCTCGGAGACGGTGCGGCGGGAAGACGTGCGGATCACGCACAGCGGCAACCGGCAGCTCGACGCGGAAGGCGACCAGGTGCGGACAGTGGCTGGCAGGCCTGGCACGACCGCCGCCGAGGCTAACACGGCCCCGGTGCGACCAGACCAGACGCCGCCGGCTGCTCTTCAGGAGACGGGCGGGACGGTCCGGTTGCGCCAGGAGGAGCTCCGAGCGCACAAGCAGGTCGTCGCGGACGGTACGGTCGAGGTGCGCACCGGAGTCGTGTCCGAGCAGCGGAGTATGGTCGTGAGGCTGACGCACGAGGAGACGGACGTCGAGCAGCTCCCCGTCGAACGCCGCCCGGCCGACCGCCCAGTCGGCACCGGTGAGGACATCTTCGACATCCCGGAGTACGGGGAGCAGGTCAGCGTCCGGAAGAGGCCGGTCGTGACGGAAGAGATCACCGTGGGCAAAGAGACCGTTCAGGAGATGCAGCATGTCACGGCCACGGTCCGGCGTGAGGAGGCGCATATCGAGACCGAGGGCGACGTCCAGCTGAGCGAAGCAGAGCCACCAACACCACCCATGGAGCACTGATGGCCATGCCCACCGAGCGTTCGCCTGGGGACTTGGCGTCGGCGGCGCGCCCGGCGGCTCGTGTCTGTGAATGGGAACCTCATGGCGTCGAGCGTTGTATGTAGGATCACTGGCGACGCCTCTCGAGTGGTCGTGGCGGCGCCCCACCGGCTCAGCTAGACCACACTCGACGTTCATACGTCCAACCGCATTGCAGCGGCGAGCCGCATGAGGAGAACAGCATGCTGATGAAGCATCCGGACGCACGACACCATCGGAGCACGGCGCATCTGAAAGCAGGAAACGTGCACCGTGCGAGAAACTCCCAGCGGTGAGCCAGAATAGGCAGACCAAGAGCGGTAGCCAGGGGCCCTCCCCGTTTCGGGTGCTCGTGGTGGTGAACCAGCCCGTCCTGGCTCAGGTCGTCCACCTGGCGCTGGGCCACGGCCGGTTCGTCCCGCGCACCGCATCGACCGGGGTGGACGGGAGAGCCGCCCTCGAGCACTGGAAGCCACACCTGGCCATCATCGACATGGACGTCGGCAACGGCGAGATCATGGCCTGGCTCGCCACGGCCGCGGCGCGCGGTGAGCGCATGCCGGTCATTGCCCTGACACGGCGGGGCGATCTCCGGACGAAGCTGGAGGCCTTCAGCCGTGGGGTCGACGACATCCTGACCGTGCCGTTCTCGCCCGAGGAGCTGGTGGCTCGCCTGCTGGCCATCATGCGGCGCACCTACCGCGAGGACGTCGCCTTCACCCCGGTGATCCGGCTCGGCGAGCTGGCGATCGACATGCTGAACCGGCGCGTGCACACCGGCACCGTGGAGCTGCAGCTGACCTCGCTCGAACAGAGCCTGCTGTACCTGCTGGCGGCCAACGCGGGCCGGCTGGTGACCCGCGACGAGGTCATGGACCACCTGTGGGGGGCCGACTACGCGGCGGACAGCAACGTGGTCGACCAGCACGTCCGCAGCCTGCGGGCCAAGCTGCAGGACGACTGGCGGCAACCGCGGTTCATCGCCACGGTGCCGGGACGCGGCTACCGCTTCCTGCCCACGACGGGAGCAGCAGAGGCACCACTGTTCGCACCGTGAAACCACGGCCGAACAACGACCGCTATGGTCGACGGGGGCGGGGTGTCTGCTCGGGGCCGCCCTCGATCTGGACGTCGCCCTCCTTGTCGACGACGGCCTGCGCGTGCCGTACCGTGCTGGCGACCTGGACTTCCGAAAACGTGGGCACGAAACGGTAGCGTCAGGCGGACGACTTCCGCCAGCATAGGCTGGTCCACCATAACGAGCACGCGCGCTGGGGACGCTGAGGTCCCGGCATTGCGCTGGTGCATCTGACAAGTGTCGGACGAACCGTCTCGCATGCCAAGTGGATATCTGCACATGTCGCGTGATCGCCGCATCCCTGACCCAAGCGCCTCTACCGGCGATCCTGCCATGACGGTCCGCTGGGTCGTCGCTCAGCTGGCGCCGGCGGCGTAGAAGGCGATCAGCCCGACAGCGTTGTTCACCGCGTGGGCGACCATCCCCGGGAAGAGGCTGCCAGTGCGCTGGTAGGTCCAGGCGAGCAGGGTCCCCAGAGTGAAGATGCCAACCCCCAGCCCGGCCATCTGCGTGGCATCCATGCTCGTCGGGTCCAGGTGGAGCACGGCGAAGACCAGGCCCGCCGCCAGGTACGCCACCCAGAGCGGCTGGCGGCGACGGTACAGGCCGAACAGGAAGCCGCGAAAGAACAGCTCCTCGACACAGGGGGCGCCGATGGCGCCGATGGCCAGGACGACGAGGAAGCTGCCCAGACCACTGCCTCTGATGAAGCGGTACTGCTCCAGCTGGTTCTGGCGCAGGCCAACCTGGCTGAGGGCGCTGTCGACCAGGATGGTCAGCGCCAGCCCGCCCAGACCGGTGAGCACGCCGACGACGAAGACGCGGTTCAGCGGCAGCGGTCTCAGCCCGAGCTCACGCCAGCTGACCGCGCGGGGGGCGATCAGCCGAAAGTAGATCACCAGCAGCATGGGGACCTGGGTCGCCAGGGCGGCGATCACGAACGTGCTGGTGGTCATGGCGCCAGCCGCCCGCAGGAATGGCGCCAGGGGCAGCGTCAACAGGCCGTTGGCGAGGAACACCACCACCAGGGCGGCCAGGGCCAGGCGGTGGGTGCCGAGATCGCGCCGGGCGGCGTCGGGGCCCCGCAGCGCCGGCGCAAACACCCAACCAGCGACGGCGCAGCCGACGAGCAGCAGCGCGCTGACCAGGGCCAGGCGCCCGTCCGGCATGCTGGCGCTACCGACCGCTCGCGAAGTGCTTGCTCAGCGACAGCCCCTGGCGCCCGTACGAGGAGCCAATACCTGACCCGTACAGCCGGTCCGGGACGTCGGTCAGCGGCGAGAAGACCAGTCGAGCCACGTGCTGGCCGTGCTCCAACAGGAACGGCACCTCGTGCGACCGCACCTCCAGCACGGCCGGCGTGCCCGGCGCGTCCTCGCTGCCGTACCCGAACCCGGGGTCGAAGAAGCCGGCGTAGTGGACCCGGAACTCGCCAAACAGCGGGTCGTAGCCGACCATCTCCGCGGCGTGTCCAGGAGGGATACTGATGCGCTCCTTCGACGCCAGAAGGTAGAAGTCGCCCGGGTTGAGAATGACCTGGCCGCGCTCCTGGCCCGTGAGGGGCTCCCAGAACTCGAGCGGGTCGTAGTAGTTCAGCCGATCCAGGTCTAGAACAGGCGCGTGCGGGCGCGCCCGGTAGCCGACGCGCTCGCCGTCTCTGGCCGCCCGCAAGCTTACCGAGACCCACAGGCCGCGGGCGATGACCGGGTCGGCCGGTGCCGCGTTCGCGCCGTACACGAGCGCGTCCGACTCGTGGAGGCGGTCGATCTGTCGGTCGCCCAGCGCCGCCGCGTCAGCCGCCGAGCCGGCGCGGTAGCCGCGCAGGAAGCGGAGCTGGCTCAGCCGTGTCCCGGTGCGGGCAAGGACGCTGAACGTCCGCGGCGAGATCTCGAGGTAGAGTCGGCCGTGGTAGCCGTCGGGGACGCTCTCGAACTCGCCGCCGCACTCGGTGAGCACGCGGGTGAGCACGTCGAGCCGTCCGGTACTGCTCTTCGGGTTCGCCCGCGCGGAGGTGCCGCGCGCCAGCCGCAGCTCCTCCTGGAGCGGCACGACGTACACGCAGCCACGCTCGAGCACGCTCGGCACCGAGAGGTCGACGACGTGCATGGTGAGCTCCTCCAGCCGCCTGGGCACGGGGGAGGCGCGACTGGGCAGGAAGGAGGCGCGCACGCGGTGGGCCACGGCGCCGAGGCGCAGATCGAGGCTGGCCGGCTGCACCTGGTCCGGGTCGACGGGCGCGGCAGCTACGACCTGGCCGGACTGAATCAGCCAGCGGATGGCCTGCGAGGGCAGGATGCCGCGGGCGGTGGGCGTCGGCTCCGCCAGCTCGGGGAACAGCGACGCGCCGGGCTCGCTCCCCGACGCCGTCAAGGCGTCGGCACGGGCGCCGCCAGAGGAGTAGCCCCTGTGCCCGCGCCGTCGGCGCCCGCCTGCTCGATCAAGTGCCGCAGCTCATCCTCGAACGACGACACGTCGGCAAACGCGCGGTACACCGAGGCGAACCGGATGTAGGCGACCTGGTCCAGGTGGCGCAGCTTGTCCATGACGAGGTCGCCGATGACGGAGCTAGGAACCTCGGGCAGGTCGCGGGCGCGCAGCTCACTCTCGACTCCGTCCACCAGGCCCTCGATCGTGGCGGCGCCGATGGGGCGCTTGGTGCAGGCGACGTGGAGGCTGTGGCGCAGCTTGGCGCGATCAAACTCCTGCCGGCGCCTATCGCGCTTGACGACCATCAGAGCGGCCATCTCCAGCCGCTCGTACGTGGTGAAGCGGTGGGCGCACGCGGCGCACTGGCGGCGACGGCGCGTTGTGGAGGCATCGGCGGAGTCGCGCTTGTCCACAACGCGGGTATCTGGCGAGTGGCAGGCAGGGCACCGCATGGGGTGGACATCCGGATTGTACGCGCGCGGCCGGGCCAGAGGCATGGCACCAGGTTCGGGTCGGGCTTCCTTGCCATGAGCCGCGTCGCTCGGTTCCAATCAAGCTGTGATCGACGATAGCCGCCTGCGCGTCTCCCCTCTGGGAGGAGTCGGCGAGGTGGGGAAAAACTCAACCCTGCTAGATTTTCAAGGGGACATGGTCCTGGTCGACGCCGGCGTCAAGTTCCCCGAGGCCGAGCTCCATGGCGTGGACCTGGTGGTCCCCGACTACACGTACCTGCGCGACAACCCCGACGCGCTGCTCGGCATTCTGTTCACCCACGGCCACGAGGACCACATTGGCGGGCTGCCGTACCTCCTCATGCAGCTCGACCCGCACGACCCGATTCCCATCTACGGCACGCCGCTCACGCTGGGCCTCATCACCGTGAAGCTGAAGGAGCACGGCATGCTGGGCCGCGTGGTTCAGCACCCGCTGCGGCCGGGCGAGCAGGCCACCGTGGGACCGTTCGACGTGGCGCCGATCGCCGTCAACCACAGCATTCCGGACGCGGTGGCGCTGGTGATCCGCACGCCCGTCGGGACGGTGCTGCACACGGGCGACTTCAAGTTCGACCCCACCCCGGTCGATGGCCGCACCACCGACAATGGGCGGCTCCGCGAGCTGGGGGACGAGGGCGTCCTCCTGCTGCTGAGCGACTGCGTGCGCGTCGAGCAGCCGGGCTGGACGCCGTCGGAGTCCGGCGTTCGCCAGGCGTTGGAGCAGCTGATTGCGGCCGCGCCGGGTCGGGTCCTGGTGACCACTTTCGCCTCGAACATCGGCCGCCTGCGCGAGGTCGTGCGGTCGGCGCACAAGCTGGGCCGCAAGAGCGCCGTGGTCGGCCGCAGCATGGAGGAGAACCTGCGCGTCGCTCGCGAGCTCGGCTTCATGGACGTGCCCGAGGGCAGCATCGTGGAGCTGCGCGAGATCAACAGCCTGCCGCCGGACAAGGTGGTGCTCCTCTCGACCGGCAGCCAGGGGGAGCCGACCAGCGTGCTGAGTCGCATCGCCCGCGGCGACCACCAGCTGGTCAAGGTTCTGCCCAACGACACGGTCATCTTCAGCGCCACGCCTGTCCCTGGCAACGAGGAGTCGGTGGCGCGCGCCATCGACAACCTGTTCCGCCGCGGCGCCCGCGTGATCTACCAGAGCATCGACCCGCGCGTGCACGTCAGCGGCCATGCCAGTCGCGAGGAGCTGAAGCACCTGGTGACGCTGCTGCGGCCCCAGTATCTCATCCCCCTGCATGGCGAGCACCGCATGCTCTGGCTGTACCGCGAGCTCGCCGTCGAGGCGGGCATGTCGCGCGAGTCGGTCTTCATCACCGAGATCGGCGACGTCGTCTCCTTCGGCGAGGACGGCGCACGGACCGAGACGCCCATCCCGTCCGGCTCGGTCCTGGTGGACGGGCTGACGATTGGCGGGGTCACCAACGTGGTGCTCCGCGACCGCCGCCGTCTCGCCGCCGACGGCGTCCTGTTCGTCTCGGTGACCCTTGACCGGGAGACCGGGGAGCTGTTGAGCGGGCCCGACTTCGTGTCGCGCGGCTTCCTGGACCCTGCTGACAGCGACGGGCTGTACGATCTGGCCCGCGAGCGGGTGGTCGACGCGCTCGCCCGGCACGCGCCGTCGGGGCCGCCGGACGTGGGCTATCTGGTGGGTCGGATTCGGGACACGCTGAACACCGTGGTGTACGAGCGGACGCGGCGGCGGCCGATGATCTTGCCGGTCGTCACCGAGGTGTGAGCCGGCGGCGGCGGGGAGCGGCCGGATGGCGCCGCGGCGGGGAGACAGCCCCAAAGACCTGACCATCGTCAACGCGATCGCCGAGGGGCTCAACCGCTCGCCCGACGTTCGCCAGGCCCTCGAGCGGACGCTGGGGCTGGTGGCGGAGCTCCTGGGTCTCCGGACGGGCTGGGTGTGGCTGCTGGACCAGGAGACCGACCAGTTCTACGCGGCGGCGGTGCGCGAGCTGCCCCCGTACCTGCAGCAGCCGGTGCGGATGACCGGCCGACGCTGCTGGTGCATCGACGACTTCCGCGACGGCGCGCTGACCCCCCGAAACATCGACGTGATGGAGTGCAGCCGCCTGCGGCCGGCGGTCCGGTCGCGGACGGGCGAGCAGACCGCCGGGCTGAGCTACCACGCCAGCATCCCGTTGTACTTTCAGGACAAGCCGCTTGGCATCATGAACCTCACGGGGTCGTCCGCGCGGCCGCTGACGCCACGGCAGCTGCGGCTTCTGGCGACCATCGCGTACCAGGTGGGGATTGCCATCGAGCGCGCCCGTCTGGCGGACGAGACGGCGCGGCTGGCGCGCGCGGAGGAGCGGGCCCGACTGGCGCGCGAAATCCACGATACGCTTGCCCAGGGGTTGACGGCCATCGCGCTCAACGTGGAGGGAGCGCTGCGTCACCTGGAGCAGCGGCCAGACGAGGCGCGCCAGCGGCTCGAGCGAGCCCTGGCCATGGCCCGCGACAACCTCGAGGAGGCGCGCCGCTCAGTGCTGGACCTGCGGGCGGCGCCGTTGGCGGGCAAGCCGCTGGCGGAGGCGCTCGGGGCGCTGGGTCGGAGCTTCACCTCACGGACCGGCGTCCGCGTGCGGGTCCAGGCCGACCCTGACGCGGCGCTGCCGCTGCGCGCCGAGGCGGAGCTGTACCGGATAGCCCAGGAGGCGCTGACGAACGTTCGCAAGCACGCCCGCGCCAGCGAAGTCACCATCAGCTTGCGGCAGCTACCCGGGCGGTTCACCCTGGCGGTCGCCGACAACGGCCGGGGGTTTGACGCCCGCGCCCACGGCCGGACCGGGCCGGACGGCCAGCACGGCATCGTCGGGATGCGGGAGCGCGCCAAGCTGATCGGCGGCACGCTGCGGATTCGGAGCCGGCCGGGCCAGGGCACGAGAGTCACGGCAACGGCCGGACGGGGGGCGGGCGCGTGATCCGCGTGCTCGTGGTCGACGACCACCCGGTCGTCCGCCAGGGGCTGGTCGCGGTGCTCGAGGACGAGCCCGACCTCACGGTGGTCGGCGCGGCGGGCTCGGCGCACGAGGCGGTCGCGGCCGCGGGGCGGGAACGGCCGGACGTGGTGCTGCTCGATCTGGAGCTGCCAGACGGCGATGGCGCAGCGGCGATCCCGGCCTTGCGGGCGGCCAGCCCGGGCTGCGAGGTGCTCGTTTTCTCCGCGTACGCGACTGAGGAGAGGGTGCTGGCCGCGCTCCGCGCCGGCGCCCGCGGCTACCTGCTCAAGGGTGCGTCCACGGAGGAGATCAGCCGCGGCATCAGGACCGTCCACCAGGGCGGCTCGCATCTGGCGCCACGGATCGCGGGGATGGTGCTGGCCGAGCTCGGCCACCCCGGCCACGGGCGCGAGCGGCTGAGTCCGCGCGAGCGGGAGGTGCTGCGCCTCGTGGCGGAGGGCCAGTCGAACAAGCAGATTGCCCAGGGGTTGACAGTCACGGAGCGGACGGTGAAGTTCCACGTAGCCTCGCTGCTGCGCAAGCTCGGGGCGGACAACCGCGCGCAAGCGGTCGCGCTGGCCTCGCAGCGCGGGCTTCTGTAGGCCCGGCCTGTCCATTTGGACAGGGCGCGTTCTGGCCACTTCCCCGAGGGCGGCGACCACGAACAGGGTCCATCATGTCGCCATGGATCTGGATGTGGATGTGGATGTGGATGTGGATGTGGATGTGGATGTGGATGTGGATAAAGGCTCTCCGGCCGTTGCGCTCATCACGGGGGCGTCGCGCGGCCTTGGCCTCGGGATCGCTCGTCTGTTCGCCGCCCGGGGCATGCGCCTCGGCCTCACCGCGCGCGGCGGCGCCGCCCTCGACGCCGCGGCCCAGGAGCTGAGTGCGCACACCGACGTCGTGGCCCTGCCTGGCGACGTGGCCGACCAGGAGCACGACGCCCAGTTGGTCGACAAGGTCCTCGAGGCCTTCGGCCACGTCGACGTCCTGGTGAACAATGCCTCGCTGCTCGGCCCGATGGCCGAGCTCGCCGACTACCCGCTGGACGCGCTCGGGGCCGTGCTGCGGGCGAACCTGGTCGGGCCGCTGGCGCTGGCCCGCCTGGTGCTGCCGTCGATGCGGCGTCGCCGCAGCGGGATCATCGTGAACGTAACGTCGGACGCGGGCGTGCAGGCGTACCCGACGTGGGGCGGCTATGGCACGAGCAAGGCGGCGCTCGAGCACGCGTCGCGGGTCCTGGCGGCGGAGCTCGAAGGGAGTGGCGTCCGCGTGTACGTGGTGGACCCCGGCGACATGAACACGGCCATGCACCAGGAGGCCGAGCCCGGCGTCGATCTCAGCCATCTGCCCGGGCCCGAGACCGTCGCCCCCGCGTTCGTCCGCCTGCTCCAGGAGACTGCCGCCTCGGGTCGGTTCGAGGCCGCGGCGCTGCTGGCGGTCCCCGCCTGAAGGGCCCAGCCATGCCTACTCTGGAGAGCCGTCTCGACTTCGCGCTGCCGCCTGAGCTGGAGGCCCGGGAGCCGCCGGAAGCCCGGGGGCTGCGCCGGGATGGGGTACGGCTGCTAGTGACCCAGGCCGATGGCCAGCAGGTCTCGCACGCCCGCTTCACCGACCTGCCGCGCTTCTTGTGCGCCGGCGACCTCCTGGTCGTCAACGACTCGGCCACGCTGCCCGCGGCGCTCGACGCGCGGCGCGCCGATGGCAGCCGGATCGCCCTCCACCTGTCGACGCAGCTGCCGTCAGGTCTGTGGCTGGTCGAGCCGCGGGCGGCGGGCGTTGCGGCCGGCGAGATGCTGAGCTTGCCCGGTGGTGGCGCCGCCTCCCTGCTGGCTCCCCGAGCCGGATCGGGGCGGCTGTGGGTTACTCGGCTCGACCTGCCGGCGCCGCCGCTGCCCTACCTGCACCAGTGGGGTCGACCCATCGCCTACTCCTACGTGCGCGGCGCGTGGCCGCTCTCGGCGTACCAGACGATCTTCGCCGACAAGCCCGGCTCGGCCGAAATGCCGTCCGCCGGTCGGGCGTTCACGCCCGACGTTCTGGAGCGCCTGACTCGGCGAGGCGTCCGCGTTGCCACGCTGACGCTGCATACGGGAGTCGCCAGCCTCGAGAAGGACGAGCCGCCGTACGAGGAGCCGTTCGACGTGCCGACGGACACCGCGGCAGCCATCGGCCAGGCGCGGGTCGCGGGGCATCGCGTGGTGGCCGTGGGCACGACTGTCGTGCGGGCGCTCGAGTCCGCCAGCGACGAGCGGGGCCGGGTCGTACCGCGCAGCGGCTGGACCGACCTGGTCATCTCGCCCGAGCGTGGCGTCCACTCCGTGGACGGACTACTGACGGGTCTGCACGAGCCGAAGGCGAGCCACCTGGCCATGCTCGAGGCGCTGGCCGGCCGGGCCCACCTGGAACGGGCCTACAGGGCCGCCCTGGCGGGTCGCTACCTGTGGCACGAGTTTGGCGACCTCCACCTGATCCTGACACGCTGACCGCCTCGTTCGCCCCCCTGCTCGGCTCAGACGACGACCGGCTCGCGGCCGGGCAGCAGCAGCCAGCAGCCGGCGAGAAGAGGCGCCTCGCCGGACCAGGTGAGGCATAGGACGTCCACGTCCTGCACCTGGCTGAAGCGCTCGGCGTAGAGGCCGCGCTCTCGGGTGGTGGTGACCCGCCCCACCGGTCGCAGGCGCAGGACCGGCGTCTCGCCCCCGTCCGCGGCGACGGCGACGTAGTCGCCGGCCTCTGCGCGGCGCCAGTGGAACGCGGGGTGTAGGCGGTAGCGCGTGACCGCGGTGTGGCGCCCGCGGCCGTACAGTGCGTCCATGATGCGCCAGCCGACCCCAACGATTGCGTCGATCCGCCGCTCGTGGCGAACGCCCAGGCGGGCGTAGCCGTCGTGGTGGCCAACCAGCGTGCCGACGCGCTCGTCCGCGGACCAGTGGTCCAAGTGGACGCGGGCGCGGCGACCGACGCGGAAGCTGCCCCACACCTCGCTCTGGTCCTGCCCGTCGACGACCACCGTGTTGTGGGCAGCCGTCCCGCGCAGGTGATCGCGCAAGGGCCCGCTCTCGTAGCCGGCAACGCCGCCGTCGACCAGGACGCGGCGACCAGCGACAGACGCTTCGACGGCCAGGGCGTCGGCGTGGACGTGGGCAGGCAGGTCGTCCGGACCCGGCGGGCCGCAGTCAGCGACAAGGACCGAGTCGCTCGCCGCTGGCAGAAGGAAGTATCCGCTGGGCGCTAGAGCACCGCTCAGCGGCTCGGTGCTGGGGCCGACGAGGCGGGCGGGCGGTGGGGCCTCGGCGAGCGCGGAGTCGTTGAACAGCGGGATGTCGCCATCAGGATGGACCAGGGTTATGGCGTAGCGCTGCATGCGGCGAACGGCGTCGGCCAACGGGACCGCGACGGCCAGCTCGCGGCGACCGGCCGGGAAGAGGGCGGCGAGCAGATCGGCCAGGACCAGCGCGTGGTACATCGGCGAACGCTCGTAGTGGCCGCCATCCGGCAGGACCTGGAGGGGCAGCTGCCGTTCGAGCAGCCGCGCGGCGCGCGCGCGCCACCGCTCGGCGGCAGGACCGTCGAAGGCGCAGCCCGCGACCAGGATCGCCACCAGGTTCTTCAGCAGGTGGTTGCCGCCGACGTCCGCCTCGAGGTGCTCGTCGACGAAGAGCGCGTGTGTCAGGATGGCGCGGCGCAGCTGCTCGGCGAAGGCGGCATCGCTCTGGAGGGTGGCGGTGAGGAGATCACGGGCGACGACCCAGGCGATGAGACGACTCGAGGCGACGAACGGGTGCCAGGCGTCGTCGGCCGAGACCGGGTTGTCCCGAAGCCAGGAGCCGACCAGGGAGCGGAAGCGCGGGTAAGCGCGGCCGTCCCGGCGCCGGGCAGCCGCCGCCAGGTCCACGGCGTACTCGAAGGAGTGCAGGTGAAACCGCCACAGGCGGGACGCGCCCGGCGCCGACCAATCGACCGGGTCGGGCAGGAGGCGGGGCTGGTTGAGGAAGGTGAAGCGCCCGTCCAGGACGCCGGCGGCGCGTGCCGCGTCGGCGCGGGCCGCGGGGTCGAGCGGGGCGGGTGGCCAGCGCCAGAGGCGGGGGCCGGCCCGGGCCGTGGCGGCGACGGCGGCGAGCTGCCGCGCGTAGCGCCGCTCCAGGATGCCTGACCGGGACGGGGCGCGGGCGACGGCCCGCTCCAGGACGAAGCTCCCCCGGGCGACGACCTGCGCCGGACGCAGGTGGCGGACGGTCCGCAGCAGCCTCAGGTCCACGTGGTCCGTAGAGTCTGGCTGGCGGTCAGGCGAGAGCAGCGCCGGCCGGCACCGGCAGCGGGCGGACCGCCTCGCGCCAGCGGCGCCACAGGATGAACAGGCCCGCCACGGCGACACAGACCTGGCCAACCAGGATGTTGCTGTCCGAGGCGCCAAAGGCGGTCAACAGACCGGAAAGCCCGTCCCACAGCCCGTGGAGCACCACGACGGTGAGGTAGGCACCCACGACGCGGCGGTTCAGCCGGAAGTGTTTGAGCCTGGTCTCCCGGAACAGCACGCTGGCCAGGATCGCGGTCCAGGTCCCGTGGCCGACCGGCGCCAGCAGGCCGCGGAGCAGCGTGACACCGACGAGCGACGACAGGCTGCCGCCGCTCATCAGGAACGCCGTGAACACGTAGCCGGTGCTCTCCAGCGCGGCGAACCCCATCCCCGCCGCCGCGCCGAGGATCAGGCCGTCCAGCTCGGCGTCGTGGGCGCGGTGGCGGGCGACCACCAGCACCCCGATGATCTTCGCCAGCTCTTCGATCAGGCCGACCTCGAACGCCGACAGGAAGGTGAGCCGATGGATGATGACCGGCTCGGCCACGCCCGCGGCGAACACGCCGAGCACCCCGCCGTACAAGAAGCTGCGGGCCGTGGTCGGCAGCGTCACCTGGCTCATGTGGCGGCGCTGGTAGAAGAAGGCGACGTAGCTGACCGGCACGAGGAAGTTGCCGATCAGCACCACTGTGGGAAAGAGGTTCGGATTGCCCGTGAGCGCGAAGACGAGGATGCCGAGGACGAACAGCAGCATCCCCACCAGAAGGATGCGCCACCACGCGCCGGTGCCCTCCGACGGTACGAGCTGAGCCTGAGCCTGCATGAGCTCGGCTCATGCTACCCCACAAGACGACGGGGCCCAGACTTCTGGGCGACGGCCGCTACAGGCGATAGTGGGCGAGCTTGTCCGGGTCTGGCTCGACGCCCAGGCCGGGCTTGTCGGGGGCGACGATGGCGCCGTCCTGGTCCACCCGCAGCGGCTCGGCCAGGTACCACTGGAAATCGTCCGACGACATGCCGGGCGGCTCGTGCAGCATCTCGAAGTAGCTCGCATTCGGGATGGCGCACGCCAGGTGCAGGTGGGCGGCCAGACCCAGCCCGCCGCCGCCGTGGTGCGGCGCGACCAGCTTGTGGTGGATCTCGCCCATGGCGGCGATCTTGCGCAGGCCGCTCATCGTCTCGGTCACCATGGCCTCCGGCTGGAGCACGTCGTAGACGTCCTGCTCGATCATCCAGCGGAACTCGTGCAGCCCCCGATTGTTCTCGCCACCGGCGATGCGCAGCTCCACCGCCGCGCACAGCCGCCTGAGGCCCTCGAAGTCGTAGCGGTCGAGAGGCTCCTCCAGCCAGTAGACGCCGAGCCGCTCCAGCTCCCGCGCCGTCTGCACCGCCCGCTCGTAGGTCCACACCGGCCCTTCCTCTAGCTGCGGCGTCCCCGGCTGCTGGGCCTGGTTGGCGTCGACCAGGATCGTGAAATCGTCGCCCATCGCGCGCCGCACGGCCTCGACCTGCGCCACATCCTCGGCCACTGTCCAGTCGTGCAGACGCAGCTTCATGGCCCGCCACCCCTCGGCGCGCCGAGCGGCGGCGTCCTCAGCCCGGCGATCTCCTGAGCGAAGCTCGACACAGCTGGCGTAGCCTGGCACGCGGTCGCGAAACCCGCCCCACAGCTTGTACAGCGGCTGGCCACACGCCTTGCCGATGATGTCCCAGAGCGCGATCTCCACCCCGTAGCAGCCGCCCGCGTTGCGGAAGACTCGGGCGTGCTGCTCCAGGGCGAACGGGTCCTTGCGCAGCAGCTGGGGCTTGACCCAATCTTCGAGCGCGGTGGAGTGCTGGTACCCTGGCGCCCCCCAGCCTACCAGGCCGTCGTCGCTGGTGATCTTCACGAGGGTCGCGTCGCGGGCCCTCCACACTGTGCCGGGCGCCCACGCGGGGCGCACTGGCTCGCGCAGCTCCCGTCCGCGCAGCCGAATGACCTCGAAGTCGTCGATCTTCATAACCGCCCCATCGTATCCCAGCGCGAGCCGCCCTTCTTTCCCTCCGTCCTCGCCTTCCAGCGCGGTGGCACCGCCCGGCCCGGTGTGGGACTATGGCTCATTCTTGGACGCGCTCGTCGTAGAGGCCCTCTCGGCACGGTACCCTGGCCAGCCTGGCGCGGCGCCGGCGCTCGCCGACATCTCGCTCCGACTGGCCGAGGGGGAGCGCGCGCTTGTGCTCGGCCCCAACGGCGCCGGCAAGTCGACCCTGCTGCGCGTGTGCGCCGGGCTCATGCGCGGCACCGCCGGCCACGTCAGGATTTTGGGCCAGGCGCCGCGCGACGCCCGCCGGCTGGTCGGCGTCGTCGGGCACGCCAGCTACCTGTACGACGAGCTCACCGCGGCCGAGAACCTGCGCTTCTACGGTGACCTGTACGCGGTCCCCCAGGCGGCCGAGCGTGCCAGCGCCCTGCTCCACCGGCTGGGGCTGGCTCGGCTGGCCGACGAGCGGGTGGGTCGCCTGTCTCGGGGACAGCAGCAGCGCGTCGCCCTGGCGCGAGCCCTACTGCACGACCCGCCCGTTCTGCTGCTGGACGAGCCCGACACGGGGCTGGATCAGGCGGCGTTCCGCGGGCTGGAGGAGCTGACGCTCAGTGGCGGCCGCACGGCGCTGGTCGCGACGCACAACATCCACGCCGGCCTACGCCTGTGCTCGCGCGCCATCGTCCTGGCTGAAGGCCGCATCGCCCACGACCAGGAGCACGTGGGTGACGGTGACGCCGACCGACTGGTCGCGCTGGTGCGCGATCTCGCCGAGCCGGAGACCGCCAGGTGAAGGTAGTGAAGATCTTCCTGCGGCAGCTCATGGCGCTGGTGTGGAAGGAAGTCGTCGTCGAAGTCCGCAGTCGGGAGTCGGTGCTGGCGGGGGCCGTGTTCGCGCTCCTGGTCCTGGTGGTGTTCAACCTGGCCTTCGACCTGCGGGTGGAGAACGCGGCCGCCGTGGCGCCCGGCGTCCTGTGGGTCACTGTGAGCTTCGCCGGCGTCCTGAGCCTGGGACGAGCGTTCACCCGCGAGCGCGACCGGGCGACGCTCGACGGCCTGCTGCTCGCCCCCATGGACCGGTCCGCGCTGTACCTGGCGAAGGTGATCGGCAACGTCGCGTCCATGATGGTGGTCGAGCTGATCGCCCTGCCAGCCTTCATCGCGCTCTTCGCCGTCGCGGTGGACGTGCCCCAGCTTCTGGTGGTGCTCGTCCTGGGCACCGTGGGGTTTGCCGGGGTCGGCACGCTGTTCGCGGCCGTGGCCGCCCAGACCCGGGCGCGCGAGGTTCTCCTGCCCGTGCTGCTGTTTCCGGTTCAGGTGCCCGTCGTCCTCGCCACCGTGAAAAGCACGGGGGCGACCATCCACCTCGCCAACACCGACCCGAGCGACCCGGCCAACTGGCTCGGGCTGCTGGTGGCGTTCGACGCGCTCTTTCTCGGGCTGAGCCTGCTCCTGTTCGACTTCGCCGTCGATGAGGGCTAAGCGCGTAGCGCGAACAAAGGCAAGGACCTAAGCAGGTGGAGCTCAGCTGATCAGAAACAAGCAAGACTTCAGACCACCTGCTCAGGGCCGGGTATCATGGGCCCGGCCATGACGTGCCCTGACCGGTTCCAGCCGTGCGGATGACCCGGCTGGCCGGTCTGCCCGTCGTCGATTCGCGCCTGGCCCGCCAGGCCGGCGTCGTCTCGGACGCCCTGCTGGACCTCGGCGTTGGCAGGGTCGCCGCCCTCGACCTGCGGCACGCCGACGGCTGGCTGATCCAACGGGTCCCGGTCGACTACGTCCACCGGATCCAGCACGGCGCGGTGCTGGTCAACGACTCGGTCGACCTGGACTTCAACCCGCCCATGGCGGCGGATGCTCGCTGGCTGCGCACCGGGCAGCTGACCGGTTTGGAGGTGCTCGACGAGGGAGGCGACCTGGTGGGCCACGTGGAGGACGTCGACGTGGACGCGCGGACGCTGTCGGTGACGTGCTACCTGCTGCGCGAGCGGCGCCTGCTGCGACGGCGCAAGATCATGCCTGACGACGTTGTGAGCTTCAGCGACGAGAGGATGATCGTCTGCAAGCGGCCGCCAGCGCCGCGCCGGCGCTGGCCACCGTCACTCACCTGAATCGTCCCGCGTGGGAAACGGTAGCCCGAGTCCCCTACTCGCCGGCACCGGCGCCGCCGGCCCAGGCTCCGAGCGCCATGTAGCCGCCGTCGACGCACACGTACTCGCCCGTCATGAAGCTGGCGCGGTCGCTCGCCAGGAAGAGCACGGCGTTGGCGATGTCCTGCCCGGTGCCGATGCGGCCGATGGGATGGCTCTCGCCATACCGCCGCAGCGCGGCCTCGACGCCGCCCGGCTCACGCGCCGCGGACGCGCGGACCATCTCGGTGTCGATTGTGCCGGGGCAGACGGCCAGCACGCGGATGCCTTCACGGGCGTACTCGACGGCCAGCTGGCGGGTCAGCGACAGGACGCCGCCCTTGCTGGCCGCGTACGCTGACACGCCCCTCATGGACTGGAGGCCCTGGACGCTGGCCGTATTGATGATGGCGCCGTGGCCGCGCTTCCGCAGCTCCGGGATCGCGTACTTCGCCATCAGGAAGTAGCTCTTCAGGTTCACGCCGAGGATGCGGTCCCACGTCTCCTCGGTCGTGTGCTCCACGTCCGCGTAGGAGTCGGCCGGCTGGATGCCAGCATTGTTGAAGAGGACGTCGATGCCCCCGAAGCGGGCGACCGTCTGGCTCACGACGCGCTGGCAGTCCGCCGCCCTGGCGACGTCGGCCACGACGAGCAGGCCTTCACCGCCAGCAGCGTTCACCGCGTCCACCGCGGCGTGGCCGGCGGTCTCGTTGACGTCCGCGACGGTGACGCGGCCACCCTCGCGTCCGAACTCGATGGCGGTAGCGCGGCCGATGCCCAGCGCGCCGCCGGTGACGATCACCACCTTGCCGTCGTACATGCCCATGTGTCACTGCCTCCCGAGTTTCAGCGCCCGTTCGCCTCGTCGACCCCGAGTGTCTCGCCCCGCGCCGTGATGGCCAGGAAAGCCTGCTCGAGCGAGCGGCTCCCGGCGCGCAGCTCGGTCAGCAGCACCCGCTGCTCCGCGAGGCACGCCGTCAACCGCGACAGCAGCTCGGGCGTCGGCTCGACGTGGAGAACGAGGGTACCATCGTTCTCCTGGTCGGCGGCGCCGGTCGGCAGGCCGAGGGCAGCGGCCAGCGCCGCCGCGGCGATGGCCGGCGACGTCGCCAGGCGGACCTCGCTCGCTGCCGCCTGGCGCAAGCCGGCCGGCGTGTCGAGGGCGGCCAGGCGGCCCTGGTCCATGATGGCGACGCGGTCGGCCAGCTGCTCCGCTTCCTCCATGAAGTGCGTGGTGAGCAGGACCGTGGCGCCGCGCCCCCGCAGGGAGCGGACAACGTCCCAGGTGGCGCGGCGCGCCTGCGGGTCCATCGCGGCGGTGGGCTCGTCGAGAAACACCAGCCGCGGCTTGCCCACTAGCGCCAGGCCCAGGCTGACGCGCTGCTTCTGGCCGCCGGACAGCTGGCGAAACCGCGTCGTCGCGGCCTCCCGCAGCTCCAGGCGGTCCAGAAGCTCCTCGGGGTCCTCGGGGTCGTCGAAGAAGGCGGCGAACAGGCGCAGCGCTTCCCGCGGGGTGATCTGCGGGAAGAGGCCGCCCTGCTGGAGCATCAGGCCAATGTGCGGCCGGAGGTGGCGCGCCTGCCGGACGGGGTCGAGGCCGAGCACGCGGACCTGGCCCGCGTCTGAGCGCCGGTAGCCCTCCAGGATCTCGACGGTGGTGGTCTTGCCGGCGCCGTTGGGCCCGAGCAGGGCGAAGACCTCGCCGGGCGGCACGCTGAACGAGACGTCGTCGACGACGGCGCGGCCACCGTAGGACTTCGACAGCCCCCGCACGTCGATGGCCGACGAGCTATCAGCCATGCGAGCTATCAGCCATCAGCTGTCAGCTCGCGGCACACGAGAGCCGTTCGAGACCGGGCGGAAGTCCGTCGGAAGCACGCGGCCATCGCTACCATTGTTGGTGATAAGGCAAAGCTGATGGCTGATTGCTGATGGCTGATAGCTCGTCCTGGCTTCCCGCGCTCAACGCCGCGCTGATCGTCGTCAGCGGCGTCTTTCTGCTGCTCGGCTACGCCTGCATCCGCTCCGGTCGGGTGGCCTGGCACAAGCGCGCCATGGTGACCGCCACCATCTTCGCGGCTCTGTTCCTGGTGGTCTACGTGACCCGGGCGATCCTTTTGCCGACGAAGCTCTTCCCCGGCGAAGGCACCATCCGCGTGATCTATCTCGCGGTGCTCTTCTCGCACATCGTCATTGCCATCCTGGTCGCGCCGTTCGCCTTCGTCACGCTGCGCCGAGCGCTGGCGGGTCGGTTCGCCAAGCACCGCCAGATCGCCCGCATCACGCTGCCCATGTGGACCTACACCGCCGTGACTGGCTGGGTGGTGTACATGCTCCTGTACCACCTCGGCTGACGTCTCGGCTGACGTCACTGGTGCGCCGCTAGCTCGCGGGCGTCGAGCTCGCGGTCGATCCGCTCGCCCAACCGCTCTTCCTGGCGCACGTAGGCCACGAATAGGGCGAGGAGGATACCCGCGAACAGCGCGTCGCCGGGCACCCACATGAGAAGCCCGGCCATCTGCTGGTCGGTATGGGGATCGACGCCCAGCTGCGCGGCGGGCGTCCGATAGAACGGGTAGAGCAGCCCGGTGGACAGCGTGATCCCGGCGCCCAGAATGCTGTTGGGTATCCAGGCCAAGAAGGTGTACAGCATGCGCGCCGGATAGGAGAACCTGCTCGGTAGCGGCGCCGCTCCGATCACAGGCCACCAGAAGAGCGCCGCTGTGGCGAAGAATAGGATGTGCTCGCCGTAGTGCGCCCAGCGATTCTCGAGCGCCCACTGGTACGCGTACGGCTGATGCCAGAGCCACTGCGTGCCGACGAACAGCCACCAGGCGACCAACGGCTGGGTGAGCCACCCGAGCAGGTGGCGCGCCGGGCCGCGGCTACTCACCAGACGCCCAATTGTCCGGCGCTCCTCCGGGGGCAATCCCCACAGGAGCACAGGCATGGCGTTGGACAGCAGCAGCAGCGGCGCGGCGACCAGCGACAGCAGCAGGTGCTGCACCATGTGCAGCGAGAAGAGCTCCTCGCCCAGCCCGTGCACCGGCGAGACGAGCGCCACGAGCAGCGCCCCGTAGCCGGCGGCGAACAGCGCCGTGCGCCGCCACGTCACCCGGTCGGCGCGGCGACGCGCCGCCAGACGCCGGGCGCCGACAACGTAGCACAGGCCGACCGCCAGAAGCGGCGCCAGGACGAGCGGGTCCAGCTGCCAGGCGGCCGCTACCGTGGCGAGGAGCGACGGCTCAGAGGAGGTAGAGAGCGGCGTAGAGCGCCAACCAGACAACGTCCACGAAGTGCCAGTACAGGATCGTGCCTTCGACGGCGAAGTGGTTCGTGGACGAGAAGTGGCCCATGAAGGCCCGCACCACAACACCTGTCAATATGACGATACCAGCCGTCACGTGGAGCCCATGCAAGCCCGTCATGCAGAAGAAGACGCTGCCATAGATGCCTGACGTGACGTTGAAGCCTTCGCGAAACAGATTCGTGTACTCCACGGCCTGGCCGCTGAGAAAACCGAGGCCGAGGAGGATGGTGACGATCAGCCATCCCTGCAGCGCGTCGCGGTCGTCCCGGCGGATGGCGGACTGGGCGAAGTGGGCGGTGAACCCGCTAGCCACCAGCAGGGCTGTCAGGACGAGCGGCAGCGGGAACGCGGGGACCCGCTCGAACGTGTCAGGCAGACCGGCGCGAATCGGCCACTCGGGCGCAAGCAGGCGGTTGTAGAAGTACTGGGCGAAGAACGCCCCGAACATGACCGCCTCGGAGACGATGAACAGGACGATGCCGAGCCACTCGTTGCTTGAGGCCTCATGGCGCACGAGCTCGGGCTGGCCGCTGGTCGTCTCGTACAGCTCGGTGGCAGGCGCGGACCCGCCGCTCACGGTTGTCGCGGTGGCACTCACAGGTGGTCTCTATGCTCCCTCAAGAGTAGATGGTCACTTTAACCAGTTAACCAGTTATCCAGGTAGCGAGCGCCCGCGGGAACACCTCCTGGGCGGAGCGCTAGCGCAGGACGCGCTTGACCGCGGCGACCATGTCGTCCGGCGTCGCCTCGTCGCCCGGTAGGTAGGCACGGATCTGGCGCTCGCCGTCGACGAGCACGACGCGTGTGGTGTGGGAGATCTCGTCGCCGCCGGGCGCCGGGGCGCCGACGGCGGGCCTCGGGACGCGGGTGCCGACTTTGAAGCCCGCCACCACGTCGTACACCTGGTCCCAGTCGCCGGTCAGAAGCTTCCACGCGTCGGCGTCGGCGCCGAACTGCTTGCCGTACTCGGCCAGCGCGGCCGGGGTGTCGTGGACGGGATCGACGGTCACGGACAGGAGAAGCGCCTTCGAGCCGAGCAGCTTCTCGGCGGCCAGCTTGTTCTGGGCCGCGCTCATCGTGGCGCTCAGCGTCGGACAGGCGTCGGTGCAGTGCGTGTAGACGAAGTCGACCAGCGCGACTCGGCCGGCCAGATCGCTGGTCCGGAAAGGCGCGCCGGCCTGGTCGGTCAGCGTGAAGTCGGGCGCCTGGCCAAGCACCTCGAGGGGCGGCTGTGCTGCGCAGCCGATGATCCCGGCGGCGAGCAGCGCCAGCGGGATGATCGCGCTTCGGAGGGGACGACCGGGACGTCTGGCGCTGGGGCCGTCTTGCCGCTGGAACGGGCCAGGCCGCGCGGTGGCCACGTCAGACGTGCTCGGCCAGGTCGGCGTGGGCCGCGTCGGCGTGCGCGGCGGCGTACTCGAGCAGACCGATGCGCACCCAGCCGACCGCGCCGGCCAGCATCCAGACCAGCCCGACGATGAGGATGACGGGGTTGGCGATCAGGCCCAACAGGACGAGGCAGAAGCCGATGCCGAGCACAAAGGGTGCGATGCTGGCCAGCGGCAGGTGGATCCCGAGGGCTGCCGCCTCCTCCCTGACCGTCGGCGGCTCGGGCGGAGCCGGAACGGCGAGAGCGAGCGTCTCGTGCGCGTGTTCGTGGTCGCCCACGCCGGTCGGCGGCCGCGTCATGAGCAGCAGCGGTTCGGGCGCCGGTACGACGGGCGCCGCGGCGAGCGGGACGGCCGCCGACGCCTGGACGCTGTCCCTGTCCCACGCGGCCGTGACGTCCGCCGGCAACAGGTTCGCCCGCCGCAGCTCCTCCTCGGGCGCCCAGATGACCTCGCCCGCGAGCATGTGGCTGCCGAAGCTCCGGCGCTCGCCGCTCTCCAGATTGACCAGCGGGACGTTGGCCGGAAGCTCAGGAAAGTACCACTTGCCGTAGAGCCGGACCTTTGCCTTCTTCAGCTTGGCCGTGTCGAGGTCGTGCCGAGCGGCCCAGGTCATCGTCTTGGCGTCGAGTACCATGCGCGCTCCTTACCCTGTCGTGAGTCCTAAGCCTCAAGCTCTAGCTTTAAACTCGGAAAAGGACCGCCCGGTCCACGGCCATCGCGGTGAACAGAGCGAAAAGGTAGACGATGGAATAGGCGTACAGGCGGCGCGCGGCCAACGCGGTGGCTTCGCGCCACAGTCGGACGGCCAGATACACGAAGCCGCCGCCAAGGGCGAGCGCGGCGAGGAAGTACGCCAGCCCCATCAAGCCGAAGGGCGCCATGACGAGCGTCAGAGCGACCAGCACGAACGAGTAGAGCATGATCTGCTTGCGCGTCTCGCCGTCGCCGCGGACCACCGGCAGCATCGGGATGTTGGCGCGCTCGTAATGTTTGCGGATCAGCAGGGCCAACGCCCAGAAGTGGGGCGGCGTCCAGAAGAAGATGATGGCGAAGAGGTACCACGCCGTGAGGCTGCTGACCTCGTTGGTGACCGCCGCCCAGCCGACCATCGGCGGGATGGCGCCAGCGGCGCCGCCGATGACGATGTTGGCCGGCGTGGAGCGCTTGAGCCATAGGCTGTAGACGAAAACGTAGCTGAGCAGGCCCGTGGCCGCCAGCAGCGCCGACAGCATGTTGACGAACGTGGCGAACAGCAGGAAGGCCAGCACCCCCAGGGTGACGCCGAACCAGAGCGCGTGGACCGGCGGGATGACGCCCGCCGGGATGGGCCGCCGGGCGGTGCGCCCCATGAGCGGATCGATGTCGCGGTCCACGTAGTGGTTGATGGCGCCGGCGCCGCCCGCCATGAGCGCCCCGCCCACGAGCGTCCACGCGAGCAGGCCGAGGTCTGGCAGGCCGCCCGACGCGACGACCACGGCGGCAGCGGTCGTCGCCAGCAGCAGCGACATCACCCTGGGCTTGGTGAGCTGAAGGTAGGCGGCGAGGCGAGTTGCCAGCGAGACGTGGGCGCGCGGCGGGGTAGAGGCGCCGCTGCCAGGGCGCGCGAGGGCCGCGGCCGGCGCGTCGCCATGGTCCAGCCGCCCGGCCCCGAGGGGCGGGGCCGGAGCCGGAGCCGGATTCGGATTCGGATTAAACGGCCGAGTGCGATAGGCAAGAGTCGCGACGACGACCATGGCGGCCCACGTGGCTGACGCGCCGGCGACGTGCAGCCCCTGCGCCACCGGCGGCACGCCGGTGGACACCAGGATCGCGCCGATAGCGCCCTGCGCGATGATGCAGGCGCCCAGCGCGAGCGCCGCCCGCCATAGCGCCGGCACGTGGGGCTGGGACCGCCGCGCCTCGGCGACGATGCCGGCCACCAGAGCCACCGCGGTGTACGCCAGCAGCCGATGGAGGAGCTGGATATCCATCAGTCGGCCCCGACCGAACGGCAGGAGCCCCTGGCCGTTGCACTCTGGGAAGCCGACGCACGCCCACGCGGCACCGCTGGCCTGCACGTACGCTCCCGCCAGGACCAGCAGGAACACCAGCCCGCAGCCGAGCCCCGCTAGCCAGCGGAACCGCTCCCCGCTGTCGGCGGGCTCGGCGGCTAGCACACGGGGCGCCCGGCCCGCCAGGACGGTGATCGAGACGAGCAGGGCAAGGATGATCAGCGCAAACCCGAGGTGCACCAGCACCGCCATCGCCGGTAGCTCGAGCAGCACGACGATGCGGCCGATCAGGATCTGCGCCGGCAGCAGCACGGGTACGAGCGTCGCCTGCACCAGGATGAGGCGGTCCTGGCGGCGCCACAGCCAGGCCGTCGCCGTCGTCGCGATCATCAGCACTGAGGCGACGGCCGAGACGCTCCGGTGCGACCACTCGATCCAAGCCCGGAGATCAGGTGGCGGGATGAACGACCCGTAGCAGGTGGGCCAGTCCGGGCAGCCCAGGCCCGAGTTGGACACGCGGACCACGGCGCCCATCACGATGGTGGCGTAGGTGAAGATCGCGGCTGCCAGCGCCAGACGCTGGAAGCCTGGCGATCGACGTCGGGCGCCCGTTCGGCTGACGGATAGTGGTGCAGCAGTCGCGGCAAACGCCATGGAAAGGGTTAGGCTGTCCGGGTCAACGTCTCTACGTCTTAGCGTGCCGGCGTCAGGGCGTCCGTGTCCGCCGGGCCGGGCACCGGCTCGCGCGCCACAGCGGCGCCCCGGTGCCCGTTCGTGCCGACCCCGAGGCGGAGGTCGCGGAGTGGGCGCTCAGACCGGATGCGCGGCACCGAGACGAAGTTGTAAGCGGGCGGCGGCGACGTGGGCAGCCATTCGAGGGTATTGGCTACCCAGGGGTCGTTGCCCGCGAGTGGCCCACGCGCCCAGGAGAGGACCGCGTTCCACAGGAAGATCAGCATGGAGAAGCCGAGCAGGAAAGCGCCAACCGTCTCCACCACGTTCCACGGCAGGAAGCCGGTCTCGACCGGGTAGCTCGAGATGCGGCGCTGCATGCCAGCGATCCCCAGGATGTGCATCGGGAAGAACGTCAGGTTGAAGCCAATAATCATCAACCAGAAGTGCCAGGCGCCGAGAGTCTCGCTCAGCAGGCGGCCGGTGACCTTGGGGAACCAGTAGTACGCGGCCGCGAAGATACCGAAAACGCTGCCGCCGAAAAGGACGTAGTGGATGTGGGCGACGATGAAGTAGGTGTCGTGGAGCTCGTAGTCGACTGGCACGACCGCCGAGTACACCCCGCTCAAGCCGCCGATCACGAACATGGTCAGGAAGCCGACGGCAAAGAGCAGCGGGGACTTGAACGCCAGGTGGCCGCCCCAGAGCGTCGCCGCCCAGTTGAAGATCTTGATCCCGGTCGGGATGGCGATGGCCATGGTCATCAGCATGAAGAAGCTCTGGCCGATGACGGGCAGCCCGACGGTGAACATGTGGTGGGCCCAGACCAGGAACCCGAAGAAGCCGATCGCCGCCGTGGAGTACGCCACGGCCTTGTAGCCGAAGATCGGCTTGCGGCTGAACACCTGCAGCACCTCGGAGATGACGCCGAAGTACGGCAGGATCATGATGTACACGGCTGGGTGCGAATAGAACCAGAAGCCGTGCTGGTAGCCGAGGACGTCGCCGCCACCGGCCGGATCGAAGAAGTGCGTGCCCAGGTGGCGGTCGGCCAGGACCATGAGAAGCGCACCGGCGAGCGCCGGCGTCGCGACAAGCTGGACAAACGCCGTGGTGAGCATGGACCAGACGAACAGGGGGATGCGGTGCATGGTCATGCCAGGCGCGCGCATGTTCAGGATCGTCACGATGAAGTTCATGGCGCCCAGGATGGACGACGTCCCGAGCAGGATGACCCCGACGAGCCAGAGACTTTCACCGAAGGGAGCCTGGACGGACAGCGGCGGGTAGGAGGTCCAGCCGGCGTCGGCGGCGCCGCCGAAGAAGAAACCGGACAGGATCATGAGGCCTGCCGGCGGCACCAGCCAGAACGACATGGCGTTGATCTTCGGGAACGCCATGTCCCGCGCGCCGATCATCAGCGGCACGAGGTAATTGCCCAGGCCGCCCACGCCGAACGGGATGACGAACAGGAAGATCATCGCCGACCCGTGGATGGTGAACAGCTGGTTGTACAGCTCGCCGCTGAACGGCGGTGATTCCGGCAGGGCCAGCTGGACGCGGACGAGCAAAGCGGCGATACCGGCAAGCCCGAAGAATACGAATGTGCTGACCAGGTACATGATGCCGATCTCTTTGTGATCGACAGTCGTCAGCCAGGCGCCGATGCCGCGCCGCCGGACCGGCGCGGCGTGGACGGGTGCGGGTGCCTGCGCGGGTGTCGGCCGCGGTGGCACCGGCTGCCGAACAACGGGCGGCGCCAGTTCAACAGTCGCCATGCTTCCTCCTCATGAGCCCTGGTCGCCCGCTTACCGGAGCGCTTCGAGAGACGTGGCGCCGACGTCCGCGGGGGAGGGGAGGCTCCCCTGGGCAGCCGGCGCGGGCGGCGCGGGCGGGGCCGCGGCAGCCTGCTGCTGCTGGACCCACTGGGTGAACTGGTCCTGGGGCATCGCCTGGACGCGGAACAGCATGCCGGCGTGGCCGGCCCCGCACAGCTCGGCGCAGACGCCGCGGAACTCGCCCTCCGAGCGGGCCTGGAAGGAGATGCGGTTCGTGCGCCCGGGGATCGCGTCCATCTTGCCGTACAGCTCCGGCACCCAGAAGCTGTGGATCACGTCCTTGGCGGTGACGTCGACGATGACCGGCGTCCCCACGGGGATGCGCAGGTCGTTGGTCGTGTGTATCCCGGCCTCGCTGTAGCCGAAGTCCCAGGCGAACTGCTGCCCGGTGGCGGTGACGTACAGACCCGTCGTCGGGATGCGGCTGATCTCGCCGAGGCGGCTCACCGTGATGGCGAACAGGCCGATCAGGATGAGCGCCGGCACGATGGCCCACATGACCTCGAGCCGGGTATTGCCGTGGATCTGCGGCGGCTCGCCGGTCGGCAGGGGCGCCCGGCGCCGGAAGCGCAGGCTCGAGTAGATCAGCAGTCCCTCGACGAGCACGAAGACCACGACAGCCAGGACGAGCGTGAACCAGAAGAGCTGGCTGATGATCTCGGCGTTGTTCGACTGCGGCGACACGACCCACGGTTGGGCGAACGCTGGCGGCACGCCGCCCGCGATGGCGAGCGCCGCGACGACAGCCGAAGCCACGATCTTGCGGCGCACCGCCGCCCGGAGTTTCGTCATCTGGCCACTCTTCATCGCGCCACCGGACATGATAGCGACCCCTCCGTCACACCGGGCAGGGGTACTGTCCCGATCTGGAGGAAGGGATTTCCCTGACGCTCGTTTGGGGACCGTCGAGTGTCTCGCCGTTCCGAGTACACTGGAGCGGAGCAGGATGAGTCAACGCGGGGCCATCTGGACCGTAGCCGGTCCGCTCATCGCCTTCAAGGTGTGGGCGTGCATCCTGCTGCTGATTTATGCGCCCAACCGCGACGGCATCGTGTGGATCGCGATCACCAGCTGGTACTGGGTGCTGGCCATCATCCTGTTGATCGCGGCTCCGGTGCTGGCGTGGAGCCGCCTCGTGCGCGTGCGAGCGCGCCGCCAGCAGCTGCGCCGCGCGGAGTGGATGGTAGACGAGTCCACGCACGCCGAGATGCCGGCCCACAGCGCCCGTCGGCCTCAGTGGTCGCTGTGGGAGACGGTCTCGCGTTTGGAAGGCGACGACTGACCGAGCGAGACGAGCAGCGCGACGACGGCGATCACCACGACGCCGCCGACAGCGGCCACCACCGCGCCCGACAGCTCCAGCCCCAGCGGCAGGGCGACAGTCGCTCCGGCCACGCGCAGCAGCGTCGTCCCCATCGACACGATGATGGCGGCGATGATGACCGCGACGAAGGGCGGGATCAAGAACGGCAGAATGACGTGCTGGAACGGGTCCTGCCCCGGCACGGTGGCCTCGGCCTGGGCGTCCACCGGTGTGCTCGGCAGGCCGGCGAACGACCCCACCACCCCGCCGACGGCGCCACCGGCGAGCACCCCGCCCACGGCCATGGCGACCTGCCAGCCGCCGAAGTCGACCGCCGGCAGCGTTGGCGGGAGCACCACGGCGAGGGCAACACCAACACACGCTCCGATGACGGCGCCGACCACGATGCCCGCTGCTTCGAACGTCTCCACCTGCGCCGCGGTTGCCCGGTCGAGCAGGTCGTCGTGCGCGGCGACGTCGGCAGCGACGGCGGGTTGGCTGGCGCTAGGGTCGTACAGCTGGCCTAGCACACCACCGTACACGAGATGCATGAGCAGGTTGCCGACGATGGGCAGCGGTCCGGCCCCGAGCGCCGCGCCGCCGACACCGGCCCCAACGGCTGGCAAGAACACGAGCCACGACAGCACCCACACCAGGCAGCCGAAGGCCATGCCTCGCTGCCAGCCGGACCACGCGCGGGGCAGCCGCGGCTCGACGACGCGGGCGTACAGGATGGCCCAGACCAACCCGAAGACGACGTGCAGGGCCAGCGCAACCGCCGGCGCCGCCTGGCTGAACGACACGACGTTGTTGTGCGTCAGCTCCCACAGCCAGAAGCGGACGCCGCCGCCCTGCGGGCTGCCGACGCCGTTGGCCAGCAGGTAGGCGAGGACCAGAACGGCCGTGGACGCGCCGATCGCGATGAACCCAGCGATCACCGCCGCCGCCAGCCAGCGCTGGCGCAGTCCGCGCGCCTCGCGGGACGCCGTTATGGAAGCCGATTGCACGTAGCCAACCTCCGCTTTCGCGCCTTCACGGGAATAGTCTAAGCAGGTGGTCCGGAGTTCTGCTTGTTTCCGATCATCTGGGCTCCACCTGCTTAGACCCTTGCCATTGTTCGCGCTACGCGCTTAGGCACCGGCCGTCACGCCCGCATGGGGCGCCGGTCGGCGGCCTCCTCGCGGCTGGCCCAGGCGAAGAACACGATGCCCGTCGCAACCAGGAAGTAGAACCCTGAGCCGACCCACATCAGCAGCCCGCCGGCCTGCTGGTCCTCCAGGGGCGACAGGCCGGTAACCCGCGGCGCCAGAATGTAGCTCGGGTAGAACGGCGAGGACGAGGCCGCCAGCAGCGCGCCAACCAGGCTGGCCGGGACCGTCTGCAGGAACAGGTACACCACCTGCCCGAGACCGTGGTAGCGCGGCAGCAGAGCCGGCGCGGGGCTCAGGATCGGCATCCAGAGCACGATTGCCGAGACCAGGAAAACGAGGTGCTCGACCGCGTGGACGGGCTGGCTGCCCAGCGCCAGCTCGTACAGCGCCGGCACGTGGGCCAGCGAGAAGATCAGGTTGAAAGTGCCAAAGGCGACCAGCGGGTGCAGAGCCCACTGGGCCAGACGGGTGAGGCGAGTGACCCTGAGCAGCTCGACCAGCAGCCAGCCCGGGGTACCGGCCAGCAGCAGCGGAGCCGCGACCAGGGTGATGAGCAGGTGCTGGAACATGTGGGCGCTGAACAGGTACGTGTCCGACAGCTCGTCGAGGGGCGTGGCCAGGGCCACCAGCAGCGTGAACACGGCCAGCCCGAACAGCACCTGGCGGCGCGCCGGCACCGGCGCCGAGCCGACGAAACGGTCGCGGTAGCGATCGATCGACAGCACGTAGAGCGCACACAGGCCGATGAGGCCGACGACGACGCTGGGTGGTGGGACGTATGGCATGAGCCGGGCGCGGGACGGGAGAGGAGGGGAGGGTGGGGGAGTGGAGAAAAGCTCGGGCGGCGGCGCTCAGCCGCCGTGGGGCGGCCGCGGGTACTGGCCGAAGAGGAACAGCAGGGCCGTGATGACGGAGGCGGCCACCGCCAAGCCGAAGCCGAAGATGCCAGTAAACAGGGGATGGTCGAACTTCAGGTGCATGAAGAACCCGACCACCAGGACGAATTTAACCGCCGACAACACCAGCAGGATCGGGACGACGATGGCGTGGATATCGGCGCGGGTGTACACGTAAATTTCGAGCAGCGTGATGACGGCGAGGATGGCGCCCACCAGCACGTAGGTACGCGGGCCCGGGTGGGCGTGCGCGTCACCGTGCGCGGCTACCTCGGTCGAGACGTGGCCCATGCTGCTCATCGGCCCACCACTCCACCAACCATGACCACCTCCTGCTATTTTTATTTTTGTCCGTCCGTCCGTGCGTCCGCCCTACTCCGGGATCAGGTACACGAGCGTGAAGATCAAGATCCAGACGATGTCGACGAAGTGCCAGTAGAGACCGGCTATTTCCACCATGAGCGAGTGCTCCTGGTGGAGCCGCCCGCGCAGGGAGTGGACCACCAGCGAGCCGAGCCAGAAGACGCCGATGGCGACGTGCGTTCCGTGAAAGCCGGTCAGGACGAAGAATGTCGACCCGAACAGGTTCCGGCTCAGCGTGAGACCGTCGCGCGTCACGAAGGTCGTGAACTCGAAGAACTGCCCGCCGAGGAACACGCAGCCGAGCAGCGCCGTGGTCATGAGCCAGACGCGCATGCGCCGCTCCTCGCCCCGCTGGATGGCGGCGAGCGCCAACACCATCGTCAAGCTGCTCAGCAGCAGCACGAAGGCGCTGACCGAGGTGTACGGGACGTCGAAGACGTCCCGCGGCAGCGGCCCGTCCAGGCTGCGGTTCTTGTACACGAGATAGGTGGCGATGAGCGTGCCGAAGAACATGCAGTCGGACGCCAGGAAGCCCCACATGGCCAGCTTCCGGTTGTCGACCGGCGTACTGGTGTGGGGGTGCTCGAGCGCCACGGGCTCGAGCTCGCCTGGCGGCGCGACGCCGCCCGGCTGCTCAGTGACGACAGCTTGCGCCACGGCTGGTGTGCCTCTCCCTCTTCTTCCGTTTCTTCCGCGCTACGCTGGCTCGAACGACCAGCCGTAGATGCCGGCGATCAGGATGAGGATACCGATTGGCGCCATGGCCATCGTCGTCAGCAGGCTGCTCGCCATGACCAGGAGGCCCACGGCTACCAGGAACGGGAAGTACGACGGCGACGGCATGTGGATCACGGCCGGCCGCGTGCTGGTGGCCACGGCGGTCACGTCGTGGCCGTGCATGGCGGCCTGGGCCGGTCCGCCGCCGACGGGCGTCGCCGGCTCGATGGGGTCCGCGTGCGTCCGCTCGGGGTACTTCATCGCCCACCAGGCGTCGCGGGCGCGCACGATCGGCACCTGGGCGAAGTTGTAGACCGGCGGTGGCGACGGGATGGACCATTCGAGGGTGGCGCCGTCCCACGGGTCGTCCGGGGCTACCTCACCGTGCCGCAAGCTCACGAAGACGTTCACCACGAACATCAGGACCGAGAAGCCGAGCCCGACCGCTCCGATGGTGGACAGCTGGTTCAATCCGGTGACGCCGAGCTCTGGGCCGTAGGTGTAGACGCGCCGCGGCATCCCCAGAAGGCCCGTCCAGTGCATCGGCAGGAACGTGACGTTGAAGAAGATCAGGAACAGCCAGAACGTCCACGTGCCGAGCTTCTCGTTCAGCATCCGGCCGCTTATCTTGGGGAACCAGTAGTGGATGCCGGCGAGCAGCGCGAAGATGCTGCCGCCGATGAGCACGTAGTGGATGTGGGCGACGATGAAGTAGGTGTCGTGCTGGATCAGGTCGGCGGGCGGCGAGGCGTGCATGACGCCGGACAGCCCGCCAATGATGAACATGCTGATGAAGCCGATGGCGTACAGCAGCGGCGTCTTGAAGTTCAGCGAGCCGAACCACATGGTGCCGATCCAGTTGAAGATCTTGACGCCGGTGGGGACCGCGATGAGCATCGTCGTCGACGAGAACACCGCGTCGGCCAGCGGGCCCAGCCCGGTAGCGAACATGTGGTGCGCCCACACGCCGAACGCCAGGAAGGCGATAGCGATACCCGAGTAGACCATGACGGCGTAGCCGAACAACGGCTTGCGCGAGAAGACCGGGATGATCTCGGACACGATGCCCATCGCGGGCAGGATGAGGATGTACACCTCGGGGTGGCCGAAGACCCAGAACAGGTGCTGCCACAGGATCGGGTCGCCGCCGTGGGGGACGCTGTAGAAGTTGGTCTGGAAGAACCTGTCGAACATCAGCAGCAGCAAGCCGACGGTGATCGACGGGAAGGCCAGCAGGATGAGCACCATCGTGATGAGCGACATCCAGCAGAAGACCGGGAGCCGCATGAAGCCCATGCCAGGGGCGCGCATGTTGACGATGGTGACGAAGAAGTTCAGCGCCGCCGCCAGAGACGCCACGCCCAGCACCTGCAGGCCCAAAATCCAGTAGTCGATACCCGGGCCAGGGGAGTACTCGCGCGTCGTCAGGTTCGCGTAGCCGAACCAGCCGGCGTCCGGGGCTCCGCCGAGCAGGAAGCTGACGTTCAGCAGGATCCCGCCCAGAATGAACGCCCAGTAGCTGAAGGCGTTCAACCGCGGGAAGGCGACGTCCCTGGCTCCGATCTGCAACGGGATGATGAAGTTGAAGAAGCACGCCCCCAGCGGCATGATCGCCAGGAAGATCATGGTGGTGGCGTGCATGGTGAACAGCGAGTTGAACACCTGCGCGCTGACCAGGGTGTTGTTGGGCACCCACAGCTGGAGGCGGATGACGAGGGCCTCGAGGCCGCCGATCACGAAGAACGTGAACGCGGAGACACCGTACAGGATGCCGATCCGCTTGTGGTCGACGGTGGTGATCCAGCTCCACAGGCCGTGGTACGCGCGCGTCACCTCGGCGGCGGGAGCGACCACGCCGTGGCCGTGCGAGACCGGTGCTGCAGCTACTGCCATGGCTGTCTTGATGACCTCCGGAGGGTCGGCGACTCGGGCGGGGGCACTACTCTCGGCGTAAGCGTAAGGGTAAGCGTAAGCGTCACTGTCGGGACTGGGCTCGATCTACTTGAGGAATTGTAGATAAGCGGTGAGCGCCCTGATGTCGTCCTCGCTCAAGTTGAGGTTCGGCATGATAGAGCCTGGCTTGACCCCGGGCGGGTTGTGCAGCCAGGTGTGCAGGTCCTCGGGCGTGTTCTGCAGGACCGCCGCGGCGATGGACGTGCGGCTGCCGACGTGGCTGAGGTTCGGCCCCGTCGTGCCGGCGTTCGGCGTGCCGTTGATCGTGTGGCAGCCGCCGCAGCCGCGCTGCTGGACCAGCTGGGCGCCCTGGAAGGCGTCGCCGTCGGCCTCGGTCGGCGTGCGGGCCGGCTGCTGCTGCGCCCTGACCCAGGCGTCGAAGTCCGCGGGCGGCTGGACGAACGCCTTCATGCGCATGTTGCCGTGGGAATAGCCGCACAGCTGGTAGCACTGGCCGGGGTACTCGCCGACGGTGTTCGGCGTCAGCCAGATGTAGTTCGTGTGGCCCGGGAAGGCGTCGCGCTTGCCGCCAAAGGCCGGGAACCAGAAGTCGTGGATCACGTCGCCGGACGTGAGGCGGAAGTTCACGGTCTTGTCCACCGGCAGGTGGACCTCGTTCGCCGTGATCACCTGCGAGTCCGGATACTGGAACTCCCACCAGAACTGGTGCCCGATCACGTACACCTGGAGAGCGTCGGCCGGGGCGGGCGCCTGGGACTTGAAGATGGTCTGGATCGTGGGCACCAGGATGGTGGCCAGCACCAGGGCGGGGATGGTGGTCCAGGTGACCTCAACCAGGGTATTGCCGTGGATCTGGGGCGGCAGGCCATCGCCGCGCCGCCGCCGGAAGCGGATGGCGGCGAAGATGAGCGCCCCTTCCACCAGTACGCCGACGACGATCCCGGCGTAGATGATGTACACGAAGAGGTCCTTGCCCTCGATCGCGTAGTCGGACCGCGGCTCCCAGGCGTTCTGGGGGTAGCTACCGCCGCAGGCGGCGACCACCAGAGTCAGGCCGACGGCAAGAGCCAGGGCGGCCGGACGAAGCCAACGCCGTGGGGCTCTCCGACCTGGACCAGATGTAGACATGCGCCTCCAGCTTGGGCGAGCCGGCGGCCTGGATCCGCCTCGGCCCGCGCCGACGTGTGAAGTCGAACAGTGAGAAACGACGACACCTCAGCATAGGGACGCCCTCTCCGGGCAGTCAAGGCTTGGGCGGCCTGGCGTGTGGGCTGGCTCCAGCCTGTGGGTTGAACACGGCGGACAGACCTGCCACCATGGCGGCACGGCACCCATGGCCAGGCTCGCGGCTAGCCCAGATGTCAGACCCAGACCCGTCGTCCGGGAGCCGCTGGCGCGCCGGGTCGCCAAGATGGTCCTGCGCGCCTACGCGCACCGCTGGCACCACCTGAGCCTCGTGGGGATGGAGAACGTCCCGCCCCACGGGCCAGCGCTGGTGATGTCCAACCACTCCAGCCTGCTCGACGTGCTCGCCCTCATGGCGGCTGACCCGTTCCCGGACACCGTGTTCGTGGTCAAGGCGTCCATGCTCGACGTGCCGATCGTCCGCAACCTGCTGCTGCTCTGGCACGCCATTCCGGTCGAGCGCCACGGGCGCGACGCGTCAGGCATTCGGGCGCTGCTGGCGGCGCTGCGGGCCGGCCGGGTCGCCGCTCTGACGCCGGAGGGCACCCGCTCACGCACCGGCCGCCTCGGCCGGATCAACCCGGTACTGGCGCGGATCGCCGTCCGCGCCCAGGTGCCGATCATCCCCGTGGGCATCGCGGGCTCGTTCGCCGCCCTACCGCCAGGCGCCTACGTTCCCCGGCCGGTCCCGATCCATCTGCGCGTCGGACCGCTGCTGTACCTGCCCCCGGACACCTCGGCCGAGGCAGCGGCCGACGCCATCCAGAGCGCCATCGCTCGGCTGCTCCCCGCAGAGCAGCAACCGGCGGGATAGGTCCCACTGTCCGCCACTGTCCAGCGCAAGCCTTCGAACCGCGACCCACTCGACGAGCTGCGCCGTCTGGCCGACGCGGTCGCGGGCTGCCGGCAGTGCCAGGCGGCCGGCTTCCTCCGGCGCGCCAACCCCATCCGCCCGACCGTCCTGCCGGGCGCCCGGGTGCTGCTGGTGGGCCAGGCGCCGGGCCCGGTCACCGACAGGCGCGGCTACCACTTCGCTGGCCCGGCCGGCCGCGTGCTCGAAGGCTGGTTCGACCGGGCCGGCTTCCCGCCCGGCTACTTCCGCCAGGCGGTGCACCTGACGTCGCTGACCCGCTGCTTCCCGGGCAAGGCCGCCCTCGGCAACGGCGACCGGCCACCCTCGCGCGCCGAGATGAGCCTGTGCCGTCCCTTCCTGGACCAGGAGCTGGCGCTCGTCCAGCCGCGCCTGGTGATCCTCGTGGGCAAGATGGCGGTCGACGCCTTCCTCCCTCCCGCCCCGCTCACCGCGACCGTCGGCCGCGTCCACGAGCGCGACGGCCGACTCCTCCTGCCGCTGCCCCACGCCTCAGGCGTCAGCCGCTGGCTGAACGACCCGGCCAACCGGGCCCTGCTGGACCAGGCCGTCGCGGAGCTGGCCCGCCTCAGAGAGAGCGGGCTCCTCCTCGCTACTTGACAGCCCCGCCGCGCCGGCGTGTACCCGGCAATCGTCCCTGGGGCCTGGCATCGCGGGGCGGGCTGTCTCTGGGCGCGTCTAGAGTCCGGCGGCTTCCCAGATGGCTCGCACGTCGAGCCTGAACCCCGTTAGCACCGGGTCGCCGGCGAGGGTCGCGGGGTCTGGCAGCTCCTCAGGCTGGGCCCCGCCCGCGCGGTACACCCAGACAGTCCGCGTCTCGGGATCGAGCAGCCACCCCAGGTGCGCCCCGGCCTGCTGGTACTCGCGGAGCTTGGCGTGCACCATCTCGAGGTCGTCCGACGGGGAGCGCAATTCGAGGACGAAGTCCGGGCACAGGCGCGGGAAGCGCCGGCGCTCGACGTCCGGCAGCGCGTCCCAGCGCCGCCGAGCCACCCAGGATGCGTCGGGCGACAGCAGCGCCCCGTGCGGTGGCACCCGGAAGCCGGCCGAGGAGTCGAAGGCGATCCCCGAGCCATCCCGGCGGGCCCAGTCGCGCAGTTGACCGCTGATCTCGAGATTCATCGCGCCCGTCATGGCGCCCGCGGGCGCCATGACGATCAGCGTCCCATCCGCTTCCTGCTCCAGGCGCAGGTCTGGGTTGAGGCGCTGGAACGCCAGCACGTCGGCGTCGGTGAACCACTTTTCCGGGGGCAGGCGGACCACCAGACCTTCAGACCGGGGCGCAACGGTGGCCACGCCACTCAGCATAACCGGGACGAGAGTCGGTAGACCCGCGGCGCGCGCCGGTGCGTCTGTGCGTCAACTGCCTCGTAGGCGGACCGGGTCGACGTCAGCATCGGCGTCGTGCTCCTGGTACTGGAGCGCGTACAGGCGAGCGTACAGGCCGTCCCGCTCCAGCAGCTCGGCGTGGCTGCCCTCCTCGACAACCTCGCCCTTGTGCAGCACGATGATGCGGTCCACCTGGCGGATCGTCGACAGGCGGTGCGCGATGACGATGCTGGTTCGGCCCTCCATCAGGCGGCCGAGCGCCTGCTGGATGAGCCACTCGGTCTCCGTATCCACGTTGGCGGTCGCTTCGTCCAGCACCAGCAGCATCGCCGGGTTGAACGCCACCGCCCGGGCGAACGCGATCAGCTGCTTCTGGCCAACCGACAGGCCGGCGCCGCGCTCGAGCACCTCGGCGTCGTAGCCGCCGGGCAGCCGCTCGATGAACGTGTCGGCGTGGACGTAGCGGGCCGCTTGCCGCACCTGCTCGTCGGTAATGCGGGCGTCGTTCAAGCGGATGTTGTGGGCGATCGTGCCCGAGAAGAGAAAGGCGTCCTGCAAGACGACGCCGATGTGGCGGCGCAGGTCCGTCTGCGCCAGGTCGCGCACGTCGACGCCGTCCACGAGAACCTGGCCCTTCTGGACGTCGTAGAAGCGCGACACCAGCGAGGTGATGGACGTCTTGCCCGCACCTGTGGCGCCGACGATAGCTACCCGCTCGCGCTCGCGGATGTGGAACGACACGCCCTTGAGCACCCAGTTGCCCGGCTCGTAGGCGAACCAGACGTCGCGGAACTCGATGTCCCCGCGGATCCGACCCAGCCTTGTCGGCGCCGCGGGGTCCCGCACGGCCGGCCGCTCGTCCATGATGTGGAAGATCCGCTCGGACGAGGCCATCGCCTGCTGCATGATGTTGTACTTCTCGCTGAGGTCGCGGATCGGCTGGAAGAAGCGGTCCACGTACTGGATGAAGGCCACGACGCCGCCGAGCGTGAGCGTCCCCTGCAGCACGCGCGAGCCGCCGTACCAGACGATGGCTCCCAGGCTGACGGACGACACGATGCCCACGATGGGCCAGAACATGGCGAAGTACAGCACGCCCTTGAGATGGAACTGCAGCAGGTCGCGGTTGGCCGCGTCGAACCCCTCGTAGGCCCGCTGCTCGCGGTTGAACAGCTGGATGACGCCCATGCCGTTGACGTTCTCGGCGATCAGGCCGTTCACCCGCGCCAGACGGATGCGCACCGCGCGGAACGAGGCGCGCATCCCCTGGCGGATGAAGTGGGTGATGACCAGCAGCGGTGGAACGACAAGGAAGGTGATCAGCGCCAGCGGCCAGTTCAGCAGCAGCAGCGCCACGGCGATGCCGACGATGGTGACCGCGTCGCTGAGGATCGCCAGCCCGCCCGAGGTCAGCAGCTCGTTGAGGGCGTCGACGTCGTTCGTCAGGCGGGTCATGAGTCGACCAACCGGGTGGCGGTCGAAGAAGCTGAGCGACAGACGCTGGATGTGGGCGAACAGCGCCACCCGCAGGTCGTGCATGGCCCGCTGGCCGGCGGCGTTGAGCAGGTAGTTCTGTCCGTAGCGGACGAAGAAGATGCCCAGCACGACGACGAGGTACACCGCCGCGTACTGATTGAGCCGGCCGACCTCGCCATGACCGATGGCGTCGTCGATGGCCTGCTTGACGATGAACGGCCCGGCCAGCTCGAGCAGGGTCAGACCGACCAGCAGGACCATCGCCGCCATGACGCCGCGCGCGTAGGGGCGCACGTAGCCGAGCAGCCGCCGCACCAGTCGCCCGTCGTAGGCCTTCCCCAGGATCTCGTCGTCGCTGTACTGCGCCGCCATGGTCAGGCCCGCCGGCTTCGATCTGGCGCCAGCGTCGCGCCGTCTTCGACGTTCTCGTCGACCAGGAGCTCCTGGGCCATCAGCTGGCGCCGGTACATGCGAGCGTACAGGCCGCCACACCGCACCAGCTCGCCATGCGACCCCATCTCTACGATCGCGCCGCGGTCCATGACGACGACAGTGCTCGCCAGCCGCGTGGTCGAGAAGCGATGGGCGATGATGACGCTGGTCCGGCGCTCCATGAACCCCTGCAGGCCTGCCAGGACGGCCTCCTCGGTGCGCGTATCCACCGAGGACAGCGCGTCGTCCAGGACGAGGATAGTCGGGGCGCGGGCGATGGCGCGGGCGATGGCGGTCCGCTGCTTCTGACCGCCCGACAGCGTGACGCCGCGCTCGCCGATGATCGTGTCCAGCCCCGCCGGCCACTGGTCGAGGTCGTTCTCCAGGCGGGACAGACGAACCGCCTCACGGATGCGGGCCTCGGTGGCATCGGCCGCCGCAACGCCGAAGGCCACGTTGTCGCGCACCGAGCCGGTGAACAGGAACGTCTCCTGCGGGACGAAGCCGATGTGGCGGCGCAGCTCGCCAAGCGGCCAATCCCGGACGTCGATCCCGTCCACGAGCACCTGACCCGAGGTGGCGTCCTGCAGCCGCGCGATCAGGCCCGCCACGCTCGTCTTGCCGCTGCCCAGAGGCCCGACAATCGCCAGCGTCGCGCCGGCGGGGATGCGCAGGTTGACGTGGCGTAGGATCTCGCGACCGTCCACCACCAGGCCGACATCCCGAAACTCGACCTCGCCGCGCATCGGCCGAGCGAGAGCGGCGGCGTGGCCGGACACGATCGTCGGGGCTGTCGACAGCACCTCCTGGATGCGCCGCAGCGACGCCACGCCCTGCTGCCACATGGTCGCCACCCAGCCGAGCGCGATCATCGGCCAGGCCAGCATGGCGACGTACGCGTTGAACTGGACGAACTCGCCCAGCGTCAGCCGCCCGTCGACCACCTCACGGCCGCCGGCGTACAGCAGGAAGACGGTGAACAGGCCCGTCACCAGTGTCATGGTCGGCCAGAGCAGACCGGTGAGACGGATCTGGCTCAGCTGGCGCCGCACGTACTCCTGGCTCGTCGCCCGGAAGGTGTCGATCTCGGCCGCCTCCTGCGTGTACGCCTTCACCACCCGCTCGCCACCGAACGTCTCCTGAGCGTGGTCGGACATGGCGGCAAACTGCTCCTGGACGCGGGTGAAGCGCTGCTCGATGCGGGTGCGGGTCACCACGAAGACGATGAGCGCCGCCGGCAGCACGAGCGCCGCCCACGTCGCCAGGGGTCGGCTGATCTGGAACATCAGGACCAGCGCGACGGCGAACAGGAAGCCCGTGTTCATCACCTGATAGAAGGCTGGCCCGAACATCTGGCGCACGGCCGACAGGTCGTTGGTCGCCCGGGCGACCAGGTCGCCGGTCCGGTGCTGGGCGAAGTAGGCGGGCTCGAGGATCTCGAGGTGAGCGAAGAAGCGGTTGCGCAGGTCGTACTCCACCCAGCGCGACGCGCCGGTCATCAGCAGGCGGGCGACGAAGCGGGCCAGCGCCTCCGCCAGAGCGACGCCGACGATCGCGACGGCGTACCACGGGAGCGGCCAGCCGAGGCCGCCGCCGGGGGTGGCGAAGGTGTCGATGGCCTGCCGCAGCAGCCACGGCGTCACCAGCCCGGAGCCCGCGGCCAGCAGCGTCGCCGCCAAGCCGACGACCCAGCGCCAGTGGTAACGCGCCAGGTACTCCCAGATGAGGCCGGACACCGTGGGAGTCTAGGGCATCGCGGGCGTCGCGAACCGCGCCAGCCGCGTCCGGGATAATGGCCACCGTGTGGCAGGGCAAGCGGGTCTCGGTGGTGTTCCCCGCGTACAACGAGGAGCCGAACATCGCCGCGGCCGTCCGCGACTTCGGCGGCGTCGCGCCGGTCGACGAGATAGTCGTCGTGGACAACAACTCGCGCGACCGAACCGCCCAGTGCGCCGCCCAGGCTGGCGCGCGGGTGGTCGCCGAGCCGCGCCAGGGGTACGGCTTCGCGCTCCGGCGCGGGCTGCGCGCGGCGACCGGCGACTACGTGGTGCTGGCCGAGCCGGACGGCACCTTCATGGGCAAGGACGTGCTCAAGCTGCTCAGCTACGCCGACGACTTCGACCTGGTCCTGGGCACCCGGACGACCCGCGAGCTCATCTGGCGCGAGGCCAACATGGGCCTGTTCCTGCGCTGGGGCAACTGGGTCGTCGCCAAGCTTCTCCAGGCCCTGTTCGACGGGCCATCGCTATCCGACTGTGGCTGCACCCTGCGCCTGGTGCGGCGGGACGCCCTGGAGCCCCTGCAGCGCCGCTTCACCGTCGGCGGGTCGCACTTTCTGCCGGAGATGGTGTGCCTGGCGCTGCTCGCGGGGCTGCGCGTCATCGAAGTGCCTGTCAACTACCGCGGCCGCGTCGGCGAGTCGAAGATCACCGGCTCGCTCGGCACCGGTGTCCGCGTCGGCCTGCGCATGATCGGCCTGATCCTGCGCTACCGGCTGTCCCGGCCCATGCGCCGCACCGGCATTTGACCACGTGACCACGCGGGGCTGCCTTGCCCGAGCGTCAGACAGCCGCCACGGGCTCGCCCTGGTGGCGGCGGCGGGCGGACTCTTCCTGTGGCTCGTCGGCACGCAGCTGTGGCGTCCGCTCATCTACGACGACGCCAACTTCGCCTTTGGCGCCAGGGCGATCGCGGAGACGGGCCGCCCGTTCGGCAACCAGGGCTGGATGAGCGACCGCGGCGACTACTCGCAGCGGAACCAGTGGGCGTTGTGGCACCCGCCTCTGTACGTGGCGCTGCTGGGCGCCGCGCTGAAGCTGCCGCTGCCACCGTCGGTCGCCCTGCGGCTGCCCGGCGTGCTCGGCGGCCTGGCCACCGCCGCCGCGACTGCGCTGCTCGCCGGCGAGGTGTCCGCGGGGGGCTGGCCGCGGAAGGGGCTGAGTGGTGGCATCGCCGCCGCGACGGCGCTCGTGTCGCCGCTGTTCGTACAGAGTGCCCTCATCCTGGACATTGACTTCCCCCTGCTTCTGCCGGGGATGCTGCTCTTCCTCTGGCTCTACCTGCGTCTCGAGGCTGGGCGACCCTGGCCGCTGCTCGTGCCCGTCTTCGCGCTGCTGCTGTGGGCAAAGATGACCAATCCGCTGCCCCTGGTGGCCGCGCTGGTGGCCTGGCAGGTGCTCCGCGGGCGCCCACGACGCGCCATCGCGCACGGTGCGACAATCGGCGCCGGCGGGGCGGGCCTGTTCGTCGCGAGCTGGCTGCTGGTGGCCAGGGTGCTGGGTGCGCCGGCGGACATGCCCTTCGCCGTCAACCTCGTCCAGTGGCAGGACTCGGCGGACGTGGCCCGTCGGGCGTACGCCGGCCTCGATCAGTTCCTCGAGGGCGTCCAGCCAGCCGCGCTCTGGCTCGGGCCAGGGCTCGTCGGCCTCGGCCTGGCCGGAGCGGCGCTGCGGGTGGCGCAGCTGGCGCGACGCTGGGACGTTCGGAAGGTGGACCTGCTCATCATCCTGCTGGCGCCGCTGGTGCTGGGGTACGTGAACAAGTCGGCGGGCTGGTTTCCCAAGTACCAGGTGGTGCTGGCGCCGCTCCTGGCCGCCATTGGGGCGCCGATGGCAGCCGGTGTCCTCGCGCGGCAGCCGCGCTCGCTCGGGGCGGTGGCGCTCGGCGCAGCCGTCGCGACTGGCCTCCTGACCCAGAACGCCATCGGCGACGACTGGGCGCTGTCCCGCACCTGGACGCTCGACCCGGCGCAGGCGCTACCCGTGGCGGCGGTGCTCGTCGTCGCGCTGGCCGTTGGCGTCTTGATGCATGAGCCGGGCGTTGCCCCGCTGGTGCTGGCGGCCGTGGCGGTCGGCTGGGGCCTGGGCATCGACGTGGACCAGCGGCCGGCGCCGTACGCGACCGGCTACTGGTACGGGACGACAGGCACCGACGCGGCGGCGCGGTGGGTGGACGCCCACGTGGCGCCGTCGCAGACGTACGTCGCGGCGAAGGAGGTCGCCTGGCGAGCGCACGCGCAGCGCTACGTCGACCAGGACACGATCCTGGCCTTCGTCGAGACGGGGCGTCCTCTTGGCTCAACGTGGCAGGGGGAGCCGATCACGGCGGTGGTGGCCTGGACGCGCGAGCCGTACGTGGCCGAGCGCCTGGGCCGCGCCGTGCCCGCCATGGGCTTCCACGAGACGACCCGCTTCGGGGACTACGTCGTGTACGAGCCAGACAGCCCGTAGCGTCTCGCGGCGGACGTGGGTACTGCGCAGTCAGCGCAATCAGCCCTCACAGGGACTCGCCACCCGTGACCAGCGACAGCCATTCGTCGAGCACCGCGCGGCGGTCGTCGGCGTTCTCGTACCACCGGGCCGGGTCGCGCTCGAGCGGGCCGAGCGGGACCAGGCGAAGGGAGATGCCCGCCGGCTCCAGAATCGCCGCCGCGTCCCGCCGGCTCAGCTTCGACCCGAGCCCGCCGCCGGGCAGGAGCACCGACCGCGCTCCGAGCTGACGCAGGGCCGCCAGCGCTGCTCGCGTCTGGGCCGAGGGCACCGGCGAGGCCGAGCGGACGACCCGCAGGTGCTCCGGCGGCGTCGGCGACGGCCGCGCCAGCCCCCAGGCGACGAAGTCTGACCAGTACGCCACCAGCGCGTGCGTCTTGACGGGCGTCTCGACGACGACCACGTCCTTGACCAGCCCGCCGCGGCGCCACGCCTCGACGCCGACCAGCGCGTCCGGACCTGACCCGTCGAGCAGCAGCGCCGCGTCCGACGGTGCCAGCGTGTCGGTCGCCACCAGCAGCGTGCCAGGCAGCGGCAGCATGACGGGCACCGCGGCCAGACCCAGGGCCAGCAGCCCCAGGAGCAGCAGGGCGGTACGACCCGCGGTCACCGTATCACCGAGGACGCTCGATTGACACGGCTAGAATGAGGGAGGATTCCTAGCCAAAGTAGGGGAAAACTCCGTTGCCCGCGACTGCGCAGCGGGGTAGTTTGTGTCGTTAAGGTTAAGGTCGTTAAGTAAGTAGGTCGAGAAGGATTCGTTCATCTCATGAGCACTCTTGTCAGTCCGGCGACCCCGGCCACTGACGCTAGTGCGGTGCCCGCGACGACGCCGTCCTCGCCACCCACTACCCGCCAGTACATCCGCTACCTCTTCTACAAGGCCGGCCCCTCGTGGCACACGCTGTCCGCCGGCGATCGCGCCGCGGCCCGCGCCGACCTTCTCGCCGCCGTCGAGCCGTTCGCCGAGCGCCTGCCGGTTCTCCGCGCCTACAGCACCCTGGGCACCCGGGCCGACGTCGACCTGCTCCTGTGGATGGTAAGTGAGCGCCTGGAGGACTTTCAGGAGCTCCAGGCGGCGGTCCTGCGGACGGCCATGGGCGGCCATCTGGCCACCCCGTACAGCTTCCTGGCCATGACGAAGCGGTCCCAGTACGTCGACAAGCACCAGCACGCCGACCAGGAGGGGCGGCGCACCCGCGTTCGGCCGACTGGCCGGCGCTACCTGTTCGTGTACCCCATGGTCAAGAAGCGCCCCTGGTACCGCCTGTCCCTCGAGGAACGCCAGCTGGCCATGGACGAGCACATCCGCATCGGCCACGAGTTCCCGCGGGTCAAGATCAACACCAGCTACTCCTTCGGGCTCGACGACCAGGAGTTCGTGGTCGCTTTCGAGACGGATTACCCGGGCGACTTTCTCGACCTGGTGGAGAAGCTGCGTGGCGGCCAGGCGAGCGCGTACACCGAGCGTGAGACGCCCATCTTCACCTGTGTCGCCGGCAGTATCGCGGAGGTCTTCGAGCTCCTGGGATGACCGCCCCCAGCTTTTCTCCAACTCCGACTCCGTCTCCGGCTCCGACGACCGCTGCGGCGCGCTTCCTGGCCGCCTGCCGCCACGAGCCCGTCGACGCGACCCCTGTGTGGTTCATGCGCCAGGCGGGGCGCTGCCTCGCCGAGTACCGCGCGCTGCGCGAGCAGTACCCGATCCTGACGCTGGCGAAGACCCCCGAGCTGTGCGCGCAGGTCACGGTGATGCCCGTCCGCGACCTCGGCGTGGACGGCGCCGTCATGTTCGCCGACATCATGCTGCCCCTCGAGGGCATGGGCGTCTCGCTGGAGATCCAGCCGGACGTCGGACCCATCATCCACCAGCCGATTCGCACGCTGGCCGACGTCGAGCGGCTTCGTCCTCTGGATCCGGCGGAGAGCGTGCCGTTCGTCCTCGATGCCATCAAGATAGTGCGCCAGGAGCTGGCCGACGGGCGGGCGGCGTGCATCGGCTTCGGCGGCGCCCCGTTCACCCTGGCCTGCTACCTGATCGAGGGGCGGCCATCGCGCGACTACGCGCGGGCCAAGACGCTCATGTTCCGCGAGCCGCTGGTGTGGGCCGAGCTGATGGATCGGCTGACCGACGCCACCATCCGCTACCTCCGCGCCCAGGTCGAGGCGGGCGCCCAGGTCGTGCAGCTGTTCGATAGCTGGGTGGGCGCGCTCGCTCCGGCCGACTTCGAGCGCGCGGTTCTCCCGTGGGCGCGCCGCATCTTCACGGCGCTGCGCGACACGGGCGTCCCGACCATTTACTTCGGCACAGGGAATGCTGCCCTGCTGGAGCAGATGGCCCAGGCTGGCAGCACCATGATGAGCCTGGACTGGCGCGTGCGCCTGGACGACGGGTGGAAGCGCATCGGCTACGACCGCGGCGTCCAGGGGAACCTGGACCCGGTGCGGGCGCTGGCGGGCTGGGAGCCGGCGCTGGCCGGCACGCGGGAGGTCCTGGCTGGCGCCGGCGGTCGGCCGGGCCACGTCTTCAACCTCGGCCACGGCGTCCTGCCGGACACGGACCCGACAGTCCTGGCGCGGCTCGTCGACGCGGTGCACGAGGCGACGGCGCGGGCGGGGGCAACGTGTTGAGCAGGCACACCGGCGTCGTTCTCATGACCTACGGGTCACCACGCGATCTCGACGACGTAGGCGCTTACATGGCGCGCGTCCGCAGTGGCCGCCCACCCGAGGCTGACCTGCTGGTGGAGTTCCAGCGGCGCTACCAGGTGATCGGCATGTCGCCGCTCGTCAGGATCACCCAGGGTCAGGCCACCCGTCTCGAGGAGTGTCTCAAGGGCGACGGTGCGGGAGACGCGGTGTTCCACGTGGCGGCGGGGATGCGCTTTTCGCAGCCCAGCGTGGCCGACGCGGTAGCCGCGGTCGTGGACGCCGGTGCCGAGCGGGTGCTCGGGCTCATCCTGTCGCCCCAGTACTCGCCCATTCTCATGGCCGGCTACCCGAAAGCTCTGGCCGAGGCCACCGCGCGCTTCGGCGTCCCCGACCGCACCGTCGGCTCGTGGCACTTGAACGCGGCCTTCGTGGACGTGCTCGCCGCCCGGATCCGCACCGCTCTGGCGCGGCAGCCGAAAGACCTCCGTGGGCGCGTTCCGGTACTCATGACGGCGCACAGCCTGCCGCGTCGGGTGGTCGACCGCGAACCGGACTACGTGCAGCAGCTCCACGACACAGCCGAGGCGGTGGCGCGGGCAGCGGACTTGCCCGACGACCAGTGGCTGTTCGCCTACCAGAGCGCCGGCCACACGCCCGAGGAGTGGCTCAAGCCTGACATGCTGGACGTCCTGCCGGAGCTGGCGGCTGCGGGGCACCAGCACGTGCTGCTGGCGCCTGTCCAGTTCCTGGCCGACCACCTGGAGACGCTGTACGACATCGACGTCGCCGGACGGGAGCAGGCTGAGCAGGCCGGCATGCGCTCCTTTGCCCGCGTCCCGGCCCCGAACGACGCCCCCGACTTCGCCATGGCGCTGGCCGACGTCGTCCGCCGTGAGCTGGGCGCATGGGACCAGGACGTCCACCGCGCGGGCGGCACATGGGCCGCGGCGTAGACGGACTCCCGATCCGCGTGGGCACACGCGGCAGCGCGCTCGCCCGCGCCCAGACCGACGGCGTGCTGCGAGCGCTGCGGGCTGCCCACCCCGACGTGCCGTTCGAGCCCACCCTGATCACCACGGCGGGCGACCGCAGCCAGCCGACCAACCTGCCCGGACCGGACTGGGGCTCCGGTGTGTTCGTGCGGGAGATCGAGACGGCGCTGACCCGTGGCGCCATCGACCTTGGCGTGCACAGCCTGAAGGACATGCCGCCGCGGCTGCCGCACCACCTGGTCCTGGCGGCCGTCCTGCCGCGCGAGGACCCGCGGGATGTGCTCGTGTCCGCGGCGGGTTGGACCTTCGACCAGCTGCCCACCGGCGCCCTGGTGGGCACGGCCAGCGTCCGCCGCAGCGCCTTTCTCCGCGCCGCGCGACCCGACCTGCGCTTCGCCCCCATCCGCGGCAACGTGGACACACGCTGCCGCAAGATGCTGGCCGGCGAGTACGACGCCATCGTGCTGGCGCGGGCCGGGCTGCGGCGTCTTGGGCTGGCGGTGCCGCAGACGGCCATTGACCCGCGTCTGCTGCTGCCGGCGCCCGGCCAGGGCGCTGTCGCCCTCCAGGCGCGCGCCGACGACGCCGCCATGCGCCGTCTGGCCCAGCCGCTCCACGACCTGACCACTGGCGCCGCCGTGACCGCCGAGCGGCGGCTCATGGAGGAGATGGACGGCGGCTGTCGGCTGCCCGTCGCGGCCCTGGCGACGCCGCTGTCCGGCGGCCAGCTCGAGCTGACCGCGGCCGTGGCGGCACCGGATGGTGGCAGGGTCGTCTGGGCCACCCTGGTCGGCGCGCTCGACCAGCCCGAGGACCTCGCCCTCCGCGTCGCCGCCCGCCTGCGGGCCGCCGGCGCCGACCAGCTCACCCCCGTGGCCGCCACCTCGTGACGCAGCGCCCCGTCGTCCTGAACACTCGGCCGCGCGACCAGGCCGCGGCGCTCAGCGCGCTGCTGGCGGACGCCGGACTGGAGCCCGTCGAGACACCGGCGGTGGCGATCGTGCCGGCGTGGCACGGGGCCGAGATCGCCGCTGCGCTGGCCGCGCTGCGGGCTCGTCGCTACGCCTGGCTGGTCGTACCGAGCCGCAACGCGGCCCGCCTGCTGATCGACGCTCTAACCACGATGGGTGGCGGCGCGGCGGACCTCGCCACGGCCAACGTGCTGTGCGGGACGGGCACGGCGGCCGAGCTCCAGGCGGCCGGCGTGCCAGTGACCCGCCCGCTCGAGCGGTTCTCGGCGTCCGCGGCGCTGGAGTTTTTGGCGAGCGACAGCGCCCTGGCAGCCGTGGCCGACCGGGCGAGCCATCGCGTCCTGGTACCGCGTGCCGCCGAGGGCCGCGATGAGCTCGTGCTCGGTCTGGCCGCGCTCGGTGTTGGCGTTGCCGCACCCGTCCTCTACCGAACGTGCTCCGTGCCACCAGCCGCTCTCGCTGAGGCCGGTAGGCTGCTCGCCACCGACGCCGTGGCCGCTGTCACCTTCACCAGCCCGTCCGCTGTCGTCGGCCTGGTGGCTGGGTTGCGTGGACTCGGGCTCACGTCGGACACTCTGCTGGCCCGGCCCGCGCTCGTCTGCCTGGGCACTACCACGGCCGAGGCAGCGCGGCGCGCCGGCCTGCCGGTGACGCGCACCGCCGACCGCACGTCCCTCTCTTCTTTAGTCCAGGCCGTGTGCTCGGCCCTATCCCTGGCGCCAGTCGCGCCGCCCGCCATGGTGCCACCGTGACTGACCGCTCGCATGGCTGGGGCCGCGGCAGTCTGGTAGTGGTCGGCGTCAGTCACCACGCCGCCTCGCTGGAGGTCCGCGAGCGCCTGGCGCTGGACGCCGCCACGTGGCGGGAGCTGGCGCCGCCAGGCGCCCCAGGGGTTCTGCTCGCCACCTGCAACCGGGTCGAGGTGTACGCCTGGAGCGGTGGGCGCGGCTTGCGGGTCGCCAGCAGTCTGAAGCGCGCCCTCGCCCACGCCGCCGGCCTGCCGGTCGCGGCGCTGGAGCCCCACCTGTTCGTCCACGCCGGCCCCGAAGCCCTCCGTCACCTGGTCCGGGTGGCGGCCGGCCTGGATTCCCTGGTGGTCGGCGAGGAGCAGATCCGCGGCCAGGTGCGCCGCGCCTTCGCCGCCGCCGCCAGGACAACTCCGCTACCGGCCCCGCTCACGGGCATCTTCCACCGGGCCCTGTACGCGGCGCGCCGGGTCCGTGTCGACACCCCGTTGGGCCACCACCCGTCGGTGGCAACCGCCGGCGTCGACGTCGCGCTGAGCGGACCCGAGCTGGCGGTCGCGGCGGGTCGCGGCGCGCCGCGGGCCCTGGTGCTCGGCGCCGGCGTGATGGCCAAGTCGGCGCTCGACGCGCTTCTGGGCGCCGGCGCCAGCGCCGTCGTCCTGAACCGAACGCTGGCCCACGCCGAGGCGCTGGCGGCAAGACGGGGCGCCGGTGTCCGGGCGGCGCCGCTGGACGCGCTGTCGCGGCTGCTGCCCGATGCCGACCTCGTCGTGTGTGGCACGGCCGCCCGTCGGCCGGTCCTCGACGTGCCGCTCGTCGCCGCGGCCATGGACGAGCGGCACCGGCGGCCGCTCGTCATCCTGGACATCGCGGTGCCCCGCGACGTCGAGCCGGCCGTCCGGAGCCTGCCCGGCGTGCGCCTGATCGACCTCGACGATCTCGAGGGCCTGTGTCCGGTGCGGGCGCCCGAGCGCCACGCCGAGACCACGCGGGTCGAGGCTCTGGCCCAGGACGAGGCGCAGGCCATCGACCGCTGGCTCCGCCTGCGGGCCATGGGGCCGGCCATCCTGGAGCTGCGCGCCTACGGCGAGACGGTGCGAGCCGACGAGATGCGGCGCGCGACCGGCCGCCTGAAGAGCCTGACGCCTGAGCAGCTCAGCGCCGTCGACGAGCTGACCGAACGTATCGTCAACAAGCTCCTGCACGGGCCTACGGTCGCCCTGCGGGAGACGGCGGACCAGCCCCGCGCCGGCAGCCGGTCGCGGACCCTCGTCCAGCGGGTCGTGGGCGCCAACCGAGCCACCCGGAGGTAGCACGATGCTCACGACCACGACGGCACATGCCCAGCGCGGCTTCCCAGTCGTCCGACCGCGGCGCTTGCGGCGGACGAACACGATGCGCAGGCTGGTCCGCGAGACGCGCCTGTCGGTCGACCAGCTTGTCTACCCCCTGTTCGTCGTGCCGGGGATGGACGTCCGGGCTGAGATCCCGTCCATGCCCGGCGTCTTTCACTGGTCGGTCGACCTGGTGACAGAGGAGGCCCGGGCGGTGGCCGACCTGGGCGTCCCGGCGCTCCTCCTGTTCGGGCTGCCGCGGTCCAAGGACGCGGAGGGGTCCGAGGCGTGGGCGCCCGACGGGGTCGTCCAACAGGCGCTCGCCAGCATCAAACGCGCCGTGCCGTTGCTGGTCCTGATCGCTGACACGTGCCTGTGCGAATACACGAGCCACGGCCACTGCGGCCTTCCCGGCGCCCCGGGCCGGGAAGCCGTCATCCAGAACGACCCGTCGCTCGGGCTGCTGGCCCGAACCGCCGTCTCTCAGGCCGAGGCGGGCGCGGACGTCGTGGCGCCCTCGGACATGCTGGACGGACGGGTCGGCGCCATCAGGTCCGCTCTGGACGACGTCAGCCTGTCGGACGTGGCCGTCCTGGCCTACAGCGCCAAGTACGCCAGCGCCTTCTACGGACCTTTCCGCGAAGCCGCCGACTCGGCGCCGCAGTTCGGCGACCGGCGCGCCTACCAGATGGATCCGGCCAACGGCCGCGAGGCCCTGCGTGAGGTGGAGCAGGACTTGGCCGAGGGCGCCGACATGGTGATGGTCAAACCGGCGCTGCCGTACCTCGACGTCGTCCGGGCGGTGCGCGACAGTCACCCGAACGTACCCCTTGCGGCCTACAACGTGAGCGGCGAGTACGCCATGATCAAGGCCGCCGCGGCGCGCGGCTGGCTGGACGAGCGACGGGCGACGCTGGAGAGCGTGACTGGGATCGCGCGCGCCGGCGCCGACCTGATCGTCACCTACCACGCCAAGGACCTGGCCCGCTGGCTGGCCGATGACGCGGGGAGCCGCTAGCCGGTGTCCGGGGCGCGCAACGAGAGGTCGGCGGCGCTGTTCGCCGCCGCCCAGGGCTACCTCCCTGGGGGCGTCGACTCGCCGGTGCGCGCCTTTCGCGGCGTGGGCGGCACGCCGCGCTTCATCGAGCGCGGCCGGGGCGCCGCGCTCTGGGATGTCGACGGCAACCGGTACGTCGACTACCTCGGCTCCTGGGGGCCGCTGATTGTTGGCCACGCTCACCCGGGCGTCGTCGCCGCCATCCAGGAGGCGGCGACGCGCGGGACGAGCTACGGCGCCCCAACCGAGGCCGAGGTTGACCTGGCCCGCCTGGTGCGCGAGGCGTTCCCGGCGATCGACCTGGTGCGGTTCGTCAACTCGGGCACCGAGGCGACCATGACGGCGGTTCGGCTTGCCCGTGGCTTCACTGGCCGCGACAAGATCGTGAAGTTCGACGGTGGCTACCACGGCCACGCCGACGGGCTGCTCGTGCAGGCCGGCTCTGGCCCGCTGACGCTGGGCGCGCCGGACTCGCCTGGCGTTCCCGCCGCGGCCGCTGCCCAGACGCTGTCAGTGCCCTACAACGACGTGGACGCCGTTCGGACGGCCTTCCAGACGTATCCCGGCGAGATCGCCGCGGTCATCGTCGAGCCGGTCGCCGGCAACATGGGGGTAGTACCGCCCGGGCCGCACTTCCTGGAGCTGCTGCGCCGCCTCACGCGGGAGAACGGCGCGCTGCTCATCTTCGACGAAGTGATCACCGGCTTCCGCGTGGCTCTCGGCGGCGCCCAGGAGCGCTACCGCGTCACGCCGGACCTCACCTGCCTGGGCAAGATTCTGGGCGGCGGACTGCCGGTCGGGGCCTACGGCGGCCGCCGGGACATCATGGAGCAGGTCGCCCCGCTCGGGCCCGTGTACCAGGCGGGCACGCTGTCGGGGAACCCGCTGGCCATGGCCGCGGGCATCGCCACCGTCAGGCTGCTGCGCGAGCCGAAGGTGTACAGCCGACTCGAACAGCTGGCGGCCCAGCTCGAGAGCAGCCTGGCCGAGGCGGCCGAGCGGGCGGGCGTCCCCTACGAGACGAATCGTGTTGGCTCGATGCTCACCGGCTTCTTCACCGACACTCCGGTGACTGACTACCGGTCGGCCAAGCGGGCCGACACGGCGCGCTACGGCCGGTTCTTCCATGCCATGCTGGACGGCGGCGTGTACCTGGCACCGTCCCAGTTCGAGGCCGGGTTCGTGTCGTTGGCCCACACCGAAGAGGACATTGCGCGGACCGCCGAGGCGGCCCGCGCGGCATTTGAACAGGCCGGGGCTCCGAGCTGAGGCCAACACTCGCCGGTTAGGCCAGCTTCACCTTCTCCAGCACCTCCTTGTTCACCACGGCCCGCGGCATGCGGCCCTGGAGCACGGCGGCGATGTCCTGGCCGACGCGCCGCCGCCGCTCGACGTTGCCCCAGTCCGAGACGGACGCGGTGTGGGGCGTCAGCGTGACGTTGTCCATGGTGTGCAGCGGGTTCCCCGGCTCGGTCGGCTCCTTCTCCATAACGTCCAGCCCCGCCCCCGCCAGCTTCTTCTCCTGGAGCGCCCGGATCAGGTCGGCCTCGTTGTGGGTGGGCCCGCGGCCAGTATTGACGAAGTAGGCGGTTGGCTTCATGGCGCTGAAGCAGGCGTAGTTCAGCAGGCCGCGCGTGCCCGGGTTCAGCGGCAGGTGGGCCGACACGAAGTCGCTGCGCCGGAACAGGTCCACCAGGTCGGTCACGCGTTCGACGCCGTGCTGCCCGAACAAGTCCTCCGGCTGGTACGGGTCCCACGCCAGCACCTTCATGTCGAAGCCTTTGGCTTTCTTGGCCACCAGGCGGGCGATGTTGCCGAAGGCCACCAACCCGAGCGTGTCGCCGACGACCCGCGGCACGGGCGACAGGTACTTGCCGGAGTCGCCCCAGCGGTTCTCGCGGACGGCGCGGTCCAGCGGAACCGTCTTCTTGGCGCAGCAGAGCATCAGCATCATGGCGTGCACGGCGACCTCTTCGAGGAAGACGTCGGGCACGTTGGTCACGACGATCCCCTTGGCCGTGGCGGCGTCGAGGTCGATGCGGTCGACGCCGACGCCGCCGTTCGCCAGGACCTTCGTCTTCTCGAGCCGGCCGATGAGGTCGGCCGTCAGCATGCGGCCGCCGACCATGATGGCATCGGCGTCCTTGACTTCGGCGACGTACTCGTCGTCGGACTGGGCGCGCGCCGTCTGGATGGTGACGCCGAGCGGCTTCAGCGCCTCATGCTCGTGGGGGTAGTCCGATTCGACCCGGCGGCCGAACGGCGTGGCAACGACCTTGAAGCTCATGGCAGTCCTTTCAGGTGTGTCATTGTGCGGAGCACGTGGCTGATGGCTGATGGTTGATGGTTGATAGCTGATAGCTCAGGAGCGGCGCGCGTTCGGCAGCATGGACGCGCCGCCGTCGGTATTGATCACCGCGCCGTTGACGAAGACCGACTCGTCCGAGGCGAGCCACAGGATGGCGTGGGCGGCGTCGGCCGGCACCGAGAAGCGGCCGCCCGGTTGGTGGGCCTCGGCCTGGGCCAGCCAGGCCGGGTCGTGTCCCTCCCGCGCCTGGACCACCTTCTCCGTCTCGGTGATGTTCCAGCCGGGGATGAGGTAGTTGACTCGGATGTTGTCGCGGCAGAAGGCGCCGGCGACGTTGCGCGTCAACGTCAGCAAGCCACCCTTGGCGACGGAGTAGGCCACCAGGTTGGCGCCGCCCGCCAGGCCGTTGAACGAGCCGACGTTGACGATGGAGCCGCCGCCAACCGCCAGCATGCGCGGCACGGCCTCCCGGCACAGCAGGAACGGCCCTTCCAGGTTGGTAGCCATGATCTCGCGCCAGAAGTCCACCGTGGTCTCGGCGAGGCTGGCCCGCGGGTAGATGGCCGCGTTGTTGACGAGCACGTCCAGGCGACCGAAGCGCTCGACCGCCTGCTTGACCAGCGCGACGCAGTCGGCCTCCTGGCTCACGTCGGTCTGGACGTAGAGCGCCTCGCCGCCGGCGCGCCGGATCGCGGCGACCGTCTCCTCGCCGGTCGCGGCGGTGCGGCTGGCGACGACCACCCGGGCGCCTTCGCGGGCCAGCAGCTCGGCGGCGGCGCGGCCGATGCCGGCATTGCCACCAGTCACGATGGCCACCCTGCCGGCAACGCGCGTGCCGCGTGGTCGGTCGTCGATGAACGGGGGAAAGGGTACTGCCATGGCTGTAGGGTACCCGGCCCACGCTCGGCGACGTTCCCGGGTGGGGGCCCTGGTGTCTTATCCTGAGCAGGAGGACCCGTGCCCGAGCCCCGCGATCCGGCCAAGCATCACCCGTCGAGCGTCGAGCGCCCAGCAGACTTCGACGCCTTCTGGGCGGCCACCCTCGCGGACGCCGCGGCCGTCCCGCTCAACCCGAGCCTGGCCCCCGTCCCGCTCCGCGCCACCCCTGAGGCGGACGTGTACGAGATCGGCTACGACAGCCTGGACGGGCTGCGCGTCAGCGGCTGGTACTGCGTGCCCAACGAGCGCGTCCTGAGGCCGCCCTATCCTGGCCTGCTCATCGTGCCCGGCTACATCTCCGAGCCGACCTTGCCGACGTCCTGGGCCAGGCTGGGCTACGCCGCCGTCGGCGTGGCGCCGCGCGGCAAGCTCCGCTCCAACCACCACTTCAACCCTGGCTACCCGGGCCTTCTGGTCCACAACATCGTCGACCGCAACACCTACGCCTACCGCGGCTTCTACGTCGACGCCGCCCGCGCGGTCGACTTCCTCCTCGACCGTCCAGAGGTGGACCGGACCCGAATCGGCGTGCACGGCAGCAGCCAGGGCGGCGCGCTCACTGTCACGACCGCGGCCCTGCGGCCCGAGACCGTCGCCTGCGGCGCCGCTGGCGCGCCCTACCTGTGCGGCATGATGGACGCCGCCGCCCTGACCCACTCGTACCCTTACGAGGAGATCAACGACTACCTGCGTCTGTATCCGGAGCGCGCGTCGGCGGTGCGAGCCACGCTTGGCTACTACGACGGCATCAACTTCGCGCCCCGCATCCAGTGCCCGATGCTGGTGTACGTCGGTCTGGTGGACGACGTCTGCCCGCCCGAGACCGGGTTCGCCCTGTATGACGCGTTGGCCTGCCCCAAACAGATCCACACCTACCCGCGGTGCGCCCACGACGCCGGCGCCTACTGGGAGGGCACCCGGGTGGCGGCGTTTCTGGCCGAGCACCTGCGGCCCGCCAGCCCCACCCGGGCGGGAGCTTAGGACGTCGACGTGCCGGATAGCGGCTTGGCGGCCTTCTGGGATGAGCTGGACCAGGAGCTGGCGCGCTACCCGGCCGCGCCCGAGCTCGAGCTCTTGCCGCTACGGTCGACCGAGCTGGCGACGGCCTACGGGGTCCGCCTCACGAGCCTGGGCCCGTACCGAATCTTCGGCTACTACAGCGTGCCGCGCGGGCCTGGCCCGTTCCCCGGCCTGCTGCTGACCCCGCGCTACGGCAGCGTCAACCACGTCCCCGACTACTACGACCGCGAGCGCTACGCCGTTCTCCAGGTGGTGCACCGCGGCCAGCGCCTGGCCGATCAGCCCTTCGCCGCCGCCTACCCCGGGCTGCTGACCCTCGGCATCGACAGCCCGGCCACCTACATCTACCGCGGCATCGCGGCCGACTGCCTGCGCGGCGCCGAGTTCCTCCTGTCCCGTCCGGAGGTCGACCCGCTGCGCGTCGGGCTGGAGGGGGACGACCTGGCGCTGCTCACCGCCGCCCGCCGCCCCCAGTTCACGGCGCTGCTGGCCACGGGCCTGCTCTTCTACCGTCTGCTCGAGGCGAGCCAGCGCACCGACGTCTACCCCGTGCAGGAGGTCGCCGACTACCTGCGCGCCTTTCCCGAGCGGCGGGCGGCCGTGGCCAGGACGCTGGCCTTCTGGGACCCGGCGCACCACGCCCCCAGGGTGCGGGCACGCTGCCTGATCCCGCGGGGCGACGCGGCGGCGCTGGACGGGTCCGCCTGGTTGGCGCCCCTGCTCCAGGCGCTCGGCGGGCCGGTCGCGGAGCTGCACCTGTCGCACGAGGGCGGCACTGACCACGATCGACTGGACGCCTGGATGGCCGCGCAGCTCGGCACGGCGCCGCGATCCCGTTTTCGTCAGCGGGGCGCATGACGGTCAGCTACCAGGCGCTTGGCGTTCGGCCCGTCGTCAACGCCGCCGCCACGCTCACCCGGCTGGGCGGCTCGCGCCTGCTGCCCGTCGTGATCGAGGCCATGGTCGCCGGCGCTGAGTCGTTCGTCGACCTCGTCGAGCTCCAGTGTCGCGTGGGCGAGCGGATCGCGGCGCTGACGCGCAACGAGGCCTGCTACGTCTCGTCGGGCGCAGCCGCCGGCATCGCCATCGCCGTCGCCGCCTGCATCGCCGGGACGGACCCGGCCCGGATCAGCCGTCTGCCGCGGTTCGACGGCCCGAGGCCGGAGGTCATGATCCACCGCGCCCACCGCAACGGCTACGACCACGCCGCCCGCCAGACCGGCGCCCGCCTGGTCGAGTTCGGCATGGCCCACACCACCCAGCCCTGGGAGCTGGACGCGGCCTGGTCCCCGCGGACCGCCTGTCTGCTGTACTTCGCCGGCGAGCACTACGCGGCTGGCGCGCTGCCGCTCCTGGACGTGGTCGCCTGGGCGCGCCAGCGGGACGTGCCGGTCCTGGTCGACGCCGCCGCGCAGATCCCGCCCGTCGCCAACCTGTGGCAGCTCACCCGGGACGTGGGCGCGGACCTCGCTATCTTCAGCGGCGGCAAGGCGCTGCGCGGGCCGCAGTCGACAGGCCTGGTGCTCGGGCGGCGCCACCTGGTGGAGGCGTGCCGCGCCAACGGACCACCCAGCCACACCATCGGCCGCCCGATGAAGGTGGGCAAGGAGGAGCTGCTCGGCATCCTGGCGGCCGTGGGGTGGTGGCTGGGGCAGGACGAGGCGCAGCTGCTGGCGGGCTACGAGCGCGTCGTGCAGGGCTGGCTCGCCGGGCTCCAGGGGATCGCGGGCGTGGTCGCCGAGCGCGGCTACCCCAGCGAGGCGGGGCAGCCGCACGCCCGGGCGATCGTCCACCTCACCGCGGCGAGCCGGTGGACGCGCGACGCGCTGGTGGCGGCGTTGTGGGACGGCGAGCCGCGCATCGCCGTCGGGACCGTCGGCGAGGACGCGATAGCGCTCAACCCGCAAACTATCGACCCAGGGGAGGATGCGCTGGTGCTCGCGGCGCTGCGCCGCCTGCTCGCACCGGACTGACCCGCCGTACCGGTGCGGCGCTAGCGCTAACTCAGGTCCTTGCCTTTATTGGCGCTACGCGCTTGGTTGGCGACGATGCCGACGACGTCAGTTTCAGTTTCAGTTTTCAGCTGGGGTGGGCGTGGCTCGTCTCACCCGGCAGCTGGGCGCCGATCTGGTCGGCCAGGGCATGGGCCCCTTCGAGGAACTTCGTGGTGGCGAAGGTTGGCCAGTCAGCGGGTGGCACGGCGACGGGCTGGGCGGACATCTCGGTGAGCTGCTCGCCGTCGTCGAGGACGAAGACGGGCTGCACCATGACTTTGAGGAGGCGCAGACGAGTCACGGGAACCTCCGGGGGCTGTGTCGGGTGTCCTGCGCAGGTGCTGGCAACGCTCGGTGCCCTAAGCAGGTGGTCATACGTCTTGCTTGTTTCTGATCATGTGAGCTCCACCTGCTCAGGTCCTTTGTTCGCGCTACGCGCTTAGGAGCAGTATGGAGCCGCGTGGTCGGGACGCGCGTCAAACGCTCACGCGCTCGCTAGAGGTTCGCACCCCTGTTGGCAACCCGTACTGGGCCTTCCGTGGCACCGAGCTGTTCTGCCCCGGGCGCGTCGCCCACTGGATGAAGTACCAGCCCGCCTCCTTCTGCCGCGACCCCGCCGCGATGGACAGCCCGTACACGTACCGCGCCTGGTCCAGGTCTGCGACCGCCACGCGATCAGCCCCCCGGCCAGCGTCCGGGTCGAGAACCGACCCGTGGACGAGGAGGGCCAGCCCGCCCTGCTGGAACAGCGCCACGTCGCCCGGTGCGACGCTGCCGGCGGTCGACCCGTACAACCGGGGCAGGTCGCCCTGGCGGCGGCGGTTGAAGACATCCTCCGCCGGCCCGCTCGCGCCGTAGCTGTACAGGAACGAGCTGCCGGCCTGTGGGTCGTGCAGGCGCCTGGCCAGGTCGACGAGCTCGTCCCCAGTCGGCGCCGCCGGGGAGCCGTGGCGCAAGACGATGGCCGACTCCCCCCGGAGTGGGACGCGCACGAGCCCGTCGACCAGGTCGTTCGGGTCCACGTCCGACGCCGTCAGCGAGCTGTCGCGGGCGAACCCGTCGAGCGCCGCGTACGGGCTCGCGCCCAGCTCCAGGCCGTCGCGGCGCGGCGCCAACAGCACCACGTCGACGTCGCCCTTGCCACCCCCGGCGGCCAGCCGCCGGTGCAGCTCGTCGTCGTCGGCGACGTCCTCGTGCTCGACCAGGATGCCGGTCACCCGCTCGAATGCGCCCAGCTGAGGGGTGATGCTGTCCGTCCAGGGGTGGGCGCCAGCGAGGAGGCGGATCCGCGCCCCGCTGAACCGCAGCGGGTCGAAGGAGCGCGGGGGCGCGGCGGGTGTCTGGGGCCGGGTCGCGGCCGCGTGGGCCACGGCTGGCGCCAGGACGGCCGTGACGGTGAGGCCGACGGTAACGGTAACGGTGACGGTGGCGCTGCCGGCGGCGAGCAGAAACTGGCGGCGCGTCACCTCTCCGAAGGGATGGGCGAGCGGGCTCGGCCGCAGTGCGGGGACAATCATCATGCGGCCAGTGTGGGCCGGCCATGGCGCCAGGTCATGAACTTTCGTCACACTTTAAGCTTCGATCTTCGTTCAGGAGTAGAAGGAGAGACGTACACTGGCCGTAGCCGTATCTGGAGATCGTGACCGCGACGACCGGAAGGGGTTTCGCGTGGATCGGTCTACGGGCCGCGCACAGATGCACAAGTCGGCGGCCGTGCGGGCGGGAGCCATCCTGGAGATCAGCGCCGACGTCGCCGCGCGCACGATGATGGAGCAGGCCCTCCACGAGCGCGACGCCAGCTTCGAGACGGCGCAGCGGATCGCCCATCTCGGCGACTTCCGCTGGGACCTGACGACAGACGTCGTGTACTGGTCGAACGAGATGTTCCGTTTGCTGGGCTACGCCCCGGGTGAGGTGACGCCGAGCCTGGCCAGCTTCCTCGCCGCGGTGCACCCGGACGACCAGCTGATGGTCATGAGCTTCGTGGTGGGCGCCTACGAGGGCCGCACCGACGAGCTTGAGATCCGGACCGCCGGCCGCGATAGCTCGGAGCGCATCCTGGTCACGCAGTCCCAGGTGGTGTGCGACGCCACAGGCAAGGCCCAGTGCATCGTCGGCACTGGGCTGGACGTCACCGAGCGGCGGCAGGTGGAGCGGGCCCTGTACCAGGAGGTCGCCGAGCGGCGCCGGGCGGAGGCCGCGTTGGTCAAGCAGGGAAAGCGTCTGGAAGACCTGGTCAGGCGGCTGCTGCTGGCCCAGGAGGAGGAGCGGCGGCGGGTCGCCTACGAGATCCACGACGACCTGGCCCAGCTGGCCGTCGGCGCTCAGCAGCACCTCGAGACGTTCGCCCGCTACTACCGCCCGCGCCGCCCGGAGGCCCGGGCCAAGCTGGATCGGGCGCGCGCCCTGGCCCAGCGGACGGTGGTCGAGGCGCGGCGCGTCATCGCCGGCTTGCGCCCCACCGCGCTTGACGACTTCGGCCTGGCGACAGCGCTGCGGCTGGACATCGAGGCGCGGTGCGCCGACGGCTGGGCGATCGCCTACGACGAGACGCTCGGGCCGGAGCGGCTGCCGCCGGCGGTCGAGACGGCGCTGTTCCGGGTCGTCCAGGAGGCGCTGACCAACGTGGGCAAGCACGCCGGTACGACGCGGGTGCACGTGGCGCTGCGTCGGCGCCGGGCGACGGTGCAGCTGGTGGTGCGCGACTCGGGGCAGGGCTTCGACCCGCGGGCGGTGGACCGGGGCGGGCCGGGCCAGCGCATGGGGCTGGCCGGGATGCGCGAGCGGGTCAGCCTGCTGGGGGGGCGCTGGCAGGTGCGGAGTCGGCCGGGCCACGGCACGTGCGTAATGGTATTCCTGCCGGTGCCGGTGCCGGCCGCGGCCATCTTAAGACGGAAGACGGAAGACCGAAGGCTGAAGGGCTGAAGGCTGGCGTGGACGGCTCGTGGCGGGCGCAGGAGCGCGGGCAGCCGGCGCCCGCCCGGGTCGTGGTCGCCGACGACCACGACATTGTCCGGGCCGGCCTGCGCGGGCTGCTGGCGGGCGAGCGCGACCTCCTCGTGGTGGGCGAGGCGCGGACCGGCCGCCAGGCGCTCGAGCTCTGCCTGAGCCTCCAGCCAGACCTGGTGATGCTGGACATTCGCATGCCCGACATGGACGGCCTGGCGGCGACCGAGGCCATCAAGCGCGCCCAGCCGGCGACCCGCGTGGTCATCATCACGATGCACGAGAGCGCCGACTACCTGTTCCGGGCGCTGCGGGCCGGCGCCGACGGCTACCTGCTGAAGGGCGCCTCGCACAACGAGGTGGTCACTGTCGTCCGGCGCGCCCTGCGCGGGGAGGCCATTCTGGACGCGCGGCTGGCGGCTCAGCTGCTCCAGCAACTGGTCGTCGAACCGGGCGGCCGGGCCGACCCGCTGGCGGTCCCGCTCACGCCGCGCGAGCACGAGGTGCTGCAGCTGCTCGCCCAGGGGCTGACGAACCGCCAGATCGGCGGCGCCCTCACGCTGGGCGCCGGGACGGTGAAGACCCACGTGGAGCACATCCTGGCGAAGCTCGGCGTGGAGGACCGCACCCAGGCAGCGGTGCGCGGGATCGGCCTCGGCCTGGTGGGGGTGGGAGTAGGAGTAGAAGTAGGAGTGACCGCCGGCCCGGACCCTAGCCCAGGCCAGGCATAGGGGGCGGGCGCCACCAACGCTGGCGCCAAAGATCGGCCACCTGGCAGAGGCGATCTCTGCCGCCTGGACGATCCCTGCCAGCCCGGTGGTCCCGCATGATGTGTCCAGTCATCGAGGCGCCGGCGCCCTCCCGGGCGCTACTTCGCTGGTCCAGCCGCACTGGGGCTAGCTTTCAGGAGAACACTATGCCTGCCCCTGTGCCATGGCACATCTTGCGGTCCGCTTACGGTGGGCACGATTGTGGCCCGCTCTCGCTCCCCGCGAAGAGTCACCTCCCCACGGACCAGCCGGCGGCGGCCACGCCGATCGCGCGGCCGATCCGGCGCTCGTTCGTCCAGGCAGTCGCCAGCCGGGCCGACTTCGCGGCTCTCCTCAGCCGGCTCGGCGTTCTCGGCCACTGGGACGAGATCGTCGAGCGGAACGTCACCGTCCGCGTGCTCGGGTCGGTCTTCGACCGCGAAGGCTACCCGGTTGGCTCGGTACCGCCGTACCCCGAGGACGAGGAGCTGACCGTGTGCTTCTACAAAGAGGACGTCTACCTGGGGGCCATTCTGCTGGCCGACCTGTGCCGCCTGGCGGCGGTCACCCCGGACGCCGTCCTGTCCATCGGCCCGTGACGCCCGCGCAGCCAGCCACCCTGTTGCCACGGCGGCTCGCCCCGCGCACGCAGCGGGCCCGTCCGGCACACGGGAGCAGGAGCACGCCCCACCCGGCGGAGCTGCAGCATGCCGACCCACGGCAGCTGCGCACTGCCGCCCGCGTTCTCCTGGTGACTGACCGGCCAGCCCTGGCCGCCATGGTCCGCTTCGCCCTGGACCACGGGCAGTACGTCACGCGGACTGAGACGACCGACGCCGAGGCCAGGGCGGTTCTGGCGCAGTGGCAGCCGCACCTGGCAGTGGTGGACCTGGCCGTCGCGACAGGCGAGCCCATGGCGTGGCTCCAGCACGCGGCTGGCGCGCCAGGAGCGCGCGTCCCAGCCGTCCCGGTCATCGCTGTCACGGCGCGGAACGACCTGAAGACCAGGCTGGCGGCCTTTCAGCGGGGGGCCGACAGCGTCATGGCGCTGCCGTTGTCCCCCGAGGAGCTCCTCGCCCGGGTGCTGGTCATCATGCGGCGCACCTACCGCGACGCCGTGGCGTTCACGCCCACCATCCGGATCGGCGACCTGGAGATCGACATCCGCACCCGGAGCGTGTCGACCAGGGGCTCCCAGCTGCACCTGACGTCGCTCGAGCAGAGCCTGCTCTATCTGCTGGCCGCCAACGCCGGCCGGCTGATCACGCGCGACGAGATCCTGGACAACCTGTGGGGCGCCGAGTACGCCGCTGGCAGCAACGTGGTGGACCGCCACGTGCGCAACTTGCGGGCCAAGCTCCAGGACGATTGGCGCCGGCCGCGCTTCATCGCGACAGTGCCGGGGCGCGGCTACCGCCTGGTATCGACGGCCGCCGCGGCATCCTGACGCCCGCCGTGGCCTGGCCACGGCGCAAGTCGTGAAGTTCTGCACATGCTGGGTGTGGCGCGACGCCCTTACTCTTCTCACGCAGCATGTACCGGGAGCAGCTCATCCAACGATTGTGCGCGCGCGCGCGGCGGGGTGGGCTGGCCCACCAGGTGTGGTGGAACGGCGAGCTGCTGCACGTCAGCGAGGCTATCCGGCGAGCCACGGAGCTTGCCGAGACCGAGCCCGTCCACGCTCGGGGCGACGACGTGGTGATCCTGCGCCAGCTACCGCCCGAGGTGCCAGACGAGCTGTCAGCTATCGGCTATTAGCTATCAGCTATCAGCGGTAGAAGCGAGACGGCCGTCTTATTCTGAAGGCGTAGCGCCCCGCCCTGCTGACGGCTGATGACTGACGGCTGACGGCTCGCTAGCCAGCGGGGTGTCCCGCTTGCCGGCCCGCACCTGCGCCTCCTCGACGTGGACGGTGAGGTCCGACCCGAACCGCTCGACCACGTGCCCAAGTGTCTGGCCACACTCCTGACAGACCGCGCCGTCGTGGGCCAGAACCCCGGGCGTGCCGACCAGGAGGTGGTCCTTGGTACCGCCGGGCTCGTGCTTACCGCAGAGGGTGCAAGCGGCCGCCGAACTGGCCTCGGGGGCATTCCGGCGGAGCGTGATCTTCGTCATAGTATCTCCCTCGGGCCGGTGTGAAGCCGAGTGAGTGGCCCCTCGCCCCCTCCCTGGCTGTCGGCCTTGACATATCTAAGTATGCACGACGCGGGCCAGCACGACGAGCCGTCAGCTCGGTTTGCAAAATCCGACCAAAATGGTAGTATTTTGGCCATGGCCTTGATGTTCACTGCCCCACTCGCCGTTGCCCGTATCCGGGCCGACTTCCCTATTCTGCAGCGCGAAGTCAACGGCCACCCCCTCGTCTACCTCGACAACGCCGCCACCTCCCAGAAGCCGCGCCAGGTCATCAACGCCCTCGTCGACTACTACCAGCGCATCAACGCCAACGTCCATCGCGGCGTCCACACCCTCAGCGTCGAGGCCACCGATGCCTACGAGTCGGCCCGCGAGCGCATCACCCACTTCATCGGCGCCACCGACTCGGACGAGCTCATCCTGGTGCGCAACACGACCGAGGCTCTGAACCTTGTGGCCGCGTGTTGGGGCCGGACGAACCTGGGGCCTGGCGACGAGGTGCTGGCCACGACCATGGAGCACCACTCGAACCTCGTGCCGTGGCAGCGGGTGGCCCAGGAGATGGGCGCCACCATCCGTCTCGTGCCCGTCCATGACGATGGCACGCTGGATATGGACGCCTTCGGTCGGCTGCTCGGCGCGCGCACCAGGGTGGTTGCCGTGGCCCACGCCTCCAACGTCCTCGGAACCATCAATCCGCTGGCGGAAATCGCCGAGCGCGCCCACGCGGTCGGCGCGATCGTCGTCGCGGACGGCGCCCAGAGCGCGCCACACGTGCCGGTAGACGTGGCGGCGCTGGGCGTCGACTTCTTCGCCTTCTCCGGGCACAAGATGCTGGGACCGACGGGGACTGGCGCGTTGTGGGGCCGCCGCGAGCTGCTCGATGCCATGCCGCCGTTCCTCGGCGGTGGCGGCATGATCCGCGAGGTGTACGACGACCATGCCACCTGGGCGCCGCTGCCGGAGAAGTTCGACGCCGGCACGCCCGACATCGCCGGCGCTATCGGCTTCGCCGCCGCTGTCGACTACCTCGGGGGCCTGGGCATGGAGTCTGTCCGCGCCCACGAGGTGGAGGTGACTGGCTACGCGCTCGACCGGTTGCGCGCCGAGCCGGAGATCGTCGTCTACGGCCCGGGCCGGCCCGAGGAGCGCACCGGCGTGGTCGCCTTCAACCTGGACGGCGTGCACCCGCACGACGTCGGAACGGTGCTGGACGAAGCCGGCGTTGCCGTTCGCGCGGGCCACCACTGCTGCCAGCCGCTGCACCGCGCGCTCGATGTCGCGGCCACGGTGCGCGCCAGCTTCTACGTATACAACACGACCGACGACGTCGACGCTATGGTGGACGCTCTGGGTACGGCGCGTCGCCTGTACCGCCGCCGCTGACCGCCCCCGGGCCCGACGCAAGAGTCGAGTCGTCTATCCTTAGCCTGGTGTTCGACGCGCAGCACGTCTTCGGCCCCGCTACCCGCCTCCAGGCCGAGTCGATCGGCGAGCCGGGGCAGCGCACCTTCCGCCTCCTCGTCGAGAGCGACGACGGCCGCGCGGCCGCGCTGCGCCTGGAGAAGGAGCAGCTGCAGGCCCTCGGTCTGGCGGTCGAGCAGCTGCTGGCCGAGCTCCAGGGCCGGCTGGCTTCCGCCACCAGGCCTGTCAGGCAGACGCCATCGGAGACCTTCCCCACGAGCCCGACGGTGGACTTCCGCGTCGGTCGCCTGGCCCTTGGTCAGGACGAGAGCGAGCTCGAGAGCGGCCCCCGCTACGTCCTGTTAGCGTACGACGTCGAGGCAATCCCCGCGGACGACCAGGAGGAGCCCACCCAGCCGCCTACGTTCGCCTGCCGCGCCACGCGCGAGCAGCTGCGTGCCCTCAGCCGCAGCATCGCCGACGTCGTCGCCGCGGGGAGGCCGCGCTGCCCGCTGTGCGGCGAGCCGATGCAGCGCGCGGGCGAGTCCCACGGCTGCGTTCGCACCAATGGCCACCGCTCATAGCTCTCAGCCCTCAGCGCGTAGCTGAGGATAGTGACCGCCCTCTCCCCATCCGCCTCAACGCTGTGATCCAGGATCCGTGTCGTTCTTAGCCCCACCGGAGACCCCGCTGGCCGGTCCGGCCACCGGCGCCCCGCGCCGCGGGCTGGCGCTGTCGCTCCTTGGGCTCGGCCTCGCCAGCCTGGTGCTCCTCGCCATCTCGGCAGTGGCCGGGCTGGAGATCGCCACCCGGGGCCGGATCGCACCGGGCGTGACGGCTCTCGGCGTGCCCCTGGGCGGGCTGACACCGGACGCCGCGACTGCCCGCCTGGCGCCAACGGTTGCCACCGTACTCGACCGCCCGCTCGATCTGCGGCTGGGCGGCCGGGTGTGGACCGCGAGCGCCCGCGACCTCGGCCTGCGGCTCGAGGCCGCGGAGCTGGCCGACGAGGCTTACCACGTTGGGCGGGACGGGAGTCCTGTGGAGCGCGTGACCGACCAGGCGGCCGCGCTGGTCGACGGCTCCGAGGTCACTGTCCGACGCACGGCCGAGGGGTCAGCGCTGGACGGTACGCTGGCCCGTGTTGGCACGGCGGTGGACCGCCCCGCCCAGGACGCCCGCTTGACCCTGGGTGACGATGGGGCGGTCGATTTTGCCCCGTCCACGGTCGGCCAGCAGCTGGACCGGGCCGCCTCGCGCGAGGCGGTGCTCCGAGCGCTGACGGACGGCGCCGCGACGGTGGACCTCGTGGCGCGGGATGTGCCACCCAGTATCGCGACCGAGCTGGTGGAGCCGGCCCACGCCCAGCTGACGCGGCTCCTGCGCGACGGCGCGTCGGTCCGCCTGACCGCCGGCCAGCATGCTTTCCCGCTGGCGCGCGCGGACATCCTCGGTCTCCTGTCCCTCGAGGCGGCGACCGGGCCGGGCCACCCCGCGGTGGTCCAGACCCGGCCTGAGGCGCTCCAGGCCCTCGTCCAGCGACTCGCGGACGGGATCGACCAGGAGCCGCAGAACGCCCGCTTCGATTGGGCTGGCGGCGCGCTCACGCCGCTCCGGCCGAGCCGCGACGGCCGCGCTCTGGACCAGGAGACGGCGACGTCGCTGCTCAGCGCGGGTATCCTCGCCGGCCAGCCGGCGCTGGAGCTGCCCGTCGTCGTCGTCCATCCGGCGGTCTCCGCCGCCGCCGCCGCCGACACGCTCAGGAGCGCCCAGGTCATCGCCAGCAGCAGCACCTCCTTCGTCGGCTCGATCCCCGAGAAGCGGCACAACATACGCCTGGCGGCCGAGCGGCTGAACGGCGTGGTGGTGCCGCCTGGCGGCACCTTCTCCTTCAACAGGGAGGTTGGCCCGACGACCCTGGAGGCCGGCTTTCAGTGGGGCTTCGGGCTGACCGACGCGGGCGGCGGCGTGCACACAGTGCCCAGCGTGGCCGGCGGCATCTGCCAGGTGGCCACCACCCTGTTCCAGCCCGTCTTCTGGGCTGGCTATCAGCTGGAGGAGCGCTACTGGCACCTGTACTGGATTCCCGCCTACGCGTCCCAGGGCTTCGTCGGCCTGGATGCCACGGTGGACTCTGACGCTGGCCTGGACCTCCGCTGGACGAACCCGACGCCCGACCCCGTGCTCATCCAGGCGAGCGCGGACGACGAGAAGGTCTCCTTCAGCCTGTACGGTCGAAAGCCGTCCTGGTCGGTGCAGGTCGAGGAGCCGGTCATCTCGCACGGGGTGACGGCCGACCCCACGCCGGTCGTGCAAGAGGAGCCGAGCCTACCCTGGGGGCGCACGTTGCCGGTGGAGGCGGCGCGCGACGGCTTCGAGGTGGTGGTCACCCGCCACGTCGTGCCGAGCGGTGGCGGCCGTTCCCGCGACCTGGCGCTGAAGAGCGTCTACCAGCCCTCCCACACGGTCACCCTGGTCGGCACGGGAGGCCGGCCAGCCGGGGCGTCCGTTGGCGAGGCGCTCGACCGCGTACGGGCGAGCCAGCAGCCGGCCGCGCCGTCGGCCAGCCTTTCGGCCCCCGCCCCCGCCCCCGCCCCCGCGGCCGCGGCCGCGCCGCCCGTCCCGACCGCCCACACCTACGAGACGCCGAACGGGCCGCGCACGCTGGCCCAGATCCGCGACGAGCTCCAGCGGGCGGGCTGGGGCGGCGGCGCCGACCAGGACGCCCTGGCGACGTACAACCGCGTCGCGGCCGCCGCCAAGGAGGGCTCGTCCGGCCGCTAGTTTTTTGTTTTTCCGCCCGCCCAGGGCCAGTGGCTCATCCGCGGCTAGTGGAGCGAGTGGTCGTTAGCCGCGGGGCGGGATGTTGAGCTGGGTGCCTGCCTGCAGAGCGTCCGGGTCCGGGCCGATCGCGGCGCGGTTGGCCGCGTAGATCTCGGGCCAGGCGTCAGGGTCGCCGTACACCTTCTGCGCGATCGAGCGCATCGTGTCACCCGCCTCCACTGTGTAGGTGTCGGCTGGCACGGTGGCGGTGCTCGCCGTCGTCGGCGAGGGTGCCGCGACAGCCGGGCTGGGCGCGGCGGCGACCACCGCAATGGTCGGCCGCGCGGCCGGCGCCGGCCCGAGCCGGAGCCCTTCACCCCTGAGGCCCACCCAGGCGCCGAGCAGGAGGCCGGCCGCGATGGCCACCGCCGGTATCGCCCACAGCCAGAGCGGCAGGCGGTGCGCCGCCCCTGACCGGGGACGCCGCGTGAAGGCTGGGCTGTCCCCCTCGTCGCGGTCGCCCGGTGGCACACGCGCAGTCTAGCCGTGGCCGGCACGCGGGCTGCGTCTCCATCGCGCCACGCTGCGCCGGTGTGCCCGTATGATCGACCGATGACCAGCCCGAGTCGGACCTATGCGTCGCAGCGTGCGGGCGGCTGGGCGCTCCCGCTGTACCTCGTGGGGGCCGCCGTCGCCTTCGCCGTGCTGGCCGTGTTGGCCTGGTCGATCCCGTACTTCCCGTGGGACGTCACGATCGAGCGGGCCGTCCAGGCGAACAGCCCCTCCTGGCTGGACACCGTCACCACCGCGGTGAGCTGGGTGGGATTTCCGCCGCAGAGCACGATCATCGACGCTGTCGTCGTCGCCGGCATCTTCCTGGTGGGCCGGCGCCGCGAGGCCGCCCTGGCGCTGTTCGCCGCCGCCGGCAGCGCGGCGCTCTGGTTCCTGGTCGCGCCGCTGGTGCACCGGCCGCGGCCCAGCCCCGACCTGGTCCACGTCGCCGCCACGATCCCTTTCGGCAGCTTCCCGAGTGGCCACGTGCTGAACCTGACCGCCTTCTTCGGCTGTCTCCTGTACCTGGCCGTCACACGGTTGCGGGCGGGCCCGCTCCGGGCCCTCGTCGTGGTCGTCTGCGCTGCCCTGGTAGCCGCTATCGGCTTTGCCCGCGTGAGCTCTGGTGAGCACTGGCCCAGCGACGTGCTGGGCGGCTACCTCCTGGGTAGCCTCTGGTTGGCGCTGACCGTCGGCCTCGACCGCTGGTGGGCGCGGCGCGCCACGCCGTCCCGCGCATCGCCCTGAGCTTAATTGCTTGATTCTTAAGTTCAGGAGCCACGTCGTGCAGCGTGAGCCGGACCGTCCGCTGGCGGAGGCAGAAGAGAGCCCGCCGATCGTCGCCTGGCGAGCGCGCCACGTCCTGCCGGTCGTGCTGGCGGCGGGTGTGGCGCTGGTCGTGCTCGCTCTCGTGGCGGGTCGAGCCGGGTCCAACTCAGTGGATCTGGGCGCCACTCTCTGGCTGCAGAGCTTCCAGCAGGCCGCCTTCGCCGCGCTCATGGCCGCGGTAAGCTGGCCCGGGTTCTTTCCTCAGAACTGGATAGTGCCCGTCCTGCTGGCCGTGGCGTTGGCTTCGCTCCGCTTGTGGCCGGAGGCGCTGTGGCTCCTCGGCACCCAGGCGGCGACCCTGGCCACCCAGGTCGTCAAAGACGTGGTCCATCGGCAACGCCCCTCGCCCGAGCTGGTCAGGGTCGCCGCGCCGCTGACCGACCCCAGCTTTCCTAGCGGCCACGTGGTGCAGTACACGGTGATCCTGGGGTTTCTCTTTTTCCTCGTGTACGTGCTGATGCGGCGGTCCGCCCGGCGCACCGCCACCCTCGTGCTGCTGGCCGTCCCCATCGTCCTGGTGGGGCCGTCGCGTCTGTACCTGGGCCAACACTGGCTCAGCGATGCGCTGGGCGGCTACGCCATGGCGGCGTTGCTGCTGGCGCCGTACTGTTGGGCGTACACGACGTGGCGCCTGTCCAGAACGCGGCAGCGCGTCGGGCCAACCCCGGCGCCACGCCCGTACGCATAGAAGCTGGAGGACCAATTAGCGTGGAGCGTGGACAACGGGAGCCGTCGTCTCAGGACGAGGCCAGCGCCATCGGCGACGCCGTCGACGCGGTGGGCACCGGCAGCGGGATAGACATTGGTGGCACCGGCACCGGCATCGTCAGTCGCCAGGTCGCTGGCCCGGGCAAAGAGGGGGCGCCGAGAGACAAGGTCGAGGTCGAGGAAACCACCGCTGAGGGAAATCCGAAGCATCGGGCCCCGCCGCCAAAGTCCGCGGGCGACCGCGCTTGACGCGGCCACACCAGGACTTCCGGTGGGGACTACGCGGGAGCTAAAGGGCGCACGTGGAGAATGTGCCGGCCACGGATTGGAGCGACGTGCTGTGCCCCCAAGGTTTCCACCCCAGCGTGCGGCCGTCCGCATCCATGAACTCGACCTCGTAGCCCTCGCCGCCGTGGTGCACGAAAACCACAGTCCCCACATCGCCAGCCACCAGGCCGAGCGCAGGCACATCCTTGGGCACCACGGCGGTATCCAATTCTTTCAATATCTGATCGCCACGACATATTCCTTCTTAGCTCAAGGGGTAAGCGGTAACGAGGACGGGCGGAGGATATCCGTCAGGAAGGATCCACACAGTCACGACGCACACGGTCCGGCCATTCGGCGCTTCGATCTCGCCGCCACATCTCGCCCATGGGCAGGACGGGTAAAATGTCCCGACCGTTGTATGGGCCGGTCCAACGCCCCGTCGTCACGGTCAGCCGTCCTACCAGCCCGGGGTGTCGCCCAGGGGGTGCTCGCGGAGAACCTCCTCGTTGACGTCGGCGCCCCAGCCCGGGCCGGTGGGCAGCAGGATGTGGCCGTCCGCGATCGTCGGCGGGGTCGTCACCAGGTCCTTCTTCCACGGGACGTCGTCGATGTCGATCTCCATGATCCGCACGTTCGGGAGAACGGCGCACAGGTGGATCGAGTGGAGATCCGCCAGGTGGCTGTAGTAGTTGTGCGGCGCCACCGTGAGCTCGTACGCCTCGGCCATGTGGCCGATCTTGTACGCCTGCCCGAAGCCGTTCCAGGGTACGTCGATGATAGCGGTGTCCATGGCGTGCAGCTCGAGGAAGGGGCGGTACTGACGCGTGCTGACGAGGCTCTCGCACGACGCCAGGCTGTGGGGGATCGCTTCCTTGATCTGCAGCAGCGCCCGTGGGTCCCAGGTGTCGTACTCGATCCACTGCATGTTGAAAGGTTCGAGCAGGCGGCCAATCTTGATGGCGCCCTCGGTGCGGACGTTGTAGTTCAGGTCCAGGGCGATCTGGACCTTGGGCCCGACGCCTTCGGCGAAGGCGCCGACGAGGCGTTCGATGAAGTCGAGCACCTCGACGGTGGCGACGCCGTCGGTATTGTTGATGCCGCGCCCGAAGCCCGGGAAGTAGGTGCTGGCGGGGTCGCCCGGGATGACGATGTTCGTCTTCAGCACCGTGAAGCCACGCTCGACCACCTCGTGCCCGAGCGCCACGACGTCGTCGTAGGTCCGCAGCGGCGGCAGGCCGAGCAGCTCGCCGTGCCGCGCGCGGGTCGTCCCGCAGTGCGACCAGTACAGCCGCATGCGGTCGCGCACCGGCCCGCCCAGCAGCTCGTAGACGGGCACGCCCAGCGCCTTGCCCTTGATGTCCCACAGGGCCAGCTCGATGCCGGCGATCGCCTTGTGCGAGACGCCGCCGAGGTTCTGGCGCGAGGCGCGCAGCATGTCCCAGTACAGCCGCTCCACCGCCCGGGGGTCCTCGCCGATGAGCAGGGGCTCGAAGTCGCGCACACAGCCGGCCACGCCGTGCGGGTTGCGGTTGTCGCTGCACTCGCCCCAGCCGACCAGGCCGTCGTCGGTCGCCACTTTGACGAACGTCCACGGCCGCCAGCCGGCGTCGCAGTGGAACGTCTGCACCCGGGTAATCTTCATGCTGCCCCCGCGTCTGCGCTCAGCGCTCGCGCCACTGTCCGTGTTCGTCGTCCACCTGCTCCGCGCGGATGGTCAGGACGACCTGCGTGGGCTGCGTGGGCCCGCCCCGCGCCGACTCGCTCCGGTGCCCCGTCGTCTCCACGAACGCCAGCGGCACGTACACGTCGCGGGCCAGGGGTCGATTGACCAGGAAGTCCGCCTCGCGGACCTGCTTCACCGTGCCGACGGCGATGCCGTCGATGCCGACGACCTCCATGCCGGGCTGGACCTGGCCGGCGTCGAAGGTGTTCGCCGGTAGAACCTCGCCGACGAACGTCGGCGACGGCGGCAGCGTGAGGCGATTGTCCACCTGGCGCACACCGGGTACCCCGCGGGCATACATCGCCACCACGTCCAGCTGACCCGCCTCGGGGACGGTCCCGGTCAGCGTCACGACGCCGTCATGGACGACCATCTCCACGCGGCTCGCGTCCAGGTGCATGTCCTCCGTGAGCTGCTCGCGTAGGTCGTGCCGGATCTCCGCGTCCGAGCGCTCCCCGAAGCTCTGCATGGTGGCACAGTGTAGCGGCCACCCGCTGGTGCATCATAGGGGGATGCGACGACTTACTCGACGTACTCGAGAGACCGGACGGCGCCGGCCAGAATGGGCCGGACGGTGCTAGACGCCGTCCTTCTTGGTGGGCGCATCGTCGATGGCACTGGCGCGCGCTCGTACCGGGCCGACGTGGGCCTCGGCGCCGGCCGCGTGGCGGCGATCGGCGACCTGTCCGCCGCCGAGGCGCGCCAGCGGATCGACGTCGCCGGCCGGGCCGTGTGCCCGGGGTTCATCGACATGCACGCGCACTCCGACCTGACGCTGCTCGTCCAGCCGACTGGCGACAGCAAGATCCAGCAGGGGGTGACGACCGAAGTCAACGGCAACTGCGGGTTCAGCGCGGCGCCGCTCACCGATGCCAGCGTCGCGATGGTCAAGCGCCTGCACGGCTTCTTCGGGCGCTTCGTCGACGAGCTGGGCTGGGACTGGCGGTCGCCCAGCGACTATCTGGCGCGTCTCGAGGCCCGGGGGCTCGGCTACAACGTGGTCCCGCTGGTCGGCCACGCCACGCTGCGGATCACCGCCATGGGCATGGTGCAGCGACCGCCGAGCGCCGCCGAGCAGGCGCGGATGTGCGAGCTGACAGGCCAGGCGATGGCGGCCGGGTTCTTCGGCCTGTCCACCGGTCTGGTGTCGCCGCCCAGCGTCTACGCCGACACCGAGGAGCTGACCCAGCTCGCCCGGGTGGTGGCCGAGGCCGGCGGCCTGTACGCCAGCCACATCCGCGGCGAGGGCCACTCGCTGCTGCGCGCCACCGCTGAGGCGCTCGAGATCGGTGAGCGCTCGGGTGCGCCGGTCCAGATCTCGCACCACAAGGCCACCTTCCGACCCTACTGGGGCCGCATCCGCCAGGCGATCCAGCTCAGCGAGTGGGCGGCCGAGCGCGGCCAGTCGGTCGGCTTCGACGTCTACCCGTACACCGCGGGGAGCGCCAACCTGAGCCAGATCATGCCCGACTGGGCCCACGAGGGCGGCGTGGCCAAGCTGCTCGAGCGCCTCGGCGCCCCCGACACGCGGGAGCGGATCCGGCGCGACGTCGCCGAGCAGGGCCGCGAGTGGGACCAGACCTTCGTGGCCAAGGTGCCCGCGAGCGCCGACCCAGCCCTTCAAGGGCAGTCGATCGCCGCCATCGCCGCCCAACGCGGCGTCGACCCGATCGACGCGCTCGTCGCCGTGCTGCTCGAGTCCAGGTCGGAGGCGACGATGGTGCACTTCGCCATGGCCGAGGAGGACGTGCGCTTCGTCATGCGGCACCCGCTCGGCATGTTCGGGTCGGACGGCACGGGGATCGCCCCGACCGGCGTGCTGAGCGAGGGCCAGCCCCACCCGCGCTCCTACGGCACCTACCCGCGCATCCTCGGGCGCTACGTCCGCGACGAGCGGGTGCTCACGCTGGAGCAAGCCGTGCGCAAGGCGTGCTACGTCCCCGCCGAACGGCTCGGGCTGGAGCGGAAGGGGCGCATCCAGGTCGGCGCCGACGCCGACCTGGTGGTGTTCGACCCGGCGACGGTGCGCGACGAGGCGACCTACGCCGCCCCCCACCAGTTTCCGAGCGGCATCGACTACGTCGTCGTCGGCGGCGAAGTCGCGGTGGACCACGGGACTATCACACCGGCCCGGGCCGGCCGCGTCCTGCGCAAGTCGTGAGCTGGGAGCTGAGAGCGCCGGTCGCGGCTCGGCGCGGCGGGTACGCTACCCTCGACTCCGGTGTAGAGACTCGAGAACTCTAGAGGTTGCCCATGACGCTCCCGGCGCACAGCTCGCCCAAACAGCCTGCCGCTACTGTCAGTCCGCACCCGCTCGCCCGAAGGGTTGATTGGGACTCGGTCACCGCCGAAGCCGTCGCGACGCTGTCGCGGTACATCCGCGTCGATACCTCCCACCCGGCCGGGCAGACGGCCGACGCGGCGGCGCTCCTACAGGAGCTGCTCGCGGTCGAGGGTATCGAGACACGCTTGTACGAGACGCCCGTGGCCGGCAGGGTGAACCTGGTCGCCCGCCTCCGCAGCGATGCCCCGGTTGGCAAGCCCTTCGTGCTCAGCAACCACATGGACGTGGTGCAGGCCGTCGCCGCCGACTGGACGTTCGACCCCTACTCGGGCGAGGTGGCCAATGGGCACGTCTACGGCCGCGGCGCGCTGGACATGAAGGGCATGGGCGTCATGGAGCTCATGGCGTTCGTCCAGCTCAAACGCCTCCGTGTGCCGCTCGTCCGCGACGTCGTGCTGCTGTGCACGTGCGACGAGGAGATTGGCAGCACTCTGGGCGCGCACTGGCTCGTGGACAATCACTTCGCCGACCTCGACCCCGCCTTCGTGCTCGACGAGGGCGGCCACGGTGTGCGCGGCGTCTTCTCGGCGGGCGACGTCTTCGAGATCTCGGTGGGGGAAAAGCGGATCCTGTGGCTCACCATGGTGGCGCGCGCCGAGCCGGGCCACGCGTCGCAGCCGTGGCCCGAGGCCGCCACCCACCGGCTGGTGCGCGCCGCCCACGCCATCCTGGCGCAGCCGCCCGAAGACCGCGAATGCCCGCCCGTCTCCGAGCTCATCCAGCGGCTGGGGCCCGCGGCCAAGCGGGAGATCATGGCCCAGCGAGCCACCGCGCCCATGCTGCACGACACCCTCAGCCTGACCATGCTGAGCGGCGGCTACAAGGTGAACATCATCCCGGAGCGCGCCGAGATGACCTTCGACTGCCGCCTGCTGCCGGACACGGACGACAGGGCTTTCCTGTCGAACCTGGAGCAGATCGTCAACGACCCCGGCGTGACCTTCCAGGTCGCCCGCTCTCCCGACCCGCCGGCCACGTCGCCGTGGGTAGACGCGCCGCTGTTCGCGGCGCTGGACCAGGCGTGCCGGGCGTACGCGCCCCACGCGCCGGTGACGCCGACGATCTGCGTCGGCGGAACTGATGCGCGCTACTTCCGGGCGCGGGGCGTGCCAGCCTACGGGCTGGTGCCGGGGTTGTTCACGGCCGAGGATCTGAGGGGCTTCCACGGTGTGGACGAGCGGCTGTCGATCGCGAACCTGCGGCTGGGCACGCAGGTCGTCTTCGACGTGGCCGCCCGGGTCGCCGCCGCGGGCTGAGCCGTTCGGGCGATTGCCCAGGACCGGGGCGGCGTCCGCGATAATCACCCACATGGAGCCGGAGCCGGAGCCGGAGCCGCGTCCGACGCTCGGGACGGTCTGGTTCCGGTTCCTCGCGCAGCCTGGCCGCCTCCGGCCACGGCGACACGCCACGTAGCGGGACACCCAGATCGAGGAAGGCACACAGACACACGCACATGGACTGGTGGGAGCAGGTCGGCCTGGCCTTGCAGGGCTTCCTGGAGCAGCACGGGGTCCTGGCTGGCTTCCTGCTGATCCTGGTCGAGGAGGCCGGCGTCCCGGTACCCATCCCCGGCGACGTCCTCATGCTCCTGCTCGGGATGCACGCGCGCCAGGGGCGGGTCTCCCTGGGGCTGGCTTTGCTGGTGATGGAGCTGGCGACCCTCATGGGGGCCACCGTCCTCTACTTCGCGGCGGCGCGCGTCGGGCACGGCTTGATCTACCGGTACGGGCGCTACATGCACCTGACGCCGGAGCGCCTCGACAAAGCCCAGCGCTGGCTGCAGCGGCACGGCGCGCTGGCTATCGTGGCTGGCCGACTGACGCCCGGGCTGCGGATGGCCACTGTTATCGCCTGCGGCGTCTTTGGCGTGCCGTTCTGGCGGTTCCTACCGGCGTTCGCCGTGGGGTCTTTCCTGTACGTTCTCATGTACACCCTCCTCGGCTACTTCCTGGGTCCACCGATCCTCGCGCTGGTGGCCGAGATCCACCTGCCGGTTGGCCTGATCGGGTCACTCGTGCCCCTGGTGGTCGTCGTGGTGTGGATCGTGCGCGCCCGGCGGGGTCTGCACCTGCGCGCCGCTAACGACGCCTCCACCATGGACCGCCGCCATCTCCTGCGCGACGGCGCGGTCGCCGGAGCGTTGGCGACCATCGTGTCGAGCCTGGTGATGAACGTGCTGGTGGTCGTCGCGGGCGACGCCGCCGTGCTGGCTCCCGGCGAGCTGATCCAGTTCACGCAGAGGCGGCTGGCCGGCCTGGTGCTGACGCGGGCGCTGGCGCCGCTGCTGCTCGGCGTCCCACCGGCGTTCCTGGCAGTGGGTATGGTGTGGGGGGCCGTGTACGCGGTCTGGGCGGAGCCGCGTCTGGCGCACCTGTCAGATGGGCTGAGCGGTGCCCTGTTCGCGCTGGTGCCGCTGGCCGTGGCCCTCGTGGTGGTGCCGCCCCTGGTCGGGGTGATCCTGCCTGGCGCCGGGCTTATCGGACTGCTGGTGGTCGCCAGCGAGGTCGTCCGGCACCTCGTGTACGGCGTTATGCTCGGGTTGACGTACCCGCTGCGGCTGGCGCGGCGCGGACAGGGCAGGCGTTCGGCCGCCCAGCCGGACGGGGTCGAACCGACCGGGCTACGGCCGGCGCCGTCCAGCGGCTGACCCCGCGCTCGGCGCGGCCTAAGCAGGTGGCTTTAAGACTAAGTCTTGCTCCATTCTGATCATCTGAGCTCCACCTGCTCAGGCTGCTCCCTTTGTTCGCGCTACGCGCTTAGGCCGGCGCGCCGGACCCGGACTGGGCCGGGTCCCGGCCGGTGATGCCGAGGAGGCGGTCCTGCAGCGGCGCATCGTCAGGCACCGGCACCGCGGGCGGGAAGACACCGATCGCGCGCCATTCCTCCGCGTGCGGGCTGATCTCCTGCCAGAGCCCTTGCACCAGGGCGTCGGGGAGGGTTGGGTCAAGCCCGACCACGACGGCGATGTCGTGGGCCCGCAGGCCGCGGAACCCGTTGATCTGCCAGAAGTACTCGCGGGCGGGAAAGTCGCCGAAGGAGCAGTGCACAACGCGGTCCAGGTTCAGGTCGCCTAGCGCGCGCGCCGCCGTGCACGCCTTGTCGACGATGGCCGCGAAGCTCGCTCTGGGGTCGTCGCCGAGCAGGTCGCCGTCGAACCTGTCCCGGCCGGCTTCGTCCATCGTCTTGCCCGCCAGAATGTCCGGCACCCAGGCGTCGTCGTAGGCGTGGTAGCTGACGATCTCGCGCAGGGTCGGCGGGTGGTCCGTCCCGCGCCTGGCGAAGCTGGGCGGCATCGTCATGCCCCACTGGTCGTCCCTGATGCGAGCCACCACACTGTTCAGCGCCGCCTCGGCGAGCAGGAAGACGTCGATCTCGGACATGGGCGGTCTCCTCGGCTGTAGGCTGGGCCGGGGGCGAACTGGGTCTGTGTGCCCGCCGGCGCCTGCCACGATACCACGCCGCCGAACGCATGTTCTAGTATCCGTGTCTAGCGCCAGGTCACAAACTGGTCACGCCGCGGGCACGAGTCGTGCTGCCGCTCGCGATGCTACGGTGGACCTACGAACTAGAAGAAGAGACGAGAGAAGAGAGAAAACGAAAAGTGAGAAAGTGAGAAAGTGAGGCACCGATGACACAGCAGGCTCCGAGTTTGACCTCGCCGCTCCGGGGGCAGTGGTTCTCCTGGCTGGACAAGCTGGCCACTCCGCTCCAGACGGCGCTCCAGGACGTCGTGCAGGGGAGCTCAGGCGCGCGCGAGGCGAAGGACTGGCTCAACGGCACGCCGGTGCGCCACCGCATGCACCCGGCCATGGTGATCGTGCCGCTCGGCGCCTGGACGACGGGAGCCGTTCTCGACCTGCTGGACGCGCTGTCGGCGGAGCCGAAGTACCGCGCCGGCGCGGACGCCGCGGTCGTCCTCGGGCTTGTGGGCAGCGTGCCGGCGGCGCTCGCCGGCCTGGCCGACTGGATGGACACCTTCGAGCACCAGCGGCGGGTCGGGATGGCGCACGCCGGCCTGAACAGCCTGGCGGTCGGGCTGTACCTGTCGTCGCTGGGGATGCGCCTGGCGGGGGAGGAGCACCGCGGGGCCGCCCGGGCCCTGGCGGCCCTGGGGTACGGCGTGGGCGCTCTCAGCGGCGCTCTCGGCGGTGAGATGGTGTACACGCTCGGCGTCAACGTGCCGCACACCGTCTACCCGAAGCCGCCGGCTGATTGGACTGACGTGCTGGCGAGCGCCGACCTGCCGAGCGGCAAGCCGGTAGTGGTCGAGGTCGGGCGCGTCCCGGTCCTGCTGCTGCGCCAGGGCGGCCAGGTGTTCGCCCTCCAGGAGTGGTGCCCCCACGCCGGCGGGCCTCTGGCCAAGGGCACGTTCGAGGGAGATACCGTCACCTGCCCGTGGCACGGGTCCTGTTTCCGCCTGAGCGACGGCCGCCCGCTGCACGGGCCCGCGGCGGTGAATGCGCCGACGTTCGAGGTCCGGGAAGAGGGCGGCCGCCTCTCAGTCCGCCCGGCCCATGAGGCCAAGGACTGGCCACCGCCGCCCGCGGCAGCGCACGGGCGGCCACAGCTCGAACCCGGCCCTGGCCGCCCTGCTTGACTGCTTGACTGGCCACGGTGGACCCGCCGCTCCCCACCTCGCGGCACCACACTGAGGCTGAGGCAAATCGGTCACAATACGCGGTACACATACGGAGGGACGTGCATGGTCGACATGGGACCCGGCCCGGAGGCGGCGGCGGCGCCGCGCTGGGACGAGCCCGACGTCGTGATCGTCGGGGCCGGGGCATCGGGCGGCGCGGTGGCGTGGAGCCTGGCCGATGCTGGCTTCCGGGTTGTCTGCCTGGAGCAGGGGGGATGGCTCGAGCCGCGGGCGTATGCCCATGGCCGGGACGACTGGGAGCTGCACCGCCTCACCGACTTCAACCCGGATCCCAACGTCCGCCAGCTGCCCGTCGACTACCCGGTCAACGACGCGGGCTCCACCTACACCCCCCTCATGTTCAACGCGGTCGGGGGCAGCACCATCCACTGGAGCGGGCACTTCCCGCGCTACCACCCGTCGGACTTCCGCGTGCGCTCGCTGGACGGCGTCGGCGACGATTGGCCGCTCAGCTACGAGGAGCTGGAGCCGTTCTACGACCTGAGCGACCGCATCACCGGCGTGTCCGGGCTGACCGGCGACCCGTCGCAGCCACCGCGCTCGCCGCGTGGCACACCACCGCTGCCGCTCGGGGCGGTGGGGGAGACGATGGCCCGCGGCTTCGACAAGCTGGGCTGGCATTGGTGGGTCTCCGATAGCGCTATCGTCTCGGAAGCGGTCGACGGCCGTCAGGGCTGCAACCTGTGCGGCCCGTGCGACCTCGGCTGCCCGATTGGGGCGCTGTCCAGCGCCTCGGTCACCTTCTGGCCGCGCGCCGTGCGTCGCGGCGTCGAGCTGCGGACCGGCTGCCGCGTCCGCGAGATCACCGTTGGTCCGGATGGGCGGGCGCGCGGCGTCCGTTACTATGATGGCCAAGGGCGGCTGCGGGAGCAGACGGCGCCGCTCGTCGTGCTCGCGTGCAACGGCGTCGGCACGCCGCGCCTGCTGCTGAACTCGCGCTCGCCACGCTTCCCGGACGGGCTGGCCAACCGGTCGGGCCTGGTGGGCAAGAACCTGATGTTCCACCCGTTCGCGGCGCTCGCCGGAGTGTTCCCGGACGCGCTGGACAGCTACAAGGGCCCCATCGGGTCGCTCATGTTCAGCCACGAGTTCTACGAGACCGACGCGGGCCGCGACTTCGTCCGTGGCTACGGGCTACAGGTCGTGCGCCAGTCCGGGCCGCTGAGCGTGGCGATGGGCGGCTTCACCGCGCGCAAGGTGCCGTGGGGCCCGGCGCACCACCAGGTCTTCGCCGAGCGCTTCTCGCGCATGATCAACCTCGGCGTGATGGGGGAGGATCTGCCGGAGACTGTCAACGAGGTGGCGCTGGACCCGCGCCTGACGGACGCCGACGGCATACCGGCGCCCCTGGTGCGCTACCGGCTGAGCGACAACAGCAAGCGCATGCTGGAGCACGGCGTGGCCCGGGCGACGGAGGCGCTCGCAGCGGCCGGCGCCACCGAGGTGCTCGTCAGCAGCCCGCACCGCCCGTCCGGCTGGCACCTCCTGGGCACGTGCCGCATGGGCGACCACCCGAACGGCTCAGTGGTCGATCGCTGGGGCCGGGCGCACGACGTGCCGAACCTGTTCATCGTGGACGGCAGTATCTTCGTCACCAGCGCCGCCGTCAACCCGACGACGACCATCCAGGCCCTGGCGCTGCGGACGGCCGACTACCTCAAGCGCGAGCGCCGCACCATCGGCAGCTGACCACGGCCGGCCGCGGGGAAAGCGGAAAGAGAAAGAGAGAAGAGAGTAAGGAGCGACACGTGCACGCCGACGCCGACGCCGATGCCCGAGCTGCCGCTGAGCGCAGCCAGCCAGCCGTGCCCACCGTGGCCGGGCCGCAAGCCGCGCCGGCCGTCACACCGTCGCCACCGCCGGCCGAGGCGCCGCCGGTCCTGGACGACGACCAGCGGGCCGTGCTGAGGGCGGTCCTGAACGGGATCATCCCCGCTCGTGCCGACCTGCCAGGCGCGGGCGACCTCGACGTGGGCGCGAGCATCGAGCGGACGCTGGCCGCGGCGCTCCCGCTGCGGCGGCTGATCGTCGACGGCCTGGCCGACATCCAGATCGCCGCCGCGCGGCGAACCGGGCGCCCATTCACCGAGCTCGACCCGGCAGCACGCACGGCCATCCTGGCCGGGGCCGAACAGGATTTCCCCACCTTCTTCGTCGCCCTGGTCGAGCACACGTACCGGGGGTACTACACGCTCCCCGCGGTGGCCAACGCGATCGGCCTGGAGCCGCGCCCGCCCCAGCCGCTCGGCCACCGGCTGCCAGCGTTCGACCCGGCCCTGCTCGCGCGGCAGCGCGATCGGGCGCCGTTCTGGCGGCGCGCCGACGGGCCGCTTCCCGGCTAACCTTCCCGGATCGTACACCGCGCCTGGCGCCGTTGTCGGCACGCCGGCATCGTCAGTCCCACGCTCTCTGGAGGTGCTCCCTGTGACACGTGCTCTCCGTGCCGGCCTGCTCATCGACGGCACCGACAGCGAACCGCTGCGCAACGCCGTGGTGCTGGTGGAAGATGGACGGGTCAGCCGCGTCGGTGCCGAGGCCGAGGTCGCCGTGCCACGAGACGCGGACACGCTGGACTTCTCGGACCGGACGGTGCTTCCGGGCCTGATCGACTGCCACGTGCACCTGGTGTTCAGCAACGGCCCCCATCCACTCGCCGACGTCCTGGCCGAAGACGACTTCACCATCCTGCTGCGCGCGGCGAGCAACGCGCGGACAGCGCTACGCGCCGGCGTCACCACCGTGCGCGACCTCGGCGGCCGCGCGGGCACCACCCTGGCGCTGCGCGACGCCATCAATCGCGGCCTGCTGCCCGGCACGCGGATCATGGCTTGCGGCGCGCCGATCACGCTCACCGGAGGACACTGCTACTTCCTCGGCCTGGAAGCAGACACCGAGGACGAGGTCCGCCGGGCAGTGCGGCGCGAGGTCAAGGAGGGCGTCGACGGTATCAAGATCATGAGCACCGGCGGGCGGATGACGCCGCGCACCAACCCCCTGCGCGCCCAGTACTCCGTGCAAGTGATCGCCGCGGCCGTCGAGGAGACGCGCCGGGCCGGCATGACCATCGCCGCCCACGGCCACGGCACCGAGGGCATCCGCAACGCCGTCCACGCGGGCGTCGACACGATCGAGCACTGCACCTGGGTCAGCGAGCACGACGGCGCCGAGGTGGCCCAGCTCGACGAGGAGGTGGGTCGGATGATGGCGGCCAAGGGCATCTACGTCGTGCCGACCATGACGCCTATCAAGATGGCGGTCGAGGTCGACCCGGCCACGTTGACCGAGGCGTCGCGTCGGTCAGCCGCGCTACGGCCAGCCACTATCAGCATCTACCGCCGGCTCCGCGAGATGGGGGTGCGCTTCGCCGCCGGCACGGACGCCGGCGTGACCCTGACCCCGCCGGACAGTCTGCCGTGGGAGCTCCAGCTGATGGTCGACGACGTGGGCTTCAGCCCGCTCGACGCCATCAGGGCCGCGACCCGCGACGCCGCGACGGCCATCGGTCTGGCCGCCGACCGCGGCACGCTGACGCCGGGGCGGCGCGCCGACGTCCTGGTGGTAGACGGCGACCCGACAGCTGACATCTCGGCCCTGCGCGCGGTGCACGCGGTGTTGAAGGACGGCGTGAGCGCCGTCGCGGGCGCCGCGGTAGACGACCCGCCCCCGTGGCGCGGCTACGGCTTAAAGCGCGGAATCTAGGCGACAGGGTGCTGGCGCGCCTCGCTCCAGCGCCGCAGGTCCGATAGCAGCGAGCCCCGCAGCGGCGATTCGCGCGCCCGCCGCGGCGGCAGCGACAGTCCGACAAGTGTCCCGGCCAGGACCAGCAGGACAACCCCTAAGCTCAAGGGCGCCGGCAGACGGTCGTCGCGCTCCACGGCGGCAGGCGTCCGGAGGAGCGATCCAGAGGATGCGTACGCGAGAGCTGTGATCCGCCCCTCCTGGACGGTGGCGTCGACGATGTACGAGAAGCGCGAGGTCGGCGTCGCTACTCGCTCCACCCACGACACCTGGTTGCCGCTCGTGTGCCGCTCGCTAATCGCCGCGTAACGCCCGCGGTTGCCACCCATCTGGATCACCATCATGCGCCGGATTTCGTCCTTGCCCGTGTGGACGCCGCCGGTGCTGTCGGTGACAACCGCGTTGTCGGCGAACAGGGCCAGAACACCATCCCAGTCGCCGCGGTTGCGCGCGGCCTCGTACGCGTCGATGGTCGGGGTAGAGTCCCCGGCCTGGGCGAGGGCCGGTGGTGGCCGCAGCAGAACCACCAGGAGCAGGCTGAGAGCCCCGCGAGCTGCCCACCACAGCGTCACAGTCCAAGCCTACCCGATCCTCCCGAGAGGCTGGGACGCCGGAGGCGGGGATACGGCTACTCTTACTCTTACTCTTTTCAGGATCAGGAGACCTTAAGCTAAGAGAGCCATGCTCGACCGACAGTACGGCCCGGCCGCGGAGCCGCGGCGCTATCCAGACCAGGACATCCTCGCCCTCGACCCACGGTTCGCCGCCTACAGGGTCGGCAACACGGCGATCACCCGCCTGTGGACAGGCGGCTTATGGTCGGAGGGGCCGGCCTGGAATGGCGGCGGCCGTTTCCTGGTCTGGAGCGACATCCCGAACAACCGGCAGCTCCGCTGGCTCGAGGAGGACGGCCACGTCAGCGTCGTCCGCCAGCCGTCCGGCAACAGCAACGGCAACACGTTCGACTTCCAGGGGCGCCTCGTCTCGTGCGAGCATCTGAACCGTCGCGTGGTCCGGTACGAGCACGACGGGTCACTGACAGTGCTCGCGGATTCGTACGGCGGCAAGCCGCTCAACTCACCCAACGACGTCGTCGTGCACCCGGACGGCGGCGTCTGGTTCACGGACCCGCCCTACGGCACGATCAACGTCGGCGGCTACGAGGGGCAGCACGGCGAGCTGTTCCTGCCGAACGTGGTCTACCGGGTCGACCCGACGGGCAGGCTGGACGTGGTCCTGGACGAGCTCGACAGGCCGAACGGGCTGTGCTTCTCCCCGGACTACAAGAAGCTGTACGTCGTGGACACGGGCAAGCCGCGCGACATCCGTGTCTATGACCTGGTGGGCGACAAGGGCCTGGCGAACGGCAAGCAGTTCACTGACATGAAGCTGGACGGCGTGGCGGTCGGGCCGGACGGCATTCGCGCCGACATCGACGGCAACATCTGGGCCGCCGCCGGCTGGGCGGGGCCCGGCTACGACGGCGTGCACGTCTTCACCCCCGAGGGGGAGCGGATCGGCCAGATCCTGCTTCCGGAGAGCTGCGCCAACGTCTGCTTCGGCGGCCCCAAGCGCAACCGCCTGTTCATGGCCGCCAGCCAATCTCTGTACGCGGTCTACGTCAACACCCGCGGCGCGCACGTCTCGTGAGCCGCGGACCCCTGGCCGCCGTTGCTCTGCCTCTACGGTTGATCCCCCGGCTCCAGGCGGAACAGGCGGTCGCCCGCGCGGAGCACCGTGTCCGGCCCGGCAAAGCTGGCGTAGAAGCCGCGCGTCCCCGCCCGCAAGAACCGCAGCCCTTCCGTCACAGGCGGGTCGGATCGGTCCGTCTCCGCGTAGCCGAGGGCAAATCGGGTGAACTCCAGGCACGGCTCGGCCACGGAGATGCTGTGCAGGTACACCCTGGCGCCGTCCCCTGTCTCGATGGCCAGCCCCTGCGCTAGCGCGTCCGCGTCGATCCGCTCCCTATCCCTAACCTGGACCAGGAGGTTCTCGCCAGCGATGCCGTCAGCGAGACGCTCGCCGAAGCGGTCGCGCATGGCCTGGTAGTGCGAGGTGAAGCCGACGGACACGGCGTTGATGCCGCGCTGGTTCTGCTTCGTCTGAGGGTGGACGCGGTTGTGGACGTCGACGATGGCCGCGCCGTCGGCAGGGATGCCCACCACGCCGGCCGTCGTGAGCCGCAGCGCTGGGACGGGCACGAGCGGGCCGGTGTCGTAGCGCTTGCCCACCGGCGCGGCCACCTTGAGGCTGCTCCGCTGAACCTGGAGCTTGACGATGGGGCCGAGAAGTTTCACAGCGACTACCTTAGCGCGCCGGCCGCGGCATCCTCTATGTGCGATGTGCGCCATACTGCCGCGGACACGGGCACGCTGATGAACCGGAGCTGCCCACCAGGGTGAGGGTGAGGGTGAAACTGACCACAACCACAATGGGGGGACAGGCACACAGGGTCGCAACCAGCGCTGCTCATAGTGTTGTCCAACCCCTACTCCCTGTGTGTCCGCCGCCAGCGACCGACGACGGGGACAGAAGGACGGATGCGATGCGACTCTCCCTCTCTCTCCTATCTTTCCTACCCGCGACTGTGGCCATCGGCTTGCTCGCCTCGAGCTCGGTGATGGCGGCTCCCCCGCCGCCCGCCTCCGGCGACGACACCGGCCACGCTTTCGGCAGCCGCTTCCCGGTGGCCACGGTGACGATCACGGCGGAGGGGGTTGGCCACGCCTACGGCAGTCGCTTCCTGATCGTCCCGGTGCGCCCGGCCGCGGGGCTCGACGACGGGTACGACAGCTAGGAGCGAAGATCAAAGAGCAACGAGCGAAGGCTTAGAGGCGGGCCTCAACCGGCGACGGCGCACAGGTCACGGTCGCGCGCTGGCACCGGGGGGCGCCAGGCGTCGTCGAGCTGGCCGCGCATCATCTCCATCACCTGCATGTGGTGGGGCGCGTAGTGCTCGCGCAGCACGCCGACCGCTGCCTCGGGGTCGCGCTTGGGGCCGCAGGTGAACAGGTCGACCGCGGCGTAGCCGTACTCCGGCCAGGTGTGGATGACCAGGTGGCTCTCCGAGACGATGGCCATCCCGGTGATGCCGGTGGGCGCGAACGGGTAGACCTTCAGATCGAGCAAGGTCACGTCGAGGGCGACGACCAGCTCGCGCAGGGCCTGCTCGGTGACCTCGACGGAGCTCAGATTCTTGCAGCCCCACATCTCCAGGATGAGGTGGCGCCCGACAGCCTTCATGCGGTGACCTCCACCAGAGAACGTACGGGGGGCAACCGTCAGGACAGTACGGGCGCCGCGCCTGCCCATACGGCCACGGCCTGACTTTTTCTCGGGGGTCCCAGTATACCCGCGCCACGCCGCCCCATCCACCTTCCGTTTACGTGTCGTTCACATTGCGTTAACATTGGCGTGGGCCAGGCCGCGCGGCCGAGAGAACCCAGCCTCGACAGACTTCTCGCTCTAGTCCGGATCAGGGGAGGGGAGTAGACTGGCATGGTCTGGGGGGCATGCATGCAGCAGACGCGTCTGTCGCGCCGTCAACTTGTCAGGTCGGTCTTCTCTCTTGCTGGTGTTGTATCGGCGGCGGCGCTGCTCGAGGCCTGTAGCTCGACGGCTTCAACGCCGGCCGCGCCGGCCGCAACCACGGCGCCGCCGGCCGCGGCCGCGACCAAGCCCGCGGCGGCGGCGACCACGGCGCCGGCGGCAGCTGCCGCCACCAAGCCGGCCGCCGTTGCCGCCGCTTCTCCCGTCGCCGCTGGCGCGACCTCTGTCACTGTCACTGCCACGCCCGCCGCCGAAGCGGCCGGCGTCGTCGCACCCAAGGCTGCCCGGGGCGAGCTGGCCGACCAGACCATCGTCGTTGCCATCTCGGGCGGTCCCGAGGCCGACGCCCACACCCGCCTGGCTGCCAAGTTCACCGAGTACACCAAAGGCATGGTCAAGGTCCGCGTCGAGGAGCTGCCGCGCGGCACCCCCGGCAGCGCCAAGGCGCTGACCACCCTCCAGGGGCAGTCGGACGCCTGGGACGTCCTGAGCGTCACCAGCACCAACTTTACCCAATGGGGCCAGGCCGGCTTCATGGCGCCACTCAAGACTTTCATGGCCAACCCGGACCTGTTCAACGCCCAGGCCTACAACCTGGACGACTTCCCGAAGGCGCTGCTGGAGATCCCGACCGCCAAAGGGGAGCTCATCGGCTTCCCGCAGGAAGCCAGCACCCTGATGTTCTTCTACCGCAGGGACCTGCTCAAGAAGTACGGCATCGCCGAGCCCGGCCCGAAGGGGTACTCCTGGAAAGAGCTCCTGGACAACGCCCTGGCGCTCAAGCCCAAGCTGGCGGCCGACGGCCTGACCGACGTCTTCCCGCTGGTGTTCGGCGTCAAGGCGACCGGCCATGCCAGCGTCCAGGCCTGGAACGCCTTCTGGTCGTACGGGCAGGAGCTCTTCGACGACAAGTGGAACCCGCAGTGGACGTCCGAGAAGGCGAACACGGCGATGACGATGCTGACCGACTTCCTCTTCAAGCACCAGGTGGTCAGCGAGGGCATCGTCGGCTACGAGTACCCCGAGGTCTTGACAGCGCTGCAGCAGAACAAAGCGGTGATGGCCCTCCAGTGGAACGCGGCCGCGCCGACAGTCCTCGATGCCTCGAAGTCGCCCGATTGGGGTCCGAACGCCGCCTTTAGCGTCTACCCCTACGAGCCGACGGCCGGCCCGGACCAGAAGCGTGTCCAGGAGAGCGTCTGGGCGCAGTGCGTCTCCAGCTTCTCGAAGAAGCAGGAGGCGGCCTTCTCCTACATCACCTGGTTCACAAGCAAGGTCGTCGCCCGCGACTACGTGACCAACGGCGGCGGCTCATCGGGCCGGAGCTCCCTGCTGACCGACCCGGCGATCGTCGCCAAGAACCCGCACTACCCGGCCGTTCTCAACGGCTTCAACCTTCTGCACCGCCTGCCAAGCCTGACCGAATGGGGGTACGTCAACGACTCGATCGCCAACCCCGACTTCAGCTCCATCTGGAGCAAGCAGCTCAGCGTGGCAGACGGCCTGAAGAAGGCAAACCAGGAGACTATCGACTACCTGAAGGACCAGGGCGTCATCTCTTAGGTTGGTCAAGTTTTAAGTGGACATGCACGCCTACCCACAGGCCACCCGGGCGGAGGTCGTCCGGGTGCCTCGGTACAAGCAGCTCCAGCACTGGGCTGGAGCCGACCGCACGCTGAGCTGGCTGCTCCTGGCGCCATCTCTGATCGTGATCGCGGGCGTCTTCGTCTACCCCCTGGGGTACAGCCTGTGGATGAGCTTGCAGGCCTACAACATCATCACGCCGGCGCGCTTCATCGGGCTGCGCAACTACCAGCGCATCCTGAGCGACGACACGTTCTGGCACTCGGCCGTCACCACTTTCTCCTTCGCGATCCCCACCTTCGCCATCGAGGTCGTGCTCGGCTTCGGCCTGGCGCTGATGCTGGAGCGCGTCAGCCACGGGCGTGGGCTGATGCGCTCGGTCATTCTGGTCCCTCTGCTGTTGACCCCGGTGGTCGAGGCTCTCAACTGGCGCGTGATGCTCAACTACGACTTCGGGGTCGTCAACTGGCTGCTCGGACTGGTCGGCATCCCGAAGATCAACTGGGTGAACGACGCGCAGCTGGCGATGCCGGCGCTGGTCGTGCTCGAGGTCTGGCGGGTGGTCGGCTTCGAGGTTCTCGTGTTCTCGGCCGGCCTGGCGGCCTTGCCCAGCGAGCCGTTCGAGTCGGCGGAGATCGACGGCGCGTCGTCGTGGCAGCAGCTGCTGCACCTGACCCTGCCCATGCTCACGCCGCTGTTCGTGGTGGTGGCCCTGTTCCGCTCCTACGAGCTGCTGCGCGTCTTCGACATCGTCTACGGCCTGACCGGCGGCGGGCCGGGCCGGGCCACCGAGACGCTGAGCTTCCACATCTTCAACCAGATGATCTCAGGCTTTCAGGTGGGCTACGCGTCGGCCGCGGCCTACGTCCTGTTCGCCATGAGCCTCATGCTCATCCTGGTGATCATCCGCGTCCTCGGCCTCGGCGGCATCGAGGCGGCCGAGTAGCCGAGTAGCCGAGTAGCCGAGTAACCGAGTAAAGGGAGGACCACCGTGGCCATAACCCACGCCCGACGGCGCCACCCGCGGATCGATCCTGTCTCCGTGTTCTGCTACGCCTGCCTCGGCATCTGGATGGTCTTCGCCATCTTTCCCGTGTTCTGGTCGTACCTGTCGTCCTTCAAGCCGCCCGAGGACATCTTCGTCCTCCCGCCCAAGCTGATCTTCCCGCCGACGCTGCACAACTACGCTGTGATCTTCGGCCTCCAGGTTGGCACCGAGGCCGAGGGCGTCACCGAGGTCCAGGGAGCGACGGGCGTCGTCAGCGAGCTGCCGCGCTACTTCCTCAACTCGCTGATCATCAGCGCCGGGACCATGGTGCTGTCCATGGCGATCGGGTGCCTGGCGGCGTATTCGCTGGCGCGCTTCCGCTTCCGGGGGAAGCGCTACATGCTGCTCGGTATCCTGCTGGTGCGGATGGTCCCGGCCGTGGTGCTCGTCATTCCCATCTACGCGCTGTGGCGGTCGCTCGGCTTGCTGGACACCCACCTCGGGCTCATCCTGGCTTACCTGTCGTTCAACCTGCCATTCGTGATCTGGATGATGCGCGGCTTCTTCGTCGACATCCCGGTCGAGATCGAGGAGGCGGCCCTGATCGACGGCTGCTCGCGCCTGACAGCGCTCGTCAGGGTGATCCTGCCGTTGGCCGCGCCGGGCATGGCGGCGACGTCGATCTTTGCCCTGCTGCTGGGGTGGAACGAGTTTCTCTTCGCCGTCCTGCTGACGTCGGACAAGGCCAAGACGCTCACGCCGGCGATTCTCAATTACGTCACCGACCGGGCGATCCTGTGGGGCAACCTGTACGCGGCGGGCTCGATCGTCCTGCTGCCGGTGCTCTTCTTCTCGCTGGCGGTCCAGAAGCACCTGGCCCGCGGCCTCACTGGCGGAGCCGTCAAGGGCTGATCTACGCATCGCTGGGCAGGAGGAGCCATGACGAGCGGGGCGCTGGTGTCTGTTCCAACGTTCGAGTGGTGGAAGCTGGGCGACTTCGCCGCTGGTGAGGGGAGCGCCGCTGGCGCCGCGACACCCGAGTACGCCGATGGCGCGTGGCTCGACGTAGCCGTCCCGGGGGACGTGCACAGCACCTTGATAGCGGCCGGCCGCATCCCTGACCCGTTCTTCGACCAGAACGAGAAGGAGTGCGCCTGGGTCGAGGAGCGCGAGTGGTGGTACCGCGTGCGCTTCGCCGGGCCAGCGGCGCCCGCGGCCGGCGAGCGGCTCCAGCTGGTGCTCCACGGCCTGGACACGTTCGCCACCATCTGGCTCAACGGCGCGGAGCTCGGCCAGCACCAGAACATGTTTCGGCCAGCGGTCTTCGACGTCACAGACAGCCTGCGCGACGGGGCCAACACCCTGGCGCTGTGCTTCGATCCGCCGTTGCGCCGCATCGCCGGCATGACCTTGTCCCAATGGGGGCGCAACCCTGAGCGGGTCGCCATGCGCAAGGCCCAGTTCGGCTACGGCTGGGACTGGGGCCCGCGCCTGCCGACGGTGGGTATCTGGCGGCCCGTCGAGCTCCGTCGCCAGCGCGAGGCCGCCATCAGCGGCGTCCACTTCTCGACGGTCGACCTCGCGCCAGGCCACCGCCAGGCAGCGGTCGCCGTCCGCGTGACCGGGGAGCGCTTCGCCGGTGCGGGGCCCCTTGCGGCCCACATCCAGCTCGTGCCACCGGACGGCGCGGCGGCCGTGACCTACGACCTCGCCCTGCATCCTGGCCCAGGCGGCACTGACGAGTCGTCGTTCGACGGCACCGCGTACCTCGCGGTCGACAACCCCAGACTCTGGTGGACCCACGACCTTGGCGACCCGGCGCTCTCGAGCCTCTCGGTCACGCTGCGTGGCGGCGGCGGCGAGCTCGACCGCCACGAGTCGCGGGTCGGCATCCGCACGCTGACCCTTGACCAGTCGCCGGACCCTGCCGAGCCGGGCACCCGCTTCTTCCGCTTCGTGCTCAACGGCGTCCCGATCTTTGCCCGCGGGGCCGACTGGATCCCGTGCGACTCGTTCGTCGGCGCCATCCCGCGCGAGCGCTACGCCACGCTTCTGGCGGCGGCCCGCGACGCCAACATGATGATGGTGCGCGTCTGGGGTGGCGGCATCTACGAGCACGACGCGTTCTACGACCTGTGCGACCAGCTGGGCCTTCTCGTCTGGCAGGACTTCATGTTCGCCTGCGCCATGTACCCGGAGGACGACCCGGGGTTCGTCGCCGAGGTCGACGCGGAGGCCCGCTACCAGGTGGCCCGGCTGCGCGGCCATGCGTGCCTCGCCCTGTGGTGCGGCAACAACGAGAACCAGTGGATCCACGACCGGACCTTCTGGGACAGGGACAGGAATAAAAACGACCCGCCCCCGTACGGCGCGCTCTACTACGACACGATCCTGCCCGCCGCCGTGGCGGAGCTGGATGGGCGGACGCCCTACTGGCCCGGCTCGCCGTTCGGCGGCAACGACCACAACAGCCGCGAGGAGGGGAACGTCCACAACTGGGAGGTGTGGCACGGCAACTTCCCACGGCGGTTTGGCGAGCAGCCGCGCCGCGAGCCCACCCCGGAGAACGTCTCGTTCGTCCGCTACGCAGACGACATGGGCCGGTTCATCAGCGAGTTCGGCATGCACGCCTCGCCGGTCCTGGAGACGCTGCGCCGCGCCATCCCCGAGGACCAGCTCTACCTCCACAGCCCGGCGATGGACTGGCACAACAAGGACAACCCAAAGAACAAGGGCGACAACCTCATGCAGGGCGTGACCGGCCTGCCCCGCACCCTCGAGGAGTACATCGCGTTCAGCCAGATCGCTCAGGCCGAGGGCCTCAAGTTCGGCATCGAGCACTTCCGCCGGCGCAAGCCGCACTGCTCTGGCACGCTCGTCTGGCAGCTGAACGACTGCTGGCCGGTGCTGAGCTGGAGCGTCCTGGACTACTTCGGCTCTGGCAAGGCAGGCTACTACTACCTCCAGCGCGTCTTCAGTCCTGTCCTGGCGTCGTTCAAAGCCTTGCCGGACGGGAGCGTGGAGCTGTGGCTCACCAACGACACGCTGGACGACGTGGTCGACACTGCTGTCGTGCGGCTCCAGACCTTCGCTGGCGAGACGCTCTGGGAGCGGCAGTGCCCCGTGCGAGCCCCGGCGAACACGAGCGGACCTGTCCTCTCCTTGAGCCGAGCTGACGCGGGCAGCGCCGTCGACCGCTACCTGGGCGTGCGCTCCGCGGGCGAGCAGTTCCGACGCAACCGCCACTTCTTCGCGCCCATCAAGGACTTGCGGCGACCACCGAGCCAGGTCCAGGTCAGTGTCACGCCGGTGTCGGCAGGGGAGCTGCGGGTCGACCTCCGGGCGCCGGCCGACGCCTACGCCTTCTTCGTGCACCTCGCCGCGGCCGGCGGGGCGGCCCACTTCAGCGACAACTACTTCGACCTCGAGCCCGGCGAATCGCGGACGGTGAGCGCCACGGCGAAGGCGGGCAGCCTCACCCCGGAGGCGGTCACCATAGCCTGGCGCTAGGTCCAGGGGCGCTCGGCGATGTAGCGGTGGGCCGCGATGGCGGCCGTGGCGCCGTCGCCCGCCGCCGCTATGGCTTGCGACGCCGAATCCTGGCGCACGTCGCCGGCCGCGAACAACCCCGGCAGGGCTGTCCGCATCCAGACGTCGGTCGCAATGTGGCCCCCCGGGTCCAACGGGAGCAGGCCGTCCAGAAGGAGAAAACCCGTGTTCGGCTGGAGGCCGACGTACGGAAAGACGCCGGCGACGGGGAGCTCCGTCGCCGACGGCTCCCCCTGGACGCGGACGCGCACACCCGAGACGACCTCGTCGCCCAGGATCTCCTGGACCAGTATGCCGTAGCGCACCTCGATCGCCGGCTCGGCCAGCGCCCGGCCCACGTACGTGGCCTGCGCCGCCAGGACGCCGCCCCGGTGCAGCAGGGTGACCCGCGCGGCGAACCGAGCCAGAGTGAGCGCCTCCTGGACCGCCGAATCGCCACCGCCAATCACGGCGACAGCCTGGCCGCGGAACAGGGGACCGTCACACGTGGCGCAGTGGCTGACGCCGCGGCCGAACAGTCGCGTCTCGCCCGGTATGCCCAGCTCCTTCGGCCGCGACCCGAGGGCGACGACGACCGCTTTCGCCCGGTGGCGCGACTCGCTCGTCGTGACCTGCCAGTGGGCATCGTCCCGCAGGAGCTGGAGCGCCTCGGCTAGCTCGAACTCGGCGCCCGCGTTGGCGGCCTGCTCCTGGATGGACGGGCCGAGGTCGTAGCCCGCGACGCCGTCGGCGAACCCGGGGTAGTCCTCGATCTTGTCGACGTTCACCAGGTGCCCGCCCGGCATGCTGGCCTCGACGACGAGCGTGGACCGCCCATGCCGGGCCGAGAACAGGCCGGCCGTCAGCCCCGCCAGGCCGCCGCCAAGGACGACGACGTCGTACTCCGCGGGATCACCTCCACTCGTCGACGGACACGGTCTTGCCGTAGTTGCCGCCGAAGATGCGCCAGTACCCGTTCGTCTCGCCGCCCACCACCACCACGTGGATCTCGTCCTTCGTGTACATGTGGATCAGCTCGTCCGGCGCCGCCTTCAGCATAGAGGCGTACGGCTCCTCGCCGAACGTGGCCCGCGGGTACACGTAGTTCTGGATGAGCTGGTAGTCCCAGTACTCGCCGGCGGGCATCAGGGCGTTGTCGTAGATCCAGTCGATCAGCTTCTCCTTCGTGTCGAGGCCGCCGCGGTCGATGAACAGACGGGCGGTGATCGGGTCCAGGACGAAGGTGGGTGACTCGTGGGGGTCCATGCCGCGCAGCATGTTGCGCACGTGGTCCTGCCAGTGCGCCTCGCGCAGGCCGAGCGTGAAGGACGTGTGGCGGCAGCCCGAGAACACGCTCACCGTGCTGTCCGTGGGCTTGAACCCGTGCTCCACGTGGAACGGCAGCCACGGGCTCCGCTCCTCGTTCTCCGCGTAGGTGATGCAGTTGTAGGCGTAGTTGTTTCCCTGGGAGCCGAGGTACGTCAGGCCAGGCACGGACCCGCCCTGGAGGTTTTGCGACAGCAGGCCGTAGGCGCGGCCAATGGTCGCGTTCGCATGGTTGTACGGGCCCAGCGCGCCAATACCCCAGTTCATGCCCAGCTCGTGGCGCACCGGCCCGTTCACCACGGCCATCGCCGCCGCCGAGCTGGTCGTGCTGCCCCGCGCCGACACCCCGCTGGCCGCCATCGCCAGGATCACCGGGAAGTACTCCGGTCGGGCGCCGGCCATGACTGCGTTGACCGCCACCTTCTCCACCGTGTACTCCCAGTACTCGCGGAAGGCGGTCGGCCGCATGCGACCGACGACTTCGCCAGGCTTGTGGCTGGTGTGGGCCAGCATCTTGGCCACCCGCTCCTCGGTGGGCAGGATGATCGGCAGCTTGTCCGTCCAGTTCTGCTCCAGGAAGAGCTGGTGCAGGTTCGCCTCCGTGTCCGGGTCCACCAGTCGCGGCGTGGTCCGCTCGTACACCACCTTCTTCACGTCCTCGGCGTCGAACGGCCGCGTCAAGCCCTCGATCACCTCGCGCATGAACGGTCGGCCCGTGATCGGGTCGGCGCCGTCGATGTAGGCGCGGAGCTCCTCGGCCGACTTGCCCATGACCGGCTGCGGCACGAAGGCGTAGCGCATCCGCGGGATGCCGTTGACCCGCGCGACCGACCGGACCGCGCGCTCGAAGATGTCGGTGTGGACGGCGACGGCAGGCACGCCGTACTTGCTATCGATCGTCATCCCGTGCACGGCGACCGCCGGCGCACAGGTGCTTCAATGGCCAACCCCGATGATGGCCGCGTCGCCATCGGCCTTGACCTTCTCCCAGGTGGCCGGGTCATCCCGCGTGTAGACGCTCGATATCTGGATGAACTTCGCCCGCACGCCCGGCAGGTTCTCGGCGAACCACGCCTGCATCTGCTTCAAGAAGATGTCGGAGTCGTCGAAGCGGCAATCGACCAGGTAGACGGTCTTGCCGTCGAGCGTGTCGAGCCGCGGCGCCATGTCTTTCGGTGTGACCCGTGGCGGGTACCCCATGGGGTTCAACACCGTCAGCCTGGCAGCGTCTCCCGCCGCTGGCGCCCCGTTCCGCTGAGACTCTGTGTGGATCACGCGCAGCCCCTCGTCTTTCGCGGCGCGAGCGCTCGCCGGGGACGAACCCGCCGACGGCGCTGGCTGGCCTCCCATCAGCGTAGTGCTCCCTACAAGGGGCAGTCAAACCTTGTGGCGGTTGCGGCTGCCGCTTCGTTGACAGAGACCCGGGCCGAGCTTATCGTCTCCACCAGGCGGTAGCAGGCAGCTGCCGCAAAGGGCTACGCATGGGTGCGAGGAGGATGGCAGTATGGCGCGGACGGTCCCAGTGGCGCTAACGGTGAATGGCACAAGGTACACCCGCGAGGTGGAACCGCGAGACTTGTTGGTCTACTTCCTGCGGGACGAGCTCGGGCTCACCGGGACACACGTGGGCTGTGACACGAGCCAGTGCGGCGCGTGCACGGTGCTGCTGGATGGGCGGGCCGTCAAGTCGTGCAGCCTGTTCGCGGTCCAGGCCGACGGCCGCGAGCTCACCACAATCGAAGGCATGGCCACCGACGGCAAGCTGCACCCGCTCCAGGAGGCGTTCTGGAACGAGCACGGCCTCCAGTGCGGCTTCTGCACGCCGGGCTTCATCATGACCGCCGCGGCGCTGCTCGCCGAGAACCCGCGGCCGTCCGAGGATGAGATCCGGCGCGGCCTGGAGGGCAACCTCTGCCGCTGCACGGGCTACACGAACATCGTCAATGCCGTCCAGGCTGCCAGCCTCGCGACCGCGGCGCTCTCCGTGACGCCCGGCCTGGCGGCAACCGCCCCCGCCGAAAGGGTTTAAGCCGAAAGCCGAAAGCCGAAAGGGTTCAAAGACACAGCTCATGGCTATCTCACAGATGATCGGCGCCAAGATCCACAGGCGCGAAGACCCGCGGCTCATCACAGGCGGCGGCCACTACGTCGAAGACCTCAAGCTGGCCGGCGCGCTCCAGCTGATGGTCGTGCGCAGCCCATACCCGCACGCGCGCATCACCAGCATCAACACCGACCGCGCCCGGGCGATGCCCGGCGTCGTGGCAGTCTTCACCTATGCCGACTTCAAGCCCGTCCTGACAGGGGGCACGCACCCGTCCGCCCCGGCCTTCGTGGCCGAGAAGAGGACGGTGCCCGTGCGCTTCCCGATCGCTGACACCGAGGCTGCCTTCCAGGGCGAGCCGGTCGCGGTCGTGGTGGCCGAGAACCACAAGCTTGCCGCCGACGCCGCCGAGGCGGTCGAGGTGGAGTACGAGCCGCTGCCGCCCGTGATCGACCTGCTCAAGGCGCTCGAGCCGGACAGTCCGAAGACCCACACGGACCTGCCCGACAACGTCGCCTGGGACTTCACCTACCTCCCGGAGGAGGGGGTCAAGGACGCCTTCGCCCGCCCGGACGCGGTGATCGTGAAGGAGCGCATCCTCCAGCAGCGCCTGGCGCCAACGCCGATGGAGCCGCGCGGCGTGGTCGCTGACTACAACCGGTTCGAGGGGGCGCTGACCCTCTGGCTGTCCAGCCAGAACCCGCACTTCATCCGCCTGTTCGTGGCCGGCGCGCTCGGCATGACCGAGACGAAGGTGCGCGTCATCTCGCAGGACGTCGGCGGCGGGTTCGGCAGCAAGATCTCGCCGTACCCCGAGGACTACCTGGTCGCGGCGGCGAGCAAGCTGCTCAGCCGGCCGGTGCGCTGGATCGAGACCCGCACCGAGAACATCCAGACGACGACCCACGGCCGTGGGCAGCTGTTCGACGTCGAGGTGGCGGCCACGCGCGACGGCGCGCTGCTGGCCATGAAGGTGACGCAGTACCTGGACGCGGGCGCCTACGTGGGAACGTTCGGGGCTTTCCAGCCCTGCGCGTGCCTGCTGGCAGGCGGCGCCTACAAGTGGCCGGGCGGCATCGCCGCCCGCACAGTGGGTGTGCTCACCAACCGCGTCCCGACCGACCCGTACCGCGGCGCCGGCCGCCCCGAGGCGACGCACCTGTGCGAGCGGATGGTGGACAAGGTGGCGCGCGAGATCGGCATGGACCAGGCCGAGATCCGGCGCAAGAACTTCATCCAGCCAGAGGAGTTCCCGTTCACCAACCACTTCGGTCTGACGTACGACTCCGGCAACTATGAGGGGACTCTCGCCAAGGCGCTCGAGCACGTCGGCTACGAGAACTTCCTGCGCGAGCAGGCGGAAGCCCGCAAGCAGGGCCGCTACCTGGGCATCGGGCTGTCCACCTGGATCGAGATCTGCGGCTTCGGCCCAAGCGCCGCCACCGCGCCGGCCACCGGCGGACTGGCCCTGATCGAGTCGGCCCAGGTCCGCGTGCACCCGAGCGGGTCGGCCCAGATCTACGTGGGCACCCACTCGCACGGCCAGGGCCACGACACCACCTTCGCCCAGATCGCCGCCGACACGCTTGGCCTGCCGTACGACTCCATCGAGATCCACCACGGAGACACCGGGGAGGGGCCGTCGTTCGGCTACGGCACCTACGGCAGCCGCAGCCTGGCGGTCGGCGGCATGGCGGTCCGGGTCTCGTCGCAGAAGATCGTCGAGAAGGCCCACAAGATCGCCGCCCACCTGCTCGAGGCCGCGCCCGACGACGTGATCTTCGAGCAGGGCCGCTTCCACGTCAAGGGCAACCCGAGCAGCGCCAAGACCATGGGCGAGGTTGCCATGGCAGCGTACGGGGCCAACCTGCCGGAGGGCGTCGACCACGGCCTCGAGGCGATCTCGTACTTCGACCCGCCGAACTTCGTCTGGCCATTCGGGGCGCACATCTGCGTGCTGGAGGTCGATCCGGCGACCGGCGGCGTCGACCTGAAGCATTACGTGGCCGTGGACGACTGCGGCAACGTGATCAACCCGATGATCGTGGAGGGGCAGCTCCAGGGCGGTATCGCGCAGGGCATCGCCCAGGCGCTGTTCGAAGAGATGGTGTACGACCCCGAGACGGGCCAGCTCCTGTCCGGCACGCTGACCGAGTACCTGGTGCCGACGGCCAACGAGATCCCGCGGCCCACGCTCGACCGGACGATCACCCCCAGCCCGTCGAACGAGCTGGGCGTCAAGGGGATCGGCGAGGCTGGCACCATCGCCGCCAGCGCCGCGGTCATCAACGCCATCGTGGACGCGCTGTCGCCACTCGGCATCACCCACGTGGACATGCCGGCCAGCCCGGACCGTCTCTGGAAACAGATCGCAGCCGCGCAGGAGGCCCGCTCGTGATCCCCGCCGCTTTCGACTACTACCGCGCGTCGTCCGTCGACGAGGCGGCGCGGCTCCTCGGCCAGCACGGCGAGACCGCCAAGATCCTGGCCGGCGGGCACAGCCTCATCCCGCTGATGCGGCTGCGGCTGGCCCAGCCAGGCGTGCTGGTGGACATCAACCCCCTGGAGAAGGACCTGGGGTACATCCGGCGCGACAACGGCACCATCCGCATAGGTGCTCTGACCCGCCACCACCAGCTGGAGGACTCGGCCGAGATCAGGAAGGGCCTGCCCCTGCTGGCCGAGATCGCCCACGAGGTTGGCGACACCCAGATCCGCACCATGGGGACGGTGGGTGGCGTGCTGGCCCACGGGGACGCCGCGGGCGACTACTGCACCCTGGCAGTGATGCTGGACGCCCAGATCACGACGAACAAGCGGACCATCCCGGCGAGCGGGTTCTTCCAGGGCGTGCTCACCACGTCGCTGGAGCCGGACGAGGTGCTGATCGAGGTGGCCTTTCCGGTCGCCGCTGGCCCACACAAGTACATCAAGTTCCGCCGCCGCCTGTACGACTGGGCGGTTGTTGGGGTGGGCGCCCAGCAGCTCGACGGCGGCGAGTGGCGGGTTGGCGTCACCAATGCCGGCCCGACGGTGGTGCGAGCAGCAGCCGTGGAGCAGGCTCTGGCCCAGGGCGCGTCCCCGGCAGAGGCGTCGCAACAGGTGGTCCAGGCGATCGACCCGCCGAGCGACCTGCGCGGCAGCGCCGAGTTCAAGCGGCACCTGGCAACCGTGCTCACCCAGCGGGCAGTGGAGGGCGCCTCGACGTCCTAGCTCTCAACTGTCCGCTTCCGCTCTGAAGCATGCTCGCGGGCGGAAGGAGAAGACGAGGTTCTGAGCCGGCTGTGCCAGCCGCGGGGAGACCGCCGCCGGAGGTCACGACCGAGGATCGTCGGCGGGCCATCGACCGCCGCCGGGTCCGCACGCTGCGCCAGCGCAAGGGCTCCACGATCGGGCTCCTGTGGCTGCTCATCGGCCCCGGGATCCTGGTCATGGTGGGCGAGAACGACGCCCCCAGCATGCTGTCCTACGCCGCCACGGGCGCGCAGTTCGGCATCGGTTTCTTTCTGCCCTTTACCGTGGTCACCTTCGCCATGGCCTTCCTGGTGCAGGAGATGACCGTCCGCATTGGCGTCGCAACCCACCGCGGCCATGCCGAGCTGATCTTCGACCGCTTCGGGCCGTCCTGGGGCTGGTTCGCCATGGGCGATCTCCTGCTCGGTAACTTCCTCACGCTGGTGACGGAGTTCATCGGCATCCGCGCCGGCCTCGGCTTCTTCGGGATCCCGCCGCTGGTCGCTGTGCTGAGTGCGCTCATCGCCGTGGCCGCCGCCGTGTTCACGGGGCGGTACTGGACCTGGGAGCGCCTCGCGCTGGGGCTCGCCGTATGCAATCTCATGTTCGTGCCGGTGGCGCTCCTGGCCCATCCAGACTGGCAGAGCGTCGGTCAGGCACTGCTCACCTGGAGCCCGTTGCCGGGCGGCCTGCGCAACGGCACGATTCTGCTCGTGTTGTCCAACATCGGCGCCACCGTGACCCCCTGGATGCTCTTCTTTCAGCAGAGCGCTGTCGCCGACAAGGGCCTCACACGGGCCGACGTGCGCCAGGGGCGCATAGACACGGCCATCGGTGCCGGGCTCGCCGCCCTGTGCGCGCTGGCTAGCATCATCGCGACCGCGACACTCTTTGGCCACCTCGACGCGGCCACCGTCGACCTCTTCCAGGCCGCCCAGTTCGCGCAGGCGATCGAGCCATACGTGGGGCACATCGGGGCGGCGCTGTTCGCCCTTGGTATCTTTGAGGCCGGGCTGGTCGCTGCCCTCACCATCTCGACGTCTTCGGCGTACGCCTTCGGCGAGGTCGTCGGCAAGGCGCACAGCCTGAACCGGTCGGTGAGGGAAGCGCCTCCGTTCTACGGTGTCCTGCTGCTGCTCGCCGCCCTCGCGGCGGGCCTCGTCCTCATCCCCGGAATGCCGCTCCAGTTCATTGTGCTCATCGTCAATGTCATCGCCGTGCTGGCGATGCCGCCCGCCCTCGTGTTCCTGTACCTGCTGGCCAACGACCGCGAGGTGATGGGTGATCTCCGCAACTCTCGGCTGAGCAACGCGCTCACCGGTATGGTGGTCGTCTTTCTGGTGGCCGCCGGCCTGGCCTTCGCCGTGAGCGTCCTCGCGCCTCAGCTCTTCTCCTGAGCGCGTAGCGCGAACAAAGGCAAGAGCCTAAGCAGGTGGCGCTCGGCGTCAGGCAGCGATTCGTTCCACACTGCTCCCGTCGCCGCACAAATAGCGCACTCGCGGCGCGTTCAATGGAGTGGCACCGTGGGGCGGACGATGCGACCCTGGCAGGATGGTCACGCGCCCACGAGTCACATCGGCCGTGCAGCTTGCCGGGGCCAGAGACGAGATCACGGCGCGGGCCCACGACGCCACCCTCCATCAAAGAACAAGGAGTGCCTCATGGCTGTCCGGAAGCGCGCATCGGCGCTGACTCCCGGTGAACAACAGCGCTACGTCAACGGCGTCACCACGCTGATTCAGAACGGCTCGTATGGGAAGCTGGTCGCGATCCACGCCGACATGCAGCACATGCAGCACGGCAGCATGGGGCCGATCGGGCGGGAACGCTTCCTGCCCTGGCACCGCGACTTCTTGCAGAAGTTCGAGCAGGGGCTGCAGGCGCTCGACGCGCAGGCGTTCGTCCCATACTGGCAGTGGAGCGACGACCGGACCATCTCGACGTGGATGGCGACGTTCCTGCCGACGGTGCCGGTGCCCGGCGTGCGCCAGCCGATTCACATCCATCGCTCGCTGGGCCGACATGGGCGGCTGGCATCGCCGTTCGAGGTCGAGAGCCTGGTCACCAACACCAACTTGAGCTACACGACCTTCACCAGCACGCTCGAAGGTATCCACAATGACGTGCACAACTGGGTCGGCGGAACGATGGGCAACATCATGGTGTCGCCAGCCGACCCGGTGTTCTGGCTGCACCACGCGCAGATCGACCGGCTCTGGAGCATCTGGCAGGCGACGAATCCTGGGAAGCACGCGACGCTGGCGCCCCCGGAGGACACCTTCGATCCCTGGAATGAGACGGAGCCGCAGGTTCGGTCGATCGCGCAGCTGGGCTACTCCTATCAATAGCTCACGAGCGGCCCTCCAGCGCTGCCCCGGACACGTGGGTCGACATCGCGGCGGGCTTCGAGCGCAAGGTCGCCGCGCGGCTGGCGCATGCCAGCCAGACCGTGGACCGGGAGACCCTGGGAGCTGACTGGCGGGAGCGGGCCGCCCAGATTGGGGCTCCGGTGGGACTGCCCCTGGCCGAATCTTTCGTCGTGCTGCACTTCGACTGATGTTGTGCACATGGGTACTTGACGACGCGACGCCAAAAGCCACGCGCGGCAGGCCGTGGATGCCGGGCATAGGCGTCAGCGAGTGGGCTCGGCCAGTCGTTCGCGCTCGGATGTGTTAGTTCTCCCATCGAGAAGTGTCGATACGAGTTTGATGGTAGTGATTACATCGACTCTTGTCAATGGGTGATGTATCATAGATCCATGGCTCTCCCCGTGATCGACGATCTCGCTCCCGCCCGTGTCAAGGGATGCTGTGTCGCCCTCGCTCCCCCGCTTCCCGAGCAGCAGGCTGAGGAGCTCGCCGTTCTCTTCAAGGCGCTGGCTGACCCGACACGGGTGCAGATGCTCCACATGCTGAAGGCAGCCGCCGAGCCAATCTGCGTGTGCGACTTCACCGCCGCATTCGACCTCGGGCAGCCGACCATCAGCCATCACCTCGGCAAGCTGAAGAACGCCGGCCTGGTCGCCAGCTTCAGGCAGGGCGTCTGGAGCTTTTACTCGCTCCGGCAGGATCTCTCCGCAGCGAGTAGGGCGGCTTGGGCCCTCATTCCTTAGCCTCTCGCGGACGCATGAGACGTGCAGTCACCGACACCAGCTGGTCGACGAGTTCCCCGAGGGCGAGATCACCGCGGAAGCGGACCTACCGTGACTGAGCGCGGCCACCTCGCGCCGACGTCCGGGATGGACCCCGATGACCGACGCAATGGGCAGGTCAGGAGACGACACCATGACCATCGAAGACGATCTTCACCAGCTGGTGGACGCGCTCGACGACGGCGCCGCGCGAGGTCCTCACGTACCTCCAGGAGTGCGCGCTCCCCGGTTCCTGCGGGACACCCTGCTGGACGACGAGCCGGGGACCCAGGAGGAGCGCGCAGTCGTCACCGAGGCCTGGGTCGCTATCGCCCGCGGCGACGTCGTCCACGCTGAGGACCTCGAGCACGAGCTCGCCTGGTGACATGGACGGTCGGCTGGACGCGACCGGCACTGCGCGACCTCCGGCGCCTGGCCCGACGGGTTGCCGAGAGGGTACGTGTGGCCGTCCGACGGCTAGTCGTCCCTGCTGGTCGGCGGCGGGGTCAGCGCTTTAGGGCAAGGCAAATGGTTGTATACTGCAACCGATTACCGCCACTATGCCGACTTCAGCCGACCCGGAGCAGCTCCAGCACCTCGTCGTCCGCTTCGTGCGCGCCTTTGGCCTGCTCCGGCCGGATCGCACGCCCTGTGGCGCGCCGGTGTCCGTCTCGGAGGCCCACGCCGTCATGGAACTGGCGCGCGGCGCGGCGCTCTCGCAGGGGGAGCTCACCGCCCGTCTCTGCCTCGAGAAAAGTAGCGTGAGCCGGCTGGTGGCTCAGCTCGAGCGGCAGGGGCATCTGCGGCGCACGCGCGACGCGCGCGATGGTCGTGTGCTCCGCCTCAGCCTCACGGCCGCGGGCGTGGCACTCGCGGCGCACCTTACCCGTGTGCGGGCGGCAAAGTTCACGCGGCTGGTAGCGGCCATTCCCGATACGGACCGTGATCGGGTCGTGGACGGGCTGACGATCCTGGTGCGCGCCCTTGGCCACGAAGCGACACTGAAGGAGCCCACAGATGACGACGTACATGACAACGGCACGGTCCTTGACAGCCTGCGCTCTCCTACTCGGCACGACGGTCCTGCTGTTGCCGCGGGTGGTCATGGGCCAGGAGGCTTCCCCTAACTGGGGGACGAGCACACCAAACCCCTCTCAGCCGTACACAGGCCTGGAGACGCGGCCTATCAAAGCACTCGCACCCAATCGCGTTGATGATCTGCTGGCGGGGCGCGGCGCTGGCTACGCCCTCGCCGGCGAACTGAACCACTATCCCGGCCCGCGCCACGTGCTGGATCTCGCCACCGAGCTGCAGCTCACTCCGGACCAAGATCAAGCCGCGCGGGACGTGCTCGCCCCGATGGACCAGCAGGCGAAGCTGCTCGGCAGCCAACTCGTGGACCTTGAGGCGCAGCTCGATCAGGCGTTCGCCGACGGCAGCATCACCGACGATCGTCTGTCACTGCTCACCGGGCAGATCGCCCAGCTCGATGGCCAGCTGCGTGCGGTCCACCTGGCCGCGCACGTCAAGATGCGCGCGGTCCTGACACCGGAGCAGGTCGGCCGGTACGACCGGCTGCGGGGCTACGCGGCAGCGGACCCAGAGTCGCCCACTCCAGATCGTCAGCACCAGCCCGGCATGCACCAGGGGACGGCGACGGACCAACCCTGAACGGGAGGGTTGCTTCCATCCGCGCACAGCCCGCTGCCTGACGGAGTCGGCGCTTGAGACAGTCTTAGCCGTGACAGGCGTGTTGGCCTTCTTCAATGCCGTAGTAGACGATGACCAGGCCGGCCAGCGGATCGGCCCACCACCAGCCGACAAACGCATTGAGCACCAGACCGATGAGCACCGCACCAGTGAGGTAGCCGTCCACCAGCGTCACGCGCGCCTCGGTCTGCAGTACGGGGTTGCCGAGCGCGTTGCCAGTGCGTCCCTTCCTATACGCGAGCGCCATCATGGCCCCGAAGGTTAGGGTCAGCCAGACGATGCTCCTGCGGACGTTTCCGGGCGCGTGCCAGCCAGCAGCGTGTCAGCAGACTGCGCCAGGATGTACAGCGCCCGGCCGAAGAAAGCGGCGCCGATAAGGCGCAGGGCCTGGCGCTCTCGAGCAGGAGTGGCGGTGCCGTTCAACTGCCACACGACGACCACTGAGGCGAAGATTTCGATCACGGAATCCAGGCCGAACCCGGCCAGGGCGACGGAGTGTGCGAGCCAGGCAGCGGCTAGGACGATCCAGCAGCCAACGATATTCCACGCCAGCGTGGCGTACTCCAGCGACAGACCGCGCCGTAAGAGTTGGCCCCGTGCTGTGCCTGGAGCAGTGGCGTGCGGCGGAGCAGATTGACCGCCCATACGTTCCTTATGAGGAGGGTAGGCCGTTGCCGGTGCTGCGCCGGACACGGGAATGGCGTCAGTGACCGCCACCCACAGCGTACCCGAACAGCCCGACCTGTGAGGCGGCGGCATCCCCACCGCGAGTACTGGAACGAGTCCTACACGCGGACCGCTCCGAGCCTCTCGACGCGCCGGGCTGCTGACCGCGTGCCCGTCGCTAACGGAGGTTTCCGGGCGGATCTTCTGACTCTGCCTAGTCACGCTGGACATGGACATCAGGGGGGAATCAGCGCACTGTTGACTCACGGCGAGGGAACCGGCAGGAGGCTCGAACGGCGCGTCGATGGGCCGTCCGCGTCCGAGGGGCAAGCGTGGGAGGACCCGATGGTAGACGCAGCATGGGCCACACGTGGGCGGGGGGCACCCGCCGGGATACGGCTGATTGCGGCACTCGCCGGGGGCGGTGCCGGGCTGGCGTTGCTCGTCCTGAGTTGGCTGCCAGCGATTATCGTGGCCATGCTCTTCGGTCAGCTAGTCGGGCCAGTTGCTGGCTTCCTTGTGCTGGGCGTGGTGTGTGGCCTGGCCACAGGGTACACGGGCGCGTCCTTCGCGGAGGGTTGGCCAGTCCCGGTAGCGCTCGGTGCCTGGGCTATCTGGGCGGTTGGCGTCGTGTTCCTCGCCGGGGCCGTGTTCATGCCCAGGTCGTTCGATTGGGCCATGCTCGCGGCGGGGCTCGTGGGCGCCCTCGTCGGTGCCGGCGTGCCCGGACGCGGCGCCGCGAGACGAGCCGGAAGTGGGCTGCTCGGCGCCGGGTTGCTCGGCGCGCTGGCAGGGTTCGCGGTCCTGGCGCTGGGGGTCGCTGCGCTTGGCTGGGTAGCCGAGCTTGGGCTTCGGCCTCGTGATAGCAGCGTGGACTTCTACGCGAACGTCTACCTGACCGGCATGGGGGCGGCGCTGGGGGCCGTGATCATCTGAGCGTTCAGGCTGCGGCGCTCGGCGGCGGCGCGCTCGATCAGGAGTGTGTGCAGGTCGTGGGGGAGGCGGAGCGAGAAGCGGGTCTGGTCCGGCATGGCATCATTGTAGCATCGTAATGACTCCACGACAGCGCCATCGTCAGCCAGGCCCCCGCCGTGGCGGCCATCTTGATCCTTCCGCCGTGGAGCGCGTCGTCCAGAGAGCGGCGGCTCTCGTGCGGGGATCATTGGAAAGGTCTCGCCCCACTGGCTGCGGCGCGCACACGCGACTTACCCTCTGGCGCGCCAGTGTCCCATCCACCTGGTGTAGGCCACCCTCGGCCACGCCTCGGTGGCGACCGCGGGCGGCTACCTCCACGCGCGGCCCACGGACAGTTCGGCGCGCTACCTCGCCCTAAAGCGCTGAACTGGCGGTGCAGATGCCGCACTAACGACGTAAAGGCTACGGACCGGAGGCCTGACTCGTCCCTGTGGGGGTCCTGCTTATCGCTGATTGGTTGCGCCGGCAAGGCTCGTGAGACGCAGCTCTGGCCGCGTAGAGCTGCCTAGTGAGGAGTCCTACGTCGTACTTGCTCCCCCTCCTCACGAGACACCGAGGGGCGAGCGCCTCATGCAGTCGAGCCGTTCTGGTCCCGCGCACGCGCCTCCTTGCGGATGGTCCAGCGGTCCCCCATCGGTACATCCCTAGCGAGCGGCGGGGTCGAGGGCATCGGCGCGTCAGTCGAAGAAGAGCATGGTCGGCAGCAGGAGAAACGCGCCCAGCCGCGCACGTCTGGTATCAGTGTCTATCGGCCGACGGGTCGCCGCCATCATCGCACCTCCCGCCGAAGCAGCAGGGCGTTGGACACCACCGTGATGCTCGAGGCCGACATCGCCAGCGCGCCCAGCTCGGGCCGCAGGATGAGGCCCAGGCTGGGGTACAGCACGCCGGCGGCCACAGGGATGGCGACGACGTTGTAGATGGCTGCCCAGAACAGGTTCTGCTTCATCTTGCGGACGGTGGCCCTGGACAGACGGATGGCTGCCAGCACGTCGGCCGGATCGCTCTTCATCAACACCACGTCGCCGGTCTCGACAGCCACGTCGGTGCCCGCCCCGATGGCTATGCCGAGGTCAGCCTGGGCCAGGGCCGGCGCATCGTTCACCCCGTCGCCCACCATCGCGGTGAAGCTCCCTTCGGTCTGGAGCTGCCTGACCCCGTCGGCCTTGTCCTGCGGCAGAACGTCGGCGAACACCCGCTCGATCCCGACCTGTGTGGCTACCGCTTCGGCTGTGCGCCGATTGTCCCCGGTCATCATGACCGGCGTGATCCCGAGGGCCTTCAGCTCCGCGATCGCTCGGGCTGCCGTCGGGCGCACCGTGTCCGCGGCCGCGATGAGGCCGGCGGGCTGGCCATCGGCAGCCACGAAGATGAGGGTCTTGCCCTGCGCGAGGAGCTGCTCCGCGCGGGCGGCGAGCGGTCCCAGCGGCACCGCGAAGCGCTCGAGCAGGCGTTGTGCGCCGACGAGCACGGCGCGGCCGCCCACCGTCGCCCGCACCCCGTGCCCGGGGATGCTCTCAAACTCCTGGATGGGCAGGTCGTTGGCCAGCCCGCGCCGCGTCAGCTCAGCCAGCACTGCGGCCGCCAGGGGATGCCCACTGCGCGCCTCGGCTGCGCTGGCCAGCCGCAACACCACCTCCTCCTCCTCGGACGCTCCCTCCGCCACCACGTCGGTGATCCGCGGCTTGCCCTCGGTGAGCGTGCCGGTCTTGTCGAACACAATCGCCTGGATGCGGGCGGCCAGCTCGAGCGACTTCGCCTCCTTGAACAGCACGCCACGCTTGGCCGCCAGGTCGGTGGCTACCATGACGGCCGTGGGCGTCGCCAGGCCGAGCGCATCCGGGCAGGCGATCACCACCGCCGTCACCGCAAAGGTGAGCGCCAGCAGCAGTGGCTCGTGGGCGACCAGGAACCACACCAGGAACGTCAAGGCGCCGGACCCCACGGCCACCAGCGTCAGGTAGTGCGCCGCGCGGTCGGCCAGCCTCTGGGCGGGCGCCTTACTGTTCTGTGCCGTCTCCACCAGGCGGACGATCTGGGCCAGCGCCGTGTCTGCCCCCACCCTGGTGGCGCGGAAGCGGAGCGAGCCGCTCTGGTTGATGGTGCCGGCGATGACGGGATCGTTTGGTCCTTTCTCGACCGGCAGGCTCTCGCCGGTGACCGTGCTCTCGTCGATGGACGAGTGCCCGTCGAGCACCGCGCCGTCCACCGGCACCCGGCCGCCGGGCTTGAGCACGACCACGTCCTCGACCACGACATCCGCCACGGGCACCGCGAGCTGCCGGCCGGCGCGCTCAACCGTGGCTACCTGAGGCGTCAGGTCAAGCAGCTTGCGCACCGAGTCGGATGAGCCGCGGCGCGCCTTCATCTCCATCCAGTGCCCGAACAGGAGGAAGACGGCCAGCATGACGGCGGCCTCGTAGAACGTTTCCTGCCCCGGTGCCAGCACGGTCAGTCCGACGCTGAACAGGTACGAGGTCAGGATGCCGAGACTCACCAGCACGCTCATGTTCAGCACCCGCGCACGGAGCGCCTGGTAGGCGCCGATGTGAAAAACGCTGCTGGTCCACAGCGCGATGGGCGTGGTGAACAGCAGCATGATCCAGTCGGCGGGGATACCGAACGGCGTGGGCAGGTGCAGGCGGAGCAGGCTGGTCGCCAGCGACGAGTAGGCCAGGACGGGAAGCGCCAGGACGAGGCTGATCCAGAAGCGGCGGCGCATGGCCGCTTCCATGGCCGCCGCCATCCCGGGATCGGACATGTCGTGCGCCATGCCGCCCTGGTCCTGGTCCATCGCCGCGTGGTCCACGGGCGGCGCCGCGGCGTGGGCGTGGGCATGCGACGACACCTGCGGCTGCGGCAGCGGCACAGGATTGCGCTCGCCGTAAGCCCCTGCGACCAGCTCCGTCAGCTCCCGGGCAGTCACCGCGGCATCGCGCACCGTGACGCGGGCCACCTCGTGCTCGGCGTCGATGCCGACGTCGACGACAGCCGGGTGCGTCTGGAGGCGCTGCCGCACGATGGCCTCGCAGCCACCGCAGGCGACGCGGCCGGTGGGCACGATGCGGGTCAGCGCGGCGCCTCCGCTCGGGCCAGCGAGGTCAGAGGGCTCCGGTCGTGGCGGCCTGAGGGTTGTCTTGGCGGGTAGGTCGGTGGGCCGCACCATGGCGTTGTTCCTTGTCTCTGGGGCAGACGAAAGTGGCGCGACGTGGCCGAGGTCTCTGGGGCGCGCCCCGGAGGCACGCGGCACCAGGAGATGGAGCCAGCCATCGCGTGTGTCGTTGGCGACTCACATGTGGGGCTGGTAGTCGGGGTCGAGATACTTCTGCGGCTCGGCCGCGAAGGCCTTGCGGCAGCCAGGGGCGCAGAAGACGTACGTCTGCCCCTGGTGATCTAGCTTCTGGGTGGCGGTCCGTGGATCGACCTCCATGCCGCACACCGGGTCTTTGGCCATGGTGCTGCTCCTTCTTTACCTGCTTTACCCGAGTTCTAGGCGACGGACGCGACGGGGTAATCCTCGTCGGCGAGAATGTCTGTCAGGCGGTCGACTTTGACCTGCGCCTCGTCGTAGTCGACGCGGACCTGCCTTGCCGGGATGTCGACGCTGACGCTGCGCACGCCCGCCACGGGGGTGAGCGCGCCCGTGATGGTGCGCTCGCAATGCTCGCACGAGATGTCGGGGACGTTCAGGACACTGGTTGCCATGGGGAAACTCCTTCTGTGGTGCTCAAGGGTGGTGGTCGGTCAGGCTGGGTTGACGGTGATCGTGCCGCGCATGCCAGCCGGGTAGTGGCCGGCCACGTGGCAGCCGAGCAGCACAGTGCCGGGCTGGCCGAAGGTGTAGACCAGACGGGCCGTCTTGCCGGCCGGCACCGCCACCGAGAAGCGCGCGTCGGCGTCATCCATCAGCATGCCGCCCCTGTGCGCCATCTCGGTCTCGTGCGCCTGCTGGGCGGCCTCGTCGCCGATCACAAGCTCGTGGTCGACCCTGGTGGGGTTGGCGATCTCGAAGGCGACGGTCTCACCAGCCCGCACCGTGACGGCGTCGGGAGCAAAGCGCAGCCCATCGGTGACGCTCAGGGCGACCGTGCGGTCGGGCACCGCGGCCGTGGTGCTCACCGGGGGCGCGGCCATGCTCATCGTGTCCATGCCGGCGCCGGCGCCAGGGCGGGTCTGGGTGAAGGCCAGGGCCGCCAACCCGACTGCCAGGGCGAGCACAGCGATACCCACCAGGTAGGCATACTCGCCGACGCGCGCGGCCAGCGGGGGATGCAAGATGTCCGCGGGCGACGCTGGCCGGCGGAACCGGCGCAGGCGCAGCGCATTGGTGACCACGCTCACGCTGCTCATGGCCATGGCCGCGGCGGCCAGGACCGGGTTGAGCAGCACGTGGAAAACCGGGAACAGCACGCCCATCGCGACCGGGATGAGCAGCACGTTGTAGGCGAACGCCCAGAACAGCCCCTGTTTGATCACGCCCACCGTCTTGCGCGACAGCGCGATGGCCGTGACGATGGTCCGCAGGTCGCCCCCGATCAGGGTGACGTCGGAGGCGGCCATGGCCACGTCGGTGCCGGTGCCAATCGCGATGCCGAGGTCGGCCTGGGCCAACGCCGGGGCGTCGTTGATGCCGTCGCCCACCATGGCGACGGTCTTGCCCTGCGCCTGGAGCTCGGTGACCTTCTCCGCCTTCTGGTCCGGCAGCACCTGGGCCAGCACGTGCCCGATGCCCGCCTCGCGGGCGATCGCCTCGGCCGTGGCCGTGTTGTCGCCGGTGAGCATCCAGACCTCGAGCCCGAGCGCCGCGAGCTGCGCCACGGCGTCGCGTGACTCGGGTCTGATCGTGTCGGCGACCGAGATCAGGCCGACTGCCTGCCCGCCCACCGCGAGGTACATGGGCGTAGCCCCCGTCCGGGCCAGGCTGTCGGCCCGGTCGACGAGACCATCGAGCTGGACGCCGGACTCGCGCATCAGCGCCTGATTGCCCAGGAGCAGGTCGCGCCCGTCCACCAGTGCCTGGACCCCCTTGCCGGCAATCGCCCGAAACTGGGCAGCCGCGGGCAGCTCGAGACCGAGCTGGTGGGCACGAGCCACGATGGCTTCACCGAGCGGGTGCTCCGAGCCCACCTCGGCGGCCGCCGCCAGACGCACCAGCTCCTGCTCGGGGAAGCCGTTGGCCGGCACCACGGCGACCACCGCCGGCTTGCCGCGGGTCAGCGTGCCCGTCTTGTCGAGAACGATGGCGGTGATGCGGCGCGCCTGCTCGAGCGCCGCGCCGTCCCGGATCAGGATGCCGTTTTCGGCCGCCTTCCCCGTGCCCACCATGATGGCCGTCGGCGTGGCCAGCCCGAGAGCGCATGGGCAGGCAATGATGAGCACCGCGATCGCGGCCTGCAAAGCCAGGGTGATCTTCGGCTCGGGGCCCAGCACGAGCCAGCCGGCCAGGGTGAGCCCGGCCAGCACCAGGATCACCGGGACGAAGACCTCGGCGATGCGGTCGGCGAGGCGCTGCATGGGCGCCTTGGAGCCTTGCGCCTCCTCGACCAGGCGGACGATCTGCGCCAGCGCGGTGTCGGCGCCGACCCTGGTGGCACGGAACACGAAGGAGCCGCCGCGGTTCAGCGTGGCCCCGATGACCGGGTCGCCCGGGCCCTTGTCGACCGGCAGACTCTCTCCGGTGAGCATGCTCTCGTCCAGAGCCGACTGGCCTTCGACGACGACGCCGTCGACCGGCACCTTCTCGCCTGGCCGGACGCGGACCAGGTCGCCCACCTGCACGGCCGCGATCGGGATGTCCTGCTCGGTGCCGCCGCTGACGACGCGGGCGGTGCGTGCCTGGAGACCCATCAGGGCCTTGATAGCGGCGCTGCTCTGCCCTTTGGCGCGCGCCTCCAGCCAGCGACCGAGCAGGATCAGCGCGACGATCAGGACCGCCGTCTCGTAGTAGAGGTGGGGCTGGAAGCCCCAGCGCACCGCCAGCGTGGGCCACAGCGTCACGAACGCGCTGTAGCCGAAGGCGACGCTGGTGCCCACGGCGACAAGGGTGTTCATGTTGGTGCTGCCGTGCCGCCCCGCGGCCCAGGCCGCCTGGTAGAAGACCCGACCCGCCCAGAACTGGACGACGGTGGCCGCGATCAGCAGGACCGGGGCGACCAGCGCCATATCGAGGTCGAGCGGCAGGTACATGAGCGCCATCATGGCCACGCCGATGGCCAGGCTGACCTGCCACTTGTGGCGCAGCTCACCGATCTCCCGCTGCCGCTGGCGGGCATGGTGGTCGACCGACTCGCCGGCCTGGCGGGACGCCACAGCGGATACTGCCTGCGCTGGCGCCAGAGTCTGGGGCACCGCTCCGACCGTGTAGCCGGCTTTCTCGACGGCCGCCTGGAGCTCAGCCGGCCCCGCGGCCGTGGGGTCGTAGACGACACGTGCCTTTTCGGTCGCCAGGTTGACGCTGGCGTCCTGGACGCCGTCAACCCGCGTGAGCGCCTTCTCGATGCGCCGCACGCAGCTCGCGCAGGTCATGCCCGTGACGGGAAAGGTGACCTCGCGGGTGGCTGAAGTGGCTGAGGTGTCTGTGGTGGTAGGGGGTTCGGTCTCGATGGCCATGGTGTGTGCTGCTTCCCTGGTCTACTTGCGCGAGAGCTCGAACAGGTCGGACAGCTCGCGGATCATCTCGTCGTCGCGGCCCTCCTTGAAGCCCGTCGGGACGCAGGAGTGGAGGTGGCCCTCGAGCAGGGCGGCCTCGAACTTCTGGAGGGCGCGCTCGACGGCGTAGGACTGCTTCAAGATGTCGACGCAGTACTGGTCCTCGTCGACCATTTTGCGGATGCCCTTGAGGTGGCCCTCGATGCTGGCGAGGCGGTTCAGGATGTCTTTCTTGCTGGCTTGCATCGCTCTATCTCCTCCCCCCAGGGAGGGGGTGTGGGATGAACTGTACCGCTGGGCGCGCCTCGTGTCAACCCTCTCCCCTCCCCGGGGGCCCGGCGCTGGACGCCGGGAACACGCCGCGGACGTGGCCACGCTCGGGCGGCTCACGGGCAGCCTCGTAGCTGGACTGGACCAGTCAGCCTTCAGTGGCTACCGCTGGCCACCCACAGCGTCCGTCCGCGGCTGGATACTGGATACAGAAACTTCCCCCTGGGTCCCAGCTACTTGATGAGCCCTTGCTGCTTCAAAAACTCCCTGGCGACGTCGAGTGGCTCCTTCTTGTCCTGGTCCACCTTCAAGTTCAGGTTGGCCATGGTGCTATCGTCGATCTTGCCCCCGAGCTTGTTGAGCACCTCAGCGATCTGCGGGTCTTTGGCCAGCGTATCCTGCCGGATCACTGGGGCGGCGAAGTACGGCGGGAAGAACTTCTTGTCGTCCTCCAGCGTGACCAGCTTCAACCCGACGATGCGCCCGTCGGTCGCGAACGCGGAGATCACGTCGACCTGCTTCTGGTCCACTGCCTGGTACATGATCCCGGGGTCCATGCCTTTGTCTTCCTTGAACTTCAGGCCGTACAACTGCTCGACGCCCGGCAGGCCGTCAGGCCGCGTGAGGAACTCCTGCGTGCCACCGAAGACCAGCCCGCTGGCCTTCTCCTTGAGGTCGGAGATCTTCTTGGCGCCCATCTCGGCCGCGCGGTCCTGGCGCATGGTGAGCGCGTAGGTGTTGTTGAAGCCCCACGGTTTCAACCAGGTGGCCTTGAACTGGTTCTCGTACTCTTTCTTGACGGTATCGTAGACCTGCTGCGGATCGGTCTGGACCGGAAGTTTCAACAGCGCGGTCAAACCCGTGCCGGTGTACTCGACGTACGTGTCGACGTCGCCATTCATCAAAGCCTGGTTGACCACGGCAGTGCCGCCAAGGTTCAGCTTGCGGTCGACCTGGTAGCCGGCATCCTCGAGCAGCACCGCGGCCATCTGTCCCACGATCAGCTGCTCGGTGAAGTCCTTCGAGCCCACGGCGACCTTTGGCTTGGCTCCCGCGGGCTTGCTGGCGCTCGCCGCGGTGGCGGCGTCAGTCGGCCGGGCGGCCGCGACCGGCGCGGTTGCAGACGGCTGGGTGGCGGGCGCGCAGGCCGCCGTCAGAGCGGCTACCACCACGGCGAGGCGAAACGTGAACGGGAACGGGAGCCAACGACGGCGGACGTTCATACAGACCCTCCTACGGTCAGAGTGGCGCCGCGCGGGGCGAGTGGGGTAGCAGACGCAGCAGGGAAACCGGCGTCCCCAGCGTCGCCGCGAATGGCGATCACCTGGCACCTACGCGCAGACCGACGGGCACCACCAGCCGTCGGGCGCGATCCAGAGCGATGTCCGCCGCCATGGCTAGCGCCGCCACCGGGACTGCGCCGGCCAGCAGCACCGCCGGGTCCACCATGGCGAGCCCTTGCAGAATGAGGTCGCCGAGGCCACCGCCGCCAATGAAGGCGGCGAGCGTTGCGACCCCCACGTTCTGGACCGTGGCCGTTTGCACGCCGGCGAAGATCACCGGGGTCGCCAGCGGCAGCTCCACCAGGAGCAGCCGCTGGTTCGCGCTCATTCCCATGCCGCGCGCGGCGTCGATCGTCGCGCGGTCAGCAGAGCGGATGCCGACGTAGGTGTTGAGGAAGATTGGTAGAATGGCGCGGACGGTCAGCGCGACCAGGGAGGGCAGAAAGCCGATCCCGAGCAGCGGCAGGGCCAGGCCAAGGATCGCCAGGCTCGGGATCGTCTGGCCGATTCCAGCGAGCCAGGCCATCGGCCGCGCGAGCACTTCAACCCGGTTCGCCAGCACCGCCAGGGGAAGCGCGAGAACAGTACCCAACACCACCGAGACCAGCGTCAGCTGAATGTGCTGCGACAACAGGGTGGTGAATTGCCCCTGGTGCCCCTGGATGTAGGCGATGAAGTCGAGCGGATTGCCACGCATGGGATCTCGTGGCCACCTAAGTCCGTCGCGCAAACAAGGGCATGAGCCTCAGCAGGTGGGCCAGCTTGCCGGACAACAGGGTGCTGCCCACGGGCTCAGGCGCGCCCAGCTACCGGCGCGACGTCGCGCCGCAACGCCGTCCCCAACCGGGTCAGGCCACCGTCGGCCAGGAGCGCCAGGACGGTGATCGTCAGGGCGCCAGCGACGATGCGGTCTCCGTCAGTGACGCGGATGCCGTCGAAGATGAGAAGACCGAGCCCACCGGCGCCCACGTACGCGGCGACTGTGGCGATGCCGATGGCGGCGACTGTGGCCACGCGCACCCCGGCCAGGATCACTGGGAGGCCAAGCGGCAGCTCCACCAGCAGCAGGCGCTGCACGTTGGTCATGCCCATGCCACGGGCGGCTTCGAGCATCGCGGGGGGTACGGAGTCGATACCGGCGACCGTGTTCCGGATGATTGCCAGCAGCGAGTACAGAACAAGCGCGACGATCGCCGGTCGGGTGCCGAGGCCAGTAAAAGGGATCAGGATCGCGAACAGCGCCAGGCTCGGCACGGTGTAGAGCACACCGGCCGTGTTGAACAGCGGCCCTTCCAGCCAACGCAGCCGAGTCACCAGGATGCCCGCGGGGACCCCGATGAGCAGCGCCACGACAACGGCGATCACGACGATCTGCAGATGTTGGGCGGTGAGCTGCAGCACGCGCTCAGGGTGCTCGACCACGTAGCGCATCGGCTCCTCCGCGTGCGGCCGCCGGCTGGTCGGCCAGGCTCTCGCCCAGTGCTGTGATCAAGTCCCGGTATTGCAGACAGCTGGTGGCGCGACCCTGCCCGTCGCCCACCCAGAGGCAGTCGCCCTGCGCCAGCCCATGCGCCCCGAGACGCCGCAGCCCATCCAGGACCGAAAGTGTTCCGGGGAGCACCAACGCCTCCGGTGGGCCGCCGCCGACAGCCGGCGTAGCGACCTCGGCCAGCGTCGTGTACTGCAGGCTCTGCAGCCCGTGGTCCTCGCCAATGAAATTGGTGACGAACGGAGCCGCCGGGCGGCGCAGCAGGTCGGCCGGCGTGCCGTTCTGGACGACTCGGCCATCGGCCATCAGCACGACACGGTCGCCCAGCAGGAACGCCTCGCTGATGTCGTGGGTCACGAACACGATGGTCTTCTGCACTTCCGCCTGGATGCGGCGCAGCTCGCGCTGGAGCTGCTTACGCGTGATCGGGTCGACTGCACCGAACGGCTCGTCCATCAGGACGATGGGCGGGTCCGCCGCCAGCGCCCGTGCCACCCCGACGCGCTGTTGCTGGCCGCCCGAGAGCTGGCGGGGGTAGCGGTTGGCGAAGCGCTCCGGCGGCAGGCCGACGAGCGCCAGCAGCTCGTCCGCTCGGCGACGCCGATCCCGAGCCGGCTGCCCGAGCAGTCGCGGGACGATAGACACGTTGTCGGCCACCGTGAAGTGGGGGAACAAGCCGACCTGCTGGATGACGTAGCCGATCTTCCGCCGCAGCGCCACCTCGTCCAGCGAGCTGATGTCGCGCCCATCGACCAAGATGCGGCCTTCCGTTGCCACCTCCAGGCGGTTGATCATGCGCATCGTGGTGGTCTTGCCGGAGCCGGACGGCCCGATCAACACGCACAGCTCCCCAGCGGCCACCTCGAGGCTGACGTCGTCAACCGCGGGAACGCTCTCGGCGCCGGCAAAGCGCTTCGAGACGTGTTCGAGGCGGATCACGCGCCGGACCCGCGTCGCCGCATCTGGGCCTCAGCGTCCTGGTCCTCTTCCCAGGCCAGCAGGCTGCCAGTGAACGGGGTGGGCCGCCCGCCCGCGCGGACGTAGGTCCCGGTCGCGGTCGCCGCGTCCTCGAGCGCCTGCAAGCGCGTCAGCGCCTGGTCGCCTAGCCGCACTCCCAGCTCGGAGACGATGCAGTTGATGAGCGCCGCCGGCGCCGCCAGCGAGCCGACGAAGTCGAGCATCCTCACTTTGGCGAGCAGGGTGACCTCGGCCAGGGGCAGCACCGGCGAGAGCGGGTTGTCGGTGATGGCGAGAATGCGCACCCCGAGGTCGTGGGCGTAGTGGACCAGCGCCACCAGGTCCGCCGGGTAGCGCGCGCAGGTGATCGCGATGAGCAGGTCCCCCGAGTCCATCAGCCGCACGCGGTCGTACAGCGACGAGTCGGCCTGGGTGAACGCCTGAACAGCGGGCTTGATCTTGGCCAGCGAGTAGCCGAAATACGTGGTCAAAGGACTGACGTAGCGGAACCCCAGGATGGTGACGCGCTCGGCCGCGAGCACGGCGCCCACGAAGCGCTCCAGTTGCGGCTCGGAGAACGTGTGTGCCAGAGCGCGCAGGCTTTCGACGTCGGCGTCGATGATGCGCCGCAGCAGCGCGGCGGGGGAGCGATTGCCGCCCGGGAGCGTGCGCAGGCGCTCCACGCCAGTGAGGTCGAAGTTGACGCGGTTCTGGATGCTGGCGCGGAAGCCGTCGAAGTCGGGGTAGCCCAGCATGGCCGGGAAGCGGACCACTGTTGCCAGGCTGACCCCGGCCGCGGCGGCGAGCTCACGGGTGGTCATGAAGGCGACCTGAACATAGTGCTCGGTCACAAAGCCTGCCAGCCGGGCCATCTTGGGCGAGAGCGTCGGCTGCACGGCCGACAGACGCGTGATAAAGTCATCCCCCACAGCCTGATGAATCATTTGCTTCTTCCTCGTACCCCCGAGAAGCAATACGCATCATATGGAGCGCTTCCGGGCCTGTCAAGGGCTCGGCCCTGGCTGCCGTCTGAGGGAGGGTGACTGCGCTATGTCGCTACCTGGGCACGCACGCTACGTGATCGTCGGCGCTGGCGTCCACGGGCTGAGTACGGCCTATCACCTCGCCCGCGATCTGCGGACGCGGGGCAAGGGCGGCGGAGACGATGTCGTCGTCGTCGACAAGACAGGCGTCGGTGCCGGCGCCTCTGGCATCGCCTGCGGCGTGATCCGCAACAACTATTTCCAGCCGGCCATGCGCGAGTTGATGGCGCACTGTGTCGAGGTCTGGGAGAGCGATCCCGACGCCTTCAGCTACCACCCGGTCGGGTACATGCAGGTTAGCCCCGAGGTGATGCACCAGGACGTCGCTAGCATCGCCGAGCAGCAGCGCGCGATCGGCTACGCCTCCGTCTTCGTCGAGGGCGAAGCTGACTGCCGAGCGTACATGCGCGGCCTGTTCCACGATTGGCAGGCGCGGGGCATCACGTCCGTCCTGCACGAGAAGCAGGGTGGCTACGCCAACAACAAGGAGTCCCTCAGAGGTCTGGCGACCAAGGCGCAGAACGAGGGCGTGCGGATCCTTGCTGGCGTCACAGTCACGGGGTTCCGCTACGCCGGAGGCGCTATCTCGGCGGTCGAGACCGACCAGGGCACTGTGCAGACCGAGCACGTGGTCGTCGGGGCCGGTCCCTGGATCAAGTCGATCTGGGAGATGCTCGACCTGCCGAAGCGGATCAGCATTCGAGGCCGCGACGGCGCGCTGCATCACGACATCCCGATGTGGACCTTCTGGTGCCTCCAGGAAGGAACGCTCGGAGTCGATCCCCAGTACGGCATGCTCGACACTGGCGGCATGCCGCCAGTGATCCACGTCGACACGGACGCGCCGCTCTACTCGGACATCGATGGCTCGCTGATCACCGACAAGCTCTGGGGGCTGTACTACAAACCGGACGTCTGCTTCGGTGGCGTGCAAGGAGGGGCCATGCCGTACAAGGTCCCGGCCGACCCCGACGCGGTGCGGGTCGACCCTTACGGCCCGGACTCGCCGGAGTTCGTCGTCGGCGAGAACTTCGCCGTGAGCTGGTGCTCGATGCTCGCCTTCTGCCAGAAGCGCTTCGAAGGGACGTCTGCACTCTACCGGCGCGACCAGCCATCGGGTGGGCTCGGGGCGTTCACGCCGGACAGCTTCCCGGTCTTCGACGTGTTCCACCAGAACTGCTACGTCATCGCCGATTCCAACCACGGCTACAAGATGATTGGCGTGGGCAAGCTGGTCGCCGCCGAGCTGATGGGGCAGCGCAGCGCCCTCCTCGAGCCGTTCCGCTTCGCGCGCTACGCCGAGGGGAAGCTGCACCCGGTCTCGAACAGCCCGTTCCCCTGGAGCTAGCTAATTTAGTCAGATAGGCTGGCCGAGCGCCCGGCGAACGAATGAAGAATCTATCGTATGCAGCGCATTGACGTACTGGATCAAATGATTCAGAATGGGCAGGTCGGTGGGGCCGAATGGTGCGAACGCGTCGGTGTCAGTTCTATAGCGACGGCATCCGTCTAGCTGGGCTCCTCCAGCTTCCTGACGGGCGGCTGCCGCCGGACGCAGGCGACCAACGCTGCCCGGTCAGCCGCTGTACGCGGCGACGGTCCCCAGGGTCATCGATTGGTTCCGGCGACACCTTTCGGGTCCAGGCGGACCCGAGACGCGGGCCTCAGAGCAGTCGCCGACGCTTCGTACCGCGGAAGAAGGGAGCATGAGCAGTGGGCGAGGTTGATTACCGGGCGCTGGTCAAGCAATGGGCGGCAACCGTGAACACGCGCGATCTCGACCGCCTGGCGGCGCTCTTTGGCGACGAGTGTCTGATTCTTGATCTCCCCCAGCTCCCACTGCGCACGGAATGGGGCGAGCAGGGCACCCACGCGCCGGGAGTCTACCGGCGCGGCCGCGAGCGCGTGGAGCGCTACTACGGGGAGTGGTTCGCTGCCGTGCCCGACCTGAAGATCATTCTCGCCGGGCTGATCGCAGCCGAGGACCAGCTGGCGGTCGAGTTCACCTTCCAGGGAACACACCAGGGGCCCCTGCTGGACATGCCCGCCAGCGGCAACCGGATCGGTGTCCGGGCGGTCACGATGCTACAAGTCTTGCACGGCCGGATCCACGAGCAGCGGCTCTACTACGACCTGGCCACCCTACAACGGCAGATCCACGAGTCGGCGCCCACGCAGTCTGTGACCGCCTGATGCGCTGGCCTCGTTTGCGGCGGCGACAACCCGTATGAGAGGTGCAGCGTGACAGTTGACAAGACGCCCGTCTATCGCAAGATCGAGGACAAGTTGAAGCGAGGCGACGTGGTCATCCTCGACGGAGGCATCTCGACCGAGATGCAGCACGCCGGCTACCCGCCAGAGCTGAACCTGGGCGAGCTGTGGGGCGTTCGCGGACTGTACAGCGAGCGCGGCCTGGCGGCCACGCGCGACGTGCACCGCCGCTACCTCGAGGCGGGGGCCGAGGTCCTGATGACCAACACGTTCCGGCTCGACATGTGCCCGCTCGCCGAACGGGACGGCCGCATCGACGCCCCGCCTGGCAGCTGGCGAAGCCTCGTCAAGCTCTCGGTAGAGCTGGTGCGCGACGAGGCGCGGAAGGCGGGCAAGCAGGACGACGTGGCCGTGGCCTTCGTGCAGGCGCGCCCCAGGACGGTCGACCCGACGTGGCTGAAAGAGCTCGCTGGCCTGCTGCGGGACGCGCAGCCAGACCTGATGATCATGGAGGCTAGCCAGGAAATCCCGGCGGACCTGCGCTTCCCCGAGTACCAGACGCTGATGGAGAGCGGGGTACCGCTCTGGGTGGGCTACCGGCGCGTGGTAGGCGGGACAGTCGGCCTGTACGGCGAGCTCCGCGAGCGGGATGGCGACCTGTTCCAGCGAGCGGCAGCGACGTTCGAGGGGATGGGCATCGGGGCGGTCCTCGTCCAGTGCCTGCCCGCCCTGTCAGTCGAAGGCGTGATCCCCTGGCTGCGGCGAGCAACCAGCCTGCCGCTCGGCGTGTATGCCAACACCGGCCGGTTCGCGAATCCGGGCTGGGACTTCTCGCTGGCCGACACGCCCGAGGAGTACGCCGCGTTCGCCCGGACCTGGGTGGAGCAGGGGGCACAGATCATCGGCGGCTGCTGCGGCATCCGGCCGGCCCACATCCAGGAGCTGGCCCGGACGCTACGCGGTGCGCCGACGGCGGTCTAGCGCCCTGTGTCTTTTCTCATCACCTGCCCCACCTGCGGGCCGCGCGGCGTATACGAGTTCCGCCATGGCGGTGAAGCCCATCCGCGGCCGGGCGACTCCCCGTCGAGCGAGCAGTGGGCTGAGTACCTGTATCTGAAGACGAACGCCGCCGGTGTCCAGGACGAGTGGTGGTGTCATCGCTGGGGCTGCGGGCGCTGGTTCCAGGCGCGGCGTGACACTGTGCGCAACGTCGTGCAGCGCACGTTCGTGGCCGGTGGCGGCGCCGGGGAGCCGGAGGTGCAGGCGGTGCAAGGCGAAAGCGTGGAGCCGTGACCGCGGCCAGCGGCCGGCTACCGACAGTCGGAGACGGAGACGCAGGCGATCGCCTGCCTCCTCCCGCTGGCCAGCTCCTCGACCGCGCCGGGTCCGTCCAATTTGAGTTCGACGGCCGACACTGCCATGCGATCCCGGGCGACACCGTCGGGTCGGCGCTCTACGCGGCCGGGTGGCGTGTCTTCAGCCGCTCGTTCAAGTACCACCGCCCACGCGGGCTGCTCTGCGTCGATGGGCGTTGCCCCAACTGCCTGTGCAACGTGGATGGCACGCCCAACGTGCGCGTCTGTACGCTGCCGGTCCAGCCCGGGATGCGGGTGCGCTCCCAGAACGCCTGGCCGTCGCTGGCGCGTGATGCCCTGGGGATCGTGGACAAACTCAGCCCGCTGCTGCCAGTCGGCTTCTACTACAAGACGTTCATGCGGCCGCGGCGGCTCTGGCCGGTGTATGAGAAGGTGCTGCGCAACGCGGCCGGGCTGGGCCGTCTGGACCCGCGCCGCGAGCCGCCGGGCGACTACGTCCACGAGTATCGTCACACTGATCTGGCGGTCGTGGGCGGAGGACCGGCCGGTCTGGCGGCGGCCCTCGAGGCCGCCCGTCTCGGCGCGCACGTCACGCTGATCGACGACCAGTCGGAGCTGGGCGGCCACCTGCGCTACCAGCTGCGCGCCGAGGCCAGCCAGGCCGGCGCCTCGCGCACGCCTGGCTACGAGCGAGCACGGACAATGGCGGCCGAGGTTGCTGCCACGCCCAACGTGGATACGCTGCTCGCCGCGTCGGCGTTCGGCGTCTATGAAGGTGACCTGCTCGGTATAGCGCAGGGTCCACGGCTGATTGAGCTGCGCTACCGCGCCCTCGTTGTTGCCACCGGCCAGCAACAGCGGCCCCTGGTCTTTGCCAACAACGATCTGCCGGGGATCATGCTGGCGTGCGGGGTGCAGCGCCTCATGCACCTCTACGGGGTGCGACCGGGGCGGCGCGCCGTGGTGGCCAGCAATGGTGCCCAGGGGCTCGCGGTCGCCGAAGACCTGCTTGGCGCGGGAATCGCCGTGGCGGCGGTGGCCGACGCCCGCTCAGCCCGTGACCTGGAAGCAGGCGCCTCCGAGGTGGTCCGGCGGCTGCGAGCGGCCGGCGTCCCCGTGCTGGCGGGGCTGAGCCCGTCGGCGGCGCTTGGCGATGGGCGCGTGCAGAGTGTGGTCTTGTCGCACCTCGACGGGGTCGGCAGACCAGTAGCCGGCGCCTATCAGCAGCTGCCGTGCGATCTGCTGGTGCTCGCCACCGGCGCCGATGGGCTGGTCGGTCTGCTGGCTCAGGCCGGCTATCCGCTCGTCTACGACCCCGCCCGCGACCGCTTCAGCCCGGCCGCCGACGGGCTGCCCGAAGGAGTCTGCGCCGCCGGCGAGGTCGCTGGCGCGAGTACGCTGGAGGACATGCTGCTGCACGGCCGCGCGGCCGGCGCTCGGTCGGTGGCGGCGCTCGGTCTGGCCAGCGCCGTAGCCCAGCCCGAGGTGTCGGCGGCCCAGCCGGCGAGCCGGGTGCGCCCGCTGGTCAGCGTCGCGGCAGGCCGCGCCGGGAAGGCCTTCGTCTGCCTGTGCGAGGACGTCACCGAGCAAGAGATTGTGCGCGCCATGGCGGAGGGCTTCGACCACGTCGAGACGCTGAAGCGCTACACCACGTTTAGCATGGGGCCCTGCCAGGGGAAAATGTGCCACGCGAACGCGGTGGCTCTGGCCGCCCGCGAGAACGGAGTCGGCGATCGCTCCGGCACAGCGCTGACGACCGCCCGCCCACCGGCGCAGCCAATCGAGCTCGGAACGCTGGCGGGTGTCCTCCACGAGCCGGTGCGTCTCTCCGCCATGCACGAGGCCCACGTGCGGCTGGGGGCCCAGCTGATGGACCTCGGCGAGTGGCAGCGCGCCCGCACGTATGGCGGTTCGGCAAACGACGAGGTGCTGGCGGTGCGCGAGCGCGTCGGCATCATCGACGTCTCGAGCTTGGGCAAGCTCGACGTACGCGGCAAGAACGCCGGCCAGCTGCTGGATTTCATCTACGCCAATCGCGTGTCCGACCTCAAACAGGGGCGGGTGCGGTACGGGGTCATCTGCGACGACAGTGGCATCGTGCTCGACGACGGGACCCTGGCCCGTGTCGCCGAGGATAGATTCTTTGTGAGCACGACCACCGGCGGCATCGGCATGGTGCAGGAATGGATGGACTGGTGGGTCGCGGCCCGCCGCGACCCGCTGTGCGTGCACGTGACCAACGTGACCAGCGCGCTGTCCGCCGTCAACCTGGCCGGCCCGCGCTCGCGCGACGTGCTCCGGAAGCTGACGCCGCTCGACGTCTCGGGCGCCGGCGCTCCGTATCTGTCAGCGCTGCCAGGCGATGTGGCCGGCGTCCCGGCGCTGATCCTCCGCATCGGGTTCGTCGGCGAGCTCGGCTACGAGATGCATTTCGCGGCGGAATACGGAGAGCACGTCTGGCAGGCGCTGATGGATGCCGGCCGCGAGTTCGGCATCCAGCCATTCGGCGTGGAGGCCCAGCGCATCATGCGGCTCGAGAAAGGCCACCTGATTGTCAGTCAGGACACCGATGCGCTCAGCAACCCGTACGAAGCCGGCCTGGCGTGGCTGGTGAAGCTGGACAAGCCCGACTTCGTCGGCAAGCCGTCCCTCGAGCGGCTCAAGACTGCTGGCATGCGGGACCGCCTGGTGGGCTTCCGAGTCGACGACGCGACGCTCGTTCCGAATGAGGGCGATGCGGTGGAGCGCGGCGGCCAGCCTGTTGGGCGGGTCACCAGCGCCCGCTTCAGCCCGATGCTGCGCGCGTCCATCGGTCTGGCCTGGGTGCCGACGGAGCAAGCAGCTGTCGGCACACCGCTGCGCATCCGGGTGAACGGTCACAGCACCTCGGCCCAGGTCGTCAAGACGCCGTTCTATGACCCGGACGGCGCCCGGATGAAAGCGTGACCCCGCCCCGCCTATCGGCGCTGCACCAGGTCCACGTGGGCCGAGGCGCCAGGATGGTGGAGGAGGCCGGCTGGCAGCGACCGTGGGCCTACTCGGATTCGTCGGAGCGTGAGGCTGCGATGGTGCGCCAGGCAGCCGGAGTGCTGGACCTGAGCCCACTTGGCAAAGTCGCCGTCAAAGGAGCCGAGCGCAACGTGGTGGCGCTGCTGGAAGCAGCCTGGCCGGAGGTTGGCCCGGCGGCCCCGCCGTTGCGCGCGACCCGAGTCGAAGCCGGAGCGGCCACGGTCTGCCGCATGGCCGCGGACGAGGCGCTGGTGCTGACGGCGCCGCCGGCGCAGGCGTCGACGGTGCGGCTGTTGGAGGAGCGCGCGGCCTCTGGCGGCGGTTGCGTCCACGTGCTGGACGTCACCAGCGGCCAGGCGGGGCTTCGGCTGGCCGGTCCGCGCGCCCGGGAGGTGTTGCGGACGTGCACGGCGCTGGACGTACGCGACGGCGCGCTGCCCGACCTGGCCCTCGGCCAGACGTCGTTGGCGCGGGCGCCGGCCCTGGTGCTGCGGGACGACTATCCGGGCGGGCTGCCGGCATTCAGCTTGTTCTTCGGGCGTGACGTGGCCGCGTTCGTCTGGGACTGGTTGATGCACGTCGGCGAACAGGTCGGCCTGCGCCCGTTCGGCCTCGGGGCGCATCAGATCTTGGGAGCCGGCCAGCCGTGAAGATGTGGCAGCTCTATCGCCGCGATCGCATGTGGACCAAGCGGCCGCTCAAGGACCGCTACGAGGTGGTTGTCATCGGCGCAGGGGTCCATGGACTCGCCACGGCCTACTATCTGACACGGCAGGGGCTCACGGACGTGGCCGTGCTGGACATGAGCTACGTCGGGTCCGGAGCCAGCGGCCGCAACACGGCCATCATCCGGTCCAACTACCGCACGCCCGAGGGGGTGCGGTTCTACGACCACAGCGTGCAGCTGTACCAGGACTTGTCGCGTGAGTTGGGCTACAACGTGCTGTTCTCGCAGCGCGGGCACCTGACGCTGGCACACAGCGACTCCGCGGCTATCGGCCTGCGCGTGCGCGCGGAGGTCAATCAGTTGTGCGGCGTGGACAGCCGCGTGATTGGCCCTGAGGAGATCAAGCGGCTGGCACCTGCCCTCGACGTTTCGGAGCGCCCGCGCTACCCAATCCAAGCGGCGCTCTACCATCCGCCCGGCGGCATCATCCGCCACGATGCGGTGGTCTGGGGCTACGCGCGCGGCGCCGACCAGGCGGGCGCCAGCATCCACCCATTCACCACGGTCACCGGCATCAACCGCCAGGATGGCCGCGTGACCGGGGTGGAAACCAGCCGGGGGCCGATCAAGGCGGAGTGGGTCGTGAACACAACCGCCGGCTGGGCGACCACCCTCGCTGCCATGGCTGGCGTGAAGCTGCCCATCACCACGCACCCGCTGCAGGCGCTCGTGACGGAGCCGCTGAAGCCGCTCCTGGACCCGGTGCTCGTCTCGGCCAACCTGCACGTGTACGTGAGCCAGACGGACCGGGGCGAGCTGGTGATCGGCTCGGAGATCGACCCGTATACGTCCTACAGCAACCGTTCCACGCTCCAGTTCCTGGAGAGCAGTGCGCGCCATACGCTCGATCTGCTGCCGTGCCTGAAGCAAGTACGAGTGCTGCGTCAGTGGGCAGGCATCTGTGACATGACCCCCGATTACAGCCCCATCATCGGCGAGGCGCCGCGCCTGAGCGGGTTCGTACTGGACGTCGGCTGGGGAACGTACGGGTTCAAGGCCGGGCCGATCGCCGGCAAGATGGTCGCCGAGCTGATTGCCACCCGAAAGGTGCCGCCGCTGATCCAACCGTTCGGCCTCGACCGCTTCTACCGGCACGAGCTGGTCGGCGAGAAGGCGGCGGCGGCTGTCTCTCACTAGCGGTCTCGAGGGCTTCTTGGTGGCCACGTCTTCCTCAGCGATTGATCGGCTGGCTGTGGTGACAGCTGTCATGGCCACGCCGGACAGCCGCGCCGCGACCGTGGGCACGTGACCATTCTGTACGTCGACGTCGAGCACGAGCGAGTGCGGCGAGATGCCGTCCGCGGCCCATGGCACCGCCGGAAGCTCGAGCGGGGCCGGCTGGGTCTCGAGCTCGCGGCGGCGGCGCCCTGCCAGGTCGTGCGCTTCGAGCACCTCTCCCTGAGCGGGGTGCGAGATCTGGCACCAACGGCCATGGTGCTGAGCGGCAGCACGACCGACTGGGGAGAGTACGATTTCGCCGCGTTAGAAGGGCTGTTCGAGGCGATCCGCGCCGCGCCCGTGCCACTGCTCGGCATTTGCGCGGGGCACCAGCTCATCGGCTACGCGCATGGCGCGACGTGGGGCCCGCTCGGAGAGCTGGGTGTGGGGGAAACAGACCCTGACCCGCGGTTCGCCCCAGGCCAGCGCAAGGAGCGCGGCTTCCTCACCATCCAGGTCGATCCCCGCTGTGTCCTCTTCGACGGCCTAGGCCCGACCGCAACTTTTTTCCAATCGCATTACTGGCAGCTGCACACAGTCCCCGTTGGCTTCGTGGGGCGGGCCACTTCGCCGTGGTCCCCGGTGCAGGCGATCGAGCGCCTGGACCGTCCCGTCTTCGGTGTGCAATTCCACCCGGAACGCCACGAAGCCGCCCATCCAGCTGGCAAGACAATCTTGCGCAACTTTTTCGCGCGCACCAGACCTCGCTGACCTACTCACCCGCCCGACCGCTGGACCTCCGCTGACCGCTGCCGAGCGAGCCAAGGAAAAACCTCACCCCTTCACCGCGCCGGCCGTCAGCGCGCCGACGATGTGGCGCTGCAGCACGACAAACAGCAGGATGACCGGCGCAACAGCCAGGATGCTGCCTGCCGCGACATACTGGGTCGTGATCTCGCCCGCGGTCGCCTGGAGATTGACGACGCCGACCGACACGGGGAAGAGATCGCGCGAGTCGAGCAGGATGAACGGGATGGCGAACTGCGACCATGCCGTGACGCCGCCGAGGATCGCCGCCGACGCCACACCGGGTCGGGCGGTGGGCAGGACCAGCTGGATCACCGCGCGCAGGCGGGAGCAGCCGTCGATCATGCCGGCCTCGTCGAGTGCGACCGGGACAGTATCGAAGTAGCTCTTCATGAACCAGGTGAGGAAGGGCGCCATGATGGCGATGTAGACCAGGACGAGGCCCAGGTAGTTGTTGACCAGGTGCAGCGAGACGAACAGCCGGTAGAGTGGGACGGCGATGACCAGTGGCGAGATGAGCTGAGCGGCCAGAAGGGTGCGCGAGAACACCCGCTGCCGGGGGAACACGAAGCGCGACAGAGCGTAGGCCGCGGGGATGCCGACGACCAGCGCCCCCGCGACGCTGGCCACGACCAGCAGCAGCGAGTTGACCAAGTACCGTCCGATAGGGGTCGTCTGGAGCACGCGGCTGTAGTTGCCCCACTGGACGTCCTGTGGCAGCAGCGTCGGCGGCGACTGCAGCGTCTCCGCGCCGGTCTTGAGGGAGAGCGACAGCACCCAGAGCAGGGGGAAGGCGAAGACCACGATGAGCAGAATCTGGCCGGCGTAGTACGCGGCATTGGTCCACTGGGAAGAGCGCATCTCAGGCCGTCCTCTCCTGTCGTTCGGCGACCCGCAGGTACGCGGCGATCATGACTATGTTGATGAGCATCAGGACAACCGCCATGGCGGTGCCACGGCCCACGTTCAGCTGGCGGAAGATCTGATCGTAGACGCCAAGTGCGAGCACCTGGGTCGCGGCGCCCGGCCCGCCTCCGGTGAGCGACAGGACCATGTCGAAGGTGTTGAACGTCTCGACCAGGACCAGGACAAGGTTGGTCAGGAGAATCGGTAGCATCATGGGCAGGGTGACCCACGCGAGCGTCTGCACGCCGCCCGCCCCGTCGATCCGCGTGGCCTCGTACACCTCGTCCGGGATCGTCTTGAGGCCTGCGTAGCAGAGGATCATCGACAGCGCGGTGCCGCGCCAGACGTTGGCGACGGTCACGGACACCAGGGCCACCAGATGACACTGGTCGGTTAGCGGCTGGGTATAGGCGGCCATGCGACCGAAGATGTACCCGTCGACCTGGGCGATGTCCGGCGCGCGGCCCTGCGATGCCTGCAGCAGCAGCTTCGCCATGGCCGCGGCGGTGTCGGCGCTGGTCACCTGCGGGTCGAGACGATAGGACGAGGCGCCCTCGAAGGCGACCCGCTGCTGGCCCAGATAGTCCAGACGCTTGGGGTCCGTGGACTGCAACGAGTACGACGGGATGGCCTGCCAGGAGACAGCCGTGTCGCTCCCACTCGCCGCGCCGCAGCCTGGGGCCAGGATCGCAGCCGCCGCCCCTACGCCTGCGAGCTTCAGCAGGTCGCGCCTACTCACGTTGGCAACGTTGGGCTTGGACGTCATGAACCGTCACCTCTTCCTTCGGGGGCAGCTGGATGCAGCCGGACCGTGGCGATCTGGCCGGCGGCGAGAGGTACCTTGATGTCGCCCTGCGGGCCAATCTCCAGGGGCTGCTCACCCTTTTCCTCGAGGTCACACCGCTGGGTGGCATCGAGCAAGAACCGCGGCAGCAGCGTGGCGGTTACCGGTGCGGCCGCGGCGTTGAAAACGCGGATGATGATGCCGTCGCGGTCCTCGGCCGTCTGCACCGCCGACAGCACCACGTCGGTCGGCATGATGCTCAGCCCGAGGGGTGGGCCGGCACGCTCGGGGGTGGGTCGCTGGCGGCTATGGACCGCGCAGGCTTGCAGCGGCACGGAGAATGTCTCCGCAGCCTGGTAGAGATCACCGACGGGCCCGCCGGTGGCATAGGGGCGGATGGCCAGTCGAAAGGTGTGCTCGCCCTGACACTGCGCCCCTGGGGTGCGGAGCTCTGGTCCGACCTTGTGCGGGCGCAACGGATGGTCCATGCGTGCCATCCACCCGGATGGCCCGCAGCAGAGTTACCTCCAGCACGCCGTTGGTCTGGCAGGTGTACTCGTGAAGCCCCTCGGTCAGCACCTGGAGCCCAACCGGGCCATCCTCAATCGCCACGAACCGGCGCAGCGCGAAGACGCCGGACGGGCGCTCCCGCCAGCCGTCCGACTCGGGTAGCGCCCCATCACGGCGGATCACGCCGTACGCTGACTCCGCCAGCGATCCGGCCGAGCCCGCCCTCGTGGGCAAGCGCAGCCGGAGCCGGTGGTCGCGCGCCCGGTTGTCGACCGTCCCGTCGACCTCCACCCGGTCGGCGCCGGGGTCCAGCCTCACCGTGAACATCGTTGGCAGGTCCACTGAGCGCGTGGAGCGGGCGGTGCGCTCCGGGACCAGGCACTCTGGTACGGTCAGCGCTCCTCGGACGACGAGACTGTGCGCGTCGTCGCCGGGTTCGACTAGCCACTGAATCCCCGGCGATGACGCCCTCATCCAACTCGACCGTGACGACACCAGCGCCGCCCACGCGGCGGCTGCCCAGTTGCTCGCGTTGCTCCGGCCCCCGACCGCGCTGTTCACGCTGAACAACGTGTGTACGGTCGGCGCTGCTCGTGCCCTGCGCGAGATCGGGGCGCAGCACCAGATTGCGCTCGTCGGCTTCGATGACTTCGATCTGGCCGACCTGCTCGACCCTCCGGTCACAGTCATTCGCCACGACGTTGCCACGCTGGGCCGCATCGCAGCTGAACGGGTCTTTGCCCGCATCGAGGGCGAGAACGGGCCCCCAATGACCGTCGTGCTTCCCACCACGCTCCTCGCACGAGGGTCTGGCGAGATCACGGGGCCGTTCACTCCCGAACAGGTATCGCCAAGTTGAGAGCCGCCGTCCCGCCGAGGCTGTGTTGAGCCCGGGGAAGCCGGCCGGCTGCGGCGTGGACCTCACGGCGGCAGGCGATTACGCTCGGCGGCGCATCTGGGGGTCCAGCCAGTCCCGCAATGCATCACCCAGCACGTTGAAGCACAACACGGCGACGAAGATCGCCAGGCCCGGGCCGACGCTCATCCACCACAGCTGATTGATGAGGTAGCGCTGCGAGTAGTTGATGTCCTGGCCCCACGAGGGGCTGGGCGGCTGCGCGCCAAGGCCCAGGAACGAGAGCACCGCCTCCTGGAGGATGGCGAACGCCGCGGTGAACGTCGCCTGGATGACAAGCGGGTTGGCCACATTCGGCAGGATGTGGCGGAGCATGACGCGAAGCGGTGCGGCGCCAGCCGCCTGGGCCGCGGTGACATATTCCCGTTCTCGGACCGCGAGCACCTGTCCGCGCGTCAGCCTGGCATACGCCGGGATGGCGACGATGCCGATGGCAATCATCGCGTTCTGGATCTGCGGGCCCAGCGCGGCCGTGATCGAGATCGCGAGCAGCAGCGACGGGAACGCCAGCACGGCGTCCACCAGACGCATCCCGAGCAGATCGGCCAGTCCGCCGAAGTAGCCGGCCGACAGCCCGATGGACGTCCCGACTAGGAGCCCGATCAGCATGGCGATCAGCGCCACGGAGATGGAGATGCGCGAGCCGTACAGCACCCGACTCATGACGTCGCGGCCCTGATCGTCGGTTCCGAGCCAGTGAGCGGGGCCGGGCGGCTGGAGGCCGTCCGAGACGTCGCCGACGATGGGGTCGTAGTGAGTCAGCCACGGCGCGAAGAGCGCTACCAGCACCAACAGCAGCAGGAGTCCGCCGCCCAACAGCAGACGGGGGTTGCGGCGGAAAAGGTCGCTCAGGCGGCGACGTGCTGCCGGCCGAACGAGCGCCGCGTTGGGGCGAGCCTGGCGCGTGGGCGCAACCGTGCTCATCGGTGGGGGAAGTGGTCGGGGTCGGGCTGGCCGCGGGACTGATGGCGAGCCTGGCGCGTGGGCGCAACCGTGCTCATCGGTACGAGATGCGCGGGTCAAGCGCGGCGTACAGGACATCCACGATCAGCGTGCTCACCATGAATGCCAGCGCCGAGACGAGCGCGACCGCCTGGACCACCGGGTAGTCGCGGCCTGCGATACTGTCCACCAGCAGCCGCCCCACGCCCGGCCACGAGAAGATAGACTCCGTGACGATTGCACCCGCGATGATCTCGCCCACGCGGATACCCAGCAGCGTGACCACCGGAATGAGCGCGTTCTTGAGCGCGTGGCGCGCCACCAGAAGCCCCTCAGGCAGGCCCTTCGCTCGGGCGGTGCGCACGTAGTCCTGGCTGAGCACATCCAGCAGGCTCGACCGCATCTGGCGCACGTTCTCGGCGAGGCTGGCCGTCGCGAGCGTGATCGTCGGCAGGATGAGGCGGCGCAGGTTGTCACCGGGGTCCTCGACGAACGAGATGTAACCACCCGGTGGCAGGAGGCGAACGACCAGCGAGAAGACCAGGATCAACACCAGACCGAGGAAGAAGTTCGGCAGCGAGACGCCGGCCAGTGTGAAACCCGTCGCGATCAGATCGACGGGCGAGTTGCGCCGCAGCGCCGACACTGTGCCCACGACCAGCGCGACCGCGGCCGACAGGACCAACGCCGCCGCGCCCAGCTCAAGTGTCGCGGGCAAGCGTTCCACGATAGAGTCCCGTACTGGTTGCTGAGTGCGGATGGAGCGACCGAAGTCGCCGCGCACCACGTGGCCAAGCCACGCCAGGTACTGGATGGGCACCGGCTGGTCCAGACCGAGTGAGTGCCGCACCTGCTCCAACACCTGCGGGTCCCGCTCCTCGCCCGCATAGGCGAGCACGGGATCACCCGGTGACAGCCGCAGCAGGGTGAACACGATCATGGTGACCAGCAGCGCCACCGGCACAATCAGCAGCACGCGGCGCGCGACGTAGCGGAGCACGGCGGTTACTTCTGCGCCACGGCGTACTGGAAGCGGATGATCTGGTCCGGATACACCTCCAGCCCCTGGAGCTTCTTGCTGGATAGGATCTCCGCCACCTGGAACCGCAACCACACGCGCGCGGGATCGTCGACCACGTAGATCTGCTCCGCCTTGCGCAGAGGCTCGCGCCGTTTGTCCTGGTCGAGCGCGGCCCGCTGCTCGTCCAGCAGCGCATCGACCTGCTTATTCGAATAGCTCGAATCGTTGAACGGGCGGCCCGTGTAGACGTGGTCATACGTGTTGCCATCCGGGTCGACGCGGCCGCTCCAGCCCACCTGGCTCAGCCCCTTGAACACATGGTCCGTCTGCTGCTTCAAGATCTGCGCAAACTCCAGCGTGGCCAGGTCGACCGCGATGTCGGCTTTGCGCAGCTGACTCTGGATGAGCTGAGCGAGCTGCAGCTGCTCAGTGTCTCCTGAGCGGATGAGCAGCTCGAATGAAAGCGGACCTTTGCCGACCTGGGAGATCAGCTGCTTGGCGCCATCCGGGTCCGGCTTCGCAAACGGTCGAAAGTTGCCGTCGTAGGCGAAGTGCGCCGGGGCGATCGTCCCGTAGCCAACCGTGCCGACACCCAGGAACACCTTGTCGAGGATCTCCTGTCGATCTAGCGCCATGGAGACTGCCTGTACGTAGCGAGCTTCTTCGAACAGGAAGCCAGGCTTGCGGTTGGGAATCAAGCTGTCGAAGGCCAGGCCGGGAACACTCACGTATGCCAGGCTGCCGTCCGACTTCGCGGCCGCGACGTCCTTGCCAGCAATCCGGTTGGCCACGTCGGCATTGCCAGTGCGGACGTTGGTCAGTCGCACGGATGGGTCCTTGATCGGTCGGACGACGATCTTGTCCAGGTGGGGCAGCTGCCCACCGGCGCTGTCCTTGCCCCACCAGCCAGGGTTGCGCTCCAGCGTGATGTGATCGTCCTTGACGGCTTCGGTCAGAATGAAAGGTCCACTCCCGGCCCGAAATGCCTTGCGGTTGAAGTCCTCGCCGCCAGCCTCGACCGCCTTGCGCGAGAGCATCATGCCGGCGCGGTCCACCAGCAGCGACAGGAGGGGCGCGAAGGGCGCTTTCAAGCTGAAGCGCACAGTGGACGCGTCCACGACGTCCACGCTGTCGACCGGCGCCAGGTCCCCCTTGCGGAACGAGCCCTCCGTGGTGCGGTAGCGGTCGATATTCCACTTGACCGACTCGGCGTCGAAGGGCGTGCCGTCGTGGTAGGTGACGCCCTTGCGCAGGCTGAACGTGACCGTCCTGCCGTCAGCGGCAGTGTCCCACTTCTCAGTGAGCCAGGGGACGATGGTGCTCTTCGCGTCGACCCGGACCAACGAGTCGTAGATCTGGTAGTGGATGTTGCGGTCGATGAAGGCGTTGGACTTCAACGGGTCGAAACTGATCGGATCGTCTTCGAGGGCAAACGTGATCGTGCCACCCGCGCCGTCCGGCTTGCTGGTGGACGCGGGCGCATTGGCGGCCGTCTGCGCGCCGCCGCCGGTGCATGCCGCCGCCAGCGTCGTGGCACCAGCAGCGACAACGACCGCCAGGAAATCGCGGCGAGTTTTCATCCTTCCTCCTCCGCGCGCGTCGCGGAAATTCGTTCGAGCGTAGGCATCCGCGGATGCCCTGTCAAACACTCGCCGAGCGAGCGGCCTGACCGCAACTTTGTCGTTCGACTATTCCCGATCACCGGGTAACCACGCGGTCGGGCCGCATCCAGTCACGTGCGACAGACGACATCAGCGCCGCTTCTCCGGCACGAGCTGAGGCGATGGCGCGCCATCAGTGCAGGATCGTGAGCGGACGACGGTCAGCCATCGGTGCGGTGGGGTCGGGGCCCGATCGACCAGGAGTGGCGGCGAAACATGCTGCTGACGCGACGCGCGCGCCCCGTGAGGCGGTGGTCGACACCCGCCGACCGAACGATCGTACCGCGACCTCGTGACGGCAGGCGGACGGTGTCCAGGCGTCCGGGTGCGGTGCGCTTTCCGCAGGCGCCGCTGCTGCCGACGAAGGCGCAGCTCGGCGCCCGCGACGGCCCGCCCCACACCGGGCGCCGCGGCGCACGCGACGACGTTGAACAGATCGAGCCAGTGGTCGAACGCCAACCCGGCCGGTGTGATGGCGGGGCCCAGCTGGAGCTGAGCGGCGAGCCGACGCGCGCGGTGGGCGCCCAGCACGCGACCGAGGCTGTCCAGGATCGCAGGGTGGCGGTCCGTGAACACGTGGGTGACGAAGTCTCGATAGAACTGCGCGTGCTGCGGCGGCACGAGCGGGGGCCCGCGCTTGCGCAGCCGCAGCAGGACCGCCTCCACCCGCGGGGTTGGGGTAAAGTCGGTCCGACGGAAGCGGTGCACGATAGTGGGCTCGAACCACGGTTTGAGCAGCACGGCCACGAGCGTCTCACGCGGCTGGCCGATGAACCGCTGCGCCGCCTCGTTCTGCACCACCAAGTAGGCATCCTCGGGTGGGCGCGGGGCGTGGGCCAGGCGATCGATGATGGCGGCGGTCGCGGCGAACGGGATGTTGGCGAAGACCTTGTATGGCTGTCGCGGGAACGCGATGTCCAGGATGTCGACGGAGCAGACGCGGACGAGCGACACGTCGGCAAAGCGCACGCCTAGCCGCGCCACGAGACCGTTGTCCTTTTCGACCGCGACGACCCGACAGCCTTGCTGTGCGAGTCGGTCGGCGATGATGCCGGTTCCGGCGCCAAGGTCGAACACGAGGTCACCCGCCTGGACGCTCGAGATAGCCAGAAGACGATCGACGAGGGCGCGACTGCGGAGGACGTTCTGCGAGATGCTGAGTGGGTGCTGTGGCGTGGGCTGCATGAGAACTCCTTCTGACGGGGCGAGGGCACACAAACGCCGCACGGTCCGGAGACGGTGCGGCGGTGAGCGGAACCCTTGGCCGTGCCAGAGGGAGAGCAACCCGAGCAGCCAGTCAGGCCGGCGTGTCTCACGCCAGCTGCCGCTGTACCCGAGAGCAGAACGACCGGGGTTCCGCTCAGCGGATGCGAAGGCGCCCGAACATCCCGATTCCCATGGTGCTCATGTTCCATTGTAGGCCACGCTCGTCGCCCGCTTCATGGCCCCCCATGCGGGTACCATCGAGGATGAGGAGCGCGGCACCACCGCATCCTGGCTCTGGGGCAACGGCGTTGCCGCCCGCGCGGCTGGCTCGCGACGCAATCATCGCGCGACCGCGGGGCTGACCAGCTCGATGCGCTCGGCGCCCGGGAACGCGATGCTGTCCAGCTCGGCACCCGTCGTCGCCTCCAGGGCGACCACTCTGTCGCCCAGGCCGAGGTACAGCCGTCGGCCGTCGGCGCCGACGCCCAGCCCCCGCGCCACGCCCGGTACGGGCAGGCGCCGCCCGACCGTCTGCGTACGTGGCTCGAGCGCGAGCACCTCTGAGGCGCCAGCCAGGTACAGCGTGCCGTCCGGCCCGGCCTGCGCCGCCGCCAGTCCCACGTCGGCTCGGGGATCGGGCCCCACGTTCGTCGTGGCACGCAGCACGAGCTGCGTCGTGTCCGCCACTGCCACCGCGCCGCTCGAGCGGTCGGCTACGTACAGTGTCTGGCCATCGGGCGAGAGGGCGAGAGCGTGCGCCGAGGCTGGCCCGAGGCCAAAGGGCTGCGGCAGGTCCAGGCAGTACGCCCACCCCTGGGCCAGGTTCAGCACGTGTACGAAGGCGTGCACGTCGCCGCCCGCCACGGTGCGGCCGGCCGCCAGGTCGCGCGCGTGCAGGTGGTCCGGCTGGTGCGTGTACAGGGTGTACAGGGTGGTGCGATCGGGCGCCAGCACGTGCATGCGCCGCGTGCCGCGCATCTCCTCCTCGGGCACCGCCACCTTGGAGCGGCTGCCGACGCCGCTGACGACGCCCGTGGCGAGGTCGAGCTGACGCACGCGGTAGCGGTCTGGCGCCTGAGGCGGCTGGTACTCGAGCACGAACAGGTGCTGGTCGTCTGTCGAGAAGGCGTCCGGCTCGTAGTTGCCGTCCAAGTCGAAGACGCGCGGCGCGACCGCGCTCGAAAGCTCGGTGACGACCAGCTGGGTCCGCTCGCGTCCGGTCGGCTGCCAGCCGGCGGTGTCCGGGCGGGGTGGCGCAAGAGCTACCAGACGACCGTCCGGCGAGACCACGCTCGCCGCGACACCGGCTGGCACTGGTACCGAACCCTGCCTGGCGCCGGTCCGCGCGTCCAGCACGTCCAGCGACCGGGCCTCGCCGGTGCCCGTGGTGGCGACCAGTCGCGAGCCGTCCGGCGCCGCCACGGCGTGCGGCGCCCGGTAGACGAGCCGCCCCGCCGCCCAATCGAGAGCCGCCAGCCCGTCGCCGGTCCCAACCAGCACCACGTCCCCCGTCTGATGCCGTGCCGCCGCCGGTGCGACGGTGACTGACGGTTCGGAGGGTACCCAGGGTGCACAGGCCGTTGCTAACAGAGTCATAGCCGTTCCGATTGTTGCCCAGCGTGCCAGAGACATACGCCACCTCCCGTCTACGCTGCCCTTCTTTACACCGCTCGCGGCGGCCAGGTTCCCTGGCTGGCTGTCGACTCAACCCCCGTGGCGCTGGCGCGGGGCAACATCGATCGTGCCGCCAGCCCAATCAGCGCCCGCCTGTACCTGCCGGAAGCGCTGGGAACCGACCAGGCACGAGCGGTGTACAAGGGGTGCATTCACTCCGTGGAGGGCCGACCACTGGAGGAGGACCAGCAGATCATCGCGCGGGCGCGCGCCGGTGACGGCGGCGCCTTCAGCCAACTCGTGCAGCAGCATCAGGAGCTTGCCTTTCGCACCGCCTACCTTATCGTCGGCGACGCCGCCGAGGCGGAAGACGCCGCCCAGGAGGCGTTCCTGAAAGCCTACCGTGCGCTCGACCGCTTCCGACTTGATGCGCCGTTTCGGCCGTGGCTGCTCGAGATCGTGGCCAACCAGGCGCGCAATCATCGGCGGGCCGCCGGTCGTCGGGCGCACCTGGCGCTGCGAGCGGCCGGCGGGGTCATCTCTGGGGAGGCCGCCCCCTCCCCCGAGGCGGCCGCGCTCGACCGGGAGAAGCGGCGTTGGCTGCTCGCAGCGGTTGACGGCCTGCCCGACCAGGAGCGGCTCGCCGTTGCCGGGCGCTACCTGCTGGAGCTGTCCGAAGCAGAGCTGGCGGCCGTGCTCGGCTGCCCGCGTGGGACCGTGAAGTCGCGGTTGTCCCGCGCACTCGCGCGGCTGCGCGCGCGGCTGGCCGAGCATCCTGACGTGGAGGGGGCGCATGGCTGAGCGCCACGAGGACCGTGATCTCGAACGAGTCCTGGCCGACCTGGGTCGACACGTCGACTACCCGCCAACCCCGGACCTGGCGCGCCGTGTGCGCGCTCGCCTGGCCACAGCACCAGCGCGTCGAGCCTCAGCGTGGGAGCGTCTGTTGGCGGGTCCACCCCGGCTGGCGTTGGCCGGGCTGCTGGTCGTCGCGGTGGTCGCCGCTGTCGCGCTCGCTGCCTCGCCGGCAGCCCGGACGGTCGTCGCCGAGCGGCTGGGACTGCGCGGTGCCTCCATCGAGCAGGTCCCAGCCCTACCGCCCACGGCGCCACCGAGCGTCGGGGCAGCGCTGGACCTGGGCGAGCCGTCCACGCTGGAGGCCGTGCGCACCCGCTTGCCCGTGCTGGTGCCGACGCTCCCGGAGCTCGGGCCGCCGGAGGCCGTCTATCTTGCTCCTGCCCCTGCCGAGGGCCGGGTATCCCTCGTCTACACGGCCCGACCCGGCCTGCCGCCCGCAGCCGAGACCGGGGTCAGCCTGCTCGTGCTGGAAGCCCGCGCGCCGAGCGGCGGCTTCGACCCGAGCGTGTTGCGCAAGAGCGCCGGACCGAACACCCGACTGGAGGAGGTGACCGTCAATGGTGGGCGCGGCGTGTGGCTCGAAGGCGCGCCGCACCTGATGTTCCTGCCAGACGCCAGCGGCCAGTTCCGCGAGGACCAGGTGCGCCTGGCCGGCAACGTGCTGCTGTGGGAACAGAATGGGCTGCTCTTGCGCCTGGAAGGCTGGCTGAGCCGCGACCAGGCGCTGCCGATCGCCGCGTCCGTCCGCTGAAGCCGGCGGACGCGAAGCCAGGCCCGCTCACGCGCGCAGGTAGGAAGTCGCCGGGGATGGGCACCGGCGCCCCGGTTTCCTCGATCAGGATCAGCACGAAGCCGGCCAGTACGCCATGCTGTCAAACTGCTGGGTCTCTCGCTCGAGCACATCATCGGCCAGGTACAGCAGCAAACTCAACGCCATCGCCGCGGCTCCGAAGACGAGCAGCATCAGCAGGCCCACTTGGCCCACTGACGCACGTCGCAGCGTGCCCGTCCGCTGGATCCAGGCACCCCACGCGCCTGGGCTCGCCTGTGCGACCACGGGATCGGATCCAGCGGCGCTGCTGCCTGGCCCTGGGTTGTTTGGCGTAGTCATCTGTCCCTCCGCGTGTAAAGAGCAAATTCGCGTGGCTGTGCAAGACCTGCAGCGAGGTCGGACGTCGGGCTCCAGCTGCTGTGAAGCGTCACCGGGCCGGCCTGAGCGCAAACCGGTCGGCACCGCCGGCGCGCCGGTCACCGCGGGCTGCACACCGTCGAGTTTGTTGACGATGCGGGCGTCGGCGCGGCTGTCGGTGGGCGCGCATCTTTTCGGCACCGCCGCAGCTGGGATTCGCAGACCGTCGAGGTGAGGGCGACGAAGACCTGGTTGTCGGGGATGTCGCCGCTGGAGTCCGTCTGGTTGCTATGGCTGGGTCGACGCGTTTGCTACAGGCAGCTTCCTCTGGGCCATGGGGCTTCTCTGATAGCTCCTGTACCATCCTGCGCCCATTCTGGCCGGCGGAAATGAAGCCAGCATGAAACTGCACTCAATATCTGAACGTCGTCCCACGGCCTGCGGAGTTTCATCAGGGCGGACCTGGCTTTGACGAGTCGGAAGCAACCGCGGCACAACCATGACTGTTCGGCTGCCCGCGGCCCCGCGCCCGGCTCCGGCGGCGCACGCTGGTGCGCCGCCACACCTGACCGCGCTTACTGCGCCGGCGCCTCCCCCACGGTAAGCGTGAGAGCCACGGTCTGACCCGAGCGCGCCACGCTCAGCGGCACCTGGTCGCCGGGCTTATGGAGCACCAGCCTCTGGAGCAGCTCATCCGGATTGTAGATGTCTACCCCGTCGAAGCTCGTGATGACGTCACCCGTCTGCAAGCCCGCCTGCGCGGCCGCGCTTCCCGCCGAGACCGCGCCCACCAGCGCTCCGTGGTCGACGCCGGCGGGTGGCTGTGGGGCGCTCGGCGCCTGCCCAGAGCGGCCTCGTCCAGGTTGGCCCGGGAATCCTGGTTGACCCGGTAGGTAGGGCACGGTGCTCGGCCGGTTGATGTCGCTGAGGCTCACGCCCAGAAACGGCTGACCGCTATGGGTCACCTTCCCGGACTGGACTAGCTGATCGCCGATGCGCCTGGCGGTGTCGACCGGGACGGCGAAGCCGATGCCCTGGGCGGGGAACCCCTGCGGAGCGGCAACAAGGGTCGTGATGCCTACCACCTGCCCATTGAGGTCGAGCAGAGGTCCACCGGAGTTGCCAGGATTGATGGCCGCGTCCGTCTGGATCATTGGCTGGTTGTAGCTGCCCTGGCCTTCCGAGACGGGACGGTTGAGCCCCGAGACCACGCCTGTGGTCACCGTGTGGTCGAACCCGTAGGGGTTACCAATGGCGACCACGGGCTCGCCGACCTGCAGGCTACTCGAGGCGCCGAGCGGCGCCGTGGGCAGATTCTGTCCGTCGATCTTGATCACCGCGACGTCGAAGCCGGTATCGCTGCCAACAACCTTCCCCGAGAAGTGGCGGCCGTCGACCAGGCCGACGGTGATGCTCTGAGCACCTTCGACCACGTGGGCGTTGGTGAGAACCAAGCCGCTCGGGTCGTACACCACGCCCGAGCCCAGTCCCTGGTCGGTCCGCACCGACACAACGGCGGATCCAACCGTCTGTGCGACGGTGATCACCGATTGTTGTTGGGCCGGGGCGACGCTCGAGCTCGTGGACACCACAGACGGGGCCGCCGTCTGGGCAACTGCTCGTGTCGGAGCCAGGCCATGAGTGACACCCGCGCCGACGACACCTCCGGTCAGCGCGATGGCCAGGCCGGCACCCAGAACGCCGCGGCTGATGGGCCTGGTCGGCCGCTGAGGCGGCTCGACGCGTGTTGTCGGTCCGGTCTGTTGCGTATCGTGTTGCACGGGGACACCTCCTGGTGACTGTCGTCACATCGTGCTGAAGTGTCCCACCGCAGTATGAAAAGCAGATGAAATGCCGATGCTGACCAGCCCACGCGGAGCGACCATCTGTGACAGCCCGCGCAGTGCCAGCGGCCCAGCCCCCACCGACGACGGCAGCGTCTCCGTGATGCCTGTCCCTCAAGCCACGAGCAAGTCGTCGTGGCCCGCATTCCTGCCGCTGAGCTCCGGCAGCCCGCAGACCATGAGGGTACTGCCAACCGGCTTCTTCGACCCGCCGTCGGAGACGATCGCGGTCTCCTGGGTTAGCTTTGGCGCGTGCGGGCCAGGAAGCGCTCCACCGCGGCGGAGAGGCTCGCGATGGCGGGACGACGTGGGCTCCGGCAATCAACCGCACGAGAATGCCCGTCTGGGTTGCCAACGAGGTGGCGGCAGCGCGATCGGGCCGTCGCTCTCTTTGGCGCCGTTCTTTGCGTCCGCACCGTGGCGCCTCGGGTCACGGTGGGCGCTATCGTCGCCAGGGTGGACCAGGACACTGACCTGACGTCAGTCAACCCGACTCGCGGTGCTCCCGGCTTCGAAGCTGCACACCGCCCCGGGACGACGGACCCGCAGTACCAGGGACTCCAGAACGCGGAGGCGGTGATTGAGGTTCGCGCTCTCCACATACGCCGTCGAGATATCCACCCCCACCGAGAGATCCATATTCTGGGCTCCGCTGTCGACCAGCAGAGCGCTGCCCTCCGGTAGCACCGACGTTGGGTAGACCCCACGCCGTGCCAGCTTCTCGATCTGCTCGAGCTCCAGAACACCGGTACCGTTGAAGACGCGATTGAGCTCGGCATACAGGCGTGGGCTGACGATCAGAGCGTACGGCCCCGTGAAGCTGTGCTGGGTCAAGGCTCGCACCCCGTTGACCACGTCGGCGAACGCCGCCCCGGCGGAGCTCCAGTCGCCCATCGGGACAACCTGGCGGCCGCTCACGTTGCTGAGGCCGGCCAGGCCAAGCGCCTCATCCCCACGGAAGACCAGACGGTCCTCGGCGTTCGCCACCGCGGCCGCCGCCGCCGCGGCCTTGCCCGTGTCCAGCGGGAGCCCAATGTGCCGCTGGGACTCGAGATCGCGCCAATGGACGACGAAGTCCTTGTAGAGCAGCGGCAAGGGCAGAAATTGGCGCCGCTCGGTCTGGACCGCTTCGTCGTCCCGGTTGCCCAGGAGATCGACCTGCCCTTCGCCCGTGCCGCCAATGATGTCATACGGCAGAGCTTCCACCCCGGGCCCAAATGGCCCGACCAGAGACAGGAAGCGGCGCCCTACCAGACTGCTGCTGGCCGTCTGAACAACCATCCCGTCGATCGCGGCCCACTGGCCGTTGGAGAATGGAGCCTGATCCCGCTGCAGGTAGTTGTCCATGTCACCTCGCCGATCCGCGCGAGCAATTGTGTACCCTGGCTCTTGGTCTCAAATCTACCCCCAGTCTAGCCGGCCCGACGCCCGGGCGATCGTGCTTGCCCGGCAGGGGCAGCCAAGGGCCAGGAGGTCCGCGTGCGGGACGAACAGAACAGCGCGCCCGAATGGACGGTGGGCAGTCTCGCCGGGCTGCCACTCGGGTCGGTGCCACCAGGGACGACACAGGTGTCGGTACCCCCGACCGGTGCCGCGGCGAGCGGCACCGGGCCACGTCGCGCCACTGCTCCGCCCCCTGAGCTCCAAGAGGGCGCGAACTGGGCCGTGTCGGCCGGCGACCTGAGCGAGAGTGGTGGACGAGCGGGTTTCCGTCCCGACGACGTCGAAGCGCTGACGTACAACAACCCTTTCGGCCAGAACATGGAGCGCGTCTGGTTCGACCGGAAGCTCGTGTTCGCCGTCGACGTCGGGGAAGTCGACATCGATCCTAGCGTGGTCAAAGTGGCCCAGGAGTACCAGATCGTCTACTCCATAGAGCTGGACGAAGGTGGCAAGAGGCGGGGTGATCCGCCCCAGCCAGTGGGCCAATACAACATCTACGACTCTGTCCCGGGTATGGACAAGTACAGCCCCATCTGGCAGTTCAACTACGTCGTCGTCCCCCGTGACTACAAGGCCAACACACTCCGGTCAGAACGGGACTGTCTGGACAGCAACTACCAGATCGTGCGGAGTAGCGACTTCGAGAATTGACCCGTCGTCTAGGTCGCCGGTCGGCGGCCCAGTGGAGCATCTGCACCGCTCTTCAGGGGAGTTTGGAAGCTCGCGGCGTGCCAGAAGTGAGCGGCTCATGCCGCCCTGCCCGGGCTGTCAGCAGCCGATCGGCCGTGGCGGGGCTGAGTGCCAGCAGCCGCCCGCCACCTGGGACACCGGGTCCGGCGCGGACAGTGCGGGGACGGCGGCCGCATCACCAACTGCTGGTGCCGCTTGTCGCCACCCGGCTTCTCGACGGCCTCCACGTCCGCGTCAACTCGACGTTTGGGAGGCGCAGTTCGACAGCAACCGCGTCACGGTCAGGCGCGCTCTGGCGGGTCATGACCCCCAGCGACCCCGCGACCGTCAATCAGGTAAGAGTACGCAGCCAGGTCACGAGCCGCGGCCAAAATGCCAGCGTCAGCATGGCGCGGCCGATGGGGCCAACCCCGGCGCCCACGCCAGGAACACCAGTGGAGAGCGCCGGCGCGCCAACTGGGCCGGGGGGGCAGTCACTGCGCGTATAGCCCACTGCGCGTATAGTCTGTCGTACGCGCCGCGAGTGGCGTCGGTCTGCCGGGGACCCTGGGCAACCGCCCACTGGCGTGTCGCTCGATCAACGGCGATGCTGGTCCACCCGCCGCGGTCTTCGTCGCTGAGGTGGATCAGCAGGGTGTGGGAGTTATGCTCCACCCGGACCCGGTGACTCGGGTGCTCACGTGGTGATGGAACGCCGGAAATCGCGGGATGGAGATCACGCAGCTCCCGCGCGCGGGACGGCCTCTAGCCCGCGGTGGTCTCGCCGCCGAGCAGCGTCAGCACCTCGCCGGTGATGTAGCTGGAGTCGCCATCCGAGGCGAAGAACACGTACGCGGGCGCGATCTCCTCTGGCTGGGCCGGTCGCTTGTATGGCACCTGCTGGCCGAATGTGGCCACCTGCTCACCCGCCTTGTCCGAAGGGTTCAGCGGCGTCCAGACCGGGCCGGGCGCCACGCAATTGACCCGGATACCTCTCTCGACCAGACTCTGGGCCAGGGACTTGGTGAAAGCGTGGATGGCGCCCTTGGTGGCCGAGTAGTCCAGCAGCTGCTGACTGCCCTCCAGGCCGGTGATGGACCCGGTGTTGACGATGGCACTGCCCGGCTGGAGATGGGGCAGGGCGGCCTTGGCCATGCGGAAGTAGCCGTAGATGTTGGTCTTGAAAGTGCGGTCCCACTGCTCCTCGGACAGCTCGTCCAGGCTGTTCACGCTCTGCTGATGGGCCGCGTTGTTGACTAGGAGGTCGAGCTTGCCCAGCTCCTGGACCGTGCGCTCGACGGCCTGTTTGGCGAAAGTCGGCTCGGTCAGGTCGCCCGGGATCAGCAGGCACCGTCGGTCCTCGGCCTGGACGGCGCGCTGAGTTTCCTCGGCGTCGCTCTGCTCCTGGGGCAGATAGACGATAGCCACGTCGGCGCCCTCGCGGGCGTACAGCACGGCCACAGCGCGGCCGATGCCGGAGTCGCTGCCGGTGACCAGGGCAACCTTACCCTGGAGCTTCCCCGCAGCACGGTAGGCCGGCGCCTGGTACTCAGGTCTGGGGGTCAGCTGCGACTCGAGGCCAGGCTTCGACTGGTGTTGCGGTGGGAACGGCGGCGTAGGCTGCTGCTGCGTCTGGGTCATGCGCGGCGTGCAGCAAGCCCTGTGCCCGCGCCAGCCGAAGGGCTGTGTCTGAGCAGGTTCTTGCACCCCGGGTCATGAAGGTTTCGTGCGCGCTGCGCGCCCCGCTGTCAGGTCGACCTGGCTAGTATTAGGCCGGCGAGACACTGATGGACGCCAAGACAGGGACCAGGGGGGCCGCCCCGAACACCGCGCTGAACCAGAGGGCCCCAGACGAGGCGTCGTCCCTGCTGGACGCGCTGGAGGTGGAGCAGCTGACGGGAGCGAAGCACCGCCAGTTCGGGCGCCGCCGGCTGGGACGCGGCACGCGCGCTCTGATGTGGGCGCTACGACTGTACGTGCTGTTGATGCTGGTGGTGGTCGTCGACCGTGTCGCGCAAGCTATCAACGGCGGCTAAGCTTTAAGCTTGGCTGACGCTGCTGGCCGCTGGCGGGCTTGGCCAACGTGATGCTCCAAAAGGCGGTGTAGTCCTAGACCGGCCGGTCAGGCGTCCCGTTTGCGGCCGAGCGCGGCGGCCAGCGTCGCGCCGTCGGTTTGCAACGACCCGCCGGCGAACGCGAGGGTGGCGAGGGACCGCGCGGCCGCCGCACGGTCGCCCGACCCGCAGGCGTCCGTCACGACGACCGGGATGTAGCCCAGGTCCGTGGCGTGGCGCACGGTTGGCTCGATTCCGATCTCCAGCGCCACACCGACGATGGCGAAGGCAACGATTCCGCAGTCGCGCAGCGCGATGTCCAGCGGTGTGCCCGCGAACGCGGACATGGTGATCTTGTCGAACACCGCCTCGCTCGGCCGGGGAGCCAGCTCGGGCACGATCTGGAAGCCGGGGGAGTCGCGCTGCAAACTCGGCTTCAGGTCGGCCACACGGTTCACCCGCTGCCAGGCCATCGCCGTGCGCAGCTGCGCGACCCCGGCGACCTCCAGCGGGAGCCACATATGGCGGGTGAAGAAGGTGCGGATGCCGGCGTCGCGGGCCGTCTGCAAGAGCGCGGCGACGCGGCGCGTGATATCCACGCCGTCGGACAACTGGCTCACGACGCCGACCTGCATGTCGTACACGAGCAGCGCCAGGCGCCGGGGATCGCAGACCTCGTCGAGCGTCTGTGGGATATCCAGCCCGAAAGCATGCTCCATGACGGTCCGTCCTCTCGTCCTCTAGCCGGCCGCGGCCGGTGTGCGGTCGTACGGCTCGCTCACGTCCACGGTAGGGGTGAACAGGCTTTCCAGCGGGAGCGGCGCCATGAGCGGGATGCAGGTCCACTCGAGGTAGCCGGCCTTCGTCAACGGGAAATCGGCGAGGTAGCGCTGGGCATCGGCGACGCTGTCCAGCTCGAACACGATGACGACCCCCGGCTCGTCGGCGCGCGCATAGTTCTCGCGGACGATGCCGGCTTTCCAGAGACGCCAGACGTTGGCGACCTCCTGCGGCAACAGCGGCGTGATCGTGTCCATGGTCACGCCGGACTTGAAGCGATCGTAGGCAAAGATCTTCACGAGCATCTCCCTGGGGTTTGAGCGTGGTCTGGATCGCTGGCGCCAGCGCCGACGGGATCTGCTGCTGGCAGGCAGACGCCCCCGATCGCACGCCACACCAGGGCGGCTGTGCGCTCCGGCCAGCGCGGAGGCGGAGGTGCGCCAGCCAGGGCGCGGCCGTACCAGCAGCCGGTGCACATGGTCACGGCGACGTCGAGGTCGGCGTCGGCAGCGACCATCCCCAGCCGCTGCGCGCGTTCGAGGATGGCCCGGAGCCGCTGACGGCGCGGCGCGACCACCCGCGCTCGGTAGCGGGCCAGGACGTCGGCCGCGGTGGCGTCCTGGAGCATGGTGCCGACTAGAGACAGGCGACCGGGCCGGGACACCCCGCGCTGGAAGTCGGCCAGCTCAGCCACCAGGGCGGCGAAAGGGTCGCCGGGCAGGTTCTCGGTGGCGACCAGCTCACCGCTGTCCCGCATGGTGCCGACCACGGCGGCCGCCAGCCCAGCCTTGTCCGGCCACCGGCGGTACAGCGCCTGGCGGCTGGTACCCGCCTCCTGGGCCACGGCAGCCACAGACAGGGCCTGGTAGCCATGGAGGGCGAGGTGCCGCGCGGCGACGGCCAGAACCCGGGCATCGATGCCGGCATCGCGGGCCCGGCCGGGCCGCTTCGCCACGCTCAGGCAGCTGTCGCTGCTACGATCCACACCTGTAGTGTAACGCATTCGGAGTCGAGCCGGGCGGGACAGTGCACGCCGGGCAGGTCGGCTGGCCGAGGCTACGAGTATTGACACGAGGGCAGGCAGGCGTATTGTGGAAGTGGGGCTGTCAGCAGTCAGACGCGGGGCACGGTCGCCGATGGGTCGGGCGCGGGGAGCGGCGTTGCCAGCTGCCGTAGTCGCACAGTGCGCCGGGAGGTTCCTCTCACTTCCTAGACCAGTGGGGTGGCGTAACTGTCGGGTCTGAGGACCAGGAAGACAATGACCCTTCACTAGAGCGGCCCCTGCTTCGGTCAAGCAGATTGGGGAGGGTGGGTGCCGTACACGACGGGAAGGAGAACGAATGATGTCACACGCTAGCCACAGCGCGGGATTCAGTCGCCGCACCATACTCAAGACCATGAGCATGGCCGTTCTCGGAGCGGCAGCCGGCCCCATCGTCGCCGCTTGCGGCGCAGGGGCGCCGGCCGCCTCAGGCGCTGCCAGTAGACCCGTCGAGGGCACGCCGGCTGCGGGGACCACCAGCTCTGCGGCGGCGGCCAAGCCCGCCGCCCAGGGGTCAGCTGTGGAGCTGCGCCTGCATGTGCGCACCGGTAATGAGGCGGACATGCTTGCCCAGCGCCTGCCCGACTTTGAGGCAAAATTCCCCGGCACGAAGGTCAAGATCGAAAGCTTTCCGGCCGCTGAGTATTTCGCCAAGCTCCAGACGCTGACAGCCGGTGGCCAGCTTGGTGACGTCCTGTGGGGCATCGTGCACCAGGGCTGGGGCCCCTACTTCCTGGCGAGCGGCGTCACGATGGCGCTCGACTCGCTCATCGAGAGCGACAAGTTCGATCTGAGCCAGTACTACGCGGTTGCCGTGCAGGCGACCAAGGTCTTCGAGGACAAGATCCTGGGGCTACCGTTCAAGCTCCAGCCCTTCGCGATCGGCCTGTACTACAACGCGAGCGCCTTCGATGAGGAGAAAGTTCAGCCGCCGACGCTCAACACGACCCTGGACGAGCTGGTCGAGACGGCCAAGAAAATGACCAAGAACGACCCTAGCGGTCGGCCCACCCGCTTCGGCTTCCTACCCGCACTGATTGGCACCGGGTACGAGTCGCTCGTGACAGTCGTCCGGGCGTTCGGCGGGGACGTGATGTCAGCGGACGGCACGAAGGCCGCCCTCAACTCGCCGGAGGCCGTGGCCGGCATGAAGTGGATCTACGACTTGGTCTTCCAGCACAAGGCTGCCCCGAGCGTCCAGCAGCGCGGCGGCGATCCCGCGAACCCCCTGGACTCGATGTTCGTGGCTGGCACCGGGGCCATGTTCCAGTCGGGCTCGTCGGCGAAGAGCCTGCCGACTCGGGTCAAGGACAAGTTTGTGGTCAAGGACACGTTGATGCCACTAGGCCCAGGCAATAGTAGGGGCTCGATGGCCGGCGTCGACATCATCATGATCAACAAGCAGACCAAGTTCCAGAAGGAGTCCTGGGAGCTCACCAAGCTGCTGTGCGACAAGGAGACGGGCATCCGACTCGGCGAGGGGCAGGGGGGCGCCTCCGGTACTTGCGGTGCCCGCCCGGACTCGTTCAACGATCCAAGACTGATGGTCAACCCACTCCACCCGGTTTGGATCAAGGCGGCGGGGGACGCTGGCCCACTGTACGTGCCGGCCAACTTCCGTGGCGGCGAGATCGACACCCTCATCACGCAGAAGCTCGGCGGGCTCTACAACGGTGACGAGAAGTTCGAGCAGAAGTTCTTCGACGATTTGAACGCCGGTGTGCAGCAGATCCTCGACAAGCCGAAGCCGTAGGTAGGGGCATGAAGATTACCAAGGTGGAGTCACTCTTGTTCGGTACGCGCTCGGCCGATGACTGGCTGTTCGTGAAGATCAGCACCGACGAGGGGCTGATCGGCTACGGGGAGGCGAGCAACGCCGCTCGGATCGCCGCCGCCGCCGTCGACGAGCTGGGGGGGCGACTGATCGGACTCGATCCGAGCCGCATCGAGCAGCACTGGCAGTTCCTCTACCGCACCTACCACAATGTGCGCGGCGGCCCAATCGCGACCGCCGCCATCTCGGGCATCGAGATCGCCCTCTGGGACCTCAAGGGTAAAGCGCTCGGGGTGCCCGTCTACGAGCTCCTCGGGGGCCGCTGCCGCGACCGGCTCAAGACGTACGCCAACGGCTGGTCGCGCGGCGCAGATGCCGCTGAGGCGGTCGCCGAGAGTGCCGTCACGACTGTCGAGCTGGGCTACGGCGGCTTAAAGTGGGACCCATTCGGCGCAGTCAACAACATCGTCGAGCCGGAGCATCTTCGCAAGAGCATCGCTCAGGTGCGCGCGGTGCGGGAGGCGGTCGGGCCGGACGTCGAGCTGCTGATCGAGGCGCACGGAAAGCTGAACGTGAACAATGCCATCCGCGCCGGCCGGATGCTCGAGGAGCTCGACCCGTACTGGTTCGAGGAGCCGGTCGATCCTGAGAACGTCGAGGCGATGGCCAAGGTGGCAGCCGAGATCAACATCCCGATCGCGACCGGTGAGCGCCTCTACACCAAGTTCGGCTTCCGCGAGCTGCTGGCGCGACAGGCCGCCGACATCATCCAGCCCGACGTCTGCCACGCCGGGGGCATCCTGGAGACCAAAAAGATCGCCGCCATGGCGGAGGCGCACTACGTCCCGGTCGCGCCGCACAACCCCTTCGGGCCCATCAATGCGGCCGCCGCCGTGCAGCTAGATGTGTGCACGCCGAACTTCCTGATCCAGGAGATCATCGTCCGCCACCTGCCGCTGTACCGCGACATCCTGACCGAGCCGCTCGAGCCGCGCGACGGCTACCTCGAGATCCCCACCCGGCCGGGGATTGGCTTCGAGCTCAACGAGGAGGCCGTCGCCCGCGGGCGCGGATGATCCACACCTGCCACGCCGCGCCGGCCGACTGCGTCTGACCGACGTACTCCGGACCGACCGTGGCCGCGTGCTTCGGCCAGAGGAGGCATCCATGGCATCTACGGCGACCATCGCGCAGCCCGTCACGCGCCAACGGCCGTCAGCGCTTGCGCGGCGGGAGTCGATCGAGGGCCTGCTCTACATTTCCCCCTTCCTGCTGGGGTTCCTCATCTTCACCGCCTACCCGATGATCGCGTCGTTCTACCTCAGCTTCACCAAATACAACATCCTCAATCCACCGACCTGGATCGGCCTGGACAATTACCAGGAAGCATTCCTCAAAGACGAGCAGTTCTGGAATTCGCTGCGACGAACCGGCGTGTTCGCGCTGCTGAACGTGACGCTCGGCGTCATGGGGTCGCTCGGTGCGGCGCTGCTGCTCAACCAGGGGTTCCGCGGCACGACTATCTTCCGCACGTTCTTCTTCCTGCCGTCGATCACGCCGATTATCGCCTCGGCGCTGCTGTGGACCTGGATCTACCAGCCGACGATCGGGCTGCTGAACTACCTGCTCGGGCTGATCGGCATCCAGGGGCCGGCTTGGCTTCAGTCGACCAGCTGGGCCATCCCGTCGGTGGCGATCATCTCGCTCTGGGGAACAATTGGCGGCACGCGCATGATCGTCTTTCTGGCCGCTCTCCAGGGCGTGCCGCAGGAGATGTACGACGCGGCCCAGATCGACGGCGCAGGTCCCTGGCGGCGGTTCGTGAGTATCACGCTGCCGCTGATCTCGCCGACCATGTTCTTCAATCTCGTCCTGACGGTCATCGGCTCACTCTCGGTCTTTTCCCTGGCGTACATCGCGACCGGCGGCGGTCCCAATTATGCCACGTACTTCTACGTCTACCACCTCTTCAAGAATGCCTTCGAGTTCTCGCGCATGGGTTACGCCGCGGCGATGGCGTGGCTGTTCTTTCTGATCATCCTGGTGCTGACGCTGGTCCAGTTCCGATTCTCGAATCGCTGGGTCTACTACGCCGGCGCGGACACACGTGAGGAGGCCAAGGATGCGGAGTAGTGCCCTCCTCCTTCCGACGAGTCAGGCCGTCAGCGCTCGGAGGCGGACGCTGGCCCGCGTACGCAGCGGGGCGGTGTTCTACACCGGCGTGGCCATCGTGTCGGTGTTCTTCATGGGTCCATTCATCTGGACGGTGCTTTCGTCGCTGAAGGAATCAAGCGAGATCACGACGTTTCCGCCGACGTTCTTGCCCAGAGTGCTGCACTTCGAAAACTACCTCTACGCCTGGACCAAGGTGCCGTTCCCTACCTTCTACGTCAACTCGCTGATCGTGACCGTCCTGGCTGTCGCCGGCCAGACCGCATCCGCCACACTGGTCGCCTACGGCTTCGCTCGGTTCCGATTCCCGCTGCGCAGCGTTTTCTTCATGCTCGTGCTGGCGACCCTGATGGTTCCCTGGGAGGTCACCATCGTGCCGAGCTTCCTGCTCTTCAGGGCGCTCGGCTGGCTCGACACGCTGACGCCGCTCATCGTGCCGCACTGGTTCGGCGGCGGACCGCTCTTCATCTTCCTGATGCGGCAGTTCTTCCTAACCATTCCACGTGACTTCGACGAGGCCGCCAAGATCGACGGCGCGAACTCGCTCCAGATCCTGTGGCACGTCCTGGTACCGCTCTGCCGCCCGGCGATCACGTCTGTCGCGATCTTCTCGTTTCTGTTCCACTGGAACGCGTTCATCGAGCCGCTCATCTTCCTGAACTCGCCCGAGAAGTTCACCATCTCGCTCGGGATGCGCTACTTCCAAACCATCCCGATGGAGGCGGGCGAGCCCAAAGACCACCTGCTGATGGCCGGCACGATCATCATGATCGCGCCCTGCGTCGTGCTCTTCTTTCTCGCCCAGCGTTATTTCGTGCGCGGGATCGTCCTGTCCGGGCTCAAAGGCTGACTGTTGCCTGCGCCTCGCGGCCTGCGTCGCTTGGATTCTGGATTCAGGTTAGCGCGCCGTCCCCTCGGAGATCGTGAGCGTCTCGCTCTTGCCGAGGTCCGTCGGCGGCTGGTGGGTGATCGCGGCGCGCGCGATCTTGAACAGCTGCACCACTGCGCCACCGGGCGCTTGCCAGTACTCGGCCCCGGTAACCTGCACCTTCAGCAGCGCCACGTTCTCGCCACCAGGGCCCTGCGGAAAACCAGGCCTGGACGAACGGGTTCCACAGCTCCCGCATCTTCTGGCGATCGCGCACCAGGGTGGCCGTGCCCGAGACCGACACCCAGCGATCAGAGGGATGGCTGTAGGCGACGTTGACCTGCTGCTCCCGCTGCACCTCGTCCACTTTCTCGGCGTCTGCCTCGGTAAAGAACCAGAGGGCGCCGTCTGCATCGACCGCCTGGCAGCCCATGGGACGGCTGCGCAGCGAGCCGGCCGCGTCCACCGTGGTGAGCATGGCGATGTGCACGTCTTTGGTCAGGTCACGGAGCTTCTGGATACTCTCGGCACGGCTCGGCGTCTCGGTCATCGGAATCCTCCTGTCTGATGGACGGGCGGGCACAGTGTGCCGCGGGGCGTCCGCGCACAGCCAGCAGGGGGTGTGCCATGAAGCCCAAGCCGATCTGCATGATGTGAGACGGGTCGGGCGTTGCTGGCGCGCCGTCGGCGACGCCGGCGCCTCTTGTGGCTTCACTAGTCGGGTCCGGAACTGACGCGCTGCTATGCATAGTGTGCTCCTGTGGTCCGACGTTGGACGGGCTCATGAGGCCTCCTTCTTCTAATGGTGGTGTTTGCCCTTCCCTGTCGTCGGGTATCAGCGGCCCAGGAGCCGGAGGACGAAGGGGACGTACACCGGAGCCAGCAGCGCGGTGACGATGGCGGCACCGAGCAGAGCCAGCGCGCCCAGCGCCCCGGCGGTTTCGTCCTCCAGCAGCGCGGCGGCTGTTCCCTGGGCATGCGAGATGGTGCCTAGGGCGACCCCGCGCGCCACGGCGTCGGTGACGCGCAGCCACGACAGCAGGCGTGGCCCGATCATGGCACCGACGGTGCCGGTCAGGACGGCGAACACGGCGGTGAGCGCCGGATCACTCCCGCGCAGCCGGGCCAGCTCGACGGCGATGGCGGCCGTGACCGACTTGACCGCCAACGCGTTCACCACGCCTGTGGCAACGCCGCCCAGCGCCGCGAGCCCGACCGCGGCCGTGATGGCGGCGAGCGAGCCGGCGACGACGCCGCACACCAGGGGTGCCAGGGCAGAGCGGAGCTGCGCCCGCCGCTTGTAGACCGGCACAGCCAGGGCAGCGGTGGCCGGGCCGAGCGGCCAGCTCAGCACATCCTGGGCGGGCCGGTACTGGTCAAAGCTCAGGCCGGCCACCGCGAGCACTAGGATCAGGACGGCGGCGCTGAGGAATACGGATGCAGCAGCGGGTGCTGCCCAAAACGCAGGAACAGCCGCCGCGCCAGGACGTAGGCAGCGATCGTCGCCGCGACCAGCGGAACGGTGGTGGGCAAGGTGTCAGGTGCCGGCATGCGGGGCTCCCGCGCGGCGCCCGACGGCCTGGGCGACCAGCCCCGCCGTGGCAACGCCGACGGCCGCGGCGCCGACCAGGCTGGCGACCAACGCCGCGCCCGACGTGGCGAACAGGCCGCCCTGCGTCATGATCCCGACGGCCAGAGGCACAAACAGGAAGGTCAGGTGTCGGGTCACAAAGGTGCCAACCTCCTCGATCTGGCTCGGGCGCACCAGCCCGACCTGCAGCAGCAAGAGCAGGATCAGCAGCCCCAGCAGGTTGCCGGGCACGGCCAGGTGCAAGGCCTGGACGAGGCTGCTGCCTACCAGATAAATCGCTAGCAACAGAAGGCATTGACTGGCCACCCGCGTGGCGTCCACCAGCAGGGTGCGGGCTCGCGCCAGTAGCCCGGCGCACGCCCCCTGTTCGCGGCGACTGGCCCATCGGTCCCGCGAGACGCCCAGAAGTACTCTCATGCACGTTCCTCCATACACTCGTCCCGGTCCGTCCCAATGAACGACCGCCCCAGCGTGGATCCGGGCGCCGGCTCCCACCAACGGGGTTAAAAGGACGGCATCCCGTACTCAGGAAACAGATCGGCTTTTCCCCAGGCGACGCTGCTCGCAGCGCTCACGACCTCCGGGAACCATGGGTACCAGTCGCCCTGCACCCCTACCTGATTCCAGCACACCACAAAGGCCAGGCCGCCGGTCCGGTAGTAGATGGAATTCTGGGAGGTCTGGAGGATGCCGCCTTTCTGCCCGAGGTAGCCGTCGGCTTGCGGCAGCATAGCGTCCCAGCCATGGCCCCGGAACGAGGTGGCTGCCGCCTTGAGCAGGGCTCCGAGCGCCGCGCTGCTCAACAGTGGATTGCCAGCTCCCACGTTCAGGGCCGCCAGGATGCGCGCGAAGTCGGTCGCCGCCATGGACAGCCCGCCACTGGGCTCCATTTTCTCCAGGTTCTCGTCGCCGTACTCCCGCGGCACCCACGGTCGATCAGGCGACATGACGCTCTGCTGGAGCACCAGATCCGGCGAGTGGTACCGCGCCTCATCCGGTGCCTGGGCGCTCGCCAGCGACCAAGAGACACGGAGTCGCGTCACCTGCACTGGCTCCATGATGTGCGACTTGATCGCGTCATAGAACTGGTCGAAGCCCCGCTTCTTGGCTACCACCCTTCCCAGCAGCCAATAGCCAAAATTGCTGTACGCCGGGGTTGTCCCAGGATCAGCCACAAGCGATTTCGTGACCATGTAGTGTCAACGGTCAGTAGGATCTGCCCAGTGGCGGCCGTGAGACCTGCCCGCTGACGGCCAGGAGACCTGCCCGACGGCGGCCAGCAAAGCTGCCCACCATCAAGATGGGTTAGGGGTGGCACCTCC
>JAABUQ010000119.1_pt1 | contig 158092 bp, 144 predicted proteins | sample 5560001 | NCBI WGS metagenome assembly JAABUQ01 (sample SAMN10711888, study PRJNA513371) | rock metagenome | isolation source: Antarctica rocks | place: Antarctica: Victoria Land, Finger Mt nord | collected 2015-12-18
ATCAATCGAGTGGTGCCGGTGGGGACCGGAAATGGCCTTTCCAGAAACGCGATCAACACGATGATCGAAGACGCGGACGGGAATCTATGGCTGGGAACGTCGCGTGGGGTGGTGCGACTTCAGGTTGAGGAGCTGCATCGGGTTGCGCGGGGTGAACAGACGGAGTTGCCAGCGGTGCTGCTGGATAAAGAGGACGGGATGCAGTCGAGTGAGTGCAGCGGGCCATCGCGGCCGCTCTCGACGCGCATGCCAGATGGAACGCTGTGGTTTGCAGCCACAAAGGGGTTTGTTCGAACAACGAGAACGGCGAGCAGCGCGGGCAGGGTAGCCCCGCAGGCGGCGATCCGTGGATGGGTGTTCAGCAATGATGCAAGTGCGAGCGATGTGCTGACTGGCGATCGGGTTGTTTTGCGCGCTGGAGAGCCGGATGTGCTGTTCTTCTTCTGGGCAAAGAACCTGGCGAATCCGACGGCGATCGAATTCCGTTACAGATTGGCTGGCTATGACCGGGAGTGGACGCTAACGCGGGCACGGGTAGCGCGCTATCGGCGGTTACCACCGGGTGACTACCAGATGGAGGTGCAGGCACGGAACAGCGGGGGCGGGTGGAACTCCCCTGCGGCTACGCTGCGGGTGAAGCAGGAACCTCACTTTTACCAGGCGTGGTATTTCTTTGTGGGGTTGGCGCTGTTGGCGATCATGGCCGCGTGGGAGATGGGGCGGCGGCGGATTCGGCGGGTGAAGGGAAGCATGGGGATTGTGCTGGAGGAGCGGAATCGTATCTCGCGCGAGTGCCATGACACGTTGATGGCGGGGTTTGCCGCGGTGAGTTGGCAGCTGGAGGCGACGGCGAAGCTGTTTCGGGATGGCGGTGCACCGTCGGCGAAAGCGGTGGAGTCGTTTGAGATGGCACGGAGCATGGTGTCGCTGTGCCAAGCCGAGGCGCGACGAATTATCTGGGATCTGCGCGACGCGGAAGAGGTGACGAGCAGCCTGTCGACGTCGCTGGCACGCATGCTCGATGTGAACCACATCAACCAACGGGCGATGACGCGGCTTGAGATCGATGGCGAGGAGATTCCGCTGGCACCAGGGAGCGTGCATCACCTGACGTGCATTGGCCAGGAGGCCGTGACGAATGCGCTGCGGCACGCGCAACCGACGCACGTGACGATCCGGCTGCGCTACGATGACGCAGCGCTGCACCTGGCAATCCGCGACGATGGGCGAGGCTTTCAGCCGAACGAGGCACGCGGCACCGGTCGAGGACACTTCGGCATTCCCGTTATGGAAGAACGAGCACGAAAGCTGGGTGGAGCCTTGATGCTCGAGAGTTCGCCTGAAAATGGCACGGAAGTTACGGTCAGTGTGCCGTTTGGAGCGTTGCAGCAGCCGATGCGGCGAGAGCAGGATGTGGTGCGATGGATCGGAATATGACAACAATCAGCGTGTTGCTCATTGAGGACCACTTTCTGGCGAGGATCGCGTTGCGATCCGTGCTGGCGGGCCATGCGCAGATTCGGGTGGTCGCTGAAGCAAGCGACGGAGAGGAAGGGTTGACCCTGTATCGGAGTCTGCTGCCGGATGTTGTGCTTCTGGATCTGCGGCTGCCCCGAGTGAGTGGATTCGAGGTGATTACGCGGCTGCGGAAGGAGTTTCCGACGGCGCGGGTGGTGGTGCTCTCGAACTACCAGGGGAGTGAAGATGTGTACCGCGCCGTGAGAGGCGGCGCGATGGCGTATCTGACCAAGGACGCGAGCGGGGATGAGCTGATCGCGGCGATCGAGACGGTGTTCCGCGACGCTCGGTATCTGCCGCGGACGGCGCTCGACCGGTTGGCGGAGCGGATGCCGGCGGTGGAGTTGACGCCACGTGAGAATGAGGTGCTGCGGTGCATTACGCAGGGTCGATCGAATCGCGAGATCGCGGAGCAGTTGCACATTGCCGAAAAGACGGTGCGCATTCATGTGAGCTCCGTGCTGGACAAGATGGGTGCGCGGGACCGCACGCAAGCAACGATCTATGCCTTGCAGCGAGGGATTGTGCATTTGGATCAGCGCTGACGCAGGTGCGTGGCGCTATAAGTTACTGGGCGAGACGAAGGTGCAAGAAGTAGGTGTTTTACGGCGCGGGTGCTGCGAGGCTGGGGTGTTTCGGGGCAGGGTAGGGCGATTGTCCTAGAGGAAGACACGTCACATGGCCGATGACAAACAGGTTGCTTGTGTAATGAACTAGCAACACTTCACAAGAGAAAGTTCTCGACGACGTTTTTGATGGAGGCTGGTATGGGAGAGGTGTCTTCCGATCCTGGTGAAATGTCGAGAGCCGAGCCAGGGAAATACCGATCTTCAGGAACATCAGGAGCTTCACCATGAAAAAAGGTTTGTGTTTTCTTACCGGTGTGGCTGCGCTTTCGGCGCCGGTCGCGATGGTTGGTCAGGTAGCGAACAACACAACGCTGGTGGGAACGGTGACGGATGCTAGCGGCGGCGGGCTGTCCGGGGTTCCGGTCACAGCGGTCAACGAAGCGACGAAGGTGGCCTACAGCGGGACGACAAACGGGGAGGGCTACTACTCCATTCCGTTCGTGCAGCCCGGGACCTATGACATTACGGTAGAACAGGCCGGCTTTTCGAAGGTGTTGAGCACGGGGGTGGTAGTGCAGCTGAACATGGCGGCGCGAACGGACGTGACGCTGTCCGTCGGCGCTGCGACATCGGAGGTAACGGTGTCGGCGGCAACACCGGCGCTTTCAACAGATGACGCGATGATCGGGGAGACGTTGGACGAGCAGAAGGTGGCGAACCTGCCGGTACCGGGCCGGCGCGCGATTGATCTGGCAACGACGGCATCGAACGTGATCACGCAGTCGGGTAATCCCTACACGGGAAACCCGCCGGGGGTGGCGTTCATTGGGGCGGGAACAAGACCGGTTACAAATTCCATCACCCTCGATGGTATTACGGTGATGAACAGCCTGGGATCACTGACGCCGGTAAATCCGAATGCGGACGCGCTGCAAGCGGTGCAAATCCAGACCGGGAACTATACGGCGCAGTACGGAGCGTACATGGGTGTCCACGTGAACATGGACACGAAGCGTGGAACAAACGCCGTTCATGGCACGGTGTATGAGTACGCGCAGAATGACTTCTTTGACGCGAAGAGCTTCTTTACGAAGCCTGGCGCGCGGATCCCGCAGTTGCGCTACAACCAGTTCGGTGCGGAGATCGGTGGGCCGATCGTGATTCCGCATATCTACAACGGCCGGGACAAGCTGTTCTTTATGGGGTCGTATGAGGGGCTGCGGCAGATTTCGCAGCAGCAGGCGACGACCACGGTTCTGACGCAGAAGATGCGGACGGGTGACTTCAGTGAACTGACGGCAACGAACGCGCAAGGAAAGTCGGTGCCGCAGACCATCCTGAATCCGGCGACCGGAATAGCGTATGCGAACCAGCAGGTGACGAACATTTCTCCGGTCGCCACCAAACTGCTGGCGTATATGCCGTTGCCGAACGTGGCCGGTGTGAAGAACAACCTGAATGCGACGGTGCCGACCAACGTCAACATTGATTCGACGCTGGATCGAGTCGACTACTCCGTGGGCGAAAAGGTGCGTTTATTTGGGCGCTACTACTACCAGAAGCTGCAAACGGTCTCGGGCTCGTTAGCGTCCACGTCGAACAGCTATTCGCCGACGACGGACTCGAACGCGGTCTTCGGGTACACGCATATTCTGACGCCGAAGTTGATCAACGATTTCCGGTTTGGCTACAACAAGCTCTCGACGGACCTGCTGAATTCGTTTGCGGAAAACAACATTCAGGGCGCGGGGTCGGCGCTTGGGATCCCGGGCTTCACGTCGGACGTCGACAATGCGAATCCTGGTATTCCGAGCATTAACATCACCAACTACCAGGGGCTTGGATCGGACGGAACCAACTGGTATCAGGATGATCGAACGCTGCACGGGTACGACCAGATTAGCTGGAACCGGGGCAAGCACAACATTATGGCGGGCGCTGAGCTGCGCAAGATGAGTATTGGTCGGGCGGCGCAGACCGCGTCGCGTGGCACCTTTACGTTCAGCGGAGCGTATTCGAACTCGGCGGCGGCAGACTTCCTGACGGGGTATGCGCAGACGGTTGCTACACCCATCACGCAGATCAAGGGATCGGTGGCTGAGTGGCGCGACGGCTTCTTTGTGCAGGACAACTGGCAGATCACAAATAAGCTGACGTTGCTCTATGGGTTGCGATACGAGTTGCCGACGGTGCCGTATAGCCTGAACGGATTTGCGCGCATTATCAACCCGCAGTACACCGCACTGATTCCAGCAACGAGTGCAACGACCGGCGCGGCGTTTACGCCGAACCCCGGCTTCAAGTTCATTGGGCCGAACCACCAGGACTGGGCGCCACGCGTGGGCTTTGCCTATCGGGCGGCGGAGAAGATTACGGTTCGCGGCGGCGGCGGCATCTACTACAACCCGAACCACCTGAATTCGTTCACGCTGGCGACCGGAAATTATCCCCTGGCGAATAGCTTCGCGTACAACGGACCGAGTTCGGGCGTTGCGGCGCTGAACTTTGCGAATCCGACGGGAACGGGCAAGCCGCCGACGAGTTGCGTCCCAGGAACTCTGGGCTGTTATACCAGCGTGTTCAATGATAACTTCCGCCTGCCTACGCCGCGCATGTACCAGTGGAACTTAGATACAGGAACGGAGTTGTGGCGCAGTGCAGGGCTGGAGATGCAGTATCTCGGGTCGCGGGCGATCGATCTCGACCACTCGCTCTATCCGAACCAGCCACTGCCGATTAATCCTCGTGTAGATGCGAGGTCGGCCAATCTGCGTCGGCCGAACCAGCTTTTTGGGCAAATTCGACAGATTCAAAACGATGGATTTTCGACCTATCACGCGCTCAACGTTGCGCTGCGACAACGGCTCTCGCACGGTCTGGATATGACGCTTGGCTACACGTGGTCGCATACGCTTGACACGTCAGCGGATGCGAACGGCGGGGGTACGCTGATGAACCAGAACAACATTCGGCAGGACTATGGCAATGCGAACTGGGATGTACGGAATCGCTTTGTTGGCGTGGTGAGTTATTCCTTTCCGGAGCTACGTGGACAGAACTTCGTGTTGCGCACGGTTGCGGGCGGATGGCAGGCGAACACGATCGTGACCTTGCAGAGTGGACAGCCGTTCAACATCGGGATCAGCAATGATCAGGCGAACGCCGGCAATGTTGGCACGCAGCGGCCATCAGAGGTGACAACAGGGCGGAAGACCTGCACGAAAGACAATGCCATTCTCGGTACGTCTTGTGTGCAGACGGCGGGTATTTACACGCTGCCGGCGCTTGGAACGTATGGCAATCTGCACCGTAACGATCTGACCGGACCGGGATTTTCCAATACGAACTTGTCGGTCTTCAAAAGTTTTCCTGTGTATGAGCGGGTTGCCGTGCAGTTGAGGTTAGAAGCGTTCAACGTGTTCAACCATGCGAACCCGGGCAATCCGAACTCAACCCTCGGCTCCGTCCCAGCAGCGACAGCGGTCAACGGCGACCCGAGGACGGGCAGGCAGATCGATCCATCAACCGGGCTGTCCGCATTCCCAAGCACCTCGAACTTTGGCACGATTACATCGGTGCAGAATAACTCGCAGAATGGTGGGGGCGCCCGATTGCTGCAGATTGCGGGGAAGATCAACTTCTAGGTTCGTGAAGGTGTGGCCAAGAGTGCCGACGTGGCTGTTCGCTTTGGGTTGTCTGAGGGTCAGATCGCTTGAGGATCGAGGGGTGCGTAGTATCGTGGGGTCAAACGTGCAGGTGAGGTGGGAACGAGTGAGGAAGACTTTGCCGAAGCGGAGAAGCCAACGCGATCGTGGATGGGTGATGGGCGGGCTGCTGGCATCGTCGCTGCTGGTGGTAACGCACGTGATGGTGGCCGATGCGCCGAAGAGCGCGGAAGAGTACAAGGCTGATCCGGCTCTGCTGCTCGAGGCGTACAGGCATGTAGAGGCGGCGTCGGTGTCGGACGCGATGGAGCAGATGCTGCATGAGAAGCGGTACATGTCACACCGTATGCAGGCGATCTTCCCGACCAAGTTTGCGGGGCGCGCGTTGACGGTAAAGCTGGTCAAGCAGGAGAACCACGACGCTGATGCGCTGAGTGGGATGCTGAAGGCAATCGACACGGGCGCGGCGGGATCCGTGTATGTGATGTCGGTTGAAGATGGCGCGGATATCGCGGGCATGGGCGGACTGATGGGGACGGCAATGTTTGCGCGTGGCTTTGCGGGCGCGGTGGTGGATGGCGGCGTGCGGGATCTGCCGCAGTTGAAGCGGCTGGGATTTCCGGTGTACGCGCTTGGACCGGTGCCGTCGACCTCCGTAACGCACTACAGGTTTGGCGGAGCGAACCTTCCGGTGATGTGCGATGGGGTGCAGGTGATGCCGGACGACATCATCGTGGCGGATCAGGATGGCGTGGTCGTGGTGCCGAAGGATCGCGCGGCGGAGATCCTGGTTAAGGCGCAGGCGCTCGATGAGTCGGAGCACTCGATGTATCCGTATATCGAAAAGCTCCATTCGATTGAAGAGGCTGTAAAGAAGTTTGGACGTATTTAGCAAGAACTAGAGCCAGCGGCGCGAACGGCGCGGAGGAATCATGACGGAGATCGGCAGAGGTCTAACGCGACGGCGGTTTCTGGGATGGGCGCAAGCGGCGATGGCGTCTGTCAGTGTGGGGTCGGTTCTCGGTGGTGGGCAGACGGCGCTGGCTGGGGCTGCTGGTGCCAAGAGCGAAGCCGGCGAGGGAGAGGATTACTACGCGAAGTTGGGGGTCCTGCCGATCATCAACGCGGCGAGAACGTATACGTATCTGACAGCTGCGGTGATGCCCTCGCAGGTGCGCAAGGCGGTGGAACGGGCGGCGCTGCACCCGGTGCGGCTGAAAGATTTGCAGCGAGCCTCAGGGGAGTACCTGGCCAGGAAGCTCCGGTGCGAGGCGGCGTTGGTGTCGTCCGGAGCAGCCGCAGCGCTTACGCTGGCGACGGCGGCGTGTGTCGCAAAGGCGAACGGGTTCAAACCGGGAGAGATCCCGGAGCGAGTGCCGGGTGCGAAGATCGAAGTCATTGTGCAGAAGGCGCATCGGTACGAGTATGACCATGCGATGACGCTGTGTGGAGTGTCGATTCGCGAGGTGGTGACGGCAGAGGACTTCAAACGGGCCGTGAGTGAGAAGACGGTGATGACAAACTTCTTCAACTCAGCCGAGGGCGGGCAGATCGGACGCGAGGAGTGGGTTCGACTCTGCCATGATCACGGAGTGCCGTGCCACAACGATGCCGCCGCGGATATGCCGCCGATCGAGAACCTGTGGAAGCTGACCGGGATGGGGTTTGACCTGGTGTGCTTCTCAGGCGGGAAAGGGATTCGCGGTCCACAGAATGCCGGGCTCTTATTGGGGCGCAAGGATCTGATTGCGCTTGCCGGAGCAAATGACAGTCCGCAGGATGATGCCGTGGGGCGCGGGATGAAGGTCGCGAAGGAGCAGATCGTCGGCATGGTGGCAGCGGTGGATTGGCTGCTGGATCAGACGGAGACCACGATGCAGGCGGAATGGATACGGCGGGTGGGGGTAATCCAAACGGCGCTGAACAAGGTGCCGACGGTGGAGACACATGTGTTTGTGCCGGAGGTGGCAAACCATGTGCCTCATCTGGTGATCCGGTACGATCCGACGGTGGTAGGGATGACACCCGCTGAAGTGGCAAAGAGGCTACGGGAGGAGACGCCGTCAATTGAACTGAATCCGGCGACCGGAACCAATACCCGGGGAGTGCATGCGGACGAGCGATCGATCGTGCTGACGACGTGGATGTTGCAGCCGGGTGAGGATAGGGTGGTGGCGAAGAGGTTGCGCGCGGCACTGATGGGCGCAAGGGCGTAGAAGCAACGAAGTCGAACCAACCAGGAGCGTGGCATGGAGAAGCAGAGCAGGCGAGCACTTTTGAAAAGCGCGGCGAAGGCGGTCGTGGTGGCGGGTGGCGCCGTGACGATGGCGGATGTGCCGGCGACGGCACAAACGGCAGGCAAGCCGGAGAAGAAGGCGCCACTCGCGAAGGCGGGGAAGCCGGGAGCTGAGGCGCCGCTGTTCAACAGCGCGATCTCGTATGGCAACCTGCTGTTTCTTGCCGGTGTGGGAGCGCATTTTGAGGGCACGGTGCAGGAGCACACCAGGCATGTGCTGGATGAGCTGGAGAAGAACTTGAAAGATGCGGGCTCGTCGATGGACAAGGTGCTGAAGGTGAACGTGTACCTGAACGACATCAAGGACTGGGCGTCCATGAATGAGGCGTATAAGGGCCGCTTCGGAAGTATGCCGCCGGTGCGGACGACGGTTGCGCCAGCGGGAGGGATCCCTGGAAATTCGCTGGTTGAGATCGATCTGATCGCTTACATCTAGCGGCTCGTTTATGCGCGGTGTATCCGCCGCGTTCTCTTTAGAGCAGATCAACCAGGGAAGGTGAGTGCATGTCTTCGTTCCGCAATGCAGGTCTATCGCGTCGTGAGGTGTTGAAGCAGACCGGGGTTCTTTCGGCGCTGGGTGTGGCGGCGGCGATGGCGCCGGCCTCGACGATGGCAGGTAGAGACGCCGTTGAGGGGCTGGTGCCGGCTGGCTTTCCGAAGATCACCGGAATGGAGACGACGAACCTGTTCACGCGGATTGGTGTGCGGCCAATCGTGAATGCGCATGGCACCTTCACAATTATCAGCGGATCGCGATCATTGCCTGAGGTGAAGCAGGCGATGTATGAGGCATCGTTCTACTTCGTGCAGCTGGATGAGTTGATGGCCGCGGTGGGTAAGGAGATTGCGCAGTTGACGGGCGCGCCGAGTGCGATTGTTACAACGGGATGCGAGGCAGCTATTGCGCTGGCAACCGTGGCGTGTACGGCTGGCACAAACGTTGAGGAGTCGCAGGCGCTGCCGTACGTGCGGTCGAAGACCCAGGTAGTCATTCCAAAGCACTCGCGTAATCCGTATGACTTCGGCGTGCGGATGACGGGAGCGGAGATCGTTGAGGTGGATTCGCCGGAGGAACTGCGCGCGAAGCTGACGGCGAAGGTGGCGATGATCTATGTGCTCGCCGGGCCGGAGTCGGCAAAGGGACCGCTATCGATCGTGAATATCTGTGTGATAGCCAAGGAGAAGGGCGTGCCGGTGTTTGTGGATGCAGCGGCAGAGGAGCCGCTGACGCCGAACATTCATCTGCAGGCGGGCGCGACGCTGGTGGGGTACTCGGGCGGTAAGTGCATGCGAGGACCGCAGGCAGCGGGTCTGCTGTTGGGTGATCCGAGCCTGACGCATGCCGCTTTCTTTCAGGCGGCGCCGCACCACAACTATGGACGAGCGTACAAGGTCGGCAAAGAAGAGATCATGGGTATGCTGGCTGCCGTGCGGCAGTGGTACAAGCGGGACCACGACGCCGAACAGCGGGAATGGCAGAGCTGGCTCGATCACATTGCGAACAGGGTGAAGGGACTGCCTTCGGTGACAACAGAGACCCTGCAGCCCGATGATCTTTCGAACAAAAGCCCAAGGCTGCGCATTCACTGGGATGCGACGCAGCTGAAGATTACAGGGACGGAACTGGTGGCGCGACTGGATGCGGGGACGCCCCGCATCATGGTCGATGGAGGAACGGGTCGACGACCGAAGATGATGGCGAGCTCGCTGACGATTATGCCGTACATGATGGCGGCGGGAGAAGAGAAGATCGTTGCGGACGCGATCTACCAGGGGCTGACCAGGCCTGGAAGCTACACGGACCCGGTAGTGCCGCAGGGCGAGCCCGCAAAGGTAAACGGAACGTGGGCGGTTACAATCTCGTACTCACGGGGCGTTGGCGAGCAGCAGTTCACGCTGATGCAGGACGGTAATGCGGTGACTGGAACGCAAAAGGGCGAGCTCTACCCGGCGGTCCTGGGGGGTGAGGTCCACGGCAACGAGATCAAGCTGCGAAGCAACATGAAGGTCAGCGGGTACGCGGTCGAGTGGAACTTCGCAGGGACGGTTGCCGGAGATTCGATGTCGGGCAAGGTGGAACTTGGTGAGTATGGCGCGGCGGACTGGAGCGCACGACGAGCGTAGCGGCTAGGCCGTGGCGAGTTCCCGGCGAGCCGGATCGTTGAGCTTGGCTTCCGTTGCCCACAAGCCGGCGGAGGGTGTGCTGATGTAAAAGACATCTTCGCCATCGGGCATGACGTTCCAACCTTCCTGCATGATGGCAGGGTCGTAGCGGCGTTGCATCGCAGCGAGGTCGGCATAGCGGTAGCCGACACCTTCGATCTCTTGTTGCGTAAGATGGCCGGGCGCGTAGGTAATGGTGAAGCGACCCTCGCTTGAGCCGTGGATGAGGTGGGCGACGCCATGTGGAATCTCCTGCATGTCCGGTTCAGATTTATAGAGCGCGAGCGTGCGCTCCGTGCCGCGGTAGCCGTACTTGCGGATGAGAGCGTCGACTTCGGGTTGCTCGCCGAAGCGTTCGACTCCCGGTGCGAGGATCAGAAGTTCGCCGCCATCGGCGATGGCCATGCGGGTGCGATAGACGGCCTTGTTGGCGACCCAGGTGGCACGGAACTCGTCAGCCTGCATAACGGCGACGATCTTGCGAATGGGCTTGTCGAAGACCATGATGTTTTGCTCACGGGAGAGGCGGGCGGCTTCGAGATACGTTTCAAGATCGTCGCCGACAAAGATGCCACTCGTGACAAGCTTCTGGTGCTCATCGCGGCGCATGACGATCTGCAGGTAAACGTCAGGAAGATGGGCGAGATGCTTGTCTTCCGACCAGTTGTAGCAGGCGCGTAAGGGCGTGATGAGACAGCCAAGGTTGCGCTCGATGCCGTAGACAGCGGCGGCAATATGCGAGGCGCAGATGGTGTCTTTGCCGCCAAGGCCTATGTAGTAATTTTTGTTGTGATTGGCGAAGCCGAGAACCTCATGCGGGACGACGTGGCCGATATTGATGATCAGATCCCACGGCTCGTTCATAAGTTTCGAGTTCAGACCGACGGGGATCTCCCAATCAGCAACGCCGGCGGTAGTCTCGGCGACGAGCGCGGCGGGGATGACGCCGACGCGAGTACAGCCGTTGCGCCAATCGTGCGCGAAGATATGGTCTTCGGGGATCGACCCGAACATCCATTTGTTTTCGGCTTCGGTGTGTGGAATGTGCTGACCGAGAGTGGGAATGACCTCGACGTGGGCGTCGGGGAGCTTGATGTAGAGCAGCTCCGTTATCCTGCCGGCGCCGGAGTGGGCACGGGTGAGGTCGGGCGGCAGAAGAAGCACGCGTTTTAGATCGCGGTTGATGCGGGTGCGGGCTTCGGCCAGCAGACGGCTGACGGCCTGCTCAATCTGTTGCTCCGAGACAGTGGGCGCTTGGACCGAAAACCAGGGCATATGCGGGCTCCTTGCAGTGGAGAGATCGGTGGTGGACCGAGGAGGTCCGTCCCTGAGATGGTGCCACAGATCGAGCAGGTTTGGCTTTCATGCGCACACAACCTGCGACGCACGCCAGCACTGTCGATAGAGAAACAGTTTCCAAAAGCGGCTCAACTGTGACACAGTGGAGCCGCAAGCGCACAGAGCGAGCGAGGAAGAGACGATGGATGGAGCTGGGATGGCAAGACTTGGTCGAGGCATGCGAGTACTGGCGATTGCCGGAGCAGGCGGGCTGCTCGGGACGGCAGCGATGGCGGCTCCCGTCGGTCTGCGTGTAGAGCAAAGATCGAATCCGCTGGGCATTGATGCGGCGCAGCCGTCGCTTTCATGGCGAAGCGACTCGACGGCAAAGAACTGGCGGCAAACGGCGTACGAAATTGAAGTTGCGAGCACGACGGAGAGGCTGCAGAGCGGCAAGGCGGACGTATGGGATAGCGGGCGGACAGCCTCTGGGGAGTCGGTCGGGATTGTGTATCATGGCCCCGCGATGCATAGCGGACAACGATATTCCTGGCGTGTTCGCACGTGGGACGCGGAGGGAAAGGAGGACCGATCTTCGGAGGCGGCTTGGTGGGAGATGGGACTGCTGCGACCGGAGGATTGGAAGGCACATTGGATCGGCCATGATGATGCCGCAGAGCGGGCCGTGCTTGCGCGTGTGCACTGGCTGTGGCTGCCCGGTGGGGATCCGCAGCATGTCGCGGGAAAGCAGGAAGCGGAGTTTCGGACCACGGTCCACCTGGACACGATGCCCGTCTCCGCGGTGCTGCATCTGCTGAGCGGAGGCACCTTTACCGCGAGTGTGAATGGGCGAGAGACCGGGCATAAAGAAGAGTGGGGAGCGTTCGATCGCGAAGACGTGCGCGGGGCGATGAAGGCCGGTGTGGGTCAAGCGGGCGACAACGAGATCGTCGTGCGAACCAAAGCGCGCGGCGCGAAAGCACCGAAGTCTGTGGCCCAGGCGATAGCGGCGGTGCTGCAACTGGGTGAGCATGGCGGACGAATGCGGCAGGTGGTGAGCGACGGAAACTGGTCGTCTCGGGCGAGCGGGGGAGAGTGGCAGCCGGCACAGGTTGTCGGTGGGCTGAAGGATCTGCGGGTCAGTGTAGGGTCTGACCGGCAGGAGATGATGCCAGCGCCAGAGCGGTTGTCGAGCGGTGTGTCGTTGCTGCGGGATGGCTTCTCGGTCCGCGGGCGAGTGAAGTCAGCGCGGTTGTATGTGACCGCGATGGGAGCATACCGGGCGTTTCTGAATGGCAAACGTGTGGGTGAGACGGAGCTGACACCTGGGTTTACGGATTTTCGCAAGCGAGTGCTTTACCAAACGTACGATGTGACTGCGATGGTGCGTCCGGGCAGGAACACTCTGGGCGCCATGCTTGGTGCGGGATGGCACGGCAGTCCGCTGCTGTGGGCAGGGGTGCGTGAGTTTTCCGGGCCCGACCTGCTGCGGGCCCAGCTTGACGTGACGATGGCAGATGGATCGCACAGGCTGATCGTCTCGGACAAGAGCTGGAAAGGTGCGGAGGATGCCACCGATTCGGCTGAGATCTATGGAGGAGAGGCTTACGATGCGCGCCGCGCACTGGCGGGCTGGAGTGGAATCAAGTTTCCCGAGAAGGCAGGCTGGACCGGGGTGAAAGAAGGATCTGTGCCGAGTGAGGTCACCGTATCCGCGCAGCCGGATCTCGCGGTGCATATCTCGCAGACGATCCAGCCGGTGAGTGTGCGGGCAGTCCCGGAGCAGAAGGACGAACCCGCGGCGAGCTTGTTCGACATGGGGCAGAACATGGTTGGTGTGGTGAAGCTACGCGTGCGCGGGGTTCGTGGATCCACGGTTCGGCTGCGCTTTGCGGAGAGGCTGAAGCCGGATGGCAGTGTTTATACAGAAAACCTGCGGAACGCCGATGCGACGGATGAGTACACGCTGCGCGGCGGCGGCGATGAGGAGTGGACGCCGGCGTTTACCTTCCATGGATTTCGCTACGTGCAGGTGAGCGGTCTGCCGGCCGGCGCGGGCAGGAATACGCTTGAGGGAGAGGTGATGAACAGCCTGCCGGATAAGCCGGCGATGCGGTTCTCGAGCTCAAGCACGCTGCTCAACAGGATGTTCGAACTTGGGTTATGGGGGCAGCGGGGGAACTTTCTTTCGGTGCCAACGGACTGTCCGCAACGGGATGAACGCATGGGATGGATGGGCGATGCGGGCGTGTTCTGGCGGACTGGATCGTACAACTTCGACATCGACTCGTTCACGCACAAGTTCATGGACGACGTAGCGGATGCGCAGACGCCGACGGGCGCGTTTGCGAACATCTCGCCGAATCTGCTGTTGGTGGGCCCGGAGGGTACAGGCGCACCGGGATGGGGCGACGCGGGCGTTCTGGTGCCGTACGCGACGTGGATGCAGTATGGAGATCGCGGTGTGATCGATCGAAACTGGGATGCGATGGAACGATGGATGCGCTTTATTGAGACGACAAATCCCGACGGTTTGCGGCAGAAGGAGTTGGGACCAAACTACGCAGACTGGTTGGCGCCTGATCCGAACACGCCGCGTGACCTGGTGGCGACGGCGTATTGGGCGTTGATTGCGCAACAGATGGAGACGATGGCCAAGGCGACTGGACGAACGGAGGAAGCCACCCGCTATGCGGCGCTTCAGGAAAGGTTGCGCGCGGCCTTTCGCAAGGCCTACGTGAAAGAGGATGGCACGGTCGCGGGCGGCACGCAGACCGCCTATGTGCTGTCGCTTTACACGGGGATGGCTGATCCCGAACAGCGACGTGCGATGACCGATCGCCTGGTCGCGAGTATCGAGGAGCACGGCAACCACCTGACAACCGGCTTTCTCGGTACACCGTTTCTCTTGTTTGTGCTCGACGAGCAAGGGAGAAGTGATGTTGCCTATAAGCTGCTGCTGAGCGATAGCTATCCGAGCTGGGGCTATATGGTCAGCAAAGGCGCAACAACATGGTGGGAGCGATGGAACGGCGATACGGGTGACCCGGGGATGAACTCGTATAACCACTACGCGTTCGGATCGGTGATGGCGTGGGTCTATCGCCGGGTATCCGGCATTGACACAGATGCGGCTGGAGCGGGATTTCACCACATTGTCATTGCGCCGCACACCGAAGCGAGCCTGACGCACGCGCGCACGGAGTACGACTCCGCCTATGGAACGGTGGTGACCGACTGGACGCGTGATGCAGCTGGAGGATTGCAGATGGCCGTGACCGTGCCCGCGAATACCACGGCGACAGTACATTTGGCTGCTGGACCCAAGGGGATCGCGAGCATGGAAGGCGCAACCCTGATAAAGGCGGGAGCCATGACAACCGCGGAGATCGGGTCTGGGACATATCACTTCCAGGTCCGGTAAACCGAGTGCCAGACGACGGTTTGGATCGAAGAGCAACCAACTGGGTGCAGGCCCGAGAGGCGCTGGCGTCCTCGACCGCGGGTGGGCGAACAGCCAGAAGTGGGTGGAAGGAGTAGCCGGCGGAGCGAGGGGGAGGGTGTAGAGAAGTGAAAAGGCGGCCGGAGGGCCGCCTTTCATGTGAGGAGTAAGCAGAAGTTACGCAGGCGACGGCTGGCCTTCGCCGAAGCCGGGCGTGCGGCCAACCTCTGGCTTAATGACCTTGAGACTGTCACCATTCCCAGAGCCTGGGTCCGCATGGGCAAGAGGCGACCGGGCTGGCGGAAGCTCCTTGCCTTCAATGATGAGCTTGATCTCGACAGCATCCAGTGTTTCGCGCTCGAGCAACGCGATCGCCATGCGATGCATGATGTCCTGGTGCGTGTCGAGGATCGTGTAGGCCGATTTGTAGGCTGCATCCACGAAGCTCTTCACTTCGGCGTCGATCTCCTTGGCCGTATCGTCTGAGAAGTCGCGATGCTGGGCGATCTCGCGACCGAGAAAGATCTGCTCTTCCTTTTTGCCGAAGGTGAGGGGGCCGAGGCGTGACATGCCGAACTCGCAAACCATTCTTCTTGCCAGACCTGTCGATCGCTCGATATCGTTGCCGGCACCGGTCGTCATCTGCTTGAGGAAGATCTCCTCGGCACAACGACCACCCATAAAGATCGCAAGTTCCGTTTCGAGGTAATCCTTTGTGACGGAGTGCTTGTCTTCCTGCGGCAGGTGCATGGTAACGCCAAGGGCCATACCGCGCGGGATGATGGTGACCTTGTGCAGCGGATCCGAGTGCTCCCGCATGGCGGCGACGAGAACGTGACCAGCCTCGTGATAGGCGGTAACCTTCTTATCTTCATCCGTCAGCAGCATGGACTTCCGCTCGGCGCCCATCATCACCTTGTCCTTGGCGACTTCGAAGTCATACATGTGAACAGCCTTGCGGTTGTATCGCGCGGCGGTCAAAGCGGCTTCGTTAACCATGTTCGCGAGATCGGCACCGGAAAAGCCTGGAGTGCCGCGCGCGAGGATATTCAGGTTTACATCCTCGGCCATTGGAACCTTCTTCGAGTGGACCTTGAGAACCTCTTCCCGGCCGCGGATGTCCGGGCGATCGACAACGACGCGACGATCAAACCGGCCAGGGCGGAGAAGGGCTGGGTCCAGCACGTCCGGCCGATTAGTGGCCGCGACAAGAATCACACCGTCGTTCGATTCAAAGCCATCCATCTCCACGAGAAGCTGGTTGAGGGTCTGCTCGCGCTCGTCGTGACCGCCGCCGAGGCCAGCGCCACGATGCCGGCCGACAGCATCAATCTCGTCGATGAAGATAATGCAGGGAGCGTTCTTCTTACCTTGCTCAAAGAGATCACGAACGCGGCTGGCACCAACGCCGACGAACATTTCGACGAAGTCAGACCCCGAGATTGAGAAGAAGGGCACATTGGCTTCGCCCGCAACGGCACGGGCGAGCAGCGTTTTGCCAGTTCCTGGAGGTCCGACAAGCAGGACGCCCTTAGGGATTCGACCGCCGAGGCGCTGGAATTTCTGAGCCTCGCGGAGGAATTCAATGATCTCCTTGAGCTCTTCCTTAGCCTCGTCGACGCCGGCGACGTCCTTGAAGGTAATTTTCTTCTGCTGCATGGAGAGCAGGCGAGCACGGCTCTTGCCGAAGCTCATCGCCTTGTTGCCACCAGATTGCATCTGGCGCAGGAAGAAGAACCACAGGCCAAGTAGAAGTGCGAACGGAGCCGCCTGGATCAGAATGCTGAGCCATGCGTTCGAGTTCTGATCCTTGATGCTGATATCAACGCCGTGATCGCGCAGCGTCTTGTACATGTCCGGATAGTTGGCCGGAATAGTCGTATGGAAGAGAGTCTTGGTGTCACCTTCACGGTAGTGTCCGGTGACCTCCGCTCCATTGACCGTGACGTCCTTGATCTTGCCCTGATCGGCATCGGTCAGGAGCTGGGAAAGTGAGATGTTCTTCTCCTGACCCATCCCGGTGCTATGGACGACGAACTGCCATAGCAGGAGCAGGCAGGTGATCATGCATACCCAAATCAGAAGTTGTTTGACGGTCGAGTTCAAATCGAGTTCCCCATTTCATCTGCGGCGAAGAACTGAGGCCAGAAGACCTCAGCGGACGGACGCTTGCGCGTGAGCCTGTTGGTTTAGACGAGAGCGAACCGGGAAGGTTCTACTCCCCGGGGGCAGATGCCACGGGGGCAGGGTCCGGAACGAGCAACCCTCAACGCCCGTCAGATGAAGTCAATTCTACTCTTTCCAAGAGTACGGCACCGCTTAGAACTTGATGCAACGAAAGCTGCAGAGATGCAGCTTGAACGGCTTTACGGGGTGTTGGAGTTCGTGGGTGACCGGGAAAGGCGAAGCTCGCGCACTGACCGGTCGGCCCGCAGGCCGTCAGACAGGATCAGGCTGCCCCCCGGTTTGGATGGAACGGTCGGAATTGGCACGCCCAGGCCCGCCAGCGCCAGGAGTCTGGCGGTCTCTGCAAAGGAGAGTTGCACACCGAGCTGGCGGGCGGTTGCTCGAATCAGTCGCCGCCGGAGCGCCATAGGGGAGGCTTTAAGCCGCTCGAGATCGATGGCGAAGGTCGCCGCATCCGGGGCAGTGCTGTTCGCCCGGCCACCACCGCGGACCGGCTTTCCTGGCAGCACTGCCTGCGGCAAAAGGCGGTCCAGCTCCCGCCCCCAGAAGCTCTCTTCATCGCGGGCAAGCTCGGCCAGGTTGCCAAGCGTGGTGTTGAGGGAGGGATTGAACTCGCGTAACGCTGGCATCAACTGGTGCCGGACGCGATTGCGCGTAAACGCGGGATCGGAGTTGGTCTCATCGTTCACCCATCCCTGGTCGAGCGTGTGCAGGTACTGCTCGACAGCAACTCGGTCAGTACCCAGAAGAGGGCGAAGGATTCTTCCCGCGCGTCCGTTGGGGGCCTTGACCTCGACGACCGGGAAGATGCCCGCGAGCCCCTCAGTCCAGGCGCCACGCAGTAGCTTCATCAGGACTGTCTCGGCCTGGTCGTCGGCGGTATGCGCCGTCGTGATGGCGTCTGCTTCGCCATTGGCGATCAGCTCTGTAAACGCGGCGTAGCGCAGAGATCGCGCAGCTTCCTCCAGTGTTTCGTGTGACTTGGCCGCGTAAGCGGGCGTGTCGACGGCCTGCACGCGAAGCGGGATTCCAAGCCCGGCGCAGATCTGTTCCACCGCCTGCTGGTCGCGATCGGCTGCTTTGCCGCGAATCCCGTGGTGGATGTGAATGGCCGAGAGCCCAAGGCCCAGGGCATCGCGTGGCAGCGTGTTGGTCGCGTGCAGGACCCGGAGCAGGGCAGTTGAATCGGCCCCGCCTGAGAGCGCAACCGCTACACGGAGGCCGGGCGTGAAGAGCGACCGATCAAAAGGAAGCAGAGTGTCGGGCGAGGAAGGCACGAGGTTCATCCTAGCGCGGCGGGCTTCCGGAAATCCGGAAGATCGTGGGCACGAGCAAGGTACTCTTGGATCTATGAGCGAGATCAGCATCAGGCTGGCCACGGAGGCGGATGCGGCGTTGATCGCAGGGCAGCGACGTGCCATGTTTGCGGACGCAGTCTTGCCGGTTCCGGCAACTCTGCAGGCAATGGAGGCGTGCTTCAAGCCGTGGGTGCGGGAGCGGTTGGCTACAGGTCTCTATCGGGGCTGGATCGCCGAGAGCGCCGGTCTGCCAGTCGGGGGCGCCGGTCTGTGGATTGCCGAGTTCCCACCGCACTTCCTCGATATCGCGGCTGCTCGCGGCTATCTGCTCAACTTCTATGTCTTGCCCGAATACCGCGGGGCGGGGCTGGCGCGCCGTCTGCTGGCTGTCGCGGTCGAGGAGGGCCGGCGACTGGGGCTTCGCGTCATCACCTTGCATGCTTCGAAGTTTGGCCGCAAGCTCTACGAACAGAACGGCTTTCGAAGCAATAACGAGATGATTCTGCTGAGCGATGGATCCACAGAACCAACAAGTTAGCCGATCTCGGCGCTTGGGCCCAGCGAACCTGGCGCATCGGGGCTTGGTATACTCCGGGGCGATGCGAGTCTTTGTTATTGTTCCGGCGGCTGGGATCGGTACGCGGATGCTGGCGGCTGGAGTCAACGCGCCCAAGCAGTTCCTCGAGGTAGGCGGTGTGCCGATTCTGGTCCACTCGTTGCGTGCCTTTCTTGCCGTGCCGCGGGTCGATGCTGTCTGCATTGCCGTACGCTCGGCCGAGCGCGATCGCATGCAGACGCAAATCGCCGAGTTCGAGCTGGGACCAAGAGTTCACCTCGTCGACGGCGGCGATCATCGCCAGGAGTCGGTGCACAACGCGCTGCAAGCGCTCGAATGTGATCCCGACGACATCATTCTGGTGCACGATGCGGTTCGTCCGCTGATTGACCCGGCAACGATCGATCGGACCATCGACGCGATCGTTCGGCATGGCGCCGCAATTGTAGGGTTGCCAGCGATCGACACCATCAAACAGGTCGAACGAACGTCGGATGGCGCGATTATTACCGCGACCATCCCGCGCGAACGCATTGTGCAGGCGCAGACACCGCAGGGAGCACGTGCCAGTCTCCTGCGGCAGGCCTTCGCCGAAGCCGAAGCCGACGAGTTTGCTGGAACCGATGAGGCGAGCTTGCTCGAACGTGCCGGCATCCAGGTAGCCGTCGTCGCCGGCACCTCACGCAACCTGAAGATTACGCAACCCGGCGATCTGGAACTCGTCGAATTCTATTTGCGGACACCCGCAGCCGTCGTGGGGGCACGATGAGTCTACGAATCGGTTACGGCTTCGACTCCCATGCCTTCAAGCCAGGTGTGCCCTTGATGCTTGGCGGCCTTCATATCGAGCACAGGGAAGGCCTGGCAGGTCATTCCGATGGAGATGTGCTGCTGCACGCCCTGACCGATGCTCTGCTCGGGGCGGTCTCTGCTGGCGATATTGGCACGTTCTTCCCGCCCAGTGACTCGCGCTGGAAAGGTGCGGCGTCGAGCCTGTTTCTGCGGACCGCCATGGAGGAGATTCACACCGCCGGCTACAAAGTCGTCAACGTTGACTCTGTTCTGATCATGGCGCAACCCAAAATCGTTCCGATCGCGAATGAGTTGCGCGAGAGCGTGGCGGAGCTTCTGGGCGTCCCGCCAGGCGATGTCGGGATCAAAGCGAAGACCCCGGAAGGGTTGAACCTCGATGGCGTTGCGGTCGCACATGTGACGGTGCTGCTCGAAAGCCTGGAAACCGAGGACGGCAAAAAGGTGATGGCAGTCGCCGCAGATGTAGATGAGCTGAACGAAGTAGTGGAAAGCCTGGTAATCGGTGTTCGAGACACCTCAGCGCTTGGGCGGAAGAGGCCAGTTTTCGATACCGATGACCTGACCTGACCCGCTCGGTCCATGCGAGCGGCGTCGTTGCAGGCGATTGCGGCTGCGAAGAGGTCGTACCCGGATCGCGGTGCCGTGAGAGAGCCGGTCCGAGCAGAACTCGCTTCCATCTCCCGTGCTCCGCGTGTGCGCCTCATGAAAGTTCAGCGGCGGAGAGAAGCTTATGTTCGAGTTCCGCTTCTGCGCGGATGGCTCTCTCAAGGTAGGTTGGTGAGATGAGCGAACATATTGTCATTCTTGGCGGCGGGTTTGGTGGCTGGTACGCTGCACGCGCTCTGGCTCCGCGACTGCGATCCGGGCATCGCCTCACGTTGGTTGATCGCGTCGATCACATGCTGTACACGCCGATGCTGACAGAGGTCGCCGGCGGTAACCTCCCCGCGAAAAGCATAGCGGTGCCAATGTCCGATCTGCCGCGTCGCGTGCACTTCCTCAAGGTCGAGGTGCAGCATGTGGATATGGCCCGGAAGACGGTGCAGCTGGCAAGCGGGGAGGTACTCGAGGCGACACAGCTGGTATTTGCGCTCGGGTCGACGACGGCCTACCACGGCATCGATGGCGCGCGTGAGCATAGCGTGCCGTTGAAGACGCTCGAGGACGCAATCCAGGTATTGGCGCGAGTGGATCATCGTGTGGCGGAGGCTGCTGCGTGTGCTGATCCGGCACGACGGCGGGAGTTGCTTACGGTGGTGGTTGCAGGGGGCGGATACACCGGCGTCGAAACCATCGCCGCTGTCAGCGAGCATCTGAGCCGATGCGCCGAGGCGGCGGGCTTGCAACCTGACGAGGTGCATGCCATCGTGATCGAGCCCGAGAACCGGCTGATGTTGGAGACGTCGGAGTCGCTTGCCGCGTACAGTCAGGAGCTGCTGAAGCGGACAGGCGTTCGTGTGATCTTGAACAACGGCGTGAAGAGCGTACGCGAGGGCGCGGTGACGCTGTCAGACGGTACCGAACTCCCTTTTGGAGTCTTGATCTGGGATACAGGCATCGAGCCGAGCCCGTTGCTCAAGGACACCGGCCTGCCGTTAGGCAAACACCATGGCGTCAAGGTGGACGCGTGCTTCCGTGTGCAGGGATGTGAGGGCGTGTGGGCGCTTGGAGATTGCGCCGAGATCCCGCAGTCCGACGGCAAATCGTACGCAGCAACCGCGCAGAACGCGACGCGGGAGGGAACTCACCTCGCGCAGAACATCAGTGCCGTGCTTCGGGGCGAGGCGCCCCGACCATTCCGGTTCAAGATGCTGGGGCAGCTTGCCTTGCTGTCGCATCGAAAAGCCGTAGCCGAAATTCTTCGGGTGAAGCTCTGGGGAACACTGGCGTGGGCGCTGTGGTGGGTGATTTATACCGCCAAGCTGCCGTCCATGCAGGGCCGAATTGCGGTGGTGAAGAGCCTGACGACGGACAGTGGTCGCTAGCGAGCGGGCGGGAGGTTGAGGGCGAGGACGTTCACCCGTATTGCCGAGCCCTTCCTGTTCCCCTCCCTCCGCCGGCCTAATTCTCTGTCTTAGGCCGCTCATACGGCTTCTGCATCAACGCGCGCGCCTCATTCACCGCGCCTTGCGTGTTGTCATTCGTCTGCACCGCCAGCCGATATTCATTGACCGCCCGATCCCGCTGTCCGGTCACATCAAAGATCCGCCCCAGCTGCACATGGCTCCACACCTCCGTCCACTTCGGGTCGCCATCCCCCCGCAGCGCATCCCGAAAGCTGTTCGCCGACGACTGGTAGTTCCTCTGCATAAAGAACACCTCGCCGATCCGGTACGCCGCTAGGGACGACGTCTTGTTCGCGTCCAGCGCTTTTTGATACTCCCCCAGCGCCGCAATCAGATCGCCCTGCGCTACCTGCTGCTGCCCGCGCAAAACCGCCACCTTCACTGCCAGATCCGGGGTGCTCTTTAGCAGCCATCCCTGCGGATCGACCGTAATCTTTCTCGGCCGGCCAAACGTATCCACGCTGAACTGCGACTCCTGCCCTGAAACATCCACCCGCCGCACCTCGGTCTTTCCATCTGTCTCGATCCGCAGCTCCACCGGCATCCGGAACAGATCCAGATCTTGGTCGATCGACCCACTTGTCCGGAAACCCTTGTTGTTGCTCAACCGAAATACCGTGTACTTATTGTTGAACGTCGGCGCTCCTGTCCCATCGACCCATTGCGCAAAAAACGGCGTCAGCAGCAGCGTCGACTGCGCCTCCGCCACCTTCTCGACGTCACTGCTCCGCACGCTCTTGTCCGTGTACTGGCTCAGCAGCCCGCGCAAAAACTTGGTGAACACCTCATCGCCCATCTCCCATCGCAGCATGTGGAAGATCATCGCGCCCTTCTCAAGCGTCATCGATTGGAACTGCGGCGAAAAATAATCCAGCCGTCCCAGCGTGCTCAGCGGCTCCGTGTCATACGCCAGCGCACCGGCCGAGACATCGTTCACTGCCGTCTCAAACGCCGTCTTGCCCGAGCTGTCTTCCACATACATCAGCTCCGCATACCGGCTCATCCCATTGGTAATCCACGCGTCATTGAGCGTCGCCGGCGACACCTCCGACCCCCACCACTGGTGCGCAATCGTATTCGCCAGCAGCCGCTGCGACGCATGATCGCTGATCCGCCGCCCCGCAATCGCTACCATCTCCGGCGCCCACGCCGCCGACACCGAATCATCCGGCAGCTCCACGATAGTCAGCCGCCCCGACTCCGGCTGCCCGAAGATCGACGACATGGACTCAAACTCCTTCGTTGCCGTCTGCGCAAATGAAAGTGCGTCCGCTTTATGTTTGTCGGTCGTGTACACCGCAATGTTATTCACCCCCGCCGGGCTTACTGGGGCGAGGAACTTGCCTGCCACAATCGTCCCCGGAAACCCCGGTTTCGACCAGTTGAACGTGTACTCGCTGCGATTGCCCGGCAGGCTCTTCACCGCACTCACACCCGATCCACTCCCCACCACCCGCTCGTCCGCCGGCACCCGGATGTGCATCTCCGCCGTAAACCGGTTCGTAAACAGCCCCACCATCGGGAACCACCGCCCCGGATACAGCAAAATGCTCACGGGGTCCGCTACCGCCGCGAGCTTGATCCCCTCCACCGGGCTCGTCTCCGCGCCCGTCAGCACCCCCGCGTACTCAAACGTCCACGTCGTGGTCGTGTTCTTCGCCATCGGCGTCGGCAGCGTTACCCGTACCGTCGAGTTCGTCGACAGCCGCTCGTTCTGCAGCGGCTTCCGCCCCGCATCCGTCAACTTCGTGATCTGCAACCCGTTGTTCAGCTCAAATGTCGCCATCGTCAGGTCATCCAGCGCCGTAAAGCTCACCGTCGCCGTCGCCGTCAGCTTGTTCGCCGCCGGGTCCACGTCCGCGCTGATCACATAACTGTTAACCTGCAGCGGCACACGCGGTGGCGCCGCGTACACCGCCATCGTCAGGACAGGGAACAGCAGGAACGCAGGCAATCTCCACAAAGCACGTCGCATGCGGGCAAGATCCTTGGGGCGAAAACCTTCCGCCAACATTAGGTTAGACGCACTGGCGCCCCAATCAGACCTAGTGCAAACGACCTGCGCTATGCCGCAAAGTCGTTTTCTTTGCTGTCATCCCCATTCGTTGTGATCACCCTTTTTTGTCATCCCCGTTTTTGTCATCCGTAGGGATCTGCTTCTGCCTGCTGCAGCAAACCCATTTCGCTCTAGCCCCGCACGCCATCAACCCGATCGTGCTCCATGAGCTCAACAACCACCTCCGCTACCCGCGCCGTCCCCCGCGCTCGATCCACGCCCTCCGGCCAAAGCGAGTTCCGCACCGCCCGCAGACCCGCCATCTGCGCCTCCCGCTCCGGGCCCTCCCCAAGCAGCGGCCGCATCGCCGCCGCCACCCATTCCGCCGTAAACGCCTCATTGATCAGCTCCGGAACCACCCGCCGCCCCGCCAGCAGATTCACCATCGCCACCGGCAGCACCCCCCGCTCATCCCGCTCCGCCAGGATCTCCTTCGGGTACCGCACCATCTGCTTCGCCATCCGAAACGTCATCGCCGACACCCGGTACACCACCACGAATGGATGACCCACCACCGCCGCCAACACCGTCGCCGTCCCACTCGCCACCACACTCGCCCGCGCGCCCGCCAACGCTGCCCGCGCATCCTCCACCAGCGCAATCTTCACCGACGAGTTCAACCTCCGCAGCATCGCTTCCAGCCGCCCCCGGTCAATCGTCGAAGCCACCGGCAGCACATACTTAAACTCCGGCCCCAGCATCTCCGCCGCCCGCAGCATCTCCGGGAGATTCGCCTCCACCTCCTTCCACCGGCTTCCCGGCAGCAGCGCCACCACTCCCCGCCCACCCGCACGCTCTGTTGTTGCCCATGCCAATGCCGGTGCCTGGGCTTTTGTTGTCATCCCGTAGGGATCTGCTTCTCTATCACTTCCGTCCATCATCGCCACGGCACGTTCTTCCGCTTCCGCCAAGCCGGCTACCACCCCCGCCAACGGATGTCCCACAAACTCCGCCGCCACACCCCGCGCCCGGTAGAACCCTTCCTCAAACGGGAAGATCACCATCATCCGGTCCACCCGCTCCTGCACCCATCGCAGCCGTCTCCGTTTCCACGCCCACAGCTGCGGACTCACAAACCACACCACCGGCACGCCCATCCGCTTCAACTGCTTCGCCAGCCGGAAGTTCACATCCGGAAAATCAATTAGCACCGCCGCTTCCGGCCGCCGCCTCCGGATCGCCCCCACCAGCCGTCGATACTCCCGCACGATCCGCGGCACATGCCGCAGAATCTCCGTGACCCCCATCACCGCCACATCCTCCGCCCGTACCACCCGATCGAGCCCCGCCTCCGCCATCGCCGGTCCACCCAGACCAAAGAAGCCGGCCTCCGGCAGCCGCAGCCGCAACTCCGCCATCACCTCGGCCCCATAGTGGTCGCCCGAAGCCTCCCCCGCCGACAAAAAGATAGAAGCCATCCGCCTCGAGTGTACTCACCAGATCCCGTGCAGCCTCAGCGAGCCGTAACCGACTCCGCCGCCACCACCGAGCCAAGCTCCTGATCCTTATACTGCAACTCGTACAGCTTCCAGTAGAGCCCCCGCTCCAGCAGCAGCTCCTGGTGGGTCCCCTGCTCTCGCAGCTGCCCCTTGTGCATCACCAGAATCGTATCCGCCCGCTGAATCGTCGACAGCCGATGCGCAATCAGAACGCTCGTCCGCCCCGTGATCATCCGCTCAAGCGCCGCCCTTACCCGCAGCTCCGTCTCCGTGTCAACCGAGCTGGTGGCCTCATCCAGAATCAAAATCCCCGGCGCATGCGCCATCGCCCGCGCAAAGCTCACCAGCTGCTTCTGCCCTGTTGACAGCGTCGCCCCGCGCTCTGTAACCGGCTCCGCAAATCCCATCGGCAGCGACCGAATGTAGTCGCCCACATTCACATCATCCGCCGCCTGCTCCATCTGCGCATCCGTAATCCAACTCGACCCGAGCCGAATATTCGTCGCCACCGTCCCCGTAAATAGGAATGGATCCTGCAGAACCACCCCAAACCGCCGCCGTAGCACGGTCAACTCCTGCTCGCGCACATCCACCCCATCCACCAGAATGGTTCCGTGCTGCACATCGTAGAACCGCATCATCAACGCGGTAATAGTCGTCTTTCCCGCACCCGTATGCCCCACAATCGCTGCCGTCTCTCCCGGCTCAATCGCAAAGCTCACATCCCGCAGGATCCACTCCACATCACCTCGCGCCCCCATCTCCGCCGCACTCGCACCCCGAAGCGCCTCAGCCTCCTCCGCGGAGATGTTCTGGTAACTGAACCAGACATTCCGAAACTCGATTCGCCCAAAATTTGGGCCAGCTTCATCGCCCGTCCGTGCCGTCGCCGGTGACAGAATCTCCGGCTCCGTATCCAGCAGCGTAAACACCCGCTCACTCGCCGCCATCGCCGCCTGCAGAATGTTGTACTTCTCGCTCAGATCCATAATCGGCCGGAAGAATCGCTGCGCATATTGCATAAACGCGATCAGCACACCCAGCGTCACTGCCCCGTGCAGCACATTCAAGCCACCCCGCCAGATCACCAGCGCAATCGCAATCGAGCTCAGCAGCTCCACCGCCGGGTAGTACAGCGCATACGCCAGAATCGCGTCCTTGAACGCATCCATATGCTGCCGATTGATCGCCGCAAAGTCGTCGTACGCCCGCTGCTCCCGGTTGAACAGCTGCACGATCTGCATGCCGCTCACATGCTCCTGCATGTAGCTGTTGATCCGCGCAATCGCCGTCCGGATCCGGCGGTAACTCTCCCGCACATGCTTCCGAAACACCTTCGTCACATACAGAATCGCCGGCAGCACCGCCAACGTCAGCAGCGCCAGCGGCCAGCTCATTCGCAGCATGATCAGCACAATAAACAGCAGCACAAACACGTCTTCAAAGATCGCCAGCACGCCCGATGTAAACATCTCGTTCAAGGCGTCCACATCGCTCGTCACCCGCGTCACCAGCTTGCCCACCGGGTTCCTGTCGAAGAACGCCGGCTGCATCCGCTGAATATGCCGGAAGATCTCCCGCCGGAGATCGAACATGATCTTCTGTCCGGTCCACTGCATCAGGTAGGTCTGCAGAAACTCGAGCGCAAACGTCAGCACCAGCGACCCCAGGTAGAGCCCCGCAATCTCTGAGATACCCGTCGTCGGGTCCGCGCTCAGATGTTCCGAGATCCACGTGTGCTTCGGTGCCTGCGTCTTGTCCAGGTAGTTATCGACCGCCACCTTCACCAGAAACGGCCCTATTACGTCCGATCCGGCCTTTACCAGAATCGCCGCCGCGCTTAGCGCCGTCTGCAACTTGTACGGCCGCAGATACGTGAGCAGCCGCCGCATCAGCCGGCTGTCATACGCTTTGCCAACCACATCCTCGTCGTTGCCCGGCTTCTTTGCCGCCGCGTCCGTCGCCGCCTTCGGCCTTTGCTGCACCTTCCGCTCGTCTGCCATGCTTGTGCAATTCTAGATGCTCGCCACCGCAGAACGCTTCGGCCAGTATACGGAGCCGTCCCTCGCGACCGAAGCAGGCAAACCCGCTTTACCCTGCCACAAACCTGTCATCCCGACCGAAGCAGAGGGACCCGCTTTCTCAACCCAGCTCTTGAATTCCGCATATCTCAGCCGAGAACCACGAGCCGCCCCATCTCCTACAATCTAGAAAGTAATCTCTCATGCAAGCCCTCGGCCTTTACCTCTCAATCCCGTTCTGCCGCGCCAAGTGCACCTTCTGCAACTTCGCCTCGGACGCTTTTGCCCCCGGCCTCCTCCCTGCCTACCTCCAAACCCTCGAGCAGGAGATCGCCGCCGCTCGCGCCCGTGCCCACCGCCTCGGTGCCTCGCTCCCTCGCACCGTCGATACGATCTACCTCGGCGGCGGCACCCCCAGCCTCCTCTCACCGGAACAGGTCCACGCCCTCTTCCATCAAATCGAAGCTGCCTTCACCATCGACCTCGCCGCCGAGATCACCGTCGAAGCCGCTCCCGGCCAACTCGCCCCCGCCACCCTCGAGGCCTTCCAGCGCCACGGTGTCAACCGCCTCAGCTTCGGCGTCCAAACCTTCATCGATCGCGAGTCCGCCGCCATTGGCCGCCTCCACACCGCCGCCGAGTGCCTCGCCGAGATCGACCGCGTCCGCCGCGCCGGTATCTCCAATCTCAGCCTCGATCTCATCGCCGGCCTCCCCCACCAGACCGAAGCCTCCTGGACCGCCTCCCTCGATCACGCCGTCGCCACCGCCGTTCCCCATATCAGCGTCTATCTGCTCGAACTCGACGAAGACTCCCGCCTCGGTCGAGAGGTTCTCAACTCCGGCAATCGTTACGGCGCCTCATCCGTTCCCACCGACGACCAAGCCGCCACCCTGTACGAGCTCGCCTGCACCCGCCTCGAAGTAGCCGGCGTCGCCCAGTACGAGATCTCGAACTTCGCCCACACCGGCCATCGCTCCCGACACAACCTCAAATACTGGCATCGGAAGCCTTACCTCGGCTTCGGTCTCGACGCCCACTCCATGCTCCTCGCCGCTGACGGCGCAACCCTGCGCTTCGCCAACCCGGACGATCTCGATGTCTACACCCTTGCCATTGCCCGCCGCGAGCAGGGAAGCACGGCGACGCCCACCGACCCGGCTCCTTCCGTGAACCCGCTCTTCACGATCCTGAAGGAAGACCTTCATGGCCTGACGGAAGCATCCGATGTAGACCGCCTCACCGATCTCGCCGTCCTCGAAGAGACCCTCTTCCTCGGCCTTCGCACTACCGATGGCGTCGGTCTTTGCGACCTCGCCGCCAGCTTTCCCCACTCCGCGCTCGATCCGCTCCGGCCTATCTTCGCCGAAGCCGAGCAGGACGGCCTTCTCGCCCGCTCTGGGGATCGCATCACCCTTACACCGCGCGGCCGCCTGCTATCTAACGAGCTCTTTGGCCGCCTGCTCGCCCCTGTTCCATCCCATCCACTTCTGTCTCAGGAGATCCCGCAGCATGCTTATTGACCTTCGCAGCGACACCGTCACCCGTCCTACACCCGCCATGCGCGAAGCCATGGCCTCGGCCGAAGTCGGCGACGACGTCTACTCCGAAGACCCCACCATCAACCGCCTCGAGCGCTCCGCCGCCGAGATCTTCGAGCGCGAGGCCGCCATCTTTGTCCCTACCGGCACCATGGGCAACCAGATCGCTATCAAGCTCCACACGGAGCACGGGCAGGAGGTCCTCTGCGAGTCACGCGCCCACATCCTCGATTGGGAGATGGGCATGGTCGCCAACTTCTCCGGCTGTACCCTTCGCCCGGTCGCTGCCCCGCGTGGCATCCTCACCTGGGGGCACCTTCAGCCCGCCATCGCGCCAAAGATCTATTACCGCTCCCCCACTGGCCTTATTTGCCTTGAGAACACCCATAACATGGCCGGCGGCACCGTCACCCCGCTCAGCACGCTAGAAGAAATCTGGTCCGGTGCCGCCGCCGCTGGTCTCCCCGTCCACTTGGACGGTGCCCGTGTCTTCAACGCCGCCGCCGCCCTCAATCTTCCGGTCGCCAAAATCACCCGAGGCTTCGCCACCGTCAACTTCTGCCTCTCGAAAGGCCTCGGCGCCCCAGTCGGATCCATGCTCGTCGGCTCGCAAAAGCACATTGACCGCGCCCGCTCCGTTCGCAAGGCGCTCGGCGGCGGCATGCGGCAGGCCGGCATCCTCGCCGCCGCCGGCCTCATCGCCCTTGAGCAGATGCCCGCTCGACTCGGCGAAGATCACGCCAATGCCCGCCTCCTCGCCGAAGCCATGGCGGCCATTCCGTCCGTCGAGATCGACCTCGACTCCGTACAAAGCAACATCGTTATCTTCTCCCTGCGCGATCGCGGAGATGCCGGGGCCGCCGTCGCCACTCTCCGCTCGCACAATATCCTGGCCAGCGCCATCGGCCCTCACACCATCCGCTTCGTCACCCACTTCGACGTCTCGCCCGAGGAGTGTCAGCAGGCCGCCGACCGTACCGCAGCCGTGCTCTCCAGTCAGCCAATCTAATCACTTACCGCCCACCAACAAGTACTTCGACCAAACCTGCTCAAAGTGGCCTTAACCTCGACCAAACACCGCTTAACCTGGACCGAAACGGCATGTTCTTCGCTCCAAGCGTATTCATCGGAGTTTCGCAATCGAGTCTCCGCCCCTGCGTTAAGCTGTGGAGGCACATGCCTTCACCACGATCTACCTTGAGGAAATCAGACCGTTGAGTCAGACCATCTTTGTCCTGGAAGACGAGAGCGACATCTTGCGCCTGGTGCAGTATCACCTTGAAAGCGCAGGGTTTACGGTCAAACCATACGCATCCCAGGGAACCATCGTGGCCGACGCCGAGCGTCAGCCACCTGCCCTTTTTCTGCTCGACATCATGGTTCCCGGCGGGGACGGCCTCGATCTCTGCCGTCGCCTCCGCCAGAACCCCGCCCTTTCCGTCATCCCCATCATCTTCCTTACCGCCCGCGCGGCCGAGAACGACCGCGTCCTCGGGCTCGAGCTTGGGGCCGACGACTACATCACTAAGCCCTTTGGAACGAGGGAGTTGACGGCCCGCGTGAAAGCCGTTCTACGCCGCTTCGAGCGCCCCAGCTCACCCTCAATGGTCAAGTTCGAGTCCATTGAAATTGACGCCAGCGCCATGCAACTTCGCGTTGGGGGCGAACTCGTTACCACCACTGCCACCGAGTTCCGCCTTCTGGACTACCTTGCGCGACACCCTGGCCGAGTCTTCAGCCGCGACCACCTGCTAGACGCAGTTTGGGGCGACGCCCGCTTCGTTACCCCGCGCTCCGTCGACGTATACGTCCGCAGAATCCGGGAGAAAATCGAAGCCGATCCCGAAATACCGCGCTATCTTAAGACCATGCGCGGCGCTGGGTATCGCTTCGAGATCCCGAAGGCCGCGCAGGCATAGCCCACCTTTCCCCGGATCTCCGCATTCCTGCATCTGCAGGAAACCTTGCCTATGACTCGCAGCCTTTTTTTTAGCTTCTTCGTCCGGTTGACTATCGCGATGGCGCTCGTGCTGGCTATCCACCTTTGGCTGCAATCGACGCACTGGTGGCTGACCGCGCTGTTTGTACTGGGCTTCGCGTCTGTCAATGCATGGGTGCTTACCCGCTCCGTCCGAGCGAGCATTCTCCCCTTACAGCATTCTGCAGCGACACTCGCGCAAGGCCCGCCAGCCAGCGATGACGCGCATGGGACGCTGGTGGTGCGGATGGTGGACCGGGTGACCGACCAGCGCTACAGCGATTTCGACGCGCTCGCCCGAGGGATTGCACGCGCTGTGCGAGAGATTCAGCTAGCCCTTGCTAACGCCGCTGCCAGCCGCGACGAGTTGGCGGCCATGATGGACAGCTTGCAAGATGCTGTGGTGGCCGTGGACGCGGCCGGCCGGATTCAATGGACGAGCGAACGGATGCAGCGGCTCCTATCTACAGCCGCAGGCAGCATTCGGACCGGTCACTCCCTGGTGCAGACGATCCGTGACCCTGACGTTCTTGAGTGTGTTCGACGCACTTTGGAGGACCGCACGTTCAACCAGCGCCGGACGACGTTGCTCTTTCCGGGTCGGATTGTGGAGGTAAACGCGTCACCCATGCCTTCCGGTGGCGCGGTGGTTCTGCTCCATGATGTCACTCGTATGGAGCAGGTTGAGCGTACGCAACGAGACTTTGTCGCCAACGTCTCGCACGAACTGCGAACGCCTCTGACCTCGATCTCAGGATATGTCGAGACCTTGCTGGAATATGAGACTTCCTTGAGTTCTCAGGCGCGGGAATTCCTCGAGACGATCCTGAAGAATGCAAAGCGAATGAACCGGCTTACGGAAGATTTGCTCACCATGGCTCGCGTTGAGAGTGCCGGACAGGAGCTTCACCCGACGCCAACGCGGGCTGACCTCCTGGTTCGGGAGGCAATTCAGAGCATAAGCGGGCTTGTGCAAGACGCGCAGGCCGACATTGACGTGGCCGGCCTGCTGCCTGATTTGGTTTTCGCGGACCACGATGCCGTTATCCAGGTGTTGATGAACCTGATTGAAAACGCGATAAAGTACGGCCGTGAGAGGACCTCCGGTCGCTCCAGAGTCGTCGTGAGTACAAGGCTTGTCTCCGAACCGATCGAAGCCATCGAATTTGGGGTTCGGGATTTTGGTGCTGGTATCGCCTCAGAGCATCTTCCCAGACTGTTTGAACGGTTCTACAGGGTTGATAAAGCACGCTCTCTTGAGACCGGTGGCACAGGTCTCGGCCTTGCCATCGCTCGCCATATGGTTCAGGCACAAGGCGGCGAGATACATGCAGAAAGTGAGCTTAACAACGGAAGTTATTTCGTCTTTACGTTGCCGCTCGCACGATCTTGCTGATGTTCGATTTCGTATTCGTGAGCGACTCGGTTGCGTCGTGGCCTATTCTCTTCCATGTAACGTGTCCGTAACACGGCCATTCCACACTGTGAGAGTAGCGTTCAATCTTGTTGTCGATCTTCCAGGAGCAAACGAGTGAGACTGTCTTTTCTTGTGGCCGGCATTGTTGGCCTTTCTTCCGTCGCCGCATCGGCGCAAAACATCAATGGCGCTGGTGCCACCTTTCCGTATCCCATCTATTCACGGTGGTTTAGTGAGTTCTCTAAAGTGGATTCGAATGTGCACATCAACTATCAATCCATTGGTTCGGGCGGCGGTATTCGTCAGGTCTCTGAGGGCACGGTCGATTTCGGGGCCACGGACGGTCCGATGAACGATGATCAGATCAAGAGCTCCAAGGTAAAGACGATGCACATCCCAACGGTATTAGGAGCGGTCGTGCCCGTGTACAACCTACCGGGGCTGAATAAGGAGCTGAATTTTTCGGGCGACGTAATCGCAGACATCTATCTCGGAAAGATCAGCAAGTGGAATGATCCACGGCTTGCGAAGGACAATCCAGGGGTCAATCTCCCGAACGAGGCGATCCTTCCGGTGTATCGATCCGACGGGTCAGGTACGACTTACATCTTCACGGATTTCCTGTCGAAAGTCAGTCCGGAGTGGACGCAGAAAGTGGGCAAGAACACCTCAGTGAAGTGGCCTACGGGGATTGGCCAGAAGGGTAACGAAGGGGTTGCTGGTATGGTCCGACAGTCGCCTCATGCGTTCGGGTATGTCGAACTCATTTATGCGGCGCAGAACAAGATGCCGTATGGAGCAGTGCGCAACGCCTCCGGAAAATTCGTCAAAGCCTCCACCGAGGGAGTGACCGAAGCAGCTGCTGCCGCTGCGAAAAACATGCCAGCAGATTACCGGGTCTCCATCACCAACGCACAAGGAGCGGCCTCTTACCCCATCTCCTCGTTCACCTGGTTGTTGATTCCAAACCATTCGACAGATCCGGCCAAGGCAAAAGCGATGCAGAACTTCCTGAACTGGATGCTTGATCATGGTGAAAGCGAAGCGGCTAGTATGACGTATGCTCCATTACCAAAAGCTGTGCAGGAGTCGGTCCGGAAGACGATCCGGAATATTCAATGATCTAAAGTAAAGCGGTCTTCTGCACCTGCGCAGGGCCGCGTCTCGGCGATACTCCCATCGCTGCAGCACACTCTTTGATAGTTCAGCCTCACAGAAGGCGCATGCGCGTACCCCAGTATGACTAGCAAACCCACCCCGCAGACTACCCTCATCTCGACGCCGGTTGTTCCGCCTCCGCCGCAGGAGGCCTCCGGTCCCGATCGAGAGAGTCCAACCTCTGCCGTTCGCCTTTTTCTAAACTCGCGTGGCAGCAGCGGCCTGGCGGATCGTGGATTTGCGGGACTGATGCTGGTTTGCGCCTGCTCGATTTTTCTCATCGTAGGATTCATCTTTGTCGTGCTTGTTCTGCGATCGAAGCTATCTCTATCTCAGTTCGGATGGCGTTTTTTTACACGTACGGCGTGGGATCCGGTCAGCGGGGATTTTGGTGCCTTTCCATTTATCTACGGCACACTGGCGACCTCGCTGCTGGCGCTGTTCATGGCGGTTCCGCTGGCGCTCGGTGTTGCTATCTTCATCACGGAGCTCTGTCCGAGGCGGCTTCGTGCGCCGATCTCATTCCTTACAGAGTTGCTGGCGGCTATTCCGTCGGTCGTCTATGGGTTGTGGGCGGTGTTTGTTCTGGTGCCAATCATGCGAGACCAGCTGGGACCATTTCTGCTTAAAGCCTTTGGCTGGACTCATCTGTTCGAAGGGACGAACTTTGGCGTCGGTCTTCTGACCGCCAGCATCATCCTCGCTATCATGATCCTGCCGATCATCTCTTCGTTGACTCGCGACATCATGCAGGCGGTTCCCAACTCTCAGCGAGAAGCTGTGCTGGCTCTTGGCGCGACGCGATGGGAGATGATCCGCATCGGTGTTCTCCGTAACTCACGAATCGGCATAGTTGGCGCCGTGATGTTGGGACTGGGACGCGCTCTTGGGGAGACGATGGCGGTCACGATGGTGATTGGAAACCATCCGGAGATACCGCACTCGTTGTTTGCTCCGGGGTATACCTTGGCCTCTGTAATCGCAAACGAATTTTCCGAAGCGACCGGCGATTTGTATCTGTCGGCACTGATCGAGATCGGTCTCGCGCTGTTTCTTGTGACCATCGTCGTGAACGCCATTGCCCGGCTTATGGTGTGGGCGGTAACCCGCGGCACACCGGCGAGGGTTGCTTAGCTGTGAGTACACAACCGCTTGCCCACGTGATGCCTGAAACGGTACAACGCCCTCCGCTGCGCCGCTCAACCGCGAACGGAATGCGGCGATTGATCATGGATTATTTCGTCGTTGGTCTGGCGACGGTCGCGACGATCTTGGTGATTGCCCCACTTGTCGCGATTCTCGGATATCTGCTGTACAAGGGTGCGAGTTCCTTGAATCTGGCCTTCTTTACACACATCCCTGCACCTGTTGGTGAACCTGGTGGGGGCATGGCCAACTCGATTGTTGGCTCTGGGATCGTGCTTCTGCTGGCGAGCCTGATGGGGATTCCGGTCGGGATAGCTGCAGGCCTGTATTTGGCAGAGTTCGGTCGCGGCAAGGTGCTCGCCGCGGCTGTCCGATTCACCGCAGATGTGCTTAATGGGGTGCCGTCCATTGTGATGGGCATTTCGGTCTATGCCCTGGTGGTTCTTCGGCAGAAGCACTTCTCTGCGCTGGCAGGTGGCATTGCCCTCGCCATCATGATGGTCCCTACGATTACCAGGACAACCGAAGAGATGCTGCTCATCGTTCCGAATGCAGTTCGGGAAGCGGCTCTGGGACTAGGAGTTCCCAAGTGGCGCACGGCGCTTTCGATCAGCTTGAGGACCGCATCTCCGGGAATTATAACCGGATGCATGCTGGCATTTGCACGAGTTGCAGGAGAGACGGCACCTCTGCTCTTCACGGCGTTCGGCAATCAGTTCTGGAGCTTTCACCTGAATGAACCGATTGCGGCACTTCCTTTGCAGATCTTCGTGTATGCGATCTCGCCTTACGATGAGTGGCACCGTCTCGCGTGGGCTGGCGCTCTGGTGTTGATTGTGCTCATCATGGTCTCGGTTACGCTGGTTCGTATCTTCGCCGGTCGTGGCATTTTGAAAGGAAGCAGCTAGTGGGCGTCGATATTCTTGTCGAGAACCTGAACGCATGGTACGGGTCGACACATACGTTGCAAGACATCAACCTGCGCATTCCGGCGAACCATGCAACGGCGCTGATCGGACCATCGGGTTGTGGCAAGAGCACCTTTGTTCGTTGCTTGAATCGCATGCACGAGACGAATCCGGATGCCCGAGCGACGGGGACTGTCCGTATGGGTGAGATCGATGTCTATAAAGACGCGTCTCCCGTCGAGATTAGACGGCGTGTCGGCATGGTCTTCCAACGACCAAATCCTTTCCCAACGATGTCGATCTATGACAACGTCATCAGCGGCTTGAAGCTGAATGGCTTCCGCAATCGACGGATTCTCGATGAGACTGTTGAACGCTCCCTGAAGCAAGCGGCCCTGTGGGAAGAGGTGAAGGATGATCTAAAAAAGAAGTCTGGCGCTTCTCTTTCCGGCGGACAGCAGCAACGCCTCTGTATCGCTCGAGCCGTCGCGGTCGACCCGGAGGTTCTGCTGATGGATGAACCTGCCAGTGCGTTGGACCCGGTCTCAACCTCAAAGATCGAGGATTTGATCTTCCATCTTAAGGCTCAGTACACCATCGTCATCGTGACGCATAATATGCAGCAGGCAGCGCGTGTTGCAGAGAATACGGGCTTCTTTCTTTCAGGCAAGATGGTGGAGTTCGATTCCACTCACAAAATATTCACTAATCCTCGAGACAAGCGCACGGAGGATTACATCACCGGGAGGTTTGGCTGATGGCTCTTCGCATCAACTTTCACCAGCGCCTCGACGACTTGAAAGAACGCCTGCTCGTGATGGCAGGTATGGCGGAGCAGGCCATCCAGCGATCGATTGAGGCGTACACAACGCGTGATCTCTCGATCTGTGAACTCGTGTTTCGATCGGAGCCAGCGATCAACAAATTGGAGCGAGAAATCGATCAGATGGCGCTTGATCTTCTTGCCATGGAGCAACCAATGGCGATTGATCTTCGATTCATTCTTTCTGTGATCCGGATCAACGCCGATCTTGAGAGGGTGGGCGACCAGGCCGTCAACATCGCGGTGCGCGTGAGGGAGATGGGCGCCTTTGCTAATATCGATTTGCCGGTCGATATTCCTCGTCTTGCCTCCTTGGCGGCGGCCATGGTTCGCAAAGCGCTGCAGGCCTTTATCGAGGCGGATGCCGAGTTGGCGAGATCTGTGCTGACATTAGATGACCAGGTCGACGAAATGAACAATAGTGCTTTCTACTCGCTTTCCTCGCTGATCAAGGAACGTCCTGAACTGACGCCGCAATCGCTGAATGCGCTGATCATCGCTCGCAATCTGGAGCGCGTCGGAGATCACGCGACGAACATTGCGGAAGACGTGATTTTCTGGGTTCGCGGCTTTGATGTGCGGCATAACAGCAAAGCCGCGGAGAACGCAGCAGACCTGGTATAACCTGCTGTAGTTTTCTCCTGTCTCTAGATGTGGACATCAGGGCTAGTCTGCCCAACGTGATCGGCGCTGCTGCTTTCGTCCGCACACCACCATGTGAATTTCCCGATGAGTGGGAACCAGAGACCGAGCCTGATGTGGTCTTCGCTCACCAGTCTCGCATAACCTTCAAGCTGCGCTGCATGGTGTGCTCGTTCCCGCGCGAAGAAGGCTTGCAAGGTTCGTCGATCGCTGGTTTCACCCGCGTAAACGGTAGTTTTGTAATCGATGATCCAGAGGTACTGATCACCTGATTCCCTTGGCGTGGCACCCGCGCGAAAGATCCGATCGATGCGAGCGTGTCTCGTGGTCTCTTGCCAACCCGCCAGAGCAAACTCGTTTCGCGCTTCGGTTCGTGCTCCCAGGATCCACTGGCCAATCGGCTCACTCAACGTTTTGCGTATCGCCCCTGTGACGGTTCGAAGCTGTTGGTCCACACTCGAGGGAGGAAGACCGCTCGCTCGCAAAACAGCGCGAATCCTGGGCTCGTTCTCCGAAAGCTCCGCGATCAGTTGTGCCGTTGTAGACCCCTGACCTACTCTGCGAGCCGTCTCCTCTAAAAACGTATGGACTGTCGTTCCCAGGCATCGCGAGGCAAAGGATCCATCTCCCCTTGGGAGACCTACGCCGGCGTTTACGGCCTGCCCAGTTAGGGTAGCCGGACCATGGAGAGCGACTTGAGGAAATCGCTGAAAGCTCAGTGGCAAACGCTCCAGAGTAGGGGTTCGCACATCCGTCTGGTTGCTCGGATCTTCTGCAGCCGCGGCAAGATCCAGTACCGAACCGGCCTCAGCAAACTTGAGCGCGGGACTTCGATCCACGTCATGATCCACTCGCTGTTCCGCTGCGGGCCATGCTGCTTCAAGCAGGCTGCCGGAGTCTGGTTTGGCTCGAGCGCCCTCCCGCGCCCATGCGATGCCAAACAGATGCAGTTCTTCTCGAGCGCGTGTGCAGGCAACGTAGAAGAGACGCTTCCGCTCGGCTACTTCTCTTCGGGATCGCACAGAACGTAACCACCCATTGAGAGCTGTGGCATCTTTCCCTTTCGCCGCAATGGGCGCAAGTACAACCCGCCCGTCTAGCAACTCCTCCCACTCAAAGAGACGAGATCTGCTGGTGGGAGCGCGGCGTTCCAGTTCAGGTACCAGAACCACGTCCCATTCGAGGCCCTTCGCACCATGAATCGTGACTAGATCAACTGCGTCGTCATCCACGGCAGAGGACGCGTAGAGCCGCTTGACGCGCCGCGTCAACTCGGAAACCGTAACCTCTCCTTCGTCGCGGTCCAGATTGCGGAGAAGGTCGAGAAAAGTAGATACGTTCTTCAGTGCGGTATCGTCGAGGAAAGCGTCTCCACCGAGCGATCGCCAGGTGCGTTCTACGCGTTCGGGAAGTCGAATCCGCCCGGCGGACCGGAGCGCGGCGTTGAGCACCGGCCAGGCTCGCTCCAGCCGCATCGTTCCGTTGACCGATAGTTCAGTTCCATGTGCGTCGATCAACTTCATCATTGTTCGGCCGACAAACCGCGGGTCATCTTTTCCGGTGAGAATGTGGAGATCTGCCAGGCCGAGACCGCACCACGGAGCATGAAGGACCGCCAGCCAGGCCGTGCGATCTGCCGGATGCAGAAGAGCGCGTGTGAGGGCAAGCAGGTCCAGGACCTCTCGCCGCTCGTGCAAAGTGTCAATTTTGAGAGCGCGAATTGGAATGGGATCGGCTCGGCGCAACTCCGGGAGCACTCTCGCGAGACTGCGCCGAGACTGCACGAGCACGGCTATCTTCCATGGTGCTGTGCGGTCTTGAGGAAGCGGTTTAGCGCGCCAATGGTCCACCCTTTCCCGAACCTGTCGAGCATTGCGAAGAAGCTGTGTCTGCGCCTTTCGCTGCGCCTCCGGAGCTTCCGCTGGAAGAACAGTGAGGTGCCAGACCGATCCGTCGCTACCAGCAAGGCCGGGCGTGACCTTTTTTGTAGCCGCTGCTTGTACGTAGTTCACATCTTCTGCTCGCTCCATGACGTGCGGAAAAATCCTGCCGAAATCCTGATTGAACGCGGTCACCAGCCCTGCCTGCGAACGGAAGTTCGCCGTCAGCTGCAGCAGTCCGAGGGGGATCTGGCCCAGTCTGCCCGTTCGCATGGTTTCGACGAAGCGCTCCACGCGCGCCTGGCGAAAAAGGTAGATCGACTGTTTGGGATCCCCAACAAGGAAGATCGTCTTTCGTTCATCAGCCCAGCCATCTGTCAACCGCTCGATCAAGTCATACTGGCGGGTGCTGGTGTCTTGCATCTCGTCGACGAGCAGATGTTTTAGCTCCGTCCCGAGGGCGATTTCGAGATTATCCGGCCCCGCCGCCTGCCTGAGCGCGGACCCAGCAAGAAGTGACAGCTCGGCGAAGTCACAGAGACCTGTTTCGCTGAAGACGAGTTGCAAGTCCGCCAGAGCCTGCCGCAGAACCCGAAAGAGCGCTTTGGTGATTGGCCACTGTTCAGCCGGAAACTCGATCGGCGGCAGGCTGCCGACCTCTCTTAGTAGATCCAACAACTCTGGCTGTTGCTGCACCTCAAGCGCGATCTGCTTGAGCGAGGCTCGGTCCTTCGGGTTAGTTAGGAAACCGATGTGGTTGCTGTTAAAGCCGCTCCGCCAGTTTTTCGTTGAGGGCGCGAGGAGAAGGTGAGTAAGTGCACGCCAGTACACCAAGTGCGCCGCGGCGTCGGTCGGCGAGCTGTGAAGCTCCCGGCAGACTGCGATTGGCGAAGTTTGATTGCCATAGCCAGATCTGTCGCTTAGGTCATTGGCGAGGTTGGCAAGGCGATGCAGCGCAGTTTCGGAAAATGCTCTCGCCAAACGCCCCAAACCTTCGCATACTACCGCCTCGAGCGTCTGGTTCAACTGCTCCTGGAGTCGTGAATCGAGAGCCTCTTCTGTAAGATCCTCGTCTCGCAGCGGAACCAGCGAGCCCCATTGCTCCCGTTCCCCAAGCATTTCGGCTACCAGCGATATGCAGGCCTGTAGGTCACCGTCTCGATGCAATAGCAACGATCGTAGAGCATCACTCAGAGCCGCATCCTCCCCTCCCAGACGCAGCCATGTTCGACGTGCTGCTTCACGATAGAGTGAGGAAGCTTCCTCGACCGGAGAGAGCGATCCGTTTCCTCCAGAGGTGATTGGCAACGATCGCGCGATCTCTGCACAGACCGCATCGATGGTGCGCACGCGAAGGCGTCGAGGTTCATCAAGCAACCGCCAATCTCCCGCGTGATCTCGCCAAAGAACAGCGTTGGCCAACTCTCGCGTGACGCGATCGTAGTCTGACTTCGGTTCCAAGCTATCCGCCGCATATTGCAGCTCCTGCAACACACGCTCGCGGATCTCTTCAGCAGCTGCTTTTGTGAAGGTGATCGCGAGCACCTGCTCCGGTTCAGCCGTACTCGGATCAGCAAGCAGGCGAAGATATCGCTGGATCAGAAGCCCGGTTTTTCCTGATCCTGCAGGCGCTTCCACGATCCACGACCGTTCGATATCAAGCGCCTGCTCTCGGGCTGCCGCATCAGGGACGCGGGGTCGAAACATTTCGAACAGATCACCCATGCTGATCGTCGTCCTCATCTGCGATCGGATCCTCGAGACTCTCTTCGAAGCTCGATGCATCGAGTCGACAGAGCACCCGCTGACTACAACGTTCACACGTTGACGGGTACTGCTTCGGGCGAACGCGGGCATCTCCCTCGGCGAACTCGGTTGCGAGCTGTTCCAGGACTTGATGCCATCGTGCCACCTGATCTTCGAAGTTCTCTGCATCCATCTTCGGGGGCCTGGCTCCCGATCTGGGGGACGAGAGGATTCCTGGTGTAGCCTCGAAGCCACGCAGCTTTAGATCCTTGCCGGCACGTACCTGTCCGAAGCCCACCGCGCCAAGTGGAGAGCGCGTCTCCGAAGCCTGGGCAACACCTTCGCTCGCGAGAATGGCATAAAGCGGTACCTGCGGGCTATCAGGCCGATCTCCGAGCCATTCCGATGTGTTCGCGCCACCGGTCTTGTAATCGAGGATCACCTGCTGCCCATCCACCAGGTCGATGCGATCTACGCGTAGTGAAAGCCGCAACGGACCAATTGAGACGTTCTGACGGCTCTCCTCCTGGGCGACCACCGTGAATTCGGGACGTTGAAGTTCCAGATCGATCCACTCGCTGAGTAAGTTCGCCAATCGGACCTGCTGGGTCTCGAGGTAGGCGTCATCCCAAAGGTCTGCTCGACGGTGTTGCGCGTGCGAAAGACCCTGCAGAACGGCACGACCAATTGCCTGTTCCCGCTCGACCTGACCCATTGCGCGTAGCTCCTGCTGACCTCCCACGGTGGACCAGAAGGCCTGGAGTGCAGTGTGCACCACGTTGCCGCGTTCCGTTGCGTTGAGGCCTATTTCGCGCTCGGCCGGCTCGGAGGAGCCGAGTCGCATCTCTGCGAACGCACGGAAGCCACACGCAGCCTGCAACTCCAGAATCCGAACGCCTCCCCGATGAGTGATATCGGGCAGAGGCGCGACACTTCCGCTGTCCGGCACACGTTCAAGCTCAACGAGGGAACGAGCCTCCTCGCTGCCGGTCAGATCGATTATAGACAAAGCCTGCAGTCCAAGATCTCGTACAACAGCAGCAGCCCGTTGGCGCCCTCCGGATGATGTCGCCTGGGCAAAGCTGAAAACCACGTTGCTCGCCGATCCTGTAAGACGCTGTGTGCATCGTTCCGCAGACCTTCGCTCCTGCTCACTGTCTGTGCCTGGCATTCCGGCCTCACGTTGCAGAGACCAGGGAAGAAGTGGAAGGGCGGCTGCAGAGGGAGGCCAAGCCATCTCTCCGGCGCGCAGTACCCAGAGTCCGTCAAACTGCTCACCAGCGGCCTCTAATGGCCCAAGAACCTGTACGGGTAGATTCCGCGACTCGGGAGCGAAGATCAGATCGCGGGTGATTCGAGAAAGGGTTCGGACAGCTTCATCGAACTCCACTTGCTCGCCAAGAAAATCGAGCGCTGCTAGATGATCGAGAGCATCTTCCCATCGTTCGCGCAGCTGATACTCACGACTTCCAAGAGCCGAACCGCTTTCTCCCCAACGAGCCCGCACCAGCCATCTGCGGATCCACTCAGACCAGCTACCGAAGCCACGAGGAAGGAGATCAGCGCGGGCCTGTATGGCATTCATCTCTTCCAGAACACGTCGCAGCAGAGGCAGGCGGGAAGGCATCCCTGAAGAGTCTCGCAACTCGCGAAGGAGAGCATCAATCGCCACATCAGGACGAAGGCGCATCTGTTGTCGCAGGCTACACGCGTCGAACTCCGCTCGCGCAGCGGCTTCTTCGTCCGAGTGAGCAAAATAGGGAGACAGCAAGAGCCGACTGACCTTCTCAACAGAAATTGAAGTGGATGTCCAATGGATCAAGTCCAGTGCGGTCTGCACCATTGGCTCATGCATCAGCGGTCGCCCTAGAGAGAACTCAAAGGGAATCTGATCGCTGTCGGCCGCTATGTCTTCCAACTCCGGCGAGAGATGCTCGCGCAGTACAGACTCGATAAGTCCCATCTCCGCCTCGAGATCGTTCACGATCAAGGCAAAGCGAGCCTGAGGAGCCTCCCGAAGCTGGTTGCGGATCCACCGCGCGCATCCTCGCAGCTCTTCGGTTTCGTCAGGAGCTGTTACCAGGAGGCCGCCTTGGCTTCTCGGCTTCTCTGCGAACTCAATCGTTGCCTCAAGCGAACGGAGACTGTCCAGAAGCGCGCTCTGTGCAGGCGTGAGCCGATCAAAGCCCAACAGCAGCATGCCATTACCGAACCTCTCGACATCCTGCAGGGCCACGCGGCTGACGAGTTCCGTCTCGAGTAGCGATGCACTCAGCAACGACTCCCGACGGCACATCGCGTCGAACGCCTGGACCCAGAGAGCAAACTGCCGCGCGTCTCCTTGCAGGTGTGGCATGGCACGGCGAAGCTGTTCCTGCCCGTTGTAGGTGCAGAGACGTTGCCATGCGGTCGCGGCCAAAGTTGCGAGGGACTCGGGCCTGGAAAGGCCGGGCGTCAAGCTGCCCGCGGCGATGACCTTCTCCCAAATCCTCTTTTCCTGCCAGACCGTCAGAAGAAGAGCGCTCGCCCTGCCATCGAGGAGCATCCTTCCCCACAGAAGGTGTGTCCAGGTCCGCCAGCTCAGAACCTTGGCAGGCTCCCACGATCTCTGGTCGCGACCACTCTGAAGATTGTCCCAGGAATGACGAATCACCCGAGCCGCACGATCATTGCTGGTCAGAATCAGATTGCCTCGCTCAAGCGCTGCAAGGATCTCCGCTGGAACCGATGCCCCCATGTCTCTAAGAATACGCCGCACTCTCAGATCTAGCAGCGCGGCTTTCACACCCCACAGCAAGGCAAATCATACGGTTGTCGCGGCGGGAGAGCGCCGCAGCAGGCTCATTCCGAAAAGCAGCATTGCTGCCAGAAGAGGAATGACGAGAGCGCGTTGCAGCGAGCCTGAGTGGGTAGAAAGGAAGCCCATCATCCACGGCAGAGAAGCAGCTCCAAGGCCGCTAACGGCAATCACAATGCCTGCCTGCCGTGCTCGGGGACGCTCCCCCATCAGAAGCGAAAAGGTGACCGGGAACCAAGGCGAGAGACTTAGACCCAGAAGTACGGTCGTGATCGCAATGCCTGCTGCTGTGTGAGCCGTTGCCAGAATCCCCGTCAGAAGCGTCGTTGCAAGCAGGGCCAGCCTCCACAACAAGGTTTCCGGAACTCTTCGCAGCAGAGCCGCTGATCCAATCCGTCCAAAGGTGAGGCTCATCCAGAGCAGGAGAGTCGTATATTGGCTGATCGCGAGCACCCGGTCGCCGTATCGGAACGCATAGGTCGTGAGCCATCCGCTAAGGCAGGTTTCCAGACCTCCGTAGAGGAACAACATGCCCATGAAGAACAGAAAAGTTCTTCCTGCCAGACCGGACCGGCCGCCCTGTTGATGCGGCTGCTCCATTACGCGCACATCCGTGAAGCCCCCCCGCATCTCGAACGCGAGGCCAACACCACAGATTGCGAAAAGGGAAGCGAAGGCGAGGAGAAGACGATGTAGAGCGATATGTGGCGTAAGCCACCCGGCCAGCAGTGGCGCAAGCATCGCCCCGAAGCTCCAGAAGAAGTTCAGAAGGGACAGGGCGGAAGCACGCTTCTCTGTGAATCGCTGACCTGCAAGAATGTTGACGGCTGTAATCGAATGCCCGAGACCAAACCCAGCCACAAAGAGAGCAGGGCACGCGAGTGCCAACCCAGGCGAGACGGCAAAGACGAGGAGGCCCACCGTCGACGCTCCCATACCCAACAGCAGGCCACGTTTTAACCTCCATGACATCGTCGCACCGCCCAGAAACGAACCGCAGAACTGGGCCAGGAGAAGAAGCCCGCTTTGCTGATCCAGAAGGTGCCACTGCCTCGTCAGCGAAGGCAGAAGCGGACCCAGCATAGCCGTGCCTAGTCCCGTAAGGATGAAGCTAAAGTGCATCATCGCGACGGACGGAACCTGCTGCGCCGCCATCCGTGGTTCAGTGGTCATCGTCAAACCTCATCCGATCGCGTCACTCGTAAGGGCGTCTACGTCGTGAACCATTATCATCATGGAGTGATCTATTCGTGCAGATTTCGGATCGTTCTTCTTGCCTCCCTTGCCTTGCCCATCAGTCTGGGCTGCCGATCTACGCCGGCCGGAACGGCAATGAGTTCAACTTCGACACCATTGCAGCGATTTTCGGTACGCGGGAAGGTGATTGCGGTGCAGGGAAGCAGCATAACGTTGGACCACGAGGCCGTACCGGACTTCATGGGAGCCATGGTGATGCCTTACAAGCTGAAGGATTCGGCCGTAGCCAGCGAACTGCATCCTGGGGACCGCATCACAGCGACGATTCTTGTGCATAAGGATGCAGATGGCTTCAGCGATCCGATGCTGGACCAGGTTGTTGTTATCGCGCAGGCACGGCCCGACTACAAACCAACCGTGCAGTACCATACCCCTGTTCCAGGGGACGTGGTGCCGAACTTCGCTTTCTTAAATCAATCCAAACAGACCATTCATCTCCATCAGTTTCATGGAAAGCTTCTTCTGGCGACGTTTGTCTATACGCGCTGCACGATTGCTGATTACTGTCCCCGCATGAGTCGGAACTTTGCAGCTATTGATGAGGCACTGGCAAGGGAACCAAAGCTCTACGCCAAGACGCATCTGCTCTCGATCTCCTTTGATCCTGCGTACGACACGCCACAAGTGTTGCGAAGTTACGGCGGAGCGTACACCGGACGCTTCACCAAGGAGAACTTCGGTCATTGGGACTTCGCCGCGCCCCCGGAAAAGGAGCTTCCGGCGGTCGCGCAGTTCTTCGGTGTCGGCATTACGCCCGGAGAAACGGGTTCGCTCTATCACTCTCTTTCCACTGCGCTGATCGACAAGCAAGGCCACATCCTGGCCTGGTATCCCACGAACGCGTGGACGCCGGAACAGATGCTTGCCGAGATTCACAAGGCCGCCGCGGCTTGATGACTCCGCCCGAGCCCCTTCACCACAGAGACACAGGAGTTTCACCTAATGGCTAAACTAACGATCGGCCTCGGCGTCCTGCTCATTTTGATTGCGATCGCCGGGTTTATCGCGACGGGCTCCAATCATCCGACAGCACTGATCCCAGCAGCCGGAGGAGTTTTGTTCTGCGTCTTTGGGGCCTTGCAAGCTCGCCCGACCCGAAGAAACGCATGCTTTGGATGCATGTCGCCGTGACAGTTGCGCTGCTCTCGTTCCTCGGCGCGATCAAAGCGGACATCGACGTCTTTCGCCTGGCTCACGGAGGCAGCTTTGAACATCCGGTTGCCGTTGAGGAGAAAGCTGCGATGTCCCTGCTCTGCCTTTTCTTCGTTCTTCTGTGTGTTCGATCATTCATTGCAGCGCGCCGCGCCCGGCTTGCTCTGTAGCTGATCCGTTCCCAAGCGGGCGCGCGCTTGAAAGGTCCTTCCCATGTCACTCACTTCGAACTTTGGACCTCCTAGCATGCCGAGCGGCGATCGCGCCTCTCGCGGGACAGGTCGCGCGACATCTGCCGGCCTGTCCGCAGAGCGCCCCAAACCGCCACTCAAGAAGGTCTTGCCGGAGGTCTGGAAGCTCGTGTCTCCGCGTCGATGGCTGCTTGCCGGAGGCTTCGGTTTAATGATTGTGAATCGTGCAAGTGGGCTTATCCTGCCGGCGAGCACGCGATATCTCATCGATGACGTGATGGATAAGCGGCAGATTGGGCTGTTGCCGTTGATCGTCGGGGCGGTGGTGACGGCGACGATCCTGCAGGGTATCACTTCGTTCACGCTCACCCAGTTGCTCTCAAAGGCAGGGCAACGCCTCATTGCGGAACTGCGCACGCAGGTTCAATCCCATATCGGCCGGCTGCCAGTATCGTTCTACGATTCCAACCGCACCGGCACCCTTGTCGCACGCATCATGACCGATGTAGAAGGTGTTCGGAACATCATAGGCACAGGTGTGATCGACTTCATCGGAGGCGTGCTCACGGCCATCTTTGCCTTCTGTTATTTGATCTCGCTTTCCGTGAAGATGACGCTGCTGACGTTTGTCATCCTGATGATCTTCGGCTTGATCCTGCAACGTGCCTTCAAGACCATTCGCCCCATCTTTCGTGAGCGCTCAAAGATCAACGCGGAAGTGACTGGGCGGCTGACGGAGTCACTGGGCGGCGTGCGCGTCGTGAAGGGCTACCATGCCGAGCAAAGTGAAGCGAACGTGTTCGCCACCGGTGCGCAACGGCTGCTCACGAATGTGATCAGCTCGCTCACCGCCCAGAGCTTCATGTCGCTTGCCTCGACCGCCGTTCTCGGGTTTGTTGGCGCGCTTGTCATGTGGCTCGGCGCGCATCAGGTGGTTGCGGGTCAGCTGACGAAAGGCGGGTACGTCACCTATGTGATGTTTCTTGCCTTCATGATTGCTCCGATCGTGCAGCTGGTCTCGATTGGAACGCAGCTGACAGAAGCGATGGCGGGCATCGATCGCACCACCGAGATCCTTTCCGAACGGGAGGAAGATGGCGAACCTGCACGTGCGGTCAAGCTGCCTATTCTCAATGGCAAAGTAGTTTTTAGTGACGTCACTTTTGAGTATGAGCCGGGCAAGCCGGTCTTACACGGAATCTCTTTTACCTCGCAGCCAGGAACGTCAACGGCACTCGTTGGGTCCTCCGGTTCCGGCAAGTCCACCATCATCTCCCTGCTCTGTGCCTTTCACACTGCGACCGACGGGCATGTCTTTGTCGACGATGTGGATCTGGCGACGGTTCAGCTGTCGAGTTACCGCATCCAGCTTGGTGTGGTGCTACAGGAGACCTTCCTGTTCGACGGAAGCATCCGGGAGAACATCCTCTTTTCGCGTCCCGACGCCACCGACGCGCTGCTCATGGAGGCATGCCGCATCGCCCGTGTGGATGAATTCGCCGAGCGCTTTCCGGAGGGCTATGAAACGATCGTCGGTGAGCGCGGCGTGAAGCTCTCTGGCGGGCAACGCCAGCGACTCTCCATCGCTCGCGCCATCCTTGCTGATCCGCGCATCCTCATCCTCGATGAGGCGACCAGTTCCCTTGATTCCGAATCAGAGGCAATGATCCAGGCCGGTCTCAATTACCTGATGCGAGGTCGAACGACCTTCGTCATCGCGCATCGGCTCTCGACCATTCGGCGAGCAGACCAGATTCTTGTCATTGAACAAGGAAAGATTGTGGAGCAGGGAACACACGAAACCCTGCTCTCTAGGCATGGCCGATATTACGAACTCTACACACGACAGCATGGGCTCGAGACCAATCTATTTCTTGCACCCGGCGAAGGCGGCGAGCTCGCACCCGCTGCCAAAGCGTAGGTCGAGTCTACTGTTCTACCCCAAGTTCCCGCAGCAGAAACGCGTAGTCGAACGCGATCTCCTTCAGGTAGTCGTACCGCCCGCTGGCCCCGCCATGCCCGGCATCCATATTGATGTGCAGCAGCAGCGGCGTGTCGTTGGTCTTTAGACCGCGTAGCTTTGCCACGTACTTCGCCGGTTCCCAATACATCACCTGAGAGTCGTTGAGACTGGTCTTGACCAGCATTGCCGGGTAAGCTCCCCTCACCAGATTGTCGTACGGCGAGTAGGTTCGCATGTACGCGAACGCGTCGGGCTCATTAGGATTCCCCCACTCTTCGTATTCGGCGACGGTAAGTGGAAGGGTGGCATCCAGCATGCTGTTCATCACGTCGACAAAGGGCACATGCGACAGGACTGCCCGGAACAGATCCGGGCGAAGGTTGACCACCGCACCCATAAGCAGGCCACCGGCACTTCCACCCTCGATAGCGATGCGGTCGCGGCTGCCGTATTGTTGCTTTACCAGGGCTTCCGCAACGCTCACGAAGTCGGTGAAGGTATTCTGCTTCAGCATCATCTTGCCCGCATCGTGCCACACATCCCCCATCTCGCCACCGCCGCGGATATGGGCGTACGCCAGCACAAGTCCGCGGTCAAGCAGCGACAGGCGCGTTGCACTGAACCCTATTGGCAAGGGGTAGCCATACGATCCATAGCCATAGATATAGAGCGGATTGCTTCCATCTTTCGTGAAGCGATCTCTCCGGTACACCAACGAAACGGGCACCTCTACCTCGTCTGCAGCTTTGACCCACACCCGTTCGGAGCCATAGCGAGCGCGGTCAAACCCTCCAGGGACCTCCTGCTCCTTGAGCAAGGTCGAAACTGCTGAACCCACATCGTAGCTGTACACCGAGGCGGGAGACACGAGGGACTGATAGCTATAGCGAAAGGTTCTGGTGTCGAACTCTCGGTTAATATGCGCGGCGGCAGTGTATACGGGCTCAGGAAAGGAAATCTCCATAGCCGATCCAAGCTGATCCTGTGCAACGAACGGAAGAACTTCGAGCGTCGTTAGCCCGGCTCTGCGTCTCGAGCACACACAGAATGTGGCGAAGAGATCGAAGTCCTCAAGAGGCGCGGCCGGTTCTTCGGCGAGGAGCTCGGTCCAGTGATCGCGATCCGGAAAGTCAACCGGAGCTGTCACAACTCGAAAGTTCTTTCCCGTGTCGTTTACGCGGATGTAGAAAAGGCCTCTGCGGTGCTCGACGGTGTACTCCTGCTCCTCCATGCGTGGGGCGAGGATCCGGAAGCCTCCGTCGAGTCTGGAGGCTTCCAGAAATCGTGTCTCACTCGTGGTATGGCTACCTGCTTCCATCAGCAGAAACTGTCCGTCGCGCGTTCGACCGACCCCCAGATTGAACCGTTCATCCGCCTCTTCGTAGACCAGCACGTCTGATTCTGGCGCCCCGCCGATCGTGTGGCGCCACAGTTTGTCCTGGCGCTTGGTCTGTTCGTCCTCCGTCGTGTAGAAGAGCGTCTGGCCGTCCGCCGACCAGGCCATGGAACCTACGCGTTCCACCGTGTCAAACAGGTCCTCACCGGACCGAAGATCTCGCATGTGCAAGGTATACTGCCGGAATCCCGTGTTGTCGGTCGAGTATGCCAGCAGCCACCCATCAGGGCTGATCGCCATGCCGCCGACGGACATGAACGCCTGCCCCTCCGCAAGTTGATTCACATCGAGCAGAATGACCTCGGGCTCGACTGGCGCGAAATCCCCATTTGCCGCAGTCTTTCGTCGGCAATGAATCGCGTACTGTTTACCCTCAACCGTTCGCGTTGAGTACCACCAGCCGCGATACGGATACGCGACAGACTCGTCGGTTTCCTTAATATGCGCCAACATCTCCGTGTAGAGCTTCGCTTGTAGTTCTTCCGTACCCTCCATCATTGCGGCGGTGTAGGCGTTTTCAGCGTCGAGGTAAGAGATCACCTCAGGGGAACTTTTCTCGCGCATCCAGCCGAACTCGTCAGAAAGTGTTTGGCCATGCCGCAGAATAGACTTCGGATCTCGACGTGCAGTCGGTGCAGAACTAGTCATGTATAAACTTCCTTTTACCCTGCCGGACAGAATACCGTCTTCTACAGAAAGAGCGCCTCGGGCGGGCTCGACCGCTCTGGGTCCCGCGCCCCGAAGCCTCACGAAGATACTTTCAGGTCTATCACTCTCAGCGACGAAGGAGATTGCTCATGTCATCTTCCCATGCTGCCCGCGTTCCTACGGACAAGGACAAGGAGAACGTCGATAATGACGCTAGAGGCTTTTACTTCATGCGGCGCTGGCTCCTCGGTTCTGTCCTGTTCTTCCTCTTCGTCGTGCCTGTTCCCGCAGAGAGTGTCGCGACGCTGCCGGCTCCGCAGGGCTATGTCAACGACTTTGCCGGCGTGCTTTCAGATCCCGTAAAGCAACAGGTCGAGTCGCTTTGTACGGCAGTTGATCGTCAGGCGCATGCGCAGATCGCCGTGGTTACGATCAAGACAATCGATGGGGATCAATCGATCGAAGAGTTCGCGACACAGCTGGAAGAAAAGTGGAAGGTTGGTGCGAAGGGCACGGACCGCGGTGTCCTGATGCTACTTGTGATGAATCCGCGCAGGGGGCGGATCGAGGTCGGATACGGTCTGGAAGGAATCCTGAACGACGCGAAAGTCGGCGACATCGGCCGTTCCATGCAAGCCGACGCGAAGGCAAACGACTACGATGCTGCCGTTCCGTCGGGTGTGCGGCAGATTGCTACCGTGATCGCGACTGACGCTGGTGTCACTTTGACACCTTTGACTCACATGTACCATCGCCAGGAAGCACATTCGACATCGCTTGGAATCGGCCAGATTCTTCTATTTGTTATGCTCGGCATTTTCATTTTGTCGGTCATGGGTCGAGGTGGGCGAGGAGGCCGGGGCGGCGGCGGTGGTGGTCTCGGATGGTTTGTTCTCGGAAACGTTCTTGGCGGCATGGGTGGAGGAGGCCGAGGAGGTTACGGCGGCGGTTTTGGCGGTGGTGGCGGAAACGGGGGAGACGACGGCGGTTTTGGCGGTTTTGGCGGTGGATCGTCTGGCGGCGGAGGTGCGAGTGGCGACTTCTAAGGAGCGGTGCTGATAGAGGAGCGTGCTATCAGTGGTAGAGTACAGCCGGAACCTTCCCGCGCATCTGCTCGTAATGCTTAGAACCGGCCCTATGGAGGGCCAGAGGAAAACACATGAAAGGTACTTGGGTTGCAATCGGAGCGGTCGTCATCATCATCCTGCTTTGCTTATTGGGATTCGGCAGCTACGTGAGCACAAAGAATCAGCTGGTAAAGATGAATGAGGATGTTGATCAGGCGTACTCGCAGGTCAACGTAGTCCAACAACGACGGTTGGATCTGATTCCCAATCTCGTCGCCACTGTAAAGGGCTATGTCAGTGAAGAAACAACAGTTCTGACGAACATTGCCAACGCACGTGCAGGCGTTCTGGGCGCTCCCGACAGGGCGTCAGCTATAAACGCGAACTCCAAGCTGGACGTTGCTTTGGGGCCGTTTTTTCGGTTGCAGGAGCAATACCCTAACTTGAAGGGGAACGAGCAGTTCATGCGGTTGTCGGATGAGTTGGCTGGAACGGAGAACCGAATCGCTGTGGAGCGCAGTCGGTATAACCGGACGCTGCGCGACTATGACGTTTATGTTCAACAGTTTCCGAACAGTTTCTTTGCTGGAATGGCAGGGTTTAAGTACCGGGATGAGTACTTCAAGGGCAATCCTGAGAACTCCAACGCGCCAAAGGTCGACTTCAGTAAATAACCTTGCAAGGCAAACAAAACAAAGGCCCTCCTCTCGGAGGGCCTTTGTTTTGGGATGTGATGAGCTATTTGGTGAAGGAAGAGATAGCCGTTGCTTCGTCATCTTTTACGTCGAAAACGGTGTAGAGTTTGGTGATTTGGAGCAGGTCGTGCACCTTTTTGGTGAGGTTAAGCAGCTTGAGCTCGCCGCCGGCGTTCCGGACGGTGGTGAAGGCGCTCACGAGTTCGCCAATCCCCGAGCTGTCGATGTAGTTGATGTCGCCGAGGTTGAGGAGGATCTTCTTTGACCCTTTCGCCAGAACATCGCGGACGGCATCACGAACGGTCACGCTGCCTTCGCCGAGGGTGATGCGTCCGCTAAGGTCAAGAATGGTGACGCCGTCTACCTGGCGAGTTGCTACCTTCATGCTCATGGAAAAGTTCTCCTTATAGCCCGATTATGCGGGCGTTCTATGTTTGATCAGGGTGAGTTCAGTGCCCGGGTGAGTTTGGCGAAAGTTTACCTCATCCATGAACGCACGGATGAGGAAGATGCCGCGGCCGGAGCCACGCATGATGTTTTCGGGGGCAAGGGGATCAGGGATGGTCTGCGGATCGAGGCCGGTTCCCTGGTCTACGACCTTCACGAGCAGATCATCGCCTGCTGTTTCGAACGAGACGGTGACGTGCTTGCTGGTATCGTAGGCGTTGCCGTGAAGAACGGCGTTGACGACTGCCTCGCGGACTGCCATGGCGATGTTGCCGCGCGTATCTTCGTCGAAGCCAACGCGCTCGGCATACTCCTCGGCTGCCTGTTCTGCGCGATCGACGCTCGCGAGGGACGAGGAGAGCGTCATGCTGACACGGCTTGTAGTTGGGTCCGCCAAACGCAGTTCCTCGATCCAGAGCTTGCTTCGAAAGCAGAGTGGCAAAAGCGACTGTCCTCGCAGTGTGCGGCTCTCACAGGGGATTGTCAAGAGAGGTTCCACTGTGTGCAGACCGCTGTCGAGCGGTGCATCGGGCGGCCAATGGCCCCGCCATTTATTGTGAAGACCAGACCGGCGCTCCGCTAAGGTTGGCTACGGGCGACGGCCGGAGATGTCTGAGGCTCGATGAAGATCCTGTATGCCGGCAGCCTGACGCCGAACGATTCTGCGCTGTACCGGATGTGGGCGCTCGAGCGCCTTGGCCACGCCGTGATTCCGTTCGACATCAACGGCTACGAGCTGGCGCATCCTGTGCTGCGCAAGGTGGCGTTTCGCATCGCGGCAGGACCGCACATCGAGCGGCTCAATCGAGACCTGCTCCGCGCTGCTGCGGGCGACGACATTGCGGTGCTATGGGCCGACAAGGTTCTAGGCCTTCAACCTTCCACCTTGCAGTCCTTGCGAAAGCAGGGAGTGGTCACAGCGAGCTACATGATTGACAACGCCTTCGGACCAAGGCGGGATCCCGGATGGCGGCTCTATATGAAGTGCCTGCGAGAGTTTGACCTGCACATTACCCAACGGGACGTCAGCGTGCGGGACTACGAGGAGCGCGGTGCGCGGCGGGTGATGAAGATCCAGACGGCCTATGAGCCGACGCTGCACTTTCCACCACCGCCGGGCTGGACGGACGCAAACCGTACCCGCGAAGTCTCGTTTATCGGAAGCCCGTACGATAACCGGGCTGAGTTTCTGCTGCGGCTGGCGACGGAGTTCAATGTTCCGGTCACGGTGTCTGGCTCAAAGGCGTGGCGGGCGGCACTCGCTCCGGAGATGTTGCGCCGCATGTTCTCGGGAGAGGACGGGCTTTACCACGATGCGTACCGCGAGGCGATCTGGGCCTCGAAGATCAACCTGAGTTTTCTCACGCACTCCAACCAGGATGAGTACGCGCATAAGAGCTTCGAGATCACGGCGTGCGGCGGATTTTTATTGGCGGAGCGATCGGAAGGTCACAGCGCGAAGTTCCGTGAGGGGGAAGAGGCGGTGTTCTTCAGGGATATCGAGGAGTGCGTGGCGAAGATCCGACAGTACCTGCCGGATGAAGCAGCGCGGAGCCGGATTGCGGCTGCCGGCCAGCGACGAGCGGAGCAGAGTGGGTACGGCAATGACGCACAGGTGGAACGGATTGTGACGGTACTGGAAGAACTCTCTCACTCCCTGGCTCATCACTGAAGGCAACAAGCGCGAAAGAGAACGCAACCTGCGCCAGGCGGTTCGTAATGGTTGGCGTCCTTGCCTTGGGCAAGGACAACAGCAGATCCGTGTGCGGGATGGGAACGACAGTGTTGAGTGGGGAGCTACAGGTACTTGCCGTCGGCGAGTTCGCGGACCAGATCGAGATCGGCCGCGAGGAAATCGTAGTCTGGAAGAGCGCTTAGCGGCGACCAGCGCATCTCGTTGAAGATGCGATTTTCCAGTTCTCCTGCGAACTCCCGAACCATAAAGAACTGCAGATCAATGGACGCGCCGTTGCGATAACGATGGCGCAGGCCGGCGACGTGGCGACCGATGACGGCGTGGATGCCGAGCTCTTCATTGAGTTCTCGGGCGAGAGCGACTTCCGGTGTTTCGCCTGCTTCGATCTTGCCGCCGGGAAACTCCCATTTCAGGCTCATCGGCTGGTCTGGCCGCCGCTGGCAGATGAGCACTTCGCGATGACTGGCGACGTTCTCACGCAGGATCAGCGCGGCCACAACGTAGCGGACCGAAGGTGTCATCGTGGGCGCGTCTCCGTACCCCTTGAGCTTGCGAATGGGCTCTTTCACTGCTGCGTGTTTAGACGACCGGAGCAGGAGAAAAGGCTCAGCTTGTTGCGGAGTTGGCGGGGCGGGGATCCGGAACCTGCGTGTCAGCCCTCGCGGACAGCTGAGGGGAGATAGATGGGCCAACCGGATGCCTGTGCCTGGGTGACGAGCGCTGGCGAGGGATTGACGGCGAAGGGGCGGCCGGCGATGGCGAGCATGGCCGCGTCGTGAACGGAGTTGCCGAAGACGACGTCCGGGGCGTGTACACCGGCTCGGTGAAGAGCGGCGACTTTGGCTTCGTCGGTGGGGACGTCGAGCAGATGGTTGGTGACGATGCCGCTGGTGACCCTGACCTTTGCCGCGAGAACGTGATCAGCGGGGATGCCGAAGTCGCGCACACCTTCCTCGATGACCCAGTCGTTGGTGGAGCTGACGGCCCAGATCTCGGTGCCGAGCGTGTGCAGCTGCTCGATGAGGCTGCGAAGCTCGGAAAAGATATGAGGACGAATGAACTTGTCGAAGAAGACACGGGCGACACGACGCATCTCGTCTTCGTGCAGGCCCTGGTACATCTGGACCATCTCTCCGCAGATAGCGGCCTCCGTGACCTCTCCGCGGCTATAGGCGCGGTACCGGCTGTCGATGAAGTCGACGACCTCGCGGGAGACGAGGCCGGACTCGATGGTCCACTTCATGAAGCCGGAGCCGGCATCACCGGACCAGAGGGTGCCGTCACAGTCGAAGACGGCAACGCGGGGAGCGGGGTGGAGGACCGATTGATGAAACTCGGCTGTCTGCAGCGACGGAAAGGAAAGAACTGCGCTCACGATGACTCACTTTCGCGGGGTGGAGGGCGAGGTACCGCTCACGCCGTATCCCACCATTTTACGAGAACCGACGTGAACCTCCGATGACGCGCTGAGGGATTGCCCGCATCTGAGGGAAAGAGGAGATCGATCTCATGAGTGAAGAGCATCTGTCGGGCCAGGCCGGGATCAAGCGGCTTGGTGATCTAATTAAGGACATACGCATCGCGATGATGACAACGGCTGCACCGGACGGGAGCTTTGACAGCCGGCCGATGGCGACACAGAAGACCGAGTTTGACGGGACTGTTTACTTCCTGACGCGGCAAGAGTCGGGCAAGGTGCAGGAGCTGGCGGACGACTCCCATATTTCGCTGCTGTACGCGGATCCGGGCGACTCAAAGTTTGTGACGGTGAAGGGTAAAGCGAGCGTGTACCGGGACCAGGCAAAGATCGATGAGTTGTGGAACCCGATGTACAAGGCATGGTTTCCGATGGGCGAGAGCGACCCGGCGATTGCGATTCTTCGGGTGGACGTGCACGAAGCGCAGTTCTGGGAGGCGTCGAGCAGCCGGCTGGTGCGTGGGCTGAAGTATGTTGCTGCCGCGGCAACCGGGGGCAAGGTGGATATCGGAACGCAAGGGACGGTGAAGCTGTAGGGCGATGGCCTGCCTGTCAGATGGGCGGCAGGCCATCAATAATGGGAACGCCGGCGGGTGGCGTGAAGACGAAGTCGGCGGGGGTGACGGGTGGGTTGTCCTCAGCGGCAGAGAAGTGGAAGTCAGTGGTAGATCCATCAACCTCTTCGAGTGTGAGCTGGCGGATAGCTCCGGTGGGGGTGGCGGTGATGGTGAGGAGTTTCAGGCGAGCCTCCTGACCGCGGGGGACGCCCTGAATGGTTGAGCCGTCAGGGAGCGGGGTGATTCGGATGGCGGTGAGTTCACGGGCGAGTTGAGCATGGCCAAGGAGAAGGCGAAGGGGGGAACGGAGGTCGTCGATCTGTTTAGCGGGGAGGCGTTGGGCCTGGGCATCTCCGGGGGTGAAGGACCAGGCGTACTTGCCGTCGAGGACGAAGGTCTTGCCCCGGGGGACGGAGTAAGACCAGCGCATACGACCGGGTTTGCTGAGGAGGAGGACCCCGGCCTCGGATCTGTGCAGACCCATGCCGTCGTAGGTCTCGGTGAAGGTGGTACGGAGGGAGCGGAGGTGATTGTAGTGTGTGTCGACGGCGCGGAGGGTGGCCAGGTCGGCAGGGGAGAGCTTTGGGTTCTGCGCGGGAAGGTGGGCTACGAACAGGAGAGCCAGTGCGAGGTGAGCACTGGCTCTAGGCTTTGGGAGGGCGGCGTGGGTCACTGGATTGGTTGCGTGCAGTTGGTGGCGCCTTGGGGATCTTGTCGAATCGTGTTGTTTTCGTCCGAGCAAAAGCCCAGATCCCCTGTTTTGCCGATCGATTGGGGGACGGCGGTTATTTCAAACGAGGTGTACATATCCTGATTGTTAACAGTCACCTTGCTGCAGTTCGTGATGCCGAAGGTGTAACCGGACTTCTGCCCCGTAGAGAGTGCGGGCTCGATCAGTTGAGCGGCCTGCGCCGTAGGGGCACCAGATTTTGGATCGCCACCAAGGTTCGCGAGCGAGCAGGCGAAGCCGTTAGCCGGATAGGCGGAGTTGTACTGGAGTTCTGCCTGGGCGATGGTTCGGACAGATTGAATCGCGCTCGTCTGGTTCGCTTGTTTGCGGAGCTTGAGGAGCTGGGGAACGGCCAGGGTCATCAAAATCAGCATTACGGACATTACGATCAGCAACTCGATCAGCGTGAAGCCTTCGTCACCACCCTGTCGCTCATTCCATCTTGTCATCGATCTGTTCCTTCGTTCGGTGTTGAAGTCGTACTGGTTTGCTGCTCGAACAGAGTACCGCAACGTGCTCCGAGGTTTAGGCCACGAGGTCGGCGCGATCTATCTTCATCGTGCCGAGATTGCCCAGCATGGAGAGGGCCAGCTTCTCCGGCTGGAAGAGCTCCTGCGCGAGCGTCTGGATCTCTTCGGCCGTGACGCGGTCGATGTCGGCGATGATCTCGTCGACGCCGAAGAAGCGGCCGTAGTACATCTGCTGCCTCGCGAGATTGGCCATGCGACTACCGGAGCTTTCGAGGCCCATAACGATGTTGCTGCGAAGCTGATCTTTGGCTCGGGTGAGCTCGGGCTGTGGAACAGCTTCGGTAATGAGACGTCCGAGTTCCGTCACGGTAAGCTGGACGACTTCGCGGGCCTTTTCAACTGAGGCGCCGGCATAGACACAGAGTGAACCGGTGTCGCGGAAGGGGCTCATCTCGGAGTAGATGGAATAGGCGAGGCCGCGATCTTCGCGGATGGTTTGGAAGAGGCGGGAGCTCATGCCACCGCCGAGGATCGTGTTCATCAGATAGACCGCGTAACGACGAGGATCGTTGACGGGAGGAGCTGGGACGCCGAGGCAGATCTGGACCTGCTCGAGCGAGCGCTTCCGCTTGAGGGTGATGTGCGGTCGGGCGGAGGGTGGTGTGTGGGCCGCGATGAGAGGGTCCGGGTGGGGGCGAAGCGAGCCAAAGCTGTGCTCTACCCGAGCGACGAAGGAGTCGTGCTCGAGGTCTCCAGCTGCGGAGAAGACCATGGTTTGGGGAGCGAAGCGGCGACCGTGCTCATGAAAGAGGATCTCCCGGTCGAAGCTCGAGACAGTCTCGGCTGTGCCGAGGATCGGCCGTCCGAGCGCGTCCCCTTTCCAAAACTTCTGCGAGAAGATCTCGTTGACCAGATAGTCCGGATTGTCCTCGTCCATCTTGATCTCTTCGAGAATGACGCCTTGTTCGCGGGCGACATCTTCGGCCGTGAAGGTGGGATGGAGAACCAGATCTGAGAGGACATCGAGAGCGGGGTCGGCCTTTTCCTCAAGCACCTTGATGTTGAAGCAGATGTTTTCCTTGCTGGTAAAGGCGTCGAGGTTGCCACCCATACTGTCGACCTCGCGAGCAATCTGCTGGGCGGATCGGGAGGTGGTGCCTTTGAAGACCATATGTTCAACGAAGTGGGAGATGCCGTTGCGATCGGCGGTCTCATCCCGGGATCCATTGCCAAGCCAGACGCCCATGGAGAGACTGTTGACGTGGTTCATGCGTTCGGTGAGAACTACCATGCCGTTCGAGAGAACAGACCGTCTGATGTTCCGGGTAGTGGAGCGGACCGCACGTCCCTCCGGGCTGAGCGTATCGATGGAAGAAGCCGTAGCGGACATGAAACTCCTTGAAACTGTATTGTTTCACAGGGCTGAGCAGAGATCGGGACGGAAGTGCGTCGCAGGTCAGGGGCCAAGCGATAAACTGGAAGTGACGGACCCGCTGAACTGATGCGAACACCAGACAAACCGACAGTTGAACCGATGTTTGGTCTAGACCTGCCTGAACTGACCGCGCTGATGGCGAGGCTTGGAGAGAAGCCGTATCGCGCACGGCAGGTTTTTGACGCGCTCTACCGGCAACGGGTGCGTTCGATCGAGGAGATCTCGACCCTGCCTACAACTCTGCGCGAGCGGATGGCCGAGAGCTACCATGTTGGGCTGCCGGTGTTGTCGTCGACGGCGCGATCGGTCGACGGGACAGAGCGGTACCTGGTGCAACTGGTGGACGGCGAAACTGTTGAGACGGTGTGGATGCCCGAAGGCGACGGGGGAGAGCAGGGCGATGGGTCGGATGCGGCCGTTGAAGAGAAGGTGGAGACTCCGGGACAGAGCGGCGTCAATGATGGTGCGGCGGCGTTTCGTCGATCGACGATCTGCGTTTCATCGCAGGTAGGGTGCGCAGTGAACTGTCAGTTCTGTCTGACGGCAAAGCTGGGGATCCGGCGCAACCTGACCCCCGGTGAGATCGCGGGACAGGTTGCGGCGGTGCTGAACCGGCATGAGGTGCGACTGGCGAGTGCCCGGGGCAATAACAATCCAGCGCGAATCAACCTGGTGTTTATGGGGCAGGGAGAGCCGTTTCTCAACTACGACAACTTCATGGCGGCGGTGCGTCTGCTGGTGACGGGGCTCGGGATACCAGAGTCGCGGATGACTGTGTCGACCTCGGGAATTGAGCCGGCGATCCGGCGGTTTGCGCTCGAGCCGATTCGCCCGAAGCTAGCACTTTCGCTCAACGCATCGAACGACGGCGTTCGCGAGCAAATCATGCCGATCACGCGCAAGTGGAATATTGCCATGCTGCTTGACGCGTGCGATAGTTTGCCGCTGCGAACACGCGAGTGGGTGACGTTTGAATATGTGCTGCTGGGCGGCGTGAACGATCAGCCGGAGCATGCGCGAGAGGTGCTGGCATTGCTGCGTGGCCGGCGCGCAAAGGTGAACCTGATTGTGTGGAATCCGGGGCCGGGAATCGCCTATGCGCAACCTGATCCGGCGGACGTAGCCCGCTTTCAGCAGAGGCTGATGGCGAACGGGTTGCCGACGTATGTTCGGCGGCCCCGAGGGCGCGATATCTATGCGGCGTGTGGGCAGCTGAAGACAACGATCGAGACAACGCCCAACCCGGAGTTGATTCGCGGCATTCTGCCGGCTTTAACGGTCTAAAGCCGAGCTTACTCTCGCGGGCGGTGACGGCGTTCGCGCAGGCCGATGTTGAGGAGAGCTTCAGTGACGCGGTCGTACTCGTGCCGGAGGACGTCGCCCTCATGGACGAAGTTGCCGATGATGGGTTCGACACCGAGGGCCTTGATGCGATCGAGGTCGGCCTGAATAGGAGATTGGCCTTCGCGGGCGTACTGCTCCAGACGCTGCGGTGAGATGGGTGAGTTGTTGATGAGGGCGAAGTCGAAGATACGGGAGCGGAGCGGACCCGCGTGCGCGGCGATGCGCTCGATGTGTTCGGAGGCGGACAGGCCGAGGCTCTCGTTGGCCTGCGTCATCAGGTTGCAGATGAAGACGCGGGTGGCTTTGGATGCCGCAAGGGCCTCGGGGATTCCCCGAACGAGCAGGTTGGTGATAAGCGAGGTGTAAAGCGAACCCGGCCCGAGAGTGATGAGATCGGCGTTGGCGATGGCGTCGAGGGTTTCGGGAAGGGGACCGGCAGACGCGGGATCGAGCATGAGTTCGACGATGCTGCGTTCGCTGGCGGTGATATTGGTCTCGCCGTGAACGATCGATTGGTCGTCCATTCTGGCGGAAAGGGTGACGTTGGTATTGGTGGCGGGAAAGATACGGCCGCGTGTGGCAAGGATCTGCGACGACATCTGTACAGCCTGTGCGAAGTCGCCGGTGATATTTGAGAGCGCCGCGACAAAAAGATTTCCGAAGCTGTGGCCTTCGAGTTCGCCTTGTTCAAAGCGATACCGAAAGAGCTTCGAAAGCAGGTGCTCATCTTCGCTCAGGGCGACAAGGCAGTTGCGAACGTCGCCCGGCGGCAGCATCTTGAAGTCTTCACGAAGCCGGCCAGAGGAACCGCCGTCGTCGGTGACGGTGACAATGGCGACGAGGTCGCGGATCAGCGTGGGCGCGTCGGTGTGGAGAGGGCTGTCGCTGTCGTGGGACACGGGCGCTGCGACGAAGCGCTTAAGGCCTCGCAGAAGAGTGGAAAGGCCGGTGCCGCCGCCGATGCAGACAACACGGATCGATCGGCCCTCTCCGATACCGTGACTCAGAACTTCCATCGCTGTTGCTCCAGGCACGTGCGGACCCAGTCTATCGCCTGCCTCGATGGATCAATGGAGATGGAGCAGAGTCGAGAGGGCTGTTGCGGTCTAGGACTCAGGGTAAAGCAGTTCGGTAAAACGGGGATCGTCGGCCATGTCCTGGAAGTCCGAGTCGGCGCGGGCCTGGATGCGATTGTGCGGGTTCTGACGGATAGCCTCGGTAAGGTGCTCGAGGCACTGGTGAGAGTCGCCACTGATGCTGGCGAGGACGGCAAGACCGTAGAACGCGTAGTCGGCCTTTGTGTTCTCGGCGAGGATCTCGCGGAAGTGCCCGCGTGCTTCGTCGTACTTGCCGGAGTTGAGCAGGGAGATAGCGTAGTCGTAGCGCTCTTCGTGGCTCTGGAAGGTGACCTTGCCCTTGTGCACCTTGAGCAGGCAGGCGTTGATGTACATGCGAATGCGGTCGGCAAGGTCGCCTGGGCTTGAGGCCAGCATCTTGTCGAAGGCGGCGTGCGCCTTATCGTACTTGCCGTCCTGCATGAGGCGTACGGCGGCTTCGTACAGGGCAAGGGCCTTGGCCCGGCTCTCATCGATTACCGCCGGTTTACTGCCTTCGATCGTCTTTGTCGTCCGCTTGCTGGTGGTCGATGTCACTGTTTTTGCCTGGGCCATAACGGTCTCGCCGGAGTTCAGAAACTTTGATTAGAGCGATGTGGAACACAGCTCCCTACACTTACGCTCGTCTCGGTTTATACGCAGACCCTGCGTGCGGGTCAACCCCGTCGCTTGCCATATACTTGTGGGTTGAGGTCGGGATCGTTGTACATCTTGAGTTGCCGATAGAGCTTGAAGGACTTTTCCCCACTGGCGACAGCCCGGAGGAGAGCATGGAGCGCGGCTACGAGATCGGATCGCTGCTCGTGAAGAAGGGCGAGACGGAGGCTGTTTTTGTGGCGATGTTCCCGAGACGCATCGTAGCGTTTGGACTCTTCCGCCGTATGGAAGAGCTTCAACGCGAGGATGGAAAGGCGGTCGAGCATCATGCCCGGGGTCTCGGAGTGGAGGGGCGCTACGGCGGAGATGGCTTCGAGGTGATGGAGCAGCCACTCGTCGATCTGTTCGACGAGATCGTTGCGGCGCTGATTGTATCGATCGATGGCGCGCTTTACGGCGGCAATCTCCGCGTCGGTCGCGGTTGGGTCACGGGCTTTGTCTTCTTCGTGCCAGAGATTGAAGTTGGCGCGGTGTTCCTGCCGCACGAGGCTCTCGAGCGTGCTAGGATCCGGCGGCGGATCACTCGGATCTGGGCCGTGCCACTCGGCGGTCCACAAACCCTGTGCCGTGGCGAGGTGTTGAACCTCCTGCCATTGCCATGCGTTGGCCATTGATCGAAACTGTAGCAGCCGCCGAGCTGAGAAGGGCTCCGGCACTCTAGAGTTTCCCTATGCCGTCTTCTTTCAATTCCGATCCACGCACGGCCGTTGAGCCTGAGGTGCGGCGTGTTCTCATCTACCGGCTAGGTTCGCTTGGCGATACGTTGATTGCGTTGCCGGCGCTGCACCTGGTCGCCCGGGCGTTTCCGAACGCAGATCGATGCATGCTGACAAACCATCCGGTAAACGTGAAGGCGCCAGCGGCGGCAGCGATTCTCGAGAATAGCGGTCTGGTGCATCGGTATTTGCGGTACTCGGTGGGGACACGATCGCCGCTTGAGCTGGCGCGGGTGTGGGCAGATGTTGTCAGGTTTCGGCCGCAGGTGCTGGTGTACATGGCGGCGGGTCGCGGTGTGGCGTCGGCGCGCCGCGATGCGACGTTCTTCCGGCTGTGCGGGATTTCGCGGCAGATTGGCGTGCCGTTGACCGAGGCAATGGATCAGCCGCAGCGGGAAGACGGTCGCGGGTTGAGCCACATCGGTGCACCGGGATTTCCGATTCCGGAGATTCCGTTCACTCTGGAGCCGGAGGCGGCACGGCTGGCGAGAAACCTTGCGGCGCTGGGCGATGCAGATCTTGAGAGCCAAGCGGCGTGGGATCTTCATCTGACGGCAGCGGAGCGGGCCAAGGCTGCGACGATGCTGGCGCCGGCTGGAAACAGGCCCATTCTGGCCGTTTCGGTGGGTACCAAGGTGCAGGCAAAGGACTGGGGACGGGAGAACTGGCGCGCCCTTCTGACGCGGCTCGTGGGGCTGCTGCCGGAGCATGCGCTGGTGCTGGCGGGAGTGGAGTCCGAGAGTGACGCGAGCGAGTTTGCCGCGGCGCTCTGGGGCGAGCAAGCCTCCGGGCCGGTGATCAATCTTTGCGGCAAGTTGACGCCGCGAGAGAGTGCAGCCGCGTTTGAGCGATCCCGGCTGTTTCTTGGGCACGATTCCGGACCGATGCATCTGGCGGCGGCGGTTGGAACGCCGTGTGTGGCAATATTTGCGGCGCGAAACATTCCGCGAGTTTGGTTTCCGTATGGGGCACAGCACCGTGTGCTTTATCACCGGACAGACTGCTGGGGATGTGGTCTTGAGACATGCCTGATCGAACGAAAGCGATGCCTTACCGGGATCGGTGTCGACGAGGTGGTTCGGGCAGTGGAGGCGTCGCTAGCGGAGATCTCGCCTCGTCGAGCGGTTTAGCGACCTGGCAGCTATTGCGGGGCCGTACAGGAAACTTCCGTTTGCCTCGAAGCTTGTGTAGATTAAGCCAATCAGAACAAGCAAGCCCGGAAGACGCGCATGAGGAGCTTCGCGTGTCGGCTTCCATCTTTGTCTCGCGGCGGTGGAAGCATCGCCGCTTGGGCGTACCTCTATCTCTCACACGGGGCGGTTGCATGATGCGTCTATGGATTTGGAAGTGGGTTCTTGTGCTGGTGGTTCTGCTGGGATCCTTTGGAGCGGTGGTCCAGGTTGGGGCGCAGACTGCGGCGACAGGGCAGACCGATCGCATCGCGGCGCTTGAAAAGCAGGCTGACGACAACGCGGCAGCCATTGCGGCGGCACAGACCGCCGGCGACAACGGCTGGATGCTGGTCAGCGCAGCCCTGGTGTTGATGATGAGCGTGCCCGGCCTGGCGCTGTTCTACGGCGGCCTGGTGCGAAAGAAGAACATCCTCGGCACGATGATGCAGACCTTCGCGATGGTGGCCGTGATCACGGTGCTGTGGGCTCTGCTGACGTACTCGCTTGCCTTCGGCGACGGGAACGCGTTCCTTGGCGGTCTCCATAACGTGTTTTTGCATGGCGTTGGGTTGACGCCCGACAAGGACTACGCGGCTACTATTCCGCTCGAAACCTTTATGGTGTACCAGCTGATGTTCGCCATCATCACACCGGCGCTGATCACCGGCGCGTTTGCAGAGCGGATGAAATTTTCGGCAATGCTGGCGTTTCTGACGCTCTGGGCGATCTGTGTCTACAGCCCGATGGCACACATGGTGTGGGGCAAGCATGGTCTGCTGAATGCGACTTTGGGCGGCCGGTTCCCGTGCCTGGATTTCGCCGGAGGGACCGTGGTGCATGTCACCTCAGGGGTCTCAGCGCTGGTCACGGCACTTTACCTTGGCAAGCGGGTGGGCTACCCGAAGGTCGCAATGCCACCGCACTCCGTGGTTCTGAGCTTTATCGGCGCTGGCCTGTTGTGGGTCGGCTGGTTCGGCTTCAACGCCGGGTCGGCATTGGGTGCGGGATCTCTCGCGACCTCAGCGTTCGTGGCGACGCACTTCGCTGCTGCTGCGGCGGCGATCGGCTGGGGCGGGGCGGAGTGGCTGCGTCAGGGCAAGGTTTCGGCCCTGGGCGCAATTTCCGGTGCCGTTGCGGGCCTGGTGGGAATCACTCCGGCGGCGGGATTCGTTACGCCGCTCAGTGCCTTGTGGATCGGTCTGATTACAGGTGTGTTCTGCTACTTCATGGTGGTCAAGGTGAAGGCAATCTTCGGGTATGATGACTCCCTCGACGCCTTTGGCGTTCACGGCGCCGGCGGCACCATCGGGGCCATTCTTACGGGGATCTTCGCGAACAGTGCGATCAATCCTATCTTCGGAGCAGGGAAGCCGACGGGCCTGCTCGAAGGAAACGCCCATCAACTTTTGAATCAGATGATTGGGGTTGCCCTCGCTTGGGGAATATCCGCCGTCGGCACAGTTTGTATTCTGTTTGTTGTGGACAAGGTGATTGGTCTGCGTATGAGCGAAGAGGACGAGCGCGAAGGTCTCGATCTGTCGCAGCATGGTGAAGAAGGCTACGACTGGGCGCACTAGCGAGACGACGTTTCGCGGAGGGATGGAGCGATGCACAAGATTGAGGCAGTAATTCAGCCATCCAAACTGGACGCAGTGAAAGACGCTCTGGTGGAGATTGGGGTGGCCGGCATGACGATCCTCGAGGCCCGCGGGCACGGTCGGCAGAAGGGCCACACGGAGTTCTATCGAGGGCGGGAGTACTCGGTGGATCTGTTGCCGAAGGTGAAGCTCGAGGCGGTGGTGTCGGATGATCTGCTCGAGCGCGCAATCCAGGCTATCTCAACCGCGGCGCGCACGGGCAAGATCGGCGACGGAAAGATCTTCATTTCGAAGATCGACGAGGTCATTCGCATCCGAAACGACGAGCGTGGTGAGACGGCTCTCTGACCGGCAGCCTTTACGGCGGTTTCCCGATAGTGATGGAGTTCGCCAGGGAGCAGGCTACCCACCATGAGCACCGATTCGAGTACGCCAGAGCGACCGTTTTTCCTTGGTCTTCGAGAGCGCTACCGCTCGACGATGGAGCGACTGCGGCAGACCTTCGAGAAGGGAGCGATCGGTGGTACGGAGTTTGTCCAGGCGCGCTCTCTGGCTGTCGATGGCCTTCTGCGCGAGCTCTGGGCGGAGGCGACGCGTACCTACGTTCGTCTGGAACACGGCGTTGCGCTGATGGCGATGGGTGGGTTTGGCCGCGAGGAGCTCTTTCCTTTCTCGGATGTGGACCTCTTGTTCGTTCTGGCAACGGATACGGCGGAGCGCGAGGTGAAGCCCGCCATTCGTTTGCTCAGCGAGAGCATGTGGGACGCGGGAGCACGGTTTGCCCCGGCGACCCGACGACTGAGTGACTGTGAGCATGCCGACCCGGACAATGTAGAGTTTTCACTGGCGTTGCTCGATCTGCGCTTCATCGGTGGGGACAAGGAGATTGCAGGGAAGCTCACGGCGAAGGTGATGCCGCAGCTGTTGAAGAAGAACGCGAAGGTTCTGGTGAAGGGGCTCACGGAGCTGACGCGGGCGCGCCACGCAAAGTACGGCGGAACCATCTTCCACCTGGAACCGAACATCAAGGAATGTCCGGGCGGTCTGCGGGATACGCATGTGTTGCGATGGCTGGCTCGTCTGGGAGTGCAGGCAGGTGGAAAAGCGACGTCGAGTGCAACGGACACGGGTGAGTTCGAGGAGGCGGTGGAGTTTCTGACCGGCCTGCGGTGCTTTCTGCATCTGCGCCACGAGCGGGACGACAACACGCTGGATTGGCAGGCGCAAGACAGGGCGGCTGAGCAAAAGATTGGCGTTGCTATGGGTGAGGGCGGCGACCGTGGATCGCAGATCGACGCGGCGTACTGGATGCGGATCTACTTCCGCAACGCGCGAAGTGTGGAACGGGCCGTGGCGCGTGCGTTCTCACAGAGTGCAAACGTCGCGAACAGCACAGGACTGATGGCGCGCTTCGGCCGACGCAGCGTCGTTTCGAACTGGCCAGTGGGGTACGAGACGGCCGGTAGTCGGGTGAGCTTCGCTCCGGGTGCCGCGGGAACGGCGAAAGGAGCCGATCCGGAGACGGTCCTGCGCCTGTTTGCCGAGGTCGCCCGATCGGGTATTACGCCAGACGCTGCGGTTGAGGCGGATCTGCTGGCGGGTCTGCCGTTGCTGGCCTCGCACCTGGAGGACGGGGCAGGCCTCTGGCATCGGCTACGCGACATTCTGTTGGGGTCATACGCAGGAACGGCGCTGCGAGGCATGCACGCCGTGGGTCTGCTCGACCTGCTCGTGCCGGAGTTTCACGGCATCGACGCTCTCGTCATTCGCGATGCCTATCATCGCTACACCGTGGACGAGCACACCTTTGTTCTGATCGACACGTTGCATGCGCTCGGGGAAGGCGAAGGTCCTCTGGCGGAGTGGAGCAAACGGTTTGCTCTGGTGTTGGGAGAACTGCCGCATAAAGAGATTCTGTACCTGGCCGCGCTGATGCACGATACGGGGAAGGCTAGAAGCGCGACTGACCACACCATTGAGAGCGCCCGCCTGGCTGAGGGAGTCCTGTCGCGGTTGGAGCTGGAGCCGTACGAGGCGAACCTGGTGACGGATCTGGTGCGCAATCATCTGGAGATGTCCTCCGCTTTGCGCCGCGATATCTTCGATGCAGAGACCATCCGCGCGTTCGCCGGAAAGGTACAGACGCAGGAGGCCCTGCGCATGCTGGTTCTGTTTACCTATGCGGACCTGAATGCCGTGCATCCGGACGCGTTGACGCCGTGGAAGGCGGAGAACCTGTGGCGCTTGTACATCGCGACGTCAAACTACCTGGACCACAGCGTCGATGATGAGCGCGTCGGCGCGATCGCGACGGATCTGGTGGCCCGAGTGACGGCGAGTCTGCCAGGCAAGTCGGAGGCGGTCGCAGCTTTTGTCGAGGGCTTCCCCGAACGGTACGTACGTACCCGGAGTGCTGATCAGATCCGCAGACATTTTGAAATGGCAGGGCACTTCGGAGAGGATCCGGTCCAGATCCAGTTTCGCTACTCGCCCACAGTCAACGAGCTTGTGCTAGTCACCATGGATCGTGCCTTGCTGTTTGCTAATGTGGCGGGAGCTCTGGCGGCATGGGGCATGAACATCGTGACCGCCGACGCGTTCTCCAATCGGGTAGGGACCGTTGTGGACAGCTTTCGGTTTACAGACAGCTTTCGCACCCTCGAGATGAACGAGTCGGAAAGAGATCGGTTTGTACGGAGCGTTCACGACGTGGTGAGCGGGAGAGTCGAGGTTGAGAAGTTACTGAGCGGCCGGTGCAGAAGCCATCGCCGCGCCTTGAAAGCGCCGTCACCACCAACATTTTTGATCAATGATGACGCTTCATCGTACAGCACGTTGCTCGAACTGGTGGCGGAAGATACCCCTGGTCTGCTTCGCGTGCTCAGTCTTACGTTGGCCGCGCACGGCTGCAATATCGAGGTGGCTCTGGTTGATACCGAAGGGGAGACGGCCATCGACGTGTTTTACATCACCCGCGATAGCCGAAAGCTCCTGCCGGGCGAAAAGGCAGGGCTGATCGAAGCTCTGACCAGGGCAGTGGTAGCAAATGCACGCTAAGCGGTCGCAAGGGCGGCGGCGTGTCTGCTTGTACTCAGGGGTGCGGGACAGGTGCCGCGGGTGAGAACGCGTAGGCTACGCCCTCGTGTTCGGTCCGTGCGCCTGGCGCTGCGTCCTACGAAGAATCCTTCCTTTCCCCTAAATCCTCGTTTGCTTCTGTTGTTTTCCTCTCTCGGAATCGGCCAGATGTCCTTCATAATAGAGGTATGAACAGCGACAACACGAGCACCGGCCGGCCGACAAACGTCCCGCAGACGGGAGATCGGTATCTGTTTGGCAGCATGGACAGCATGGCGAAGAACCAGGTCAAGGTAAACGAGGTGAACTGGGGCTACGACCAGCCAGAGGGAATCGTCCTTGCTTCCATGGATGCAGCCATCAACTGGGTCAGAAAGAATTCGGTCTGGCCGATGACGTTTGGACTGGCGTGTTGCGCGATCGAGATGATGTCCATGGGTGGATCGCGATACGACATTGCCCGGTTTGGTGCGGAGGTCTTCCGTCCCTCACCCCGCCAAAGTGATCTGATGATCGTTGCCGGCCGAGTCTCGCAAAAGATGGCACCGGTGATTCGGCGCCTGTACGAGCAGATGCCAGAGCCGAAGTGGGTAATCTCGATGGGGGCCTGTGCGACCTCTGGCGGCGTGTTCAATAACTATGCGCTGGTGCAAGGGGTTAACCAGATTATTCCTGTGGATCTTTACGTCCCGGGTTGCCCACCTCGGCCGGAGCAACTCTTGTACGCGATCACGCTTTTGCAAGAGAAGATCCAGGCAGAGCGCGGGACAGTTCGAAGAACGCTGAACCTCAGCTAATGGTCGTTCAGCGGAACTGAGCCGTACTGCCCGAGTCCGAGTGCATCTTTTTCGTTACTTCGGAGGTTCAGAAAGTAGTGGAGAAAGTACTTTGTCCTAGTAGAGTTGTAGAAGAAAGTGCAGGACCGCCAGGAATTTCTTCTCGTTCCGGTTTACAACTGCTATAAAGTTTGTCGAATCAGAAGTTACATACAAAGAGAATCCAAGCATCTCAGAAGATATACCAGACGTTTTTTTCGGAGGAAGTAGAATGGTTTATAGCCCGTACTCTAAACTTGGCCGGTCCGTACTGGCTGCATGTGCGGTCAGCCTGGGCGCAGCTAGCCTAGGTGCGCAGACCGCGCCCAGCACGCCCGTCCCAGCAGGGCCAAACCCTTCACGGTTTGATCTGTTTACCGGGTACTCGTACTTTGGCGCACATGGCCAGGTCAAACCCGCGGGCATCAATTACTCATCGGTCGATCTTGGAGCCGCAGGTAGCGGAGCGTACTACTTCAACAAGTACGTCGGCGCCGAAATCCTGATCACGGCTCACCCAGACGGCCAGAATGACGGGATTTACACAGGTTCCGCTGGTCCTATCTTCCGGGCACCCATGCAGAACTTTACGTTGTTTGCTCACGGCCTGGCAGGTGCGGCACGAATTGGTGGGCCAAACAACAGCGGCACGCCGTTCTACCATGAGCCCTACCAATGGGGTCCTTCACTCGCTGTGGGTGGCGGTATGGACTACGATCTTCCCTTCTTCAATCACCGTTTCTCCTTGCGTCTGTTTGAGGCTGACTACCGCTACATCCATGCTGATTTTGGTCCATATACTCCCCCCCCGACGCCTGGTGTCATGGGTGGACGCGCCAATCTCGGCGCTGCCGAACTCAGCACTGGCATCGTGACGCACTTCGGCAACATCATTCCGCCGCCGCCTGTTACCTTTGCTTGTGTCGCCTCGCCTGAGACGGGTTTTCCAGGTGATCCGATCACGATTACCGGCACTGCAGCCAATCTGAATCCGAAAAAGACAGCAACCTACAACTGGACGACCGACGGCGGAACCATTGCCGGAACCTCCAACGTTGCGAACATTGACACCAAGTCGGCGAATCCTGGGAGCTACACGGCAAAAGGCCATGTTTCCGAAGGAAGTAAGCCTGGTCAGATGGCGGATTGCTCCGCGGCCTACACCATCAAGGCTTTTGAGCCACCGACCGTCTCCTGCTCGGCTAATCCATCGAGCGTGAACCCTGGCGACTCTTCCACAATCACGGCAAATGGTGTTAGCCCGCAGAACCGTCCTTTGACGTACAGCTACTCCGCGACGGCTGGATCGATCACAGGAAATACTTCAACGGCTACTCTGAGCACGGCTGGAGCAGCACCGGGTACGATCACCGTAACCTGCAACGTGGTTGACGACAAGGGTCAGACCGCTTCGCAGACCACGACGGTTACGGTCAATGCACCGCCGCCGCCACCAGCGCCGACGACCAGCAACCTGTGCTCGATCAACTTCGATCGTGACAAGCATCGTCCAACTCGCGTCGACAACGAAGCCAAGGCGTGCTTGGATGACATCTCTCTGAACCTGCAACGGTCCTCCGACGCGAAGCTTGCGGTGGTTGGAAACGCTGCCGGCGGAGAGCGGATGGGCAACAAGCTAGCTGCCGAGCGTGCTGTCAACACGAAGGACTACTTGGTCAAAGAGAAGGGTATCGATGCCTCCCGTGTATCGGTCTACACCGGCACACAGGACGGTAAGACGGTCACCACAACCCTGATCCCAGCTGGTGCGACGATGGACAGTACTGGAATCACGGCAGTTGATGAATCCGCGGTCAAGGTTCGTCCACGTACCGCCGTTCGTCGTCACAAAAAGTAGCTGTATCTGTAAGTTGTGAGAGAAGGCTGGCTGGGTTTTTACCCGGCCAGCCTTTCTCACGTTTACGAGCCAAGGAACTTCGTCTCGCATACTTCAATACGTAGCAGGAAAGTACACCTCGTTCCATGAACCGATTTCGCCTCTCATCAGCTTCCGCCCAGCGTAGCTTCTTACGTCTTCCACTCCTGCTGGCGCTGCTTTGCCTTCCTCTTTCCATGTTCGCCGCTCCCTGGTTGCCCTTCGGTCCATTCGGTGGAGACGCAAGGTCGTTTGGAGTGGATCCCTCTGATCATGAGCATCTGTATCTCGGAAGTCTGAATGGGTGGATCTACGAGTCACATGATCGTGGCTCGAGCTGGGCTCGGCTGGCGCGCCTTGCACTTCGAGACGACCTCGCGTTGGACCACATCCTTGTCGATCCCGCAAATCCAAAACACCTGCTTGTCGGCGTGTGGATTCCCGGGAGCAAGGAAGGAAGTCTGTACAGCAGCGTCGACGCAGGCCGGAGCTGGGTCGAGAATGCGGACATGAAGGGCGAGTCTATCCGCTCCATGACCGAGTCACTGTCCGATAGCAAAATCATCATTGCGGGCACGTTGAAGGGTGTCTTCCGATCCGTGGACGGGGGAACGCATTGGAAGCAGATCAGTCCTGTGGGAAGCATGGAGATCCACGAAGTAGAATCGGTCGCAATTGACCCGACCAATCCCGCCATTGTCTATGCGGGAACGTGGCATCTTCCTTGGAAGACCGTCGACGGCGGCGATCATTGGACAAACATCAAGGATGGCATCATCGATGATTCGGACGTTTTTTCGATCATCGTTGATCCGAAAGCTCCGGCTACGGTCTACGCAAGTGCGTGCTCCGGCATTTACAAGAGTGATGACGCTGCTGCGAAGTTTCGCAAAATCCAGGGCATACCCTCAACTGCCCGGCGAACCCGCGTGCTGAAACAGGATCCGGCGCAGCGAGGGACTGTCTTTGCTGGAACGACTGAGGGATTGTTTCGAACCGTGGATGAAGGAAAGACTTGGAGTCGTACCACCGGCCCTGAGGTCATCGTCAACGATGTCTATGTCGATCCGAAGGACTCAAAACGTGTGCTTCTCGCCACAGATCGGGGCGGTGTGCTTGCATCCGAAGATGGTGGATCGAGCTTCAGTCCGGCGAATCGAGGGTTCACCGCCAGGCAGGTGGCGGCTTACGCCGCAGATGCTCACAACCCTGCGTCTCTCTACATCGGTATTCTCAATGACAAAGAGTGGGGCGGAGTCTTTACGAGTGACAATGGCGGCCTCACCTGGATACAACAGAGCACCGGCCTGAGTGGGCGCGATGTCTTCGGTCTGGCACAGGCGGTCGACGGAACCATGGTTGCCGCAACTTCGCACGGGATCTTTCGCCTGAAGGATTCGATGTGGACAGAGGTCGGCGCCTTCCGTTCGGCACCCGCAGCCCCGGCCACAGCAAAGCCTGGAAAGAGCACAAGGCCATCACCCGCTCGGGGCGGGGATACTTCCTCGAGGAAGCCCAGGGGCTCGCAGCCGGCCGATAGCTTCGATGGCGGAGTCTATGGTCTTGTCGCTGACGGGAATCAGATGTATGTCGCCAGCACGAGAGGTCTGCTCGTCAGCCCGACCAGTGGCGAAAGCTGGAGCGCAGCTGCCGGCATGCCACCAGGAACTTATCGGTCAGTCGCGGCTGCCAAAAATGTCGTCGTCGCTGCAACGCTCAACTCGGTGGCCCAGTCGTCAGACAGTGGAGCAACCTGGGTGGAGCTTCCCAAACCAGAGATGTTGACGCAGATTGCAGCAGTTGCCGTGGACGACGATGGCGATATCTGGGCCGGGGGGAGGGAGGGCCTGTTCGTCCGTCGAGGTGGTATGCAGACCTGGCAGAACCCGCCAAATCTTCCGATTCGTGATGTCAACAGCCTTTTCTACGATCGCGGATCGCACCAGATTGTTGCTACGGCAAACAACACCACGACGTTGATCTTTGCCATTCACGTTCCGGACTTTGCGACGAAGTCTTGGGATACAGGCTGGCATATGCGCTTCGTCCGCGTCGTTGGTGACCACATGATCGGCGCCACCCTTTACGATGGCATCGTGCTACAACCGCGTATGGTAGAGTCTCCCATCGCTCTCGCACGGTAGGCGAGCGGCGTAGACTTATCCCATGAACTCCTTATTCAGCGGCACATCCGGACGTCATGGGTTCCAGACCGACGATTCCGCTCTCGCGCCGATTGCGCAGCGCGTCGTTCACGGGGAACGCCTAAGCTTTGAGGATGGCGTGCAGCTGTATAGGAGCGGGGACATCCTTGCCGTCGGCTGGCTGGCAAACTACGTCCGGGAGCGCCTTCATGGCGATGTTGCTTACTTCAACGTCAACCGGCATATCAACCCAACCAACGTCTGCGTTGCCTCTTGCCGGTTGTGTGCTTTTGGTCGAAAGAAGGGCGATGCGGGCACCTACACAATGGCGCTCGAAGAGGCTTTCGCCACCGCAGCAAGCGGCTACACGGAGGCGGTCACCGAGTTCCATATTGTCGGTGGCCTCCACCCCGACCTTCCATTCGAGTACTTTATGGACCTTGTTCGCGGGCTGAAGGAGCGCTTCCCCAAAGTCCATGTGAAAGCATTCACCATGGTGGAAGTCGCTTTTCTCGCCAAACGCGGAAAGATGACCATCGTTGAAACATTGCAACGGATGAAAGATGCCGGTGTCGATTCCATGCCTGGTGGAGGAGCCGAAATCTTTGCCGATCGCATCCGGCACATCATCTGCGACCACAAAATAGACGGAGGAGAGTGGCTGGAAACGGCACGATCCGCGCATAAGCTTGGCCTTCGCTCAAACGCCACGATGCTCTACGGCCACGTCGAGAACGAGGAAGATCGTGTGGATCATCTGCTTCGACTCCGCGAGGTCCAGGACGACACAGGCGGGTTTCAGACATTTATCCCACTCGCCTTCCACCCGGATCATACGGCACTCGACCACATCCCACGAACGACGGGTATGCTCGACATCCGCCAGATCGCGGTAAGCCGTCTTCTGCTTGACAACTTTGCTCACATCAAGGCGTATTGGCAGATGATGTCTCCAAAGATTGCACAAATCGCTCTTCGCTTCGGTGCGGATGATATTGACGGAACGGTGATCGAGGAAAAGATCTATCACGACGCCGGTGCGACGACGCCACAAGGGATGCGTCGATCGGATCTGGTCCGTCTGATCACGGAAGCCGGTCGCCAGCCGTTCGAGCGAGACACCCTATATCGCGCTGTCACACGCAGCGAGGACAGCTTCACGGTCGCAGTGTAGTCACGGCAGCTTGTCCGTTCGGAGCAGACTGGACAAAAAGCAACTACCTCGAGAGAACCTGAGTAACCTCCACGGCCATCCGTCTGGATCAAGTAACCTGCAGCCGACTTTCCCTTAAGAAGAGAAATCAATTCCTCAAAGAGGACAAATGGGTTCTTGTCGCGCCTGCATCTTCCCGCGTACCCTTCGTCTGAGCTTGCAAACTTATGCAAATACGGGCATTTCTGCGTAGAGCAGCCTGCTTTCCAACTGGCGCGCCGTATGGCATAGAAGTTGCAATAAGCCAAAGTGTCGATAGACATGGAACCAAGTGGCGTTACCCGAAAAATCGCGTTGCAAGCCCTTGCGGATCTCTGCAGGCGGCCTGATCGCAAACGGGTACGCTCAACCTAAACCAGGAAGAACGGCTCGCTGAGTTAGCTCTGCGATCTCGTCGAGTCGCGTCTTCCGACCGAATACACTCGCCTACGACGCGAGTGATTGGAGAGATTACCTTGAAGAAACTATCTGCTGTTCTCGCTGCCTTTGCTGCCTTTGCCATCGTGGTTAGCCCAAGCTTCGCCGACACGCTTACCCTTGTAAAAGCCTCTGACCAAGTGGTGGACAACGCTGCCGTCTACCCTTATTCCTTCAGCATCAACGGATCGAACGCACTGACGTCTTTGATGTGCGTGGACTACAACCGTCACGTCACGATTGGTGAGAGCTGGAACGTAACAATCGCTCCGCTCGCCCTCGACAACTCGACTCTTTCAACCGCTTATCGTGCCACCGCATACATCTTCTCGCAGCTCGGTACGTCTTCCACCAGCGATGTTCAGTTCGCCGCATGGGACATCTTCGATGATGCAGAGGTTAACAGCTTGTCCGGCTTCGACGCGAACGCCAAGCAACTGGTGGTCGCAGGCCAAGCCGCCGCTCAGAATAGCGCGTTGATCGCCAGCGGCTTCTTCAACAACTTTAACCTTTATCTGCCCACAAGCGACACGACCGGCTGGAGCGATGGAAAGCCGCAGGACTTCGTTGGAGTTGCACAAACTCCCGAACCGTCCAGCATCGTTCTGCTGGGCTCCGGCCTGGCCGGGTTGGCGGGTGCGATTCGTCGCAAGCTGGCTCGCTAAGAGCTTTCGGCACGAGTCTACAAGGGGTGAAATAGAACTGAGAGGGGTGGGGGAGCACAGCCCCTCATCCCTCCTTTTATTTTGAAGCTCTGCTGCGGAGGCGCTATTTCTTACCAAATACCTCGCCCATACGGCGAATCTGGGCGCCCACGCCGCGAAGCTTCTCTTCAAAGCGTTCGTACCCTCGATCAAGGTGGTAGACCCGATCCAGGATCGTCTCTCCATCCGCAACCAGCGCGGCGAGAACAAGAGAGGCAGAAGCCCGCAGATCGGAGCACATCACAGCTGCGGACTGCAGCGTGGTCTTTCCACGAATCGTGGCACTTCGCCCGGAGACGGTGATATTCGCTCCCATGCGGTTCAGTTCCTGTACATGCATGAAGCGGTTCTCGAAGATGTTCTCCGTCACGACAGTCGATCCCTCCGTCTGTGTCGCAAGCGCCATGTACTGTGCCTGCATGTCGGTCGGAAAGCCCGGGTATTCCTCTGTAGAGATATCAGTCGCCCGAAGATCTCCTCCAGATCGAACACGGATGGAGTCTTCCCCAATATCGAGGCGCACACCGCACTGAGTAAGTTTCGCCAGAACGGAGCCAAGATGATGTGGGTTGCAGCCATCGATATTTAGATCGCCCCCAGTAATCGCACCGGCAATAAGAAAGGTTCCGGCTTCGATGCGGTCGGGATTGATACGATGTCGCGCGCCGTGAAGCTTCCGCACACCCTTGACGCGGATCGTAGATGTTCCGGCGCCGCTTATCTCCCCACCCATGGCCGTCAGCAGCGCCGCGAGGTCCGTCACCTCAGGTTCGCGAGCGCAGTTCTCAAAGAGTGTCTCGCCGTCTGCCAGAACAGCCGCCATCAGCAGGTCTTCGGTACCAGTGACTGTGATCTTGTCAAAGACGATATGAGCGCCCGTGAGGCGATCTGCCCGCGCCTCCAGATATCCGTGCTCCTGCGTGATAATGGCTCCCATTGCTTCGAGACCCCGGATGTGGAGATCGATAGGCCGGCCTCCAATCGCACACCCGCCCGGCATTGCAACGCGAGCGATCCCAGTTCGCGCAATCAGCGGCCCAAGCACGAGGGAGCTCGCGCGCATCGTCTTGACAATCTCGTACTTCGCCACTGGATCTGACAGAACGGCACACCGGATGCGCGTCCGATGTTGCGCTCTGCCGTATCCAAGCTCTACCTCCGCACCCATGCTCTCCAGCAGTCGGCGCTCTGTCTCAATATCCCGAACCTGTGGAATGTTCTCGAGGATTACCTCGTCTTCTGTGAGGATTGCTGCAGCCATGCAGGGAAGCGCAGAGTTCTTCGCGCCAGAGATTCTGATAGTGCCGAGCAGGGGATTCCCACCGCGGACGACGAATTTGTCCATAGGGAGAGTCTACGGAAGTGCGTGAGTAAGTGGGGTGCCGAAATGGGTGCGGATCGAAGATCTGAAGCCGGATAAGACGACCTCATCCGGCTCCGCTCCTAGAGTTCCAGCCTGGAGTCGTCGATGGCGAGACGGACATTGCCGTCCGACTTGGTGAGGCGGCGTACAGCCTCCATCTTGTCGACGTTTGCCTTCAACATGACCAAAGCAATCGGGATGGACTTACCCGCGGATTTGATAGTTCGAATCGCCGTCTCGCGATCAATCCCGCATACCTTCATCAGCACGCGAATCCCTCGCTCGACCAGCTTCTCGTTCTTCATATGCACGTTGACCATCTGGTTTTCGTACACATAGCCAAGCCGGGTCATCGCACCGGTGGTGATCATGTTGCAGATCATCTTCTGCGCCGTTGATGCCTTCATGCGGGTTGATCCGGTAATGACCTCCGGACCTACCTCCGCCATAATTGTCGTGTCCGCAACCTGCGAAAGCGCGGTGCGGTAATTACAGGTCAGAGCCGCAGTCTTTGCTCCGCGGGCGCGAGCGTATTCAACCGCACCAACCACGTAGGGTGTCCGGCCTGAGGCAGACACACCGATCACAATATCCTTGCGCGTCGGCCGACGCCGGGCGATGTCGCGCTGGCCAATCTCCGGGGAATCTTCGTTCACGTCCGAGGCACTGGCCAGAGCCTTGGGTCCACCCGCCATAATGTATTGCACCTGGGACGGAGCCGTCGCGAAGGTGGGGGGACACTCAGAAGCATCGAGCGCTGCGATCCGACCACTCGAGCCTGCGCCCACGTAGATGAGGCGACCGCCATCCCGAAGCGAGCGCGCTACAGTATCAATCACGATGGCAATTTCAGGGAGCGCCTTCTTCACCGCCGCAGCGATCTTCGCATCCTCGTGATTGATGATCCGGGCAATCTCGAGCGCGGACTTGGTATCCAGACCCTCCGAAGCAGCGTTCGCCGTCTCGGTTGTCAGATCATAAAGGGTAGAGCTCTCGTGGCTATCGCTTCGAGAGTAGGGAGGCTGCTCTAACATCGTGAGGGTGGCCATAACATTTCGCCTGCGTTCAGGATGATTCTACCGTAGTATCGAGCCCGCACCGCGATGAAGGACGATGAAGGCCAGCGGCACGTCCCCCGAGGCACAGCCGGATGTACATCGTACGACGGATAACGCGATCCAGATTCGAAGAGCGCTCTGAACTGCGTGCTCTGTCTTCGGCGAGGTTTAAAGATCGCAAGTCGCTCCCTTCTGCCCGTATGCTTTTGCAGGAAGCTCTGCAAACCTTGGCAGCAGCGCATCATGGATGCGTCGCACTCTTCGCCGAACGGTATCGCAAGCAAGACTGGTGCCGGGCCTGGCGTCAGAGCGGTCGAGATAGAGCCCAACACCGGCGCGCCGGCAATGACGTCTAACCATTAGAGTGGAGCGGAAGGTGTACCGCGATGGACGTGCCAGAGATCGAGCCAAAAATCGAAGCGACGCGACCCGACGACCCCGCTCATGGCGTACCCGGTCTGGCTCCAGCACACTCACCGCTTCGTTCCTGGGTGCGCGACCTCATCCTCTCAATCTTCGTTTCGGTCTTCATCATCGTCTTTCTGTACCAACCAGTCAGGGTGGAAGGCACCAGCATGCTTCCCATGCTCGAGGATCAGGATCGCCTCTTCATCAACAAGATGGCCTATCGTGTCGGCCAGATCCATCGCAGCGATGTTGTGGTCTTTCTGTACCCGCGTGACCACGAGAAGAGCTATATCAAGCGCGTAATCGCCCTGCCCGGCGACGACCTCCGCATCGACCATGGGCGCGTGTATGTGAATGGCAACCGCGTCCTTGAGGATTACGTGCCATCTCGCTATGCCGACGACCGATCTCTGCCAGAGACGATCATCCCGGAACACGAATATTTCCTCATGGGCGATCATCGCTCCATCTCGAGCGACAGCCGTGAGTTTGGTCCGGTGGAACGCACCCTTATCTACGGTAAGGCCGCCTTCGTTTACTGGCCGGTTGATCAGCTTGGGGTCGTTCGCTAGACTGCCTACACGGAAGTGTCATCGTCGTCCGTGTCTCTTGACGATAGGCTCGATAGCAGAAGAGTCCATGGAGATCTCATGCGTCAGTCCTTGGTTCGTCTTTGGTTAGCGATCGTGATTGCGACGGCCTTCGCCTCCCAGCCTCTGCAGGCGCAGGCACCGTACCACCGCATGCATCCTCGAGCGCCTCATCGTCATACCTTGACCACAGGTCTACGCCAACCTGCAAAACGGCGATCGAAGGAGTAGCGAAGTCGCTGAAATTTGTGTGACGGCACCTAGCCGGCCTGTTGATCGAAGTGAACGATCTGTGAGAAAGTGAGCGGGTCGAGGCTGCCGCCGCCGACCAGGGCCCCGTCGATCTCCGGCTGCGCCATCAACTCGGCCACGTTTGAGGGCTTCACTGAGCCGCCGTACAGAATGCGCATGCCGTCAGCGATCTCCGCTCCGAAGCGTCGTTGCAACTCGCCACGGATGATGCCGTGCGTCTCATTCGCAATCTCCGGGCTTGCAGTCGATCCAGTGCCGATTGCCCAAACCGGCTCATAGGCAATCACCAGGCTGCGCGCTCTATCTTGCGGAAAATTAGCCAGCGCCGCGCCCATCTGCGCCATCAACGTATCTGCGGTATAGCCTTCTTGCCGATCGGATAGCATCTCACCCAGGCAGACGACCGGTGTCAGCGCGTGCGCACAGGCGGCCTTGATCTTCAGGTTCACATGCTCATAACTTTCGTTCGCGTATAAGCGTCGTTCCGAGTGGCCAAGCAGAACATGGGTCGCGCCAATCGACGTCAGCATCGTAGGCGAGGTCTGCCCGGTATAGGGTCCTTCATTCAGCCAGTGCATGGTCTGCGCGCCAGCCTTCACCACACTTCCACGCACCGCATCGATCACCGAAACCAGTGACGTCGCTGTCGGAAAGAGGACGATCTCACTGCCATCATGCGACTCGATCATTGGCAGAAACTCACGGATAAACGCCACTGAATCCGTGGGGCTCTTGTACATCTTCCAGTTGGCGGCAATGATCGGTGTTCGCATAATGTTGAGTCTTGAGGCTCCCTGCTCTGTGATACTGCCTTCGCGAGACTACGACGACCCTTTCCTCTAGTCCGCTTTTTCGGTGAGAGCGGCGACCCCTGGCAAAACCTTGCCTTCAAGAAACTCGAGTGAGGCCCCGCCACCCGTCGAAATATGGGTGATCCTGTCGGCCACGCCGGCCTGCTTCACCGCAGCGACTGAGTCTCCGCCGCCCACGACCGTCATTGCCTCCCGGTTGTTTGCCACGGCATGGGCAAGGGCCTCGGTTCCCTCCGCAAACGCAGGCAGTTCGAAGACGCCCACCGGGCCATTCCAAATCACGGTGCTCGCATCGGCGATCACCTTCGAAAACAGGCTGATCGAGTTCGGACCAATGTCGAGCCCCATCAAGTCCGCGGGAAAGGGATCGCTTCCCGCAAAGATCCGCGTCTCTGCGTCATTCGCAAATCGGTCCGCGAGAACGTGATCCACAGGCAGCAGCAGCTCTACCCCGTTCTTCTTGGCCTTCTCCAGAGCCGCCCGCGCCACGTCCACCTTGTCGCCCTCGATCAGGCTCTTTCCGGTCGTCTGCCCCTGCGCATTCAGAAACGTATACGCCATTGCCCCACCAAGGATCAACGTGTCCACCTTGTCGATCAGATGGTCGATCACCTCGATCTTGTCTGACACCTTGGCCCCACCGAGAATAGCGACGAACGGCTTGATCGGATCGCTCACCACCTTGCCCAGGTACTGCAGTTCCTTGTCGAGCAGAAGTCCCGCAGCCGCTTGCTTCACAAAGTGCGTTATGCCCTCTGTTGACGCATGGGCGCGATGGGCGCTTCCAAAAGCATCGTTCACGTAGAGATCGCAGAGATTGGCAAGCTGCTGGGCGAACCCAGGATCGTTGGCCTCTTCCTCTGCATGGAATCGCAGATTCTCGAGCAGAAGTGTCTGCCCCGATTCCAGCTGCTCAGCCATCTCGGTTGCCACCTCTCCCACGCAGTCCGGAGAAAACGCAACATTCTCGCCCGGCCCAAGGACGTGGTCCAGCAACTCCCGCAACCGATCGACCACCGGCCGCAGACTCATGGCTTCGACGCGCATCCCCTTCGGCCGTCCCAGATGCGAACACAGAATGACCTTTGCCTTGTGCCGGATGGCGTACTCGATTGTCGGCAGTGTCTCGCGGATGCGGGTGTCATCCGCAATCCCTCCGCCGTCCTTTGAAAGCGGTACGTTGAAGTCAACTCGAATGAGAACGCGCTTGTGGGCTAGATCGAGATCGCGAATGGAAAGCTTTGGCATGGTGTTCTGAGAGTAAATGACACCTTCGGTCGATTACGCTTCAGGGGCAATCGCGTCCGCCTCAATCTCAACTCGCCAGGTCGGATTCAGCAGGGAAGCCACCACGACCATCGTTGAGGCAGGCCGAACGATCGAGAAGAACTTTCCGTGAATGCGGCCAATCTCCTCCCAATCTTCTCTCGAAGTCAGGTAAAGACGCGTTCGCACTACATGTTCGATCGAGCTCCCCGCCTCTTTCAGTGCAACGGCAATCAGCTTCAAACATTGCTCCGTCTGCGTCGCGGGATCGGCATCATCCGCGTCGACCGGCCCTGTCCCGGAAACATGAATATGGTTGCCGATGCGAACAGCGCGGGAAAACCCGAGAATGGGTTCGTAGGGGCTACTGCCGGGGATATTTGTGCGTTGGCTCATGCCCCAGTTGGATGTAAAAAGCGGAGCGAAAGTCCGACTCTCCTGGAGAATCGGTCTTCGCCGCGCTCAAGATCAATCCCGATCGAGCTTACAGACCCTTCTTCTCGAGAAAGAAGATCAGGTCCTTCACGCGGCTCGAGTAGCCCCACTCATTGTCATACCAGCTAATCACCTTGCCGGTCTGCCCAACGACCTTCGTCAGCTTGGAATCGACAATCGACGACAGGGGGTTGCCGCGAAAGTCCGCGCTGACCAGTTCTTCCTCGGTATATCCCAGGTAGCCTTTCAACGGTCCATCTTCGGAGGCCTTCTTCAGAGCTTCATTCACGCTCGCGACTGAGATAGGCTTCTCCGCGACAAACGTCAGATCCACAACCGACACATTCGGCGTTGGCACCCGAATGGAAAATCCATCCAGCTTACCGTTCATCTCCGGAATTACCAGCTTCAGCGCCTTGGCTGCACCCGTGCTCGATGGAATCATGGAGAGCGCGGCAGCACGCGCGCGTCGAAGATCCTTGTGCGGCGTATCCAGAATCACCTGATCGTTGGTGTAGCTATGAATCGTCGTCATAATGCCGGAGGCAATCCCGAAGGTGTCGTTCAGCACCTTCACCACAGGCGCAAGGCAGTTCGTCGTACAGCTGGCATTCGAGATCACATGATGCTTTGCCGCGTCGTACTTCTCCTCGTTCACGCCCAGAACGACGGTAAGGTCCTCGTTCGTGGCCGGAGCGGAGATGATCACCTTCTTTACCGACGTGCCCAGATGCGCCTTCGCTTTGGTCGCATCCGTGAAGAATCCAGTCGATTCCACAACGATCTGCGCGCCAACCGAAGCCCAGTCGAGTTTGGCGGGATCCCGCTCGGCGAAGACCTTGATCTTCTTTCCATCAACGGAGATGAAGTCCTCGCCGTACGAGATCTCATTCTTCAAGTTGCCAAGGATCGAGTCGTACTTCAGAAGATGTGCGATGGTCGCCGGATTGGTTAGATCGTTCACGGCAACAAACTCGATCTCAGGGTTGCCCAGCGCGGTGCGAAATACATTGCGCCCAATTCGGCCGAAGCCGTTGATACCTACCTTCACTGCCATGCTTCGGGTTGCTCCTGTCGCGTACGATTGCGTTCATCGTTATTGTAAGCGCGACGGGGAAGCCATCCGTCCCTTGTCCTCCCGGGTGCACCTGCGACACCGCGGATATTTGCGGCTTATTTCGGCGCTGTGTTACAAGCGAGCTATGCGCGACTTGCGCGATTGGATTCTGGATAAGATGAGACGACGCTCGAGACGACCGCCCAACGACTCCGAGTCGACCGGCAAAATAGGGCAGGAACTGCCAACAGATCAACTTGCCCCCTTGCGGCCCACCTATCCGGACCCGGTTCCGGCCCGTACCGAGACGCCCGCGTCCGCAGCGCCCATCGAAGCCTCGGTGCCCGCCGTCGTGATTGAAGCGGCGGCAGAGCCCGATCGGCAGCGCCCAGAGCCCGCTCAGCTGCAGCCCGAGCCCGAGCAAGAACGCCCAGAGCCGAGGATTATCGTTGAGACCCAGCCCGAACACCTGGGCACACCCCCTGCCGAAGCCGTCGCTGCTAAATCACCACGAGGCTACGTCGTGCTGGCGATCGGTCTTCCCGGCTCCGGAAAAACAACCTGGTACAAGCGCCGCGGGGTCACCCCGCTCTCGAGCGACCTGCTGCGAAACATCCTCTTCGACGACATCACGGAACAGCGCTATCAGGGTCTGGTCTTTTCAACCCTTCGCAGCCTTCTGCGGGCGCGCCTGATCGCCAAAATGCCATGGAACTACGTCGACGCGACCAACCTCTCGCCACATGAACGCCGGCAATGGATCAAGATGGCGAAAAGCTTTGGGTATGAGGTGCAGGCCGTCTTCTTCGACGTCCCACTTGCGGTCTGTATGGAGCGAAATTCCAAACGCGAGCGCGTGGTGACCGACGAAGTCATGCAGAAGATGGCCGAACGGCTGCGGCCGCCAACCTTCAAAGAAGGCTTCGAGAAGATCACCGTGGTTCGCGTGAAAGGCCACGGCGGCACCGAGCCCGTTTCCTCAACCCCGTCCGATGATCAGCCGGAAGTTCCGCAGGACGACGCTTCCTGAAGCCTGTTCGCAAAGAGGAACCATGGCCGTCGAAGAGGTTAGCTTCAACGACGTTTCTCTCACGCTCAGTGGCCAGCAGATCCTCCGCGGCATCACGTTATCGCTCGCCAGCCAGACCACAACCGCTCTCCTCGGTCGTAGCGGTTCCGGCAAAACTACCCTGCTTCGCACCATCAACAGCCTCGTTACGCCCACGGGCGGCGAAGTGTTTCTCCGTGATCGAAACGTCGCGACGTTGGACCCCGTCGAGCTTCGTCGCGGCATCGGGTACGTCATCCAGGAGAGCGGTCTTTTCCCCCACATGACCATCGGTCGCAACGTGGCGATCAGCTACGAACTCGCCGGCAAACCGCCAGGGAGTGCACGTCCGCGGCTCGAAGAAGTTCTGGAGATGACAGGCCTCGCTCCCACCGAGTACGCGAGCCGTTATCCCCATCAACTCTCCGGCGGCCAGCGGCAGCGCGTCGGCCTCGCGCGCGCCCTCATGAGCGACCCACCCATCCTGCTCATGGACGAGCCATTCGGCGCCCTTGACCCCATCACCCGCTCTGAGATCCAGACCATGCTGCACGATCTGCTCGAGCGCGTTCGCAAAACAGTCGTCATCGTGACGCATGATCTCGAAGAGGCCCTCTTCCTGGCCGACCGCATCGTCTTTCTCGATCGCGGCGCCGTGGTCGCCGATCTGCCGTCCCATGAGGTACGAACGAGTCAGCAACCGGCGGTGCTCGAGTACATCCGCGCCATCCGCCGTGCGGATCCAATCGCCGCCCGTACCGGGGATGTCCTCTGAGCGGCTTCAGACTCTTCCTTTCGCGCCATGGCTGGGAGATCGCCCGCCTCAGCTTCGAGCACCTCTGGCTTACCGGCAGCGCCATGTTGCTGGCCGCGGCCATTGGCCTGCCGCTCGGTATTCTGCTCACACGCCGGCACACCCTTGCGCGACCGGTGCTCGCTCTGGCTAACATCGTCCAGACCATTCCGAGCTTGGCTCTCTTTGGACTTCTGCTGCCGGTGCCCTGGCTGGGTGAGAACGCCGCACGCTTGGCCATTCTCGCCCTCACCGGTTACGCCCTGCTGCCCATCGTGCGCAACACCTTCGTCGGCATCGAAGGCATCGATCCAGCGCTGCGAGATGTCGCCAACGCTCTCGGCATGACCGGTTGGCAACGTCTCTTCAAGGTCGAGCTACCGCTCGCTGCCAGCTTCATTCTCGCGGGCATCCGCACCGCCACTGTCATCTGCGTTGGCGTCGCCACCATCGCCGCCGCCATCGGTGCCGGTGGCCTTGGCGAACTCATCTTCCGTGGCGTCGCCAGCGTCGATAACGGTCTCGTGCTCGCCGGTGCTATCCCCGCAGCTCTTTTGGCGCTGCTGGCCGATACCGCCCTGGGCACCCTCGAGCGGCGACTCGCCGTCAAGGCTCGCTGACCGTGGCGACCTTCCGTCAGCTGCTCACCCCGTTTCTTCTTGGAGCATGTCTCTCGAGTCTCATCGCCTGCGCACCGCCGCGCTCTTCCCGCATCACCATCGGTGCCAAAAACTTTACCGAGCAGACGGTCGTCGGCGAGCTGCTTGCCCAGGAGATCGAAGCCCTTGGCGGCGGCCGTGTGGAGCGGCGTTTCTATCTTGCCGGCAGCTACATCTGCCAGCAGGCGCTCGTCGGCGGCCGCATCGACGCCTACGTCGAGTACACCGGCACGGCGCTCACCGCAATCCTCAAGCAGCCCGTTGACCGCGATCCCGGGCGCGTCCTGCGGACCATCTCAACCCTCTATCGCGAGCGATACGATATCGCCGTCGGCCCCTCCCTCGGCTTTGAAGACACCTTCGCCATGGTGGTTCGCGGAGCGAATGCAAAAACACAGAACCTGACATCTCTCAGCTCACTCGTGCCTCGCGCACCCTCCATGCGCCTCGCCGTCGGCTACGAATTTGAAGAGCGCCCCGATGGTCTGCGCGGCCTCGAGGCAGCCTACGACCTGCACTTCGCCGGTGCCCCCCGCGTGATGGATCTCGGTCTCCTCTATCGCTCTCTGGCAGCAGGCCAGGTCGATATCGTCGCCGGCAACTCCACCGACGGCCCCATCCAGGCGTTCGGCTTCTTTGCGCTTGTGGATGACCGCCACTACTTCCCGCCATACCAAGCTGTACCCCTCGTGCGGCTCGCCTCGCTCCATCTGCATCCAGAACTTGGGCGTGCGGTCGACCGCCTTGCGGGGCAGGTCTCCGCAAACGACATCCGCGCTATGAACGACGCCGTCGATCGGCAGCATGAAGACGTCGGCGAGGTTGTGCGAGCCTTCCGCGAAAGAAAGAATCTATGACCACGCAATCGGCGTTAGTATCCGCCCCAGAACCCTGGATGCGCCGCACGCACCAGGATCTCGACAGCCTCCGCCGCGGTGTCGTCCACGCCCTCGAGCTCGCGCTTGAAGATGCCGAGCGATGGGCGGCCAATCTCAACGATGTCGCGATCGAGAGCCGGCCCGCCAGCCTGCCGAGCGTCGCCTTTCATCTCCGCCATATGGTCCGGTCCCTTGATCGTCTGCTGACCTACGCCGAAGATCGACAGCTTTCACCGCATCAACTCGCCGCACTTGCGACTGAGCATGATCCAGCTCCAGAGGCGCTAACCCTGCGTGAGTTCCGAGACGGCCTCACGGAGGCAATCGCCCGCATCAAGCGGGTAAACGATAAGACCTTCGAAGACCCTCGTGGCATCGGTCGCGCCCGTCTCCCGACCACCGTCGGCGGCCTGCTCCTCCATTGCGCGGAGCACACGCAACGCCATGCAGGGCAGATGGTGACAACCGCCAAGCTGGTGCAGCAAACCTGGAATGTGTAACTAAAATCGTTCCGCTAGCTGAGGCTCAGCTCTCCGAAGTGGCCCATCTTTTCTCGCTTGGTCTCGAGATACCGCGCGTTCTCAATCGACTCCGGAACCACGGCCGAAATTCGCTCGACCACGCGTATGCCATGCGTCTCCAGCGCCGCGACCTTCTCCGGATTGTTCGTCATCAATCGCACCGCACGCACCCCAAGTTGCTGCAGAATGAGCGCCGGCAGTTCAAACACGCGGCAGTCGGCTTTGAAGCCGAGCTCCAGATTCGCCTCGATTGTATCTCGCCCGTGGTCCTGCAACTCGTACGCCCGCAGCTTGGCCATCAGCCCGATCCCGCGGCCCTCCTGCTGTTCATACAGCACCACACCTCGACCCGCTTCGGAAATCGTCGCCATCGCCAGCTCCAGCTGCTGCCGGCAATCGCATCGCAGGGAGTGAAACACATCTCCGGTCAGGCACTGCGAGTGGATCCGAACAATCGACGGCGCCTCCAGCAGATCGCCCATCACAAGCGCCACAGCGCCCTCAACCCGCACCAGCGGTGCCGGCAGGGCTTCATTGCAGGGCTCCAGGTTCTGCGTCGTTCCTTCGAAGCCAAGAATGCGAAAGTGCCCCCATCGCGTGGGAAAGTCCGCATCGGCAAGCTTCTGAAGCGTCATCGCAGTCATGGCTGGATTATATGATTCATCGCGATCTCCTTCGATTCGCCGCGGCGTAAAGTGAAGAGGTGCCGCAGCCCGATCCCAAGCTCATTCTCATCACGCTCCTCGTTGAGTTGGGAGTCGCCGCCGCGTTCTCGAGCTCGCTCGCCAGATCAACTACCTTCAAAAACCTGCTGTTAACGCCGGCTCGATCCCCTCGACAGACCTTGAGCCTGGTCGCGCTGATCTGTCTCCCTCTCGTCCTCGGTGTTTGGATCCGCGTCTCTGTCCCGAACTTTCTCGCGGCCGATCTCTCGCTTGAAACCACCATCCTGCTCGGCGTTCTTCTGGGTCCACTGGCCGCCATGGCCGGCGGTGCAGCCCTCGCTCTTCCAGCCATGCTGCACCACGAGTTCTGGTCTCTCCCTACCAATCTCCTGGTGGGTGGTCTCGCCGGCGGCTTCCGTCACTTCACCGATCTCGAAGACGTCTGGTCTTTCTCCCCCATGATCGATCTCAGCGTCTATCGCTGGGTTACCCGCAACCTGCGCCGACCGCATCTCGATCGGCAGATTCTCCTGCTTCTTCTGATCACGGCTTTGCAATTCGCCGTCAGCTTTCTCTCTGCACTTAATCCGCGCCGCCTGTTCGAACTGCATTCGAGCTCCTGGCTGGTTGAGCTCGCCATCTGCGCCTCAGCCCCCGTCATCGTCGGCATTCCACTCAAAATCTGGAACGCCATCCGGGTCGAACGCCAGCTTGAAGAGCAGGGAAGGCTTCTTCTTGAAGCCCGGCTCGACGCTTTGCAACGACAGATCAATCCCCACTTCCTCTTCAACACCCTTAACTCCATCACCTCGCTCATCCGCCTCAAACCAGATCTCGCCCGCGAGATGATCGGCAAGCTGGCGAACATCCTTCGCGTTCTGCTTAAGGACCGCGACGCCTTCGTCCCCCTGCGTGAGGAGCTCGGCTTCATCGACGACTACCTCGCCATCGAAGTCGTCCGCTTCGGCGAAAAACTTCGCGTCGTCAAGGAGATCGCCGACGAAACGCTCGATATCGTCGTTCCCAGCATGCTCCTCCAACCCCTTATCGAAAACAGCATCAAGCATGGGCTTGAGCCGCGTATTAACGGCGGCACCGTCACCCTCCGCAGCCGCATCGTCGGTAGCCGCCTGGTTCTCGAAGTAGAAGACGATGGTCTCGGCATCCCACCCGAACGTATCTCGACAGAAGATCCCTCGAACACCCTCAGGCGTCCCGGCCTTGGTGTTGGCATGCGCAACGTCCGTGAGCGCATGCATGTGCTCTATGGCAGTCTGGCATCGGTCGAGATGAACGGCCGCCCTGGCCGCGGTACACAAGTCATGCTCTCCATGCCCATCCTCGACCACGGCGCCGAAGAGTGGGCCAAAGCGGCACTCGCCGGCATGCAGGACGCCGGCCAGCGCGTCGCCGAAGCTGTTCGCGCGATCACACGCTCTTAACCCGGTAACACGCTCCGGCGCTACATAATCGTGCGGTGTTCCCGCCCAATCACCTCTTCGTAGTAGCGCTCGTACAGCGGAATCACGCGCGTGGTGCAAAATTGGTCCTGTGCCGTCCTCCGTCCGTTCGCCGCCATCGTCTGCAGCTGCTCCGGATCGCGCAGCAGACGAAGCGCGGTCTGGCTCATACCCTCGGCATCGCCCACCGCAAACAAGCATCCGTTCACACCGTCCTCGATCAGCTCCGGCACTCCACCCACTCGCGTACCGATCGTCGGCACACTGCACGCCATCGCCTCGAGAGCCGCCAGTCCGAACGATTCCATCTCACTCGGCATCAGCATCAGGTCGGCAAGCGGCAACAAGTCACTCACAGTATCCTGCTTGCCCAGAAAGTGAATACGATCCTGCACCTTGTACTGCCGCGCCAGGTGCTCCGCCAAAGAACGATCCGGTCCATCGCCGATCAGCATCATCCGGGCCGGCACCTCTCGCGCAACTCGTGCAAACACCTCCACCGCATCCTGCACCCGTTTCACTGGCCGAAAGTTCGACAGGTGAACCAGCAGGCGCTCCTCGGCCGCCGCATACATCGGCCGAAGCGCCGCAACCTTCTCCGGATCGCGAACGTACACATCACAATTCACAAAATTCCGAATTACCTCGATGGGGTTCGTCGTCGAAAACGCCATCTCGGTGCGCTCGCGAAGATGTGCCGAGATCGCCGTCACACCATCCGACTGCTCAATGCCAAAGCGCGTAATCGGCAGATACGAAGGATCCAGGCCGACCAGCGTAATGTCCGTCCCATGCAGTGTTGTAATGATCGGCAGGTACCGGCTCCGGTCCGAGATCGGCTGCGTCTGCAGCATCTGCCGCGCCAGCACCGCAGAGACAGAATGGGGAATCGCATAGTGCACATGCAGCAGATCAAGCTCGTAAAAGTCGGCAACCTCCGCCATTCGCGTAGCCAGGGCAAGGTCGTACGGCGGATGCTCGAACAAGGGATAGTTCGAAACCGCCACCTCGTGAAAATGAATGCGCGCCTCTCGGCCCGTCAGCCGAAAGGGCTGCGAGTAGGTGATGAAGTGCACTTCGTGGCCGCGCGCCGCGAGCTCGATCCCAAGCTCCGTCGCCACAACGCCCGAGCCGCCGTACGTTGGATAGCAGGTGATGCCGATCTTCATGGCTGAGCATCTCTCCGCCTCAAGTCTACGTTCTCTTCGCGAAATCTGACCCGGGTGTCACCGGTCAACTCACACCGCCCGGAACGTCACAAGCTCTATCGCCCCCCGGCCCACGGCTCGCGGCACCAGCTTCTGCAAAGCCTTTCGTTCAACATCGCGCTCCCGCCGCAGCCGCGTCACAATCCCCCCTAACTGCTCGTCTGAAAATCCCGGATGGCAGACTAACTCCCATGTGCCAGGGGGAATCTCTGCCAGCAGCAAGGCCAGAGTTCGCTCATCCAGATCGCCCGTAGCAGAGACACCAACCGCTCCTCGTGTCGTCCGAACCCGCCCCTCGCGAATCTGCGCCTGCGCATGAAAGCTCCGCTCCAACAGCCCAAGCACCCGAATCTGTAGTCGTCGCATCGCCCGCCCCCGACCCACAGGCAAACTCCATGCCTGCTCGAACGGGTTTCGGATCGACCGAATTCCAAAGTGCTCCGCAACGCGCAGCAAGGGACGCAGCACCGCCGGAAACATGTGCGTGTGCTTGTGCGTGTCCAAATGCGTCGGCCAAACTCCCGCATCGAGCAAACGCGTAACCTGCGCGCTCGCCTCAATCTCGATCTCTGCCTGCTGCAGCTGTCCGAGCAGAGCCGCCCGGGCGAACGCTCCGAGTGACGACCGCAACCCGACCCCATTCCGTCCAAGCAACGTCGGAATCGTCTCCGGTGCAGACACAGGAACGCCATCCGTCAGCACCACATGGCAGCCCACGCCCATCTCCGGCAGCTCCCGCGAGATCTCCACCGCATCATCAAATGCCGCACCGGTTGCCATCAGCGTCGTTGACGAAATCGCTCCGCCACGGTACAGCTCCGCAATCGCACGATTCACCCCACGGGTCAGCCCGAAATCGTCTGCATTCACAATCAAGCGCGTCGTCATGTCGCTTTCAGCCCTTCGCAAACGGCATCTCAAGCGACGTAGACTGTGGCGTAAACATGCTCCCGCCATCCTCCGTCACATGCCAGTCGTCCTCCAGTCGAATCCCAAACTCGCCCGGCAGATAGATCGCCGGCTCGTCAGAAAAACACATTCCGCGCTCAAGCGGTGTGTCATTGCCACCAACCAGGTATGGCCACTCATGCCCGTCCATGCCAATGCCGTGGCCCAACCGATGCGTCAGGTACTTGTAACCCGGCCCGTACCCCGTATCGGTAAGCACCTTGCGTCCAGCCGCATCAATAGCCGAACATGCCACTCCCGGTCGTGCCGCTGCCAGAGCCGCCGCCTGCGCCCGATGCACAATTTCGAAGATGCGGCGCTGCTTGTCGCTCGCCTTTCCCAGGGCAAACGATCGCGAGATATCAGACTGATATCCCTCCACCGAGCAGCCATCGTCCAGCAAAATCACCTCGCCCTCACGGATCACCTGCGGCCGCAACGTGCCATGCGGCACCGCCGAGTTCGGTCCCACCTCGCAGGTGGCCTCGCCCGCAAATCCCACCCGCTCATACGCCGCGCCGATCATCGCCGAGACCTGCTGATTCGTCATTCCCGGCTGCAAGGACCTCCACGCTGCTTGGTAGACCGACAGCGTCACATCGTTTGCTAGTTGCATCAGCGCCAGCTCCGTTGAGCTCTTGATCTCGCGGCAGCCCGCCGTTACCAGCGTTCCATTCACCACGGAGATCGCCGGCAACGCCTGCACGATCCCATCCGCAAACGCAAACTGCGTCCGCTCGTCAAGGCCGATCCTTCCGCTTGCCACCCCCGCATCCGTCAGCGCTCGCTGCAACAGGCGATACGGCGACTCATCCTCGTTCCACGTGTACACCTTGGTCGAGGCAGCTGCTGGCAGGGTCGCCGGCCGGCTCTCCATGCGCTCCCGCACCCGCGTCTCTTCAAACACAGGACACACCACAAACGGCGCCGACCGGACCGGCAGCACCCACGCAAAGAAGCGCTCCGACTGCCCCCATTGCAGGCCCGTGAAGTAGCGCAACGACGTCCCCGTGCAAATCACCAGCGCCTGCATCTTGTTCCGCACCATCAACTCCCGCGCCCGCTCCAATCGCCGCTCCCTCTCCGCGAGCGAGATCGGCACGGCCTCTCCACGACGGTCCTTAAGCGCCGCGATTGCAGCCGGCAATCTTTGACTCACGGTCGTCCTCGCGGCTGCGTCCTCCTCCTCCTGCGCGATAGCCTGCGCGGCAGAAAGAGAGAAAGCGGCGGCGGCGCTGTGTTGGAGAAATCGTCTGCGTGTCGGCATGACCGGATTCTAGCCGCAAAGTAGCCCCAGCCTAGCCCGCTTTCCTGTTTCGCCCTCGCCACGTACTCTGGAATCACCATGGGCTTCAGCCCGGACCTCAAAGAAGCCACCGAGATGGCCGTCAAAGACATGATCCGTCTCCTTGTCGACGAAAACACCTCTCCCGCGACGACGCGTACATGCTCACCAGCGTCGCCGTCGACGTCGATATCACTCAACTCGTCGATAGCAACGTAGGCGTCCACGCCATGCTGCCCAAGGCGATCTTCCTCGCCGGTCACCCCGCACCCAGACCGACCGCCCTCCGCGCAGTATTTCAGAGCCGGTCTCCGCAATGGGATTACCGAAAGCGCGTTGATCCGGATACTATCGGTGCGAGGGATAGAGAGGGGAGCGTAGCCTTGATCGACACCGTACGGGAACGCGAAGGTGAGCTGCGACGGGAACTTGTCCGTTTCGGCAGATGGCTGCATAAACTCGGCTTCATGCCCGGCACCTCTGGCAACCTCTCCGTTCGCCTCGGCGACGATCGTCTGCTCGCCACACCCACCGGCGCCAGCAAGTACCTCCTGCAATCCCGCGACATGGTCGTCATCGATCTCGACGGCCGTCAGATCTCCGGCTCCCGAAAAGTCACCAGCGAAATAGGCATGCATCTCGCCATCTATCGCCAGCGACTCGATGTGCAAGCCGTCATCCACTCCCACCCGGTCGTCGCCACCGCCTTCGCGTGTGCCGGCCGCGCTCTCGATGAGCCCCTCTGCTCAGAGGCCGTCATGGCCCTTGGCGCCGTTCCTCTCGCCAGCTACGCCACCACCGGCACCGATGAGGTTGCCGCCAGCCTGATGAATCTGATCCCGCGTCACGAAGCCATCCTGATGGCCAACCACGGCGCCGTCACCTACGGCACCAGCCTGCTCGATGCCTTCCTGAAGATGGAAACAGTCGAGCACTATGCCAAGATCTGCCTGGTAGCCCATCAGCTTGGAACCCCACGACCACTCAAAGATCTCGAAGTCGAGCAGCTTGTCCGGGCGAAATCGAAGTATCTGCAAAATGCTATGTAATGCCGTTCAACCCTCAAATAGGGGCTGCATCTACGCTCGGCTGAACGATGGATGCAGCCCGGGAATTTCACTCTTTGTTGTCATCCCGTAGGGATCTGCTGTTGACTTTGCTCCTGTTTACCTATAGGTGCTTTGCCCGGGACTGGCTTGTTAGCTGTTCGCCGGTGTTGGTGTAGCCGCCGTCGAGCTCATGGTAATAGCGCCATTGACGCCCGTGGGGAAGAAGCCTCCCGAACCGGCGTTCGCTTTCATCCCGTAAGCCAGGTAAAGCACCTGCCCAGGCGTGCGTGTGGAGGTCAGGCCATCTGTCACATTGACCGAGAGGTACTGATCCTGCGCGCCACTCGGCGGCGGAAGGATGTCGACTCCATCAAGTGGTGGCGCTGTACTGATGTTGAGACGCGCGATCTGGGTGCGGATAGACGAGACGTGCTCGGCCTCTACGGCAAGAATGCGCGCGGCGTAGTTGATGACGAGTGGCGTGGTCAGCATGGCGGCCGCACCACCGTATGCAGTGACGCCGATGTCCTCGAAGATGCGGGCGAGTTTGAGGAACTCGTTTTCGCTGCCGAAGCCGAAGCCGAGCGCGTTGAGGTTAATGTTGGGCTGGGCGATCGCCTTGGCGCCGAGCACCTGGCGGAGCAGCTTGACGTGTGCTCGCTCGTCGGACCCAATCTGACGGCCAATCGCCTCCGTGAAGACAAGGTTGTTCGAGAAGCTGACCTTCTTGCCGCCAACGGCTGGGCCACCAGAGGTCGGATTGGGTGAGTTCGCGACACCGTCGATGCCGATGCCGTAGTTGGTGATCGAGGTGCCATCGAGCGCGTAGGTGTAGAACTCCGCTTCGAGATACTCGAGGTTAAGGGCGAAGTTCAGAATATCCACCTCCGTGGTGGACTGTGCTTCGGCGGGAACGGCCGCGCCGACCGACATCGCGCCAACCGCTGCGCTGGCCGCGCCCATCTTCTTTAAAAAGCTTCGGCGGTTTGTGGCCGCCGCAATCACTTCAGGCAAAATGCTCTTGGACATAGCGTCTCCGATTCCAGGTAAAAGTAGTTTGGTCGTGCGGTCTCTTGAAACTCGATCCCGATCTAGCTGAGGTGCTGTCGACCGGCAAAGAAAAGCATGCCGGCAGCCGGCAGAACCAGCGCCCAGGTCGGTGGTTCAGGAACCGCAGAGGTGTTCGTGACGTTTACCGCATAGCTGCCATTCCGCTGTGAACACGGCGAAACATCGCTTTCGAGAAAGGTTCCACCGCTCTGGCTGCACACCGTTCCAGTTGCGTGCGGATCACTCGCAAACAGGAAGCCATCCGAAAGGTTGCCATTCGCAACGTTCGGAAACTCGGTCAGCGCTAGAATGTAGTTGCCGCTCATGAGCGCCACCTGCAGGTAGGCATCGTCACACATGCCAGGTGATCCGCTTGGCATTGCGCCACCATGGCACATGCCGGATCCACCATCAGCTGCAACGATCGTGCCGTCTGCCTGGAAGAGGCTCAAGACCGGAACGAAGCCGCCGGCGATCGCCGGCGTCCCATTCAGGTTCATGCCGCCGCCAAAGGACGTCGTGTACAAGGTATAAGTTGAAGCCGTCGGAGCAGTGAAGCTCAACTCCGCGACCTGGTTGTCGGCAGTGAACAGGCCGGTTTGCGTAAGGGTGGTTGCGGAAGCCTTCTCTCGTACCCCGAGGCAGAGAAGAAGAAGACCGGCGGAGCGGAATAAAGCGCGAGCTGAAATCATGGGGCGGCGTTCTCCTGGATGGAATAACGCAAGCAGAGCGCTGATTGGGACGTGCTGGATCCTTCATTGGGACCCTGAAAGGGGAGCTTCTGCCAGCGACGAAATCTCGACAGGCGAGATCAAAGACAAACAGGTCGTGCCAGCAAGAAATACCGCGATTGCTGAAGCGCTGTCCTCAAAATCAGAGCGAATCTCCGCCAACCATTACACCTTGGTAACTTACTCTCCACCATGACGAACGTTTGCCGCACTTTTTAGATATCGCGAAAGCACCTACTTCAATCTAGTTCGTCACATGAACGATGACTCTACGCGACGCGATCTCCTTGCGAGCTCTCCGCCACCTTCCTAGGGAACGCAGTCACACCAAAGCGCCACCACCAGTTCAGATCACCGCCCGCGACGCCGGTCCACCCCGCTCACAACCCAAAGTATTGGCGGAACCCCACCATACAATCGCCTTTATGGTGTTCCGCAAAGACCCCGATCACACCCGCTATCATGCAATGTGTCGAGGATCCACCACTCATGGCCATGATCACCACCGTGCAACAACACATCCTCCAGCAGCAGACCGAGATCACCGGCAAGGAAGCCTCCGGCACCTTCTCCTGGCTGCTCAGCGGCATCACTCTCGCCGCCAAGATGATCGAGTCTAAAATTCGCGCCGCCGGCCTCTCCGACATCGTCGGTGCCTTCGGTGCGGAAAATATCCAGGGCGAACAGCAGCAGAAGTTAGACGTCTACGCCAACCAGGCCCTGCTCCATTGCCTCGGCCTGCGCGATTCAGTCGCCGCCCTCGTCAGCGAAGAAGACGCCGAGCCCGTTACCTTCAATCGCGATCCCGAGACCGGCAAATACATCATCGTCTTCGACCCGCTCGATGGCTCGTCCAACATCGATGTGAACGTCAACGTCGGCACTATCTTCAGCGTCCTTCGCCGCCTTCCACCCGAGCGCGGCACCCTCGACGACAGTCTCCTCCAACCCGGCACCGAGCAGGTCGCCGCCGGCTACGTCGTCTACGGGCCTTCAACCGTCCTCGTCTACACCACCGGCAACGGCGTCCACAGCTTCACCCTCGATAACTCGATCGGCGCCTTCGTCCTTTCGGGCGAGCGCCTCCGCATGCCCGACCACGGCCCCTACTACAGCGCCAACGAGGCCATCGCCGCCACCTGGCCGCCCGCGTATCACACCTTTCTCGAAACCCTCCGCACCGGCGCCCTCGGCCACGAGTACAGTTCACGCTACATCGGTTCACTCGTCGCCGACTTCCATCGCACCCTGCTCAAAGGCGGTATCTTCCTTTATCCACCGACCGCCAAAGCCCCGCTCGGCAAGCTGCGCCTCCTCTACGAAGCCAACCCCCTTGCCTTCCTCGCCGAACAGGCTGGCGGCCTCGCCACCACCGGCATCAGCCGCATCCTCGATCTCCGCCCCGAAGGCATCCACCAGCGAACGCCCTTCTGCTTCGGCAGCCGGCGCGAGATGGAAGCGCTCGCCCTCGCGGTGCGTTCATGAGCCGCCACTTCCACGCAGTTGTCGATGACCTTCGCGAGCAGCAGCGCCTCCCCGGCCGCGTCCTTTGGCAGATGGCCCTCAGCGACTCTGCCTTCGAGCCCGGCGATAGCGGCACCCTCATCGCCGTCTCGCGCAAAGGCACCCGCCTCGAGATCCCTGTCCTCCGCGTCGAGCACGACGCCTCCGGCCGCCTCTGGCATATTGTCGAGAAACCCCTCGCCGCTGGCACGGAGGTCAGAGGAGAGATCACCCGGCCAGTCCCAAAGCCCTGAAGGGACCTGCTTCTCCTTCGCTATCCTCACCAATGCTGTCATCCCGACCGAAGCGGAGGGACCTGCTCTTCTTCCACTTTCTCCCACGCTGCTGGTACACTTTGGAAGTTATCGCAGGCTCCAGAGGCACACGTCGTACGTGGCGCACCAGGATGCTACATGGTGGGGGGCTGTAGCTCAGTTGGGAGAGCGCCTCGTTCGCAACGAGGAGGTCAGCGGTTCGATCCCGCTCAGCTCCACCAATCGACACCCTCACCACGCCAGACCATCACTCCAAAATGTCGAACCGTGCTGGATCACTCTCTGCTCTACAGGCTCGGTCGTTCTTCCGTCACCGGCTGCAGCTTCTTGACCGTGTAGTCCAGCCCTTGCACCCAGGTGAGCCCCTTGGCACGCGCCTCGGACATGCATTGGTTGAAGACGGTGTAGTCTCCGTTGGTCTGTCCGGAGGCCTGCAGCGCATTGAAAAGAAGATTGTGTTTGCTCGAAGAAAAGCGGCCCGAGGAGTTCATAGCCCGACCGTAGCATCGCCGCGCCGAACGAACGATGCCACCAAGGGGTCACCGCCCTCCCCCACATGGCCAGCGACAGGCTGTGCAGCCCGGTTGCCACCTAAGTTGCAGCCCGAATCTGGCGATGGTCTTGTGAGAAATCATCAGCCATGAAACCTTCGGTCTACGTCGAGTGAGGAACAAATCTCAGGTAGCCCCAACCCAACCGATCAAAGCAGGCGATTCATGATCCAAGCTGGCGAGAAAGATTCGGCTCCTGCCCAAATCTCGGTCCAGATTTCCGCCCAGATCGATCATCTCCTGAAGCCGGGAACCCCCGGTCTTCGCTTTCCTCCTTCGCTTGAAGCACAGTTCGAACGCGACACCGGTGCGCCACGGTCGCGCCGTCTCTGGCGAGAAGGTCTCATCTCGATCATCGCGTTTAATCTCTTCTACATCGGCGAATGGTTGTTGACACGGCAAGTCACTCGGCACGAACTCGTTCTACAACTAGGCCTGATCACGCCGCTCTGCCTCCTCGTCAATCTCACGATGCGCTTCAATCCTCCACGCTGGCTGCGCGAGGGCAGCATCTCCCTCATGGCCTGCGTCATCGCGTGCGCCTACCTCCAGCTCCAGCTTGGTAAAGGGCCCGTTGCCATCGCCTTCACCCTCGTCGCTGTCATCGTTACCGCCATGTTTGCCGCCGTCGTCATGCGCCTTCGCTTCTTCTTCGCGCTGGTCGCTTCGGTCGTCATCGCCATCGCGGGCGTTCTGTTTCTCTTTCTCGATCGCGCGCTCCAAACAGAGGAAAAAATGACGGGCGTCGCTCTGATGTCCATTGCCATCAGCATCGCCATGATGTCGAACTTCAGCTTGGAGCGGGAAGAGCGGCTGGGCTATCTGCGCTTCCTTCAAAGCGAGGCACAGCGGCAGGAGATCTCCGAGATAAACTCGCGGCTTGCCACACTCTCCTCGATCGATAAGCTCACCGCCCTTCCCAACCGCCGCGCCTATGAAGACCGTTTCGAGCGCATGTGGCAGCAAGCCCAGGAAGATGCTTCGCCGCTCGCGCTTATCGTCATCGACATCGATCACTTCAAGATGTTGAACGACGTCCACGGCCACCTCTACGGGGATGAGGTGCTTCGCCGTGTAGGTTCATTGCTCTCGCAGTCTCTTCGCTCGACCACCGATTTTGCTGCGCGGTATGGCGGCGAGGAGTTTGTCGTTCTGTTGCCGAGGACCAATCGCGAAAGCGCCGAACGCGTCGCGGAACGCATCCGAGACCTCATCGAAATGGGTGCCTCCCCGCTAGGGACGTCTTTGCCTCAAACGGAATGTCTCATGTGGGTCACTGCAAGCTGCGGTGCCTCAACCTGCACACCCACAGACTCTCTCAAGAAAGAACATCTACTCGAATGCGCTGATGAGGCCATGTATCAGGCAAAATCCGAAGGTCGCAATCGCGTCTGCTACCGACCGCTGCAGCCCCTGAGCGAAATGGAGACCCACGTCCCGATCCCCGAACACGCAGCCTAAGTCACACATCGCCGCTACTCACTGCGTGCGCGAATCGAGTGGTCTTCCAAAGGGCGCTGGAGCGGGAGACGGGGATCGAACCCGCAACCAACGGCTTGGGAAGCCGCTACTCTACCATTGAGCTACTCCCGCCTGAGGAGTGCATCCAGTATAGCTGGGAGACGCTCTCATGGTCGAAGCCGCCGGTATCCATCCTCATAGTCACCCTGTCCGAGCCTCTGGTCGCCGCCGACTCTCGCCGCATCCTCTGCTTGTCGCATTCGCCGCCATCTTCCTAAACCAAAGCTTTGCCTTCGCCAGCCCGCCAGGCAATCTGAGCGCGTGGCTCAAAGCACAAGACGCAACCCTCGGCGCCGCGCCCGGCACTATCGTCATCGACCAACCCGGTCGCATTGAGTCCACCATCACCCTCGCCCCGGGACACAGCCTCGATCTCAGGGCGTCGGTCGATTGGGCTGCGACTGTCCGGCTCTCGGGCGACAACTCCGTCGGGTGCACCGGCAATGCCGCCACGGTGAACGCACATCTACCTCCCTTCGGCTTCGGCGGGGCCACCGGCATGCTCCTCCTAAGCGAAGGCGGAGCCCACATCCGCATCTCGGGTTGCCATGTCATCTCAGACACGCCAAGTCTTCTGCTCGCCGGCTACCCGGTCTCCGACCTCGAGATGTCCGGTAACACCCTTTCGGGTCTCATGCTTCTAGCCGTCAACGGTCCACCCGGATCCAGCCAGCGCTTAACCCTCTCTAAAAACGTCGTTACCTCATCCAAACCCGGCGCCAAGTACGCAGGAATGCAGCTCAACAGTGCGAAAAACGTCATCGCGACCGGCAATTCCTTTACCAATCTCATGCACGGAGCCATGTGGTGGGGCGGAGACGCGGGCGCTCCCGGAGCTAACCTCAACCATCTCAACTCCACCGGCCAGATGTCGTTTATCGGTAATCAATGCAAGGACATAGGTGGCTCCTGCATCTGGGGATCAATGGGCTACGACATCATCATGCGGGGCAACTCAGCCGACAGCTGCGGCGATGTATGCTTCGATGCTGAAGGTGGTCTCCGCACCCAAATAGTTCAAAATAAAGCAGTTGGCTGCAATAACGGATGCGCCGGCGTTTTCTTCTTCACCAAGGACACGACGATATCTGGCAACCATTTCCGTGCGCAAGCCCCCGGCGGCGGTCTGATCTTCATAAAAAACAGTTCGCAAAATCCTTCAGCTCACGATAGCATCTCGATTACTGACAACGAGTTACGCTGCGAACCTAATCTATGTCGTGCGGTTTACCAGGAGGCTGCTGGGGGGATCAGGTTTAGTGGGAATGAGGTGACGAATGGGGTTTGGCTGCCCATCGCCTATGCTCGATCGGTGTCGGTAACGAACAACCATCTCATTTACACGAAAGCACTTACGGGCGTTCCCGCAGCTCTCTGGATGCCCGGGATCATCGGTGGGACGGCGCTTGAGGTAACCGGCAACCGGATCGAGTCCAACACGCCGCAACCGCCTGAAAGTGCTTGCCTTGCAGCAGGTTGGAGCGACTTCAATGCGACCGACACCCATGTAATCGCCAACAACACATGTGCTGGGACAGACCCGTTTTCGATCGGGTTAACCGTGGTTTCGGAGGGGGCAAACCCCGGTGTGGCGGGGGTCTGGATCGTCAGCGCAAACCACTTCGGCTCCGCCCGCATCAGCAACACCGCCAAGACTCCAAACGAGCGCTTTTTTGACCTCGGCCAATGCGGAATAGACGGCTGCAAGAGTAACCCGCTAGCTCTAGACCAGGTTCGGTCGCTGCCGGGGTGCAGCGGCAGGGCACCAGCTGTCTCGGCGGGCTCGATGCCAGTTTGCCTGGGAGGAGTGCACGGATGGGGCGCCGTGCTGCTTCCTCGGTGATGCGTGGCGCAACTGCAGTGCAGTCTCACTAGACTTATGGGTGTGCGGCGCGCAGAACTTGCTTCGGCGAGCCCGGGTGTCGCACCGCTAATGGTTAGAGAAGCTCTTCCTTCAGGGAAGGGCTTTTCACGTTTGAGGGGGAAGAGATGCAGTTGACGACGAAGGAAGGAGCCAGCCGCACGGATCTGATCGCGTTCGCACTGCTGGTGCTGGCGGTCGCGACGGCGATGGTGGCGTTTGCGTTGGGGCGGAACGACTCCTCTGTGCGGACGGCGGTGCTGCTGTGCGTCACCAATCTGGTAACGGCGCTTTCAAGTATCGCGGCGACGCTGCTGGTAGGAAAGTCGGGAACGACGCACCAGGTGGAAACGAAGGAGCCGGCGAGGTTGACCACGGCGGAGAGCCAAACCACGACCTCCGTCCAACCGCTTGGCAAAGAGATGGATGACTTAACGAATTACGAGAAGGGGACCAGCTGATGAGTACAACGATGATGAACTTTGACCCTACACTGCATGCGACGGGCTCGAACACAGGTGGGTCAACAGCTGCGCCGGTTGCAACCGGTACAGCGCCGCCGGGGATCACCTCGGTGACAACGGGTACCACACCGACCGGCGGAGGGAAGGCGGCGACAAGCGGTGGAGCGCTGGCCACATTCGAGGGATTTCTGAAGACGGCCGGGCATGTGGCGGGTGTGGTGTTGTCAGAGATTGTGAAGTTCGTCATTCCGATGGCGCAAGTGGTGGCAGTAGCGGATCCCGCAGCGGCACCGGCGCTTGAGGCGTTTACGACTTCGTTGCAATTGGTTCAGACAGCGGTTGTCAGTGCGCAGCAGCGATGGGCCGGAGATGGCTCTGCGGCGAACACAGAGAAGCTGGCTGACGTTCTGGCGACAGTCGAAAGGCCGGTGATCCTGCTGTTTGCGCAGGTGGGGCTGTCGGTCGATACGGGGTATGTAACGAACCTGGTAAATGGAGTTGTGGCGATTCTGAACGCACAGCCCGGAGTGGTGCTGCAACCGATCACGAGGACGACCGCAGGGCACTAGCCGATCGCGGGATGATGACGGGGGCCGCGCACATTACAGCGGCGTCGCGCTCTCCCGTCATGGAGCTTCAAGTGCGGCCAAGGAGCGATCCCGCGCGAAGACGAAAGCAACGGATCCATGCCGGAGCGACTTGATGTGTTGGGGCGAGAAGGCCGGACTGAACTGCTCGGCCTTCTCCCCTAAGCAGACCGATAGAACACTTATTGAACGCCCGAGCGGAGGGCTGTGGGTCTGGCGGTCGCGGATGTAGATTTCTGTGTGATCATCCAATGATCGATGCGCGCTTCAAGTAGATCGAGGGGAAGGGCGCCGGCGTCCAGGATCTGATCGTGGAAGCGGCGCAGGTCGAAGCTAGAACCTAGTTCCTTGCGGGCATGCTCACGAAGTTCAAGGATCTTCAGCTGGCCGAGTTTGTAGGCGAGAGCCTGTGCAGGCCAGGCGATGTAGCGATCCGTCTCGGATTGGATCTCGGGTTCGGGAGCGGAGCCGGATTTGCGGAAGAAATCGACGACCTGGTCGCGGGACCAGCCCTCGTTGTGGATGCCGGTGTCAACGACGAGGCGTACGGCACGAAAGAGCTCGGAGGAGAGCCGGCCGTAGTCGGAGACGGGATCCTGATAGAAACCGACCTCTTTGCCGAGCTGTTCGGAGTAGAGCGCCCAGCCCTCAATGTAGGCGGTGAAGTGGGAGTGGAGCTGGAAGGTGGGTACTCCGGTGAGTTCCTGCTGGATGGAGACCTGCAGATGGTGACCGGGGATGCCCTCGTGGTAGGCGGTTGCTTCGTCATCCACCAGACTGCGATCTTTGAAGTCGGCAGTGGCGACGACGATGCGGCCAGCGCGGCGGCCGTCGGGTGTACCAGCCATGTAGTGCGTTGCCATGGCGGCCTGAAAGGCGGGGATCGCTTCGACTGTGACGGAGGCCTTGGGAAGAATGGTGAAGAGTTGCGGGAGCTTGGGCTGCATTTGTCCGAGGTAGCGGCGATAGTCGTCGAGGATTTGCTCGGACGAAGCCGGCATGTATTTGGGATTGTCTTTCAGGGAGGCGCGGAAGCTCGCGAGATCAGGAAAGCCGGCGCGCTTGGCAAGGACGGTCATTTCGCTTTCGATCCGGGTGATCTCGCGAAGGCCGATCGCGTGGATCTCGGTAGCGGAGAGGTGGGTAGTGGTCCGCGAGTTGATAGCGAACTGATAGCGCTTCTGACCATCAGGAAGCGAGGTGATGGCGAGGGCAGTGCGGCCGAGCGGGGCATAGTCGGTGCGGATGAACGCGGCGAAGCGGCTGTAGGCAGGCAAAACTTCGGTCTGGATGGCATGGTTGATCTCGGCGGTCAGGCGCTTCTGCTCCTTAGGCGAGATGGAGGCCGGGTACCTGGTGGTGGGGATGAGGAACGGGTTAGCGGCGACGATGCCATCGCACTGGACGGGAACCTTTTCAAGCAGAAAGCGAACGGGCAGGAGATGGTCGGCCACCCCGGCGCGGAGGACCTCGATGGTTTGATCGAAGGCGCGAGGGATCTGATGCAGGCGGGCGATGTAGTCCTGATAGTGCTGGACGGAGTCGAGGGGAACCTCGAGGGGGAGGTCGGCGAGCTCGGTATGGATACCGGACATTTGGTTGACCGGCATCTCGAACTCTTTCAAGGCGAATTCGGCGGTCCGGTTTCCAAGTTGGCGCGCCATGATGTTATGCGAAAGCTGGTCTTTTTCTGAGAAGCCGGCGGTCGGGATGGCGTTAAGGCGATCGAGAAAGCGTTGATTGGCGGCGTTTGCAAGGCGGCTACCGGCGAGCGACATGTCGTCGAGCTGCGCGTTGTAGCGGAGATCGCCGAAGGCAGTGGCGCGCAAGGGGCTGAGCTTGAGATCGGACTGGTATTGCTCTTCAAAGAGTGCGTTCTGAGCAGCGAGGCGGGCGGAGAGATCGGGGAGCGTAGACGGGGTGCTCTGGGCAACGGCAGGGATGGCAAGGGCGAAGGCAAGGAGGCTTGGATGGAGTCGCATGGATGTTGCCAAGCGTAGCAGAGGTCGGACGAGACGAAGACGGGGAAAGACCCGGCGGGGGTGCCGGGCCTGGTGGAGTGATGCGGAGGCGATTAGCGCTGGGCTACGGTGGTCTTCGGGGCGACGCCGGGTTTCGTCATCTGCTCAAGGGCGAGAGCTTCCGGCATAAAGGTCATGGCTTTAGCAATCTGAGGATCCCAGAGAGCACGGACCTTGAGGCCTTCAAGCTGGCCGAATTGTGAGGTAAAGATTTCGGATTTGATGCTGGAGACGACCCAGTCCTTGACGGGAGCGATCTCCTTGTCGGTGTAGTCGATGTTGCTGGTTTTGAGGAAGTCTTTGAACTGCCCGAGGACGGCGTCGTCGACGGTGAAGTCTTTAGGGACGGTGCGGTTTGCGAGGTAATGCTTGGCGAAGTTGAAGAAGGCGTAGTGCTGCAGGAGCGAGTTCTGGAAGTTCGTGGCGACGGGGTTGTCGATCTTCTCGTCGGGGGTGATGCCGCCGCCGCCGTAGACGGTTCGGCCGTTGTCGGTCAACTTGACTTCGCGGTTCTTGGCATCGGCGGGGGCGGTCTTGTTATCCCGGACGAAGTAGTAGTCGTAGAGCGAGACGTGATCATAGTTGCGCTGGATGAGGCGGCCGGAGGGGGTGTAGTAGTGGTAGGTGGTGAGGGCGAGACCCGTGTCGTCGGTGATCTGAAAGACAGTTTGGACGAGGCCCTTGCCGAAGGTGGTCTCGCCGACGATGAGGGCGCGGTCGTGATCCTGGAGGGCACCAGAGACGATCTCCGCGGCGGAGGCGGTGTTGCGATTGACAAGGACGACGATGGGGTACTTGGCGCCTTGCTCGCCGCGGGAGGCACGGTAGACCTGGTCAGGGAAGGCGCGACCCTTTTGTGAGACGACGATCTGACCGCGCTGAAGGAATTTGTCGCTCATGTTGACGGCTTCATTGAGGAGGCCACCGGGGTTGGCGCGGAGATCGAGGACGAGGCCCTGGAGCGGGGCGGACTTTTGGAATTTGTCGAGGGCGTCGCCAACTTCGCGGCTGGTGGTCTCCATGAACTGGGTGACGTGCATGTAGCCGACGCCGGGCTTGATCAGGAAGGCGAGATCGACAGAGTTGCGGGGGATCTCATCGCGAACCAAGTCGAAGACCATGGGTTTGTCGGTGCCTTCGCGGCTGATGGTGACTTGGACGTGCGTATTGCGAGGGCCCTTGAGGAGTGACGCGACGGCGCTTGAATCCATGCCAAGGGTGGATTTGCCGTCGATGGAGACGATCACGTCGCCGGGGCGAAGGCCGGCCTTGTAGGAGGGTGTGCCTTCAAAGGGGGCGAGAACGACGATCTTGGTAGCGCCATTTTTGTCGGGCTGGGGCTGGATGCTCATGCCGACGCCGTAATATTTGCCATGCTGATCTTCGCGCATCTGGGCGAAGGCCTTTGGATCGTAGAAGTTCGAGTGAGGATCCAAGGTGTGGAGCATGGCGGGGATGGCGCCGTCGTAGATGGCCTTGTCGGGCTTGTCGCCGGTGAGTTTCTCGGCGTAGTTCTGCTCGACGATGGAGTAGACGTCGGTGAAGTTGTGGAGCGAGTCTCGGAGGGTGTTTTCGTCGGTAGCGGACTGGGCGGCGACGCGCTGGCTGATAAAGGAGCCGGTGGCGGCACAGGTGCCGAGGAAGATGGCAGCGGAGAGAAGGGCGCGACGAGAGCGGGGTGCCATAGGCGTTTGATGACCTCGGGTGGTGCAGGGTGCGCGTTTGGCGCGCGATAGAGATAGGCGCGGCCCGCCTTGGATTTGGACGGAGTATAGCACCGGGAGGTGAGCCGGAGAGGTGGCCCAAAAGTGGAATGGCCCGGTTCGGTCCCAAGTGAGATCGCAAGCTTCGTGACGCGCAGTTAGAATGGTGATATCGGCTATCGGCCTGCGAGGATCGGCGGTCTAACCGAACTAATAGCTACCGCGCAGGAGCGTGGCAGCGGAGATGTACGAGAGTTGGTGATGATGTTGGCAGGGTGCAGGTTTCCTAAAATGTGGGTTGGTGGAGTGGTAGCGCTGGCAGCAATATCAACGGTGTCTGTCTGGTCGCAGACGCCGCGGTACCAGAGTCCGTATGGTGCGGGGCAGCAGGTCGCACCGGTGCCGCCGCCGACGGCGCTGCCGTCGCCCGCGCCGATCACGCCGAACGGATCGGTGGTTGAGGACGTGGTTGCACGGGTGAACGATCAGATCATCAACCGGAGCGATGTGGAGCGATCGCAGCAGCAGATGCAGCAAGAGATTCAGCAGCAAAATCTGAGTCCTAGCGACGCGGAACAGCGCCGGAAAGACATGTTGCGGGACATGATCGACCAGCAACTCCTTCTGAGTAAAGCGAAAGAGTTGGGCCTGAACGCGGATGCCGAGGTGATTCGGCGTCTGGACGAGATCCGCAAGCAGAACCATCTTGAATCGATGGAGGATCTCGAGAAATCTGCACGGCAGCAGGGTGTGAACTTCGAAGACTTCAAGGCGAACATCAAGAATGGCGTTCTGACGCAGCAGGTAGTGCGGGACGAAGTGGGACGGCGGCTGCAACCGACGCAGGGCGCGGAGCAGGCGTATTACACGGCTCACAAACAGGAGTTTGCGCAGCCGGAGCAGGTTCGGCTGAGCGAGATCCTGATTCCGACACCGGCGGAGGCGACGGACGCGCAGATTGCACAGGCGCAGGCGAAGGCTGAAGCCATTGATGCGAAGCTGAAGGCGGGCGGTGACTTTGCCACGCTCGCGAAGGAGAACTCCGGCGGGCAGACGGCGCAAGCTGGCGGTGATCTTGGGATGTACAAGCGCGGTGGGATGGCAAAGGTCATTGAAGACCAGACCTTTCCGTTGAAAGTTGGGCAGTCAACGGAGCCGATTCGTACACGCCAAGGATTTGTAATTCTGAAGGTTACAGACCGTCAGGATGCTGGAGTTCCGTCGATGAAGCAAGTGGAGCCACAGATCCAAGAGGCGCTTTACATGCAGCAAATGCAACCGGCTTTGCGAGCGTATTTGACGCGGTTACGTGAGGAGGCTTCTCTTGAGCTGAAGCCTGGATTTGTAGATTCAGGAGCAAGTCCGCGGCAGACGAAGTTTATCTATACGGCGTATTCGGCGCCGGTTCCAAAGAAGAAGAAGATCGTTCAGAAGGCGCGGTTTGACAGGGCACATGGGGTGGCGCCTGCGGCGGCGGCGAACGGACTTGCACCGTTGCCGGCGGGAGTTGCTCCGTCGGTTGTAGACCCGAAGGTGAGTGGGGCAACACCGCTCCCAGGGACGACTGCGGCGGTCGCAGCAGCCACAAATGCGTCGACTTCTTTAGGAGCAACCACGACGACTGCATCGGCGACGTCGTCCACAAGCGGTAGAGGTAAGGCTCGGCTGGTTACAACGAAGGCTGGAATGCAGAAGAAGATTCGGCGCGAGAAGATCCGCTTCGGCCAGGCGCCGAGGACTGCATTGCCAGCGGGTCCGGAGGAGATTGCGAGCGGTGCGGATGTAGGCGCTGGAGCGCAGTCGGCGGCAGTAACGCCGGGTGGAACGATGGAGAACCTGGGCAAGCCGAACCAGGCGGGCGATGTGGCTCCGGGGGTGGCGATGGCACCGACGGAGGTGGCCACGGAGATCTCTCCGACATCGGACGCTGATCCACTGGCGCCAAAGGCGGAGAACAACGGGAAGACACGTTTCAGCTCGCGGGACAAGGAGTTCCGGGCGGAAAAGGAAGCGGCTAAGCAGGCGAAGGTGAGAGAGAGGGTTGCCGCTACGCCAGCTGGGCCCGCTGTAGAAGAGGTAGCTACGCAAAACGTGCAGGCGGCACCACTCGGTCTGAATGGAGATACCAAGAAAAAGGTTAAGACGAAAAAGGTAAAGGGCGCACCGAAAGAGCGGCTGCAGGAAAAGAAGCCAGCCGCGGTCGCGGTTCCGGTCGATCCGACAGTGAGTCCGAATCTGCATGTAGCACCGGCAGCGACAGCCGCAGAGCCGCCTCCTGCGGGAGGTGGGACGACGCTGCCCCCAGCAGGAACGCCACCGGGAGGTGGTTTGCCGGACGGGCAACCGCTCTCACCGACAGGTGTGTCGACCCCAGCACCGAGCGGAACGCCGGTTCCGCAGCTCTAGCTTGGTCCGTCGTTCATGCCGCGCGGAAGATCAACCTCCCGCGCGGTTTCTATTGATTAAGGGATAGTTTAACGAGCTGGGAGAACGTTGATGGTGCGGAGCCAGACTTCCACGAGCGCTGGCCAGTGGGTGACGGGTAAGGCGGAAGGGCGGAGACCGTAACCGTGGCCGCCTTCGGCGTAAAGGTGCAGTTCGGTAGGGACGCGGGCGGCTTTGAGTTGGAGAAACCAGGTGGTGGCGTTTTCGACGTGGACGGGGTCGTCTTCGGCTTGGAGGAGGAAGGTGGGCGGGGTGTCGTGGGAGGGGCGCAGGTCAGGGTTGGTGCCGAAGACGATGCTGGGTTCCTGGTTCGGCTGTGGAATGGGGGGAGCGAGATAGCCGGGGTAGATGATGACGGCGAAGTCTGGGCGGCTGGAGAGTTTATCGGTCGCGTCGATATCGGGGTAGAGACGTTGGTCGAAGCGGGTGCTGAGGGCGGCGGCGAGATGGCCGCCGGCGGAGAAGCCGAGGACGCCGATGCGGTGGGGGTCGAGGTGCCACTCGGATGCGTGGGCACGGACGAGGGACATCGAGCGCTGCGCGTCTTCGAGGGCGGCGTTTGATTTCGGATATGGGCCGGTGTCGGGGACGCGGTACTTGAGCAGGATGCAGGTGATGTTTGCGGCGTTGAGCCACTGACAGACTTCGGTGCCTTCGAGGTCGATGGCGAGGATGCTGTAGCCACCGCCCGGGAAGACGACAACGGCGGTGCCGGAGGGGTTGGAGGCGGGCTGGTAGAGCGTTAGGGTCGGGGTAGAGATGTGGCCGAGGCGGACGACGGGGCGGTCGGCGACGAGGTTGTCTTTGGGGGTGGTGGTGTCAGCTTCAGAAGTGGATGTAGGGAGGGCGTCTGGCGGGGTGGTGGGCCAGACGTTGAGGGTGGGGCGCGAGGCGGGTGGTGGCCAAGCGAAGTCTTGCGCGCGTGCGGGGTGGGTGGCGGTGGCGAGGAGGGCGGTGGCGAGGAGGGCGGCTTTCAGCATGGGTGCAGGGCTCGTGGGTGGGATGCGGGTGATGATCGCAGGTGAATGAAGGTAGAGGCAAGGCTGACTGTAGTGTGGATTGCTTTCCAAAAGCGAGGGAGTCGGCAGGAGGGGGTGTGTGCCACCGTAGACACCATGAAGCGGAGGAGATAATCACCCGGCATCTTGGTTGCTCGGGTGGTGGACCGTTTTAAATTTGCTATCGAGAGACTCTCCGTCGAGGGTTCGTGAATATAGCTCTATTGCCAAATGTGCGTGAGATCGATACGAACGCTTCAGCAAAGGCGCGGAGCTCTCATCAAAGATTCCAGAGTGACGATCGACGCCGCATGCCTTCAGCGAGCGCGTGTTGAAGGCGGAGAGCAATCGATGCAACTCCCAAGGAGAATGAGATGGCAGCATCTGATCAGGACGCCCAAGGTCAACAGGAACAACAACTAAAGCAGGGCTACAAGGTACGTCAGGTTACGCATTATCAACCGTCGTGGCGGGAAACGCAGCGAGGTCAGCCAGGAAGCTTCTATATCCAATTGATTCTGGATCATGGGGTGGAGGAGTACATTCTGGAGCCGGCCGCGGAGGATGCGGATGTGCTTTTGAAGCTTCTGGCCCGGGACAGCTATGTTGGGTTCGATATGGAACGGAAGGTGCTGATGTTCTCGAATCTTTCGGCTGTGAAGTAGGAGGGCTGTCCGGTGGAGGCGAGGAGCTTTGAGTCGATGGAGGGCTCCTCGCGGCTTCCGGTGTTGATCGCGGCGGCGTTTATCGTGGAGGGATGAAGGAATTCTTTATTGCGGATGCGGCGAAGTTCGAGAATGCGCGGGTGGTGTCTTACTTTGCGCTGGTGGCGGTTTCGGTGCGGGAGAAGAAGGGTGGGGGCGGGCAATACCTGGCGCTGGTTCTGGGGGACAAGAGCGGGCAGATGGAGGCGCGGATGTGGGAGGAGTTCGCGGACTCGATCAGAACATGTAACGAGGGATGTTACGTAAAGGTGCAGGGGCAGGTCTCGAAGTACCAGGGAAAATTTCAGATCACACTCGAAAAAATGCGGTTGGCGGCAACCGCGGAGGTTGAGGTTGCCGACTTCATGCCGACGACGCGATTTGATGTGGAGACGATGTGGGCGGAGCTGCGGGTGATTGTGGCTTCCTTTGTGAATGAAGATCTGAAGCGGCTGGTGTTTGCGTTTCTGGGTGATGAGGAGCTGGCGGCGGCGTACAAGAGCGCGCCCGCGGCGAAACGGCTGCACCATGCGTGGCTGGGCGGGTTGCTGGAGCATGTGCTGGCGCTGGTGAAGATCTGTTTGGCGACAGCGCCATTTTATCCGGAGGTGGATGCGGATCTGCTGGTGACGGGGGCGATTCTGCACGATATCGGCAAGGTGAAGGAGCTGAGCTGGGCGAGTAGTTTCAGTTACACGATGGAAGGTCAATTGGTGGGGCATATCTCGATTGCGCAGAGAATGCTTGAGGAGAAGGTCCGGGGGTTGCCGGCGTTTCCGGAGCGGCTGCGGATCCTGGTGGAGCACATGATCCTGAGCCACCACGGAAAATATGAGTTTGGCAGTCCGAAGCTGCCGATGACGCCGGAGGCGATGCTGCTGAGCGCGCTCGATGACCTGGAGGCGAAGTTTGAGGCGATGCGGCGGGAGTTTGAAGGGGCGGCGGCTGCGGGAAAGAAGCCGGGGGAGCTGACGGATTGGGTGCGGAGTATGGAACGGCCGCTGTTGAACTCGCGGGAGTATCTGAAAGATTGAGAGGTAGTTTAGGGCTGATTGAGGTGGGCTGGTGAGGTGTTTACGTCCCACCCATCGCGGTGAGGCTGCGATGGATGGGGCACCCAGGCACCCAAGCTTTGATGGCGGGTGGTCGGGAAGTGGCTTTTTGGAGAAGGGATCTCTCCGCTGCGGCTTTAGCCCTCGGTCGAGATGACGGCGGCGCAGTGGTGGTGAGCTACCGGCCATGGTGGCGGTGAGAAGCGGGTCACTTCACTCCGGTCGGGATGACAGATCTTTTTGTGGCTTAGTTTTTGCGAGAATGGGGGGGGTCATGCGGAAACCTTTGTTAGCACTCGCCGTTGCGGCGTTTGGGATTGGGACGTCGGAGTTCATCATTATGGGGCTGCTGCCGGATCTGGCGCGCAGCTTTGGGGTGAGTATTCCGAAGGCCGGGCTGCTGGTTTCGGGATATGCGCTGAGTGTGACGGTTGGGTCGCCGGTGGTGGCGCTGCTGGTAGGACGGTTGAACCGGAAGACAGCGCTGCTGGCGTTGCTGGGGGTGTTTGTTGCGGGGAATGCGCTGTGCGCGGTGGCGCCGACGTATGGGCTGCTGATGGCAGCGCGGGTGCTGACGGCACTGTGCCATGGGGCGTTCTTCGGGATCGGGAGCCTGGTGGCGGTGTCGGTGGTGCCGCGGGAGAACCGGGCGCAGGCGATCACGATTATGTTCAGCGGGCTGACACTGGCGAATGTGATGGGGGTTCCGGCGGGAACGGCGCTGGGGCAGGTGTTTGGATGGCGAGCGGCGTTTCTGGCGATTGTGCCGATCGGAGTGCTGGCAGCGGCCGCGGTTTGGACGATGGTGCCGCGGCAGGAGCCGGAGGTAGTGCAGCTTCGGCAGGAGATGAAGGCGGTGCTGCGGCCGGGGGTGCAACTAGTGCTGGCGCTGAGCACGTTGAGCTCGGTAGCGCTGTTCTGCGTGTTTACGTACATTGCGCCGATGCTGGAGCAGGTGACGCGGCTGTCGGAGCATGCAGTGACGTGGGTGCTGGTGGTGTTCGGGGTGGGGATTACGATTGGGACGCTGGCGGGCGGCCGGCTGAGCGACTGGAAGCAGATGCCGGTGATTCTGGCGGGGTTTGGGCTGCTGATTGCGATGCTGCTGGTGATGCCGATGGTGATGCGGATGCCGTGGGCGATGGTGTCGCTGGTATTTGTGTGGGGGATGGTGAGCTTTGGGACGGGGTCTCCGATGCAGGCGCGGATTGTGGACCAGGCGAAGGGCGCGCCGAATCTGGCGTCGACACTGAACCAGGGGGCGTTCAATCTGGGGAACGCCATGGGCGCGAGTTTGGGTGGAGTGGTGCTGACGGCGGGGTATGGGTACCTGCAATTGCCGGTGGCGGCGGCGGTGGTGGCGGCGGTGGGCTTAGGGACGGCGATGGTGGCACGGTGGGTGGAGGGACGAGAGCACAGGACCGCGATGGCTGAAGGAATCGCTTCGAGTGCGTCGCACGGTTGACTCGAAGAGATATCTCACAGGGGCGATGCGCAGGACGCGTGTCTCTACGCTTGCAGAGTTGCTGGCGAACGCAAGGCGAGTCTGCTGACGATAAAGAAACTGCATCGGAGACTGTATGCCGATCAGAACAGTACGGACGTCGACGCTGCACCTGGCGTATGAGGAAGACGGACCGAGTAAGGGAGATCCGGTGGTGCTGGTACATGGCTGGCCGGACTCGCCGCGCACTTGGGACAAGGTGCTGCCGTCTTTACACGAGGCGGGTTACAGGACGATCGCGCCGTACCTTCGCGGCTATGGACCGAGCCGCTTTCGCGATCCCTGGCTCGGTCGCAAACCGAGGCGAACGGGACAGCCGGTGGCGTACGGGCAGGACCTGATCGAGATGGCGGATCGGCTGCAGCTGCGGAGCTTTCATTGCGTGGGACATGATTGGGGAGCGTGGGCGGGGTATGTGGCGGCAGCTCTGTTTCCGCGCCGGCTGCGATCGCATGTCGCTCTTGGAGTGCCGTTCAAGTCGGGCGAGGCGACATTGCCGCCGTTTCCGCAGGCGCAGGCGTTCTGGTATCAGTGGCTGCTGTGTACGAAGCCCGGCGAGCGGAGTTTCCGGAAAGACCCTGTGGCTTACGGGCGAGCGCAGTGGGATGCGTGGAGCCCAAAGGGGTGGTATGACGAGGCAGAGTTCCAAAGCGCGGCCAAGAGCTGGACGGGACGCGACTTCCCGGATGTGGTGCTGCAGGCGTATCGGTCGCAGTGGGGCCATGCGGAGCGGGATCCTCGGTACGCCAGACTGCAGGCGCGATTTCAAGCGACGGAGGTCCTGGACGTGCCTACGACGCTGGTCCATGGAAGGGAGGACCGCTGCGAGCTGCTCGAGACAACGGATGGTGCTGAGCGGCACTTTTCTTCGGGGTACACACGTGTGGTTCTGGACGGGGTGGTCACTTTCCGCAGAGAGAGGATCCAAGGGCGGTGGCGAAGGCCATTCTGGCGCACCTGAAGCGCGAGGGTGGATCAGGACGCTAGCCCCGGCAGTGACAGCGGGCGCCTTCGATACAATCGAGCTTGAATCTTTTGGCGCCTAACGGGCGCGGTTACGGGGAATAATGCTGCGATTTTCTACGGCCGGCGAGAGCCATGGTGAGGCATTGGTGGCGCTGGTGAGCGGGTTGCCGGCGGGGGTTCAGGTCGATGGGGAGTTTATTAACCGGGAGCTTTGGCGGCGGCAGCAGGGGTATGGTCGCGGTGGGCGGATGCGGATTGAGAAGGACGCGGCGCACATCTTGAGTGGGGTGCGGCATGGGAAGACGATCGGATCTCCGGTGGCGATGACGCTCGCTAATAAGGACTGGAAGAACTGGGAAGAGATCCTGCCAGTGGGTGTGGGAGAGGCGGAGAAGCATAAGGCGGTGGCGTCGCCGCGACCGGGGCATGCGGATCTGGCGGGCAGTCTGAAGTATGACTTTAAGGACGCCCGGTATGTGCTGGAGCGGGCGAGTGCGCGGGAGAGTGCGGCGCGGGTGGCGTGCGGGGCAATGGCGAAGTTGCTGTTGCGAGAGCTGGGAGTGGCGGTGGGGAGCCACGTGGTTCGTGTGGGCCGTGAGGAGTTGGGCCGGGATGCGGCGTGGGAGGAGATTGCGGCGCTGGCGGTGAGGGACGAGGTGATGCTCGGGTGCGTGGATGCTGCAGCCGAGGTGCGGATGAAGGCGGAGGTGGATGGGGCGCTGCGGACGGGCGACACAATCGGCGGGGTGTTTGAGGTGGTGGTGCATGGTCTGCCGCCGGGAGTGGGGACGCATGTGAACTGGGACGAGCGGATGGATGGTCTGTTGGCGCAGGCGGTGATGAGTTTACAGGCGGTCAAGGCGGTGGAGTTGGGGAGAGGGGTGACGGCAGCGGAGAGTCTTGGGTCGGCGGTGCATGATGCGATCGGATATAGAGAGCAGAGATCAGGGGAGGGCGAAGAACAATCGTTTACCCGGTTTTCGCGGGAGCGGAATAATGCCGGGGGGATCGAGGGCGGCATCTCAAATGGGGAAGATGTTGTGGTGCGCGGGTATTTGAAGCCGATTTCGACGTTGCGACGGCCGTTGGGGTCAGTGAGTTATGAGACACGGGAGCCGGTGAAGGCGGCGTATGAGCGGTCAGATGTGTGCGTGGTGCCGGCGGCCGGTGTGGCGGCGGAGGCGATGGTGGCGCTGACGGTTGCGCGATTGGTGATCGACAAGTTCGGAGGGGATTCACTGCGGGAGATGCAGCGGAACTTCAACGGGTATGCGGAGCAGATTCGGGTATTTTGAGGGTGTGCGGGCGGGTGCTTAGAGCTTCGCAGAGTACATTTTGCTATGTGGCAGGAATGTCCTTGAAGACAACAGCAGATCCCTACGGGATGACAACAAACACAACGAGGTCCGCTGGAGAACTACAGGTAACTTGCTCTCGTCGAAACGACAGGTGTGCGGAGATGGTGGGATTCAAGCTTGCGGCCGGAGGGCCGATGTAAGGGAGAAGGGCTGTGGCGAAGAAGGCGTTGACGATTCATGAGGTGGTGAAGTACCCGGAGCCGGTTTTGGCGAAGCGGGCGGATGCGGTAACGGCGTTCGATCAAGATCTGGCGACGCTGGTTGAGGAGATGTTTGACTCTATGTATGCGGCGCAGGGAATTGGGCTGGCGGCACCGCAGATCTCAATTGGAAAGCGGATTGCAGTCATTGACGTGAGTTTTAAGAAGGATCCAACGGGGAAGATCGCGTTGATCAACCCGGAGATTGTTGAGGGCACGGGCAAGCAGGTGGAGGAGGAGGGCTGCCTGAGTTTGCCGGAGATTCGCGAAAAGGTGCAGCGGTCGGCGTGGGTGAAGGTTCGGGCGCAGGATGTGAACGGCGAGTGGTTTGAGGTGGAAGGCGAAGAACTGCTGGCGCGCGCGCTGCAGCATGAGATTGATCACCTGGATGGTGTGTTGTTTATCGATCGGATCAGCCGGCTGAAACGGGAGATGGTGCTGCGAAAGATCAAGAAGCTCCAAAAGAACGGCGAATGGTAGGCACTTCGTGCCGTTCTGGATCGCTTCGCGGTGTTTCAGCGCTGCCCGGGCTGATGTGGTTTCAGCGAGGTGAGGGATGACAGACGACGGCGAGGTGAGTGGTTGAGGATTGTCTTTTGTGGAACGCCGGAGTTTGCGGTGCCAAGTCTGCGGGCGGTTCTGGCGGCTGGGCATGAGGTCTTGCTCGTTGTGACGCAGCCGGACCGGGCGGCGGGACGGGGGATGGTGATGCAGACGCCGGCGGTGAAGACGGTGGCGGTGGACCATGGATTGCGGGTGACGCAGCCGGAGCAGATCAGGCGGAACGAGGAGTTTCGGGCGAACCTTGAGTCGCTGCAGCCGGACGCGATCGTTGTGGTGGCATATGGGCGCATCATTCCGGACTGGATGCTGGCGCTGCCCCGGTTTGGGAACATTAACGTGCATGGAAGTTTGCTGCCGAAGTATCGAGGGGCGGCGCCGGTGCAATGGGCGGTGGCGTTGGGGGAGCGGGTGACGGGTGTGACGACGATGCGGCTGGAAGCGGGCCTGGATACCGGGCCGATGTTGCTGGCGCGCGAGGTCGGCGTGCCGAATACCGCGATGGCAAGCGAGATGTTCGCCTTACTCGCGGAGGTTGGGGCGGAGTTGCTGGTGGAAACGATGCATGGGTTGGAGTACGGAACGGTGCATCCGGTGGCGCAGGACCACGCGCGAGCGACGTTGGCGCCGATGCTGACACGCGAGGACGGGCGGATGGACTTCCAGCGGGGAGCGCAGGAGAGTTGCGATCGATGGCGTGGCTTTTATCCCTGGCCGGGAGCGCATACGATTTTTCGCGGAAAGAAGTTGATCGTGCATGCCATGGTGATGGCGACGATGGAAGAGGTCAATGAATCGTTGGAGATGACGCGAGAAGGCGAGATGGTGGCGGTCGGCGACCGGTTGCTGGTGGTGTGTGGAGGGATGAGCGTGCTGGAGATAAAGGAGGTGCAGATGGAAGGAAAGAAGCGGATGACAGCCGCGGAGTTTTTGCACGGGTACCAGGTGAAGGGCGGCGAGCGACTTGGCTAAGGAGGGTGCGAGACGGATGGCAGGGAAACCTGCACAGGCAGGCGCTGATCGAAAGCCGGTGGTTAATGAAGGACAACCAGAGATGGTGTCGCCTGCTCGAAGAGCGGCGTTCCAGGTTCTGCTGCAGGTCGGGGCTGGACGGGGGCACTCAGATGAGCTGCTGCATGCAAGCGGGAGGGGTCTGCGCTCGAAGGTCTTAGCGAGGCGGATCGCAATCTGACGATGGCGCTGGTGATGGGGGTTCTGCGGTGGCAGATTGCGCTTGACGCACGGTTGCAGACCCTGTTTGCCCGACCGGAGAGCGTAGTCGCTGAAGAGGTGATGGTGGCGCTTCGCATGGGAGCGTTTCAGCTGCTACACATGGATCGCATTCCGGCGCATGCGGCTCTGAGCGAGAGCGTTGCCCTGGCGCGGACGGCGGGGCAGGAGTACGCGACGGGCATGGTAAATGCCGTGCTGCGAAAGATTGCGGCTGGACCGAAGACGACGTCGGCAAAGATCTTCGAGACAATCCCTGCGATGGCACAGCGCTTGGGGCACCCGGTGTGGTTGGTGGAACGCTGGGCGACGATCTACGGGCGGGATGCCGCTGTAAAGATATGTGAGGCTGATCAACGCGAGCCGGAGGTCGCCGGCGTGCTTGAGGACTCGGGGGGGCTGCCCCCGATGGACGAAGGTTCACGACTCGTCGCCGAGGTTGCAGCAGCGGCAAGTATCAGATCCGGGAAGGCCAACGGGACGAAACGAGTTTGGGATTGTTGCGCGGCACCGGGTGGTAAGACGGCGGTTCTGGCGACTCGGATGGGATCGGCGGAGATTCTGGCGACTGACGTAAGTGAACGGCGTCTGCGGGCGATGGAAGAACGCCTCGGATCCTTAGCCATGAGCGCCGGTCTGGGCGGTCCGGTGCGATGCGTGGTTGCGGACGCAACCGCGTTGCCAGCGGCCGAGGGTAAATTCGACCTTGTGCTGTGCGATGTGCCTTGCAGCGGGACGGGAACACTGGGGCGAAATCCGGAGATTCGCTTACAGTTGCAGACGGGTGATCTGAAGCGCCAGGCGGTGCGACAGCGGAAGATCCTGGAAACGGCGATGGGTGGCGTTGAAGCAGGCGGCCGACTCGTGTACTCAACGTGTTCTCTGGAACCGGAGGAGTGTGAGCGGGTGATGGAGGCTGCGCTCGCCGGATCCGGGAACAACTGGCGTCGCGTGGACGTTGCAGAACTGATAGCGGACCTGCGAACGACCGGGATCCTCAAGGACCAGCTGACCGGCATCGTGCGGGAAGGAGCTTTGCGGACGCTGCCTGGTGTTCATCCCGTCGATGGTTTCTATGCGGTGGTGCTTGCCAGAGACTAGTGCGCGAGCACCAGCCTAATGGGCTCTCCGCGGGAGATGAGATGCCCGGCTTGTGGAGCTTGAGCAGTGACCAAGGCTGAAGGCGAGACCTGGACTATGGGGGCGGGGGACTGGACCGGGGGTGGCGTTTGCCCTGGAAAGAAGGAGTCGTGGTACGCCGGGGTAGGCGGGGCAGCCGCTACGGAGGGAGCTGGGATCTCTGCATACACACGCAAACCGAGAGCATTTGCCCAGGTGGAGGCGCCGGAGAGAGACAGACCGACGAAGTTTGGCGTGACGAAGGCTTGTGGCGCAGAGGTAAGTGGCGCGCTCAGCAGCAGGCTGACGGACGGCCGATCCACACCTTCAGCGTCGGGCGGAGGGGTTTGAGCGAGAACCACGCCGGCGTCGCCCGGAGCAGGAATCGCCGCAACGACGCCGACTTCAAGCGATGCCTTGCGAAGCGCCAGGGATGCGGGCCGCTCGACTTGTCCAACGACGTTCGGGATTGAAACCTGCTGGGGCCCGAGACTTTCGGTGACACGGATGGGCCACTCGTGGCGAACGACGGCACCGGAGACGGGCGATTGGCCGAGAATGTGCCCAGACGCGGTGGTTGTCGAATAGAAGCGATTCTCAAGCCGCAGACTAAGACCGAGGTGACCGGCAGTGCGCGCGGCTTCGGCGAGAGTCAGCCCAGAAAGGGAGGGTACTTCGACCTCGCTCCCGTGAATGGCGAAGCGCATGGCCAGAAAGGCCGATAAGAGAGCCACGGCAAGCATGGCCGTAGCCGTAAGAAGAATGGAGAAGAAGCGTTTCATGACGTGGTGTGAGGATACAGCTAGATGCGCTGGGAAGGAGCCTGCCGATGGTGCGAGAAGAACGCCGGTTTAGCCATTTACCTGTTACGTGCTGGTTAGCTATTGGTCGAAGTTATCGGCGATTGTCGGTCGCTGGCTCGGGATGTATGAGCAGGCGGGCGACCTCCGGGGAGCCGCGCTTGAACTCGCTTTCGAGAGCGGTAATGAGTTCATGTACCTTGGCCATCGGAAGATCATCTGGCAGAGTGCAGTGGCAGGAGACCTGGATAAGGAACTCGTGATGTTGAGAGCCGCCCATGCGGGAGACGAGAACATCGTGAATATCGAGGATTCCCGGAAGCGTGGTTGCCAAGCGACGCAGCCGAAGTTCCAGCTGGCGATCTCGTTCGAGTGACGAGGGCTGCGCGATGGTAGAGGGTTCACTTTCGATGTGGGTAAGGATGGACCGAATCTCAGGGATGTCTTTGTGAATGTCGGCTTCGAGATCGGTGACGAGGTCGTGCGCCTTGCGGAGCGGCATGGTCTCGTTCACCTCGAGGTGCTGCTCGAGGTGAAGACCATCGGCGTGTTTCTGCAGGGTAAGGTCGTGGATAGCCAGGTTGGCTTTGGAGGCGACGGCGCGAACACGGTCGTGGATGGTCTCGGCTTTGCTGGCAAGCGGGACTGAGTGGATGATCACGTCGGCTCCGGGCAGATGGCGGTCGACAGCGGCGGTGGCTGCCTGCGTAATCTGTTCGGTACGCTGGAAGGTGAGGTTCCGGGGCATGCCGAGGGTGAGGTCGGCAAAGAAACTTGGTCCCGACTGACGGACGCGAAGGCGGTCCACAGAGAGGACGCCATCGATCGCGACCAACTCACGATGGAGATCCCGGCGGATGTTGGCGGGCGAGCCGTCGGCGTTGTGGCTCGGTGTGGCGTCCAGCAGATTGTCGATGGTTTGGCGCGCGAGTCGCCAGGTGACGCGCAGGATGATGGCAGAGACGGCGAGAGCGGCGATGGGATCGGCGATCTCGAGGCCCGTAAGGTGCAGGCGCTCGCCCAGCCAAGTGGCGGTTAAGCCGAGAAGAACGGCCGCCGAGGACCAGATATCGGTGCTGAAGTGGACGGCGTCGGCTTCGAGCGCGAGCGATTGATGCTCACGAGCGGTGCGATGAAGTTGGCGGGCACGGGCGAAATCGACTGCAATCGAGAGCAGAAGGACGACAAACGGCCAGGCACTGAGCGAGAGCGAAAGGTGTTCCCGGAAGAACAGCCGGCGGACCGCCTCCGTGACGATCCAGATGCTGGATGCCAGCATCAATACTGTCTCAATGAAGGCGGAGAGGCTTTCTATCTTGCCGTGACCGTAGTTATGATCTTCGTCGGCGGGTCGATCGGCGACACGAATAGAAAGCAGGGTGATGAAGGCGGCGACGAGGTCAATCGAGGAGTGAGCAGCCTCGGACAGCATGCCGAGCGATCCGGTCAGCAGGCCAGTGAGCAGCTTGAGGGCTGTAATAAGAAGTGCGGCGAGCACGGAAAAGAGTGCCGCGGAACGTTTGGCGGAGCTTGCAGTGGTGACACTCGCCGGGGCGTTCATGTGACTGATGCTACATCGTTCTCCACGCCGAGCTGCAGGTCAGGTCTTGGTTCCGCGGTAGAGGCCAGCTGTTCCGAAGGTGTAGCCGAACCAACGAGCGTTGCTGAAGCCAGCCTCGTGCAGGAGCATAAGCATGCGGGGTGGACGAGGAAAGCGTTCGACCGAGGCGGGAAGGTAGCGATAGGCCGCGGGAAAGCCTGAAATCAGACCGCCAAGAATTGGCAGGACACGTTTGAAATACAGCGAATAGAGCGCGCCGGTGAGACCGCCGGGCTGGTTGCACTCGAGGATAGCGATCTCCCCGCCGGGTGCGAGAACGCGATGGACTGCGGCGAGGCCATCGGCGTAGTTCGCCAGATTTCGGAACCCGAAGGCGAAGGTGACGAGATCAAATGAACCGGGGCTGAACGGAAGGTGCAGTGCATCGGCTTCAAGGAAGCGAGCGTTGGCGCGCGCATGTTTCGCCCGGGCGCGAGCGAGCATCTCTGGTGCGAAGTCTCCGCCGAGGACAGGTTTACCCCCGGCCGGACGATATTGGAGCAACGCTGCGGTCATGTCTCCAGTGCCACAGCAGAGATCCAGGATGCGCGCCTGCGGATTGCTGAGGATGGGCCGGAGAACACGGGCAGAGCGGCGCCACCAGAGACGATCGAGCCCAAAAGAGAGCAGGTGGTTAGCGCGATCGTAGGTCGGCGCGATAGTGTCGAACATGCGTTGCACATTCGTAGCGGCGTCGATTTCCGTCTGTGTGCCTTCGGGCCGTGCCCCAGTGATGGGTGACGTGGAGTTCACGACGTGATCCCGGTATGTGGACGGCGGGCGGGCGTTCTGGCATCGGCGAGGATGGAATTGGCGACCGTCACGAGCTCCGTGGATGTTACATCGCGGACCACAGCAACTTGGCCGATTGACGTCGGCAGAACGAATGAGAGGACGCCGGATCGCGTCTTCTTGTCGGAACCGGTGAGAGAGACGAGTTTGCGGGCGGAGGCGGAGAAGGATGGAAGAGGTCCGAAGGCGCGGATCAAGGTCTCCATGCGGAGGGCATGGGTAGGCGTGAGCAGCTGTCGGGAGAGCGCGAGGCGTATCGCGGCGATCATTCCCCAGCCGATGGCTTCGCCATGCAAGAGCTGCTTGTACCCCGTAGCGGCCTCGATGGCGTGACCAAGTGTGTGTCCGAAGTTGAGAATCATGCGGAGGCCCTGCTCTCGTTCGTCCGCGTCGACGACCTCGGCCTTAATGCGCACGCTGGCTGTGATGACGTGCATCAACGCTTTAGTGTGGCTGCTGTGTTGCGGGTCGAGGATGCACGTGGCATTCGCTTCCAGGTAATTGAAGAGCTTTGGAGAGCGAATGATGGCGGCCTTCACGGACTCCTGCAGACCGGCGTGGAGCTCGCGAGGGGGAAGCGTTCGGAGCAGACCCGTATCGGCAAAGACGGCGAGCGGGTGATGGAAGCTGCCGACTAGATTCTTACCCGCGAGCAGATTGACACCGGTCTTTCCGCCAACTGAGGAGTCGACCTGAGCCAGCAGCGTGGTTGGCATCTGGATGAAGTCCAGGCCTCGCATATAGATCGCGGCAAGAAAGCCGGTGACGTCGCCGACGATTCCGCCGCCGAAGGCAATCAGAAGTGTGTCACGATCGGCGCGGGCACGAGCGAGTTGCTCGGCTAGGCGCTCCACGGCAACGAGACGTTTATGGGATTCGCCGGCTGGCAGAAAGAGGGGTTGTGGCAACTGGCCTTCGGGAAAGGACGCAAGGAACTGCGTGGACCAGATTTTCCAGATCTCGGGGGACGTCACAACGAAGAGACGCGGTGAGCAACCGCGGGTCAGAGCCCGCGTGCGACGGCCCAGCGACGCCAGTAATCCGCTGCCCACGTGGACCTGGTACCGTGCGGTCGGCGTCGTGACAGAGATGGTAGACACATCGGCGATGATACCGCGGCAGGCACGACGATGGGAGCCGAGCGGACGGAAAATCTCGCTGTCATGCCGGACGAAACATTGCAGTGAGATACGTCTGAGGTGGGCGGATCGGCGCGAGTCGGGGACGAAGGAAAGCCAGATTTTGATCGCTTCAGGGTAGATCGGAAGGCGATTGCCGCTCACTTGCACGTGACCACAGAGACGCGGCGACCGTTATGGATAGAAGCCCGGCGATGACGGCGAGCGAAACGAGAGGTCCAATTACGAGGTGGGGCTCAGCGAGCATCTTCAGGGCTGCAAAGGCGAGAACGGCCGCTAACCCCAGATGCAGAAACTTCAACTTTGTCAACAGCTGCGCCAGCAGGAAGAAAAGCGATCGGAGACCCATGACGGCCATGATGTTCGAAGTATAGGCAAGAAATGGGTGGCGTGTGATGGAGAGCACGGCAGGAATGGAATCAAGAGCGAAGACAACGTCGGTCAGCTCAATTGCGATAAGAGCAATGGTCAGAATTGTTGCCATGCGGTGGCCGTTTTCGATGGTGAAGAATCGGTCCTGCCGAAGGCTTACAGGGTGAAGGCGAGAGAGCCAGCTGATCCATGCCGGCGGAGCCTCCTCGGCGCGACCACGCTTAGGAAGAACGAGGCGAATGGCGGCGATAAGAAGAACGAAGCCGAAGAGGTAGCTGATCCATTCGAAGCGCGCGAGCAAGCCAAGGCCTGCCGAGATAAATGCGCCACGCATGAGGATGGCACCAAGAACGCCCCAGAAGAGAACGCGCGGCCGGTTTGCTTGCTCGATGCGAAAGACATCGAACAGCAGAAGGAAGACGAAGAGATTATCAACGGAGAGGGCTTCTTCAATGGCATAGCCGGCTAGGTACTCGGTCGTGGAGAGATGGCCGAAAGCGAGATGGATGAAGCCGGAGAACAGCAGGGCCGCCGAGATCCAGATAATCGTGGAGACTACGGCTGTCTGATGGGCACTTAGGGGCGATCGTTGTGGGGGCCGGTTTGCCCGCCGGCGCGCATAGAAGAACTCGGCTGTAAGCAGGAGCAGAAGGAAAAAATGAAAGCCGATCCAATATTTGATCGGGGTAGACGTGGGCATGGCAGGTAGGATGCGACTGTGATCGCAGGAATGCGACACTGAAGCCGTGATTGTTCTTCACGACATGGCGCGCGTTTGGAGCGTCCCGTGCGACCGCGGTATAGTTGCGGTCTCTCCAGGACAGTTACATTTCGCAGGACAAAGAGATTGCAAGACCAGGAGTAAACCGATGGCGATGTGGGTTGGGGTTAAGGTGCTGTTGGCAGGTGTGCTTGCATGCGGATCTGCACTTGCGCAGGCACCAGCAGGGGCGACAGGACAATGCAAGGACAACAGCTATACCACTGCGGCAAAGAAGTGGCAGGCATGTGCTGGGCACAAAGGCGTGCAGAGCTGGTATACCGAGGCGAAGCCGGGCTCCGCAGGTTCTGGAATGCCAGGGGCTGCTTCTTCAGCGAAGGCTCCGACAGCTTCGGCCAAAGCTGGAGCGACTCCGGCGAAAGCGGCAGCAGCACCTGGTGGTGGACCGGGGATGGTCTGGCTAAACACCAAGACAAACGTGTACCACTGTCCGGGTGGCACATTCTACGGGAAGACAAAGGAGGGCAAGTACATGGCGGAGGCGGAGGCGAAGAAGGCAGGCGCACGCCCGGATCACAACAAGGCTTGCGGTACGTAGAAGCTAGGGCGAGTTTCTAGGAGGATTGACCACCTAAAAGGGAACGTACGGCGTGACGCGTCAAGGATGCTGATTAATCAGTGGCAGCATGCTGAGGAAGAGGTCGGCGGCAGTCTGCAGCGATCGCGCACTGACCTTGTCGATGGTATCGAGCTCGGTGTGGTGGTAGCTGCCTTCCGGATGCGCCGGTGTGGGCGGCCCATAGTCGAGATCGATGATGTCGAGCGAGGGAACACCCCGCTTGACGAATGGCAGATGGTCGTCTTCTACCTGGGTCGTGTTCTTGAAGATCGAGGCGCTGTGGCCTGTGTTCTTTGCCGCGATCGGAAGTAGGTCGAGAAGCCAGGGCGTTGAGTTCGCATCACGGTCGATGTTGAGGTCTTTATCGCCGACCATGTCCGCGAGAAGGAGGGCCTTGATCTTGGGAAGTGTGCCGTTTGACGACCACTTCGCCGCCAGATGGCGCGAGCCATAAAGCGAGTCGGCCGCGGACCAGGTCTGGATAGCCTCTTCGCCATCGAAGAAGACGAGCCAGACCGAGTACCCCTGCGGCGGGTGCGCTCGCATGTAGGCGCCGAGCTCAATGAGCAGTGCCGTTGTGGCCGCGCCATCGTTTGCACCGACAAAATTGATATCGCGTAAGGGGTAGTTGGTTTCGAAGTGCGAGCCGATCACGATGACGCCGTCCGACTTGCCGGGATAGCGGACAAGGAGGTTCTGCATGGGAAGCAGGCCGGCAGGTGTAGACGCAGAGAAGCTGTCCACCTCGAAGTTGCCCTTGGCAGCCTCTGCCGTGAAGTGGCTCTTGATGAAGTCAACGGCCCTGGCATGCCCCGGCGAGCCGACCCAACGCTTGGGTGCAGCTGCAAGGTACTCCTTCGTAACGCTGTACACCGCGGCGCCACTTACGCGGCCGGTGCTGGTCTGGGCCGCAGCAGCGCATGTTGCCGAGAGAAACGACAAAATGCTGAACACGCACGCGAGGATGCCCTGATGCAAGATCGTCATGCCGAGAGCTTCTTCTCCCGCGCCTTGCGGCGGGCAGGATGAACGACAAAGGCAGCACCCACGCCAAGCATGTAAAGCACCAGCATGGGGGCGGCGAAGACGCACATGCTGAGCGGATCGGGTGTCGGACAGATAATTGCCGCGATGATGAAGATAACCAGGATCGCGTAGCGGATGTGCTGGATGAGGAACTTGCCGTCCACGATGCCGAAGAGCGCCAGAAAGAAGATCACTATGGGCAATTCAAAGCAGATGCCAAGGCCGAGCACGATGGCAAGAAAGAAGTTGGTGTAGTCCTCGATAGTAAGTACGGCGTTGAAGCGCTTGCCAAAGTCGCCGATCAAGACACGCAGCGCACCGGGAAAGACGTAATGGTAGCCAAACCAAGCGCCAGCAAAGAAGAGCAGGATGGTAACGCCCATGAACGGCACGACGTAGCGCCGCTCGTGCTGGTACATGCCGGGCGAGATGAAGAGCCACACCTGGTAGAGGATAAAAGGACTCGCGAGGATGAAGCCGCCATAGAGAGCGGTTTTCAGATAAAGGTTCAGCGGGTCCGTCGGGTGCGTGTAGTTCAGCATGATGTGCAGCTTGTCGAGCGGCGCCTGAATAATGGCGTACAGCTGCACATGGAAGGCATAGGCCACGCAGAAACCGACGAGTAGATAGAGGGTCGAATGAATGAGGCGTCGGCGGAGCTCGTCAAGATGCTCCATTAGACTCATGCCCGGTAGATCTGCGCGGTCTGAGACAGCTTGGCGTACGTTGTCTATGACGTCAGCCATGATGGACGGTCCCGGAGGTTGCGTCAGCGTCAGTCGAAGGTGCTTGGGGGATGGAATCGAAAGCTTCGGCGACACGCGTGCTGTTGCGGCTAACTGGCAGACCAGTGGCGGGCGGCATCATGGCAAGGTCACCGGAGGTTGCAATTGGGAGCGGCACTGGCGGAAGCTCATGGCGATGACGATCCGGCGGCTCGGGCGTAGTCTCGAGCGCGATGGAGTGCTCCGGAATCTGTTCTGACATCGTGACCATCTCCTGAACCGGAGCGGGCCCCGAAAGGTTTCCATGCGGATGCGGCGCTAGGTTCTCGGCAGGGGAGGCATCGACTGGAAGCTCTGCCGCGGAGACCGGTGCGGCAGCCTCAACTGCAGCAATCTGCTTCTGCCGCTCGGTCTGCTCCGAAATGCGCAGCTCGTCTTCCATCTGCATACGAAAATCGTTCGAGGCGCGACGAAACTCACCCATCAGTTTGCCAAGCTGACGAGCAAGTTCGGGCAGCTTCTTGGGGCCAAAGAGTAGCAGCGCGATGAAAAAGATGACGGCGCTGTCCTGGAAGCTCATAGAGATCCAATGATACGGGGTCAGCCGAGGGTGGACAAATGTAGACGCGAACAGGTCACGGTACTGGAATGGACGAGATGGTGATTCCGTCTGGCGAGCGAGACGTCTAACCTTGAAGATGGATTGAGGACGATGCGATGAAGAAGACATTCACGATGAGCGAGGTGCAGACCCTGCTACCCGTGCTGGAGGCTCTGATGGTGCGGGCGCAGCAGGCGGGGCTGAAGGCGGGTGTCCTAGGTGCCGAGATGGACGAGCTGCGGCAGCGCATCTTTGTGAGCGGCGGCATGCATGTGGATGTGACGGATGTGGCTCAGCAGCGATCCCAGCAGGCAGCGGCCATTGAGGAAACAAAGGCCACAGTGGCAGAGATGGAGGAGATAGGCGCTAAGCTGCATGATCTCGGAGAGGGGCTGCTGGATCTGCCGTTCCGCGTGGATGGCCGCGAGGTCATGCTGTGCTGGAAGGTTGGTGAGTCGGCCGTCGGCCATTGGCATGAGGAAGAAGAAGATCCAGCGGAGCGATTTCCAATTGACGAGCATTTCGGCCGCGGGGAGCGAGAGCGCCTGAACTAATTAGATACTGGAACTTGCTTACCGACTTTCAGATACTGCAATAGCGAGGACGAAGATCCATGCAAGAAAAGACGGCGACTGGGCTCGGATTGCAGCGGATGCTTGTCGGAGTTGCCCTTGCTGGTCTGATAGGCACGATCGGTTGCGGCAATTTTTTCACCAAGGACACCGGCACGGGAACAGGAACCGGAGGTGGTTCGGGCTCCGGACCGAGTTCGGGTGTCAACCGAGCTTATGTGCTGGCATCTACAGCAAAGACGATCAGCGGCTTTACGATCGGAACCGGAACGCTCACGGCTGTCCCCGGGAATGCGCAGTTTGATCCCTCTGCACCGCAGGCGGCTGTCATCACCCCGAATGGGAGATTTTTGTATGCTGCGGGGCCGGGCACTATCAACGTTTATATGGTGGCAAGCGATGGATCCCTGAGCTTGGGATCGGCGGTTTACATCGCCACTGTGGTCTCGCTCGCCATCTCGCCGGATGGCCAATGGATGTTCGGTCTGGATACGCTCAATCAGGTGTTGGACGAGTGGCAGATCAGCTCGGATGGGACCCTGAACACGCTGACGCCCGTGTCGTACACCACAGGCGGTGGTATCTTCGCTCCGAGAGCGCTGACGATCTCGCCTTCTGGTGGGTTGATCTTCGCCGTTCTGGGAACTGCCGGCGAGGCGGGCTTTACGTTGAACACGACGACCGGGCTTGCGGTGCAGACGCAGACGCTTAAGCCGATCGACTCACAAACCAGCGACAGTGCGGTTGCCGTGAACGCGGGTAGCACGCTCCTCTACCTAGCCCGCAGCGGGACGAGTGGAGGCCTAAGCGTGTACACGATCGGGGCTAATGGAGCGATCTCGCCAACTGCCGGATCGCCTTATGCTGTCGGTGCCGGGGCCAGTTCGGTCGCGCTTGAAGGAACCGGGAAGTACGTGTACGTGGCCAATCGATCCGACTCCACGATCTCCGGGTTTCTGATCGGTACGGCCGGGGCCTTGACGGCTGTCACGGGATCGCCGTTTGCGGCTGGTTCACAGATTTCATCGTTGGGAATCGATATCACGGGCGCCTACCTCGTCGGGGCTGCCCTTGGTGGGGGACCGGACCTCGCGCTGTACAGCTTCGATACGACTGTCCCAGGCAAGCTGAACTCGACAGCCACAGCGTCGGTGGGAACGTCGTCTCCCGGCGCCTCTCTGGTGATCCTGACGCGCTAAGCCAGTGCGTTGTCGAGCGGTGTACGGCAAGGCTGACGGAAGTGCAACGGTGTTGTCCATCGCTATGATGAAGAGAGCCTGCTGGCTGGTGGACGGACGGAGCATCAAAGCGCAACGACAAAGATTAATGCGCCAAGCGGCGTCGAGATGGATCTCCGCCACTGCGGGCCTGATGCTGCTGCTTTCCGCCGGCATCGGATGTTCGCGGCTGCGGCCAAAGCCGTCCGACAACTATGTCTACGTGGACGCCAAGCAAACCTTTCTGCGCGACCGGGTGGCGGCGGTCTCGAACCGCACCGGCACGGTTGGAAATGGGGATCGGTTGGAGGTCCTCGAGCGCGGCAGACGGTTTCTGCGAGTGAAAACAGACAAGGGCATTACCGGCTGGATCGACGAGAAGGCGGTGGTGACGCAGAGCGTCTATGATGCCTTCGACGAGATGAAGCGGCAGTTCGCGTCGCAGGCACCCGTCGCTTCGGCGGTTGTGCGCGATGAGGTGTACCTCCATGTGAAGCCTGGGCGCGATACCGAGAAACTCTTCCGTCTGAACGAGGGGGACAAGCTGAAGCTGCTGCGGCGCGCAACGCTGGAAAAGATACTGCCGCCAGGGCAGAAACCAGCAGCGCCCGTTCCAGTCGTTCGCCGGAGCAAAAAAGGTAAAAGCACGGATGAGCCGCAGATCGATCCGAATGCGCCGGTCCCGCCTCCCATGGAGGATTGGTGGCTGGTGCGGCTCCAGGATGGCCGAACGGGCTGGTTGCTAAGCCGCATGATGGACGTTGATGCTCCTGATTCGCTCACCCGCTACTCCGAAGGGCAACGGTTTGTGGGCGCGTACGTTCTCCAGACGGTCAACGATCCCGAAGCCCCGATGGACGACAAAAACGTTCTGGAGTGGGTGACCGTGCTCAGCCCGTATAAGAGCGGCCTGCCATACGACTTCGACCAGGTTCGGGTCTTTATCTGGAACGTTAAAAAGCATCGCTATGAAACGGGCTTTCGCCAGAAGAACATCGCTGGATTCCTGCCCGTGGAGGTGAAGATAGCTGCCGACCCGACCGGAAAGACACCGGGAATGAGTGAACCCGCGCCGACGTTTACCTACCGAGTTTTGCCGGCTGATGCCTTGCCGGTCGTGCCGGACAAGGTGACAGGGGCCGTGGTCGCTCTGCGGACGATCGCAAAAACTTACCGTCTGGAAGGTAACATTACACGAAGGCTGCTGCCGCCGAATACGGCACCACCGGAGGACTTTCATCCCTACCCAGTCGCGGAGAAGAAGAAGCGGCGCTAAGCTTATTCAACCGGGAACTTACCGCGCAAGCTTTAGCTGAAGAAGTCAGCAATGGCAGTGACGACTGCCTGCTGTTCGTCGTTGCGAAGCTCCGGAAAGATAGGGAGCGCGATGACCTCAGCCGCGGCCCGTTCGCTTTCGGGCAAGAGGCCATCTCCCAGGTTGAGGTGCATGAGCGCCTCCTGCTGGTGGAGCGGAATGGGGTAGTACACCTCACTGGCGATCCCGCGAAGCGCCAGGTGCTGCCGCAGATCGTCGCGCCGCGGAACCCGCAAAACATATTGATGAAAGACGTGGGTGGCGCGGGGGTCGGTAAAGGGAAGCACCAGACCATCGACGATCGAGCTGCTTCCAGCCGGAGCCGTGAGCTCCGTCTCCCGAAGCAGGGTGTCGTAGGTGGTCGCGACCGTGCGTCGGCGATGGTTCCACTCAGGCAGATGCCGCAGCTTCACTTCGAGGATCGCCGCTTGTAGCGAGTCGAGCCGAGAGTTCCAGCCGACCTCGTCGTGTGCGTATCGCCGTCGCATGCCATGGTTCCGCAGCATGCGCGAACGTTCCGCCAGCTCCGGATTGGAGGTCGTTACGAGTCCCGCATCGCCTGCGGCGCTCAGGTTTTTGGTGGGATAGAAGCTGAACGCGGCAGCATCGCCCAGCGATCCAGCCGGTCTACCTTGCCAGTCGGCGCCAAACGCTTGGGCTGCATCTTCAATAAGAAGCAGATCATGGTGTCGGCAAAGAGCGCCAAACGCGTCCATATCCGCGCATTGCCCAAAAAGGTGCACGGGCATGATCGCACGTAAACGCATCTGGGGGTCACGGACCCGAGCATGCAAGATGGCTGCTTCAGCAGCGGCTGGGGAGAGGTTGTATGTCTGTGGATCAATGTCGGCGAGTAACGGAGTTGCTCCAGCGCGGAGGATGCTGCTCACGGTCGCGAAGAAACTGAACGGTGTGGTAAGGACGGCATCGCCAGGACCGATGCGGGCAGCAGCCAACGAGAGCCACAGGGCATCTGTGCCGCTGGCGCATCCGATCGCTTGCGAAACGCCACAGGCTTCGGCGGCGGCTGCCTCAAAGCGCTTCACCGCAGGTCCGAGGATCAGAGCCTGAGAATCGAGAACCTGTTCGACTGCGGACAGGATTTCTTGACGGAGACCAGCGTACTGGCGCGCCAAGTCAAGCATGGGGATAGGAACGGTGGCCACCCTTGGATCATAGAACGAGGCCTCTGCACGCCAGGTCAGGGGAAGGCTTGGGTTCTATGCGCCTGTGTCGCTCAATAAAATCCAGCGGCGGATTCTTGCCTCAACATTGAAAAAAGTCCTGCCGAATCGTATGGTTGGGCATCCGGTGCAAACAAACCGGTCCCCATGTCGTCTCATGAGGTGACAGCTCCTGCCCTCGATGTGGGCTGGTTGACAGGAATGACTCGCGAGTATCACGAGCAAGCGAACGGAACAGGAGATCGGCCTACAATGGAATCGAAGCCGGCACAGAACATTCAGGACACATTTCTCAATACGGTCCGCAAGGATAAGAGTCCGATCACGATCTATCTCGTGAGCGGAGTGAAGCTTACCGGCCGGATTCGATCCTTTGATAAGTATTCCGTGTTGCTCGAAAACAACAGCCAGGAGCAGCTGATCTTCAAACATGCCATTTCAACGGTGGTGAGCGGACGCGCACCCCATAGCGACGGCCGCAGCACCCCACAGATTTCCTCCGCGCCCCAAACCGAAAGCCCTCACGCGAGCCCCGTGGGATCGCCGACCTCGGGAACACTCGGAATCGCACCCAACGCTCAACAAGGCAACCCGGGAGTTTGATGCCGAACAGAGTCTCTCGAGAGAACGCGCGCTTGCGGCACATGGATCCGAGCGAGGCCGAGTCTGTCGACGGAACCCCGAAGGCTGCACGAGAGGAAAGGGACGCGACAGGCCGGAGTGGGAAAGAGCGTGCCGTCCTAGTCTCAGTGGAATTTACCACCACCGGTCATCGTCATCTGCCAACGTCGGCGAAGATGGCTCGGAATGCCGCCAGTTTGCAACGAGGCGAGGTCGAAGATCCATCGCTGATGGAAGCAAGTTCACCCATTCCCACGGATGAGGTTACGTCGCGGCCCGATCAGACGTCGGCTGTTGCCGAACTGGAGGAGTTGGCTCGCAGCGCTGGCGCAGAGGTTCTCGCAACGATCTGTCAACGTCGCGCTCGCGCTGACGCCGCAACGCTTGTTGGGCCGGGAAAAGTGAAGGAGATTGAGGCGATTGTCCTGTCGTCGGCCGCTGACCTCGTCCTCTTTGATCGCGACCTGACGCCCTCACAGCTGCGCAACCTGGAAGAAAAACTGCCTTGCCGTGTCATCGACCGCACACAGCTGATTCTCGATATCTTCGCCCGGCACGCCCGAACCCGCGAAGGTCAGTTGCAGGTGGAGCTGGCGCAACTGGAGTACCAGCTGCCCCGTCTAGCTGGCCGGGGTAAGAGCATGAGCCAGCTGGGCGGCGGAATCGGAACTCGCGGTCCCGGCGAGACTCAGCTTGAAACAGATCGGCGACGCATCAATCAGCGAATTGATCGCGTTCGAGAGCAGCTTGAAGGTGTAAGGCGTATTCGACGCCAGCAACGGCAGCGGCGTGAGGGTGTTCCGGTGCCGGTCGTTGCGCTTGTTGGCTATACCAACGCCGGCAAGAGTACTCTCTTCAACGCACTCACAGCGGCGGGTGTGCTTGAAAGCTCGCGAATGTTTGCCACACTTGACACCAAGCTACGACAAATAAGGCTGCCCTCACGCCGCAAGATTCTTCTTTCCGACACAGTGGGCTTTATCGCCGATCTGCCGCATGGTCTGGTTACCAGCTTCCGGGCGACGCTCGAAGAGGTGGAACGCGCAGAGCTCCTGTTGCACGTTCAGGATGCGGCCAGTCCGACGCGCGAAGAGCAGCGGCGCGAGGTTTTAAAGGTGCTCGGCGAACTAGATGTGAGTGAGACACCGGTGCTTGACGTGTTGAATAAGATTGACCTTGTTCCTGCTGCGGAGCATCTCGCCGAGGACGGAGCCATTGCGGTTTCAGGACTTCAACGTACAGGTCTTCAAACGTTGCTTCTGGCAATCGATGCTGCGCTCGTTGAAGATCCGCTCATTGAGATCGAGATGCGGGTGCCGCAGTCGGATGGGCGGGCGATAGCCGCGATTGAGGCAGGCGCAACGCTTGAAGCGAAGCGGTTCGAAGGCAACGTCGCTTACCTCCGAGCCGTCGGGCCGGCATCTCTCTTACATCGGTACCGACGCTATTTCCTGCGGGATTCCATTCCCTTAGAGAAGGCTGAGAGCGGTTACAAGACAAAGGCCGCTTCAGAGGGGAGTGGAGGTGGGTCCCCAATGTAGCGGCCAATGTGACCCAGGGTTGGGTCCGGGTGGTGCAGCTATCATACGCACTACGACCCGGGAGGTAGACAGAAATCGAGGACTTTATAGCATGTTCGAAGATCGGCCTCGTTGCTCGTTTATCGTCCGTGTTGATTGACACTCCTCTGCCGACCTTGCTAAAAATAGAGATGTACCTACAGCCCTTTCTGCGCGCCGCTCGGCATGGTAACCAGCCGTGTGGCTGAAGGCGACAGGTTCCAAGTCTGTCTCGGTGGTTACCGCATTCCTGAAGCTTCGGATCAAATGGATATCTTTAAGGAACTCGGAGATCTTGTGCTCGGCTCTGTGCCGACGATGATCTTTTTTGTGCTGCTGGTTGCGACCTACGGGCTTCTGGTACGCGGTCCACTCGACAAGGTTCTCGCGGAGCGGCGGGTGCGAACGACGGGAGCAGTTGAGCAGGCTCGCGGCGCAATCGCTGCAGCTGAAGCGGAGACCGCCGTCTATGAGGATAAGCTGCGGTCCGCAAGGGCGGAGGTCTTCGCCATGCGCGAAGCCCGGCTTGCAGCTTGGCAGACCCAACGTGAGGTCGCGCTGACGCAGGCACGCAATGGCTCCCAACGTCAGGTTGATATTGCTCGGCAGGCGATTGAGGCTAGCGCCGGACAAGCACGGGCTCAGGTTGAGGCCGCGAGTGGAGATCTGGCGACACGTGTTCTGGCTGCAATTCTCCCTGCCGGTCATGTTACCTCTGGAGTTGCCCAGTGACCCGTCGACGGTTGATAGCTACATTCATGCAGATCCGTCAGGCCGGGGCTGTCTCTCTTTGCCTATTCGTTTTCATTGCTGTTCCGGCACAGACGCAGCATGCTCCATCCTCCTCCGCCGCTGTTGCCGACCAAGCTGTTGGCCAGAAAAGCACACCTGGAGTGCAGTCGCCTGAGAAGAGCAAGGAAGAGCAGGATCCAAACGAAGCCTACAAGCATTCGTCCGTGGTTAAGTTGCTTGGAACTAAGCTCGGAATGTCGACCGATCAAGCTGCCACGGCCTTTGAAGTAACGAACTTCGTCGTACTTGCTGCACTCGTTGGGTGGCTTTTGGTTCGAGTTCTGCCGAAGATCTTCCGTGATCGCACCAGCTCGATCCAGAAGCGACTCGTTGACGCTCGCGCGGCTACGGAAGAGGCAAATGCTCGGCTAAGCGGTGTGGAAAGCCGGTTAAGCCGGCTGGACGGGCAGCTGGCTTCGTTGAAATCGCAGGCGGAAAGTGATCTTGCGGTCGAGGAGGTTCGTGTTCGTGCGGCTATCGAAGACGAAAAACATAAGATCCTGGCTGCGGCGGAACAAGAAATAGCGGCAGCCACTGCGCACGCCCGTCGTCAGATTCAGCAGTACGCAGCGGAGCTCGCTGTTGATCAGGCGGCAAAGAAACTAGTCGTCTCCGCCGAAACCGATCGTCTCCTTGTGCAGGAGTTTGCCAGCCGACTCTCCGGCAAGCGCGGGGAGGAAAACTAATGGCAGCCTTTGCTGCTCGGTATGCTCGCGCGTTCGCTCAGGTTGCGAGCGCCACACACCTCGATTTAGCCGCTGCCCAGCAGCAGCTTCGTGCTTTCGCCGAAACCCTTACCGGGAGCCGAGAGCTCCGCGAAGTGCTCATGAATCCTTCGCTGCCTAACCAGCAGAAGCTTAAGGTGATCGATGCGATCGCGCAACGCCTAACCATGTCTCAGACAGTGCGTAACTTCGTGGCTGTGATCATGGATCACCAGAGACTTTCGGAGCTGGATGCGATTCTCGCCGAGTATGCGGCGGTTGCAGATACGCGTGCCGGTTTGACCGAGGTCGAGATCATAAGTGCGCGTCCCCTCGATGAAAAGGAGCGGAACAATCTTGCTTCGAAGGCAGGCGAGCTTGCCGGCGGTCGGGTCAACGCAAGTTTCGTCGAAGATCCATCGCTGCTGGGCGGCGCAGTTCTCAAGATCGGCTCCACTATTTACGATGGAAGCCTAAAAGCTCAGCTTGCAGGCATAAAGCAGCGCCTAGCAGAGGCACGCGTCAGCTAACGTTTCTCTCGCATGGGCACGGACATTTGCGCGCTGAAGCTGGCGTGAACGGGAAGAGTGAAGGCGAACTTATGGCAGAAAGCACAGCAATCCGAGCGGACGAGATTACAGAGCTTCTCCGACAACAGATCGAGAACTATGAGCAGAAGATTCAGGTCGATGAGGTCGGGACGGTCATCTCTCTGGGGGACGGCATTGCGCGCGTTCATGGCCTCGACAAGGTTATGGCCGGAGAACTGATCGAGTTCCCCCACGGTGTCGCCGGCCTGGCGATGAACCTCGACGAAGACCAGGTTGGTGCCGTGTTGCTCGGGGACTACACACAGATCAGCGAAGGTGACGAGGTCAAGCGCACGGGCAAGATCATGAGTGTACCGGTCGGTGATGCACTCATCGGCCGCGTCGTGAACGCGCTCGGCGAACCTATCGATGATAAGGGGCCAATTGAGACAACCCTCACCCTTCCTGTGGAACGCCTCGCCCCGGGGGTTATCGATCGGCAATCGGTCAAAGAGCCCATGGCGACCGGAATTAAGGCCATCGACACCATGATTCCGATCGGTAGGGGCCAGCGAGAGTTGATTATCGGTGATCGCCAGACGGGCAAAACTGCCATCGTTCTCGACACAATCATCAACTCTGCCAAGAACAATCTGATCTGCATCTACTGCGCTATCGGGCAGAAGCGCTCGTCAGTGGCGCAGGTGGTTCAGACGCTCGAGCAGTTTGGCGCCATGGCGTACACCATCGTGGTTGCCGCGACTGCTTCCGAGCCAGCGCCGATGCAGTACCTCGCGCCTTTCGCCGCGACTGCAATGGGTGAGTTCTTCCGGGACAACGGAAGACACGCCTTGGTCATCTACGATGACCTCTCTAAGCATGCTGCCAGCTACCGTGAAATTTCACTGTTGCTCCGCCGTCCACCTGGACGCGAGGCCTACCCCGGGGATGTTTTCTACCTGCACTCGCGTCTTCTTGAGCGATCGAGCAAGGTGTCGGACAAGCTGGGAGGCGGTTCGCTTACCGCGCTCCCTATTATCGAGACGCAGGCAGGCGACGTGTCAGCCTACATCCCGACCAACGTTATCTCGATCACCGACGGACAGATCTTCCTCGAAACCGATCTTTTCAACTCAGGCGTCCGCCCCGCCGTGAACGTTGGTCTCTCGGTCTCGCGGGTGGGCTTTTCCGCTGCAACCAAGGCCACCAAGCAGGTTGGGTCCACGCTGAAACTGGATCTTGCGCAGTACCGCGAACTCGCCGCCTTTTCGCAGTTCGGCTCCGATCTGGACAAGATCACACAGCAGCAACTTAACCGCGGTGCGCGGCTCACCGAACTTCTGAAACAGCCGCAGTTTCAGCCGCTTTCATTTGAGAAGCAGGTCGCCATCCTTTTCGCGGGTACACAGGGCCTTTTGGACGATGTTGAAGTGCGCGATCTGCGCGCCTTCGAAGATGGATTTTACAAGTACCTCGATGGGCAGTCCGATTCCGTGCTCGCCGCGATCGCTTCGAAGAAGGCCCTTGACGATGATTTGCGTAACAAGCTGAAGGCGGCGATCCTCGAGTACAAGTCCGGGTTCCTTGCTGATCGCAAAAAAGGTACAGACGAGAAGAAGCTGCCGGTGCCGAAAGAAGTCAAAGACGGGGCAATGGCAAGGGCATAATGGCAAATGTACTCGATCTTCGGCGGCGCATCCGCAGCGTCAAAAACACGCGGCAGATTACTAAGGCCATGAAGATGGTCTCGGCAGCGAAGCTGCGGCGGGCGCAAGAACGAGCTATGGAAGCTCGTCCCTACGCTCGCATGCTCGTCAATGTTCTGGAAAGCCTCGTCCGTCGAACCGACCTCTACAACGAGGAGACCGGCGATGTCATGCATCCACTGCTTGTAGAGCGAGAAGAGAAGAACGTCCTGATTATCGTAATCGCAGGAGACAAGGGGTTTGCCGGGGGCTTCAACTCGAATATCGGGAAAGCCGCGCAGCGCTTCATCGATGATCGTCGAAAGCTGGGTCAAACGATCGATCTTGAGCCGATCGGGCGAAAGGCAATCGGCTTGTATAAGCGGCGGTACCCGGCTGCTAACTACGAGCGCACCGAAGAGCACTACGACAATGATCTTTCAACTCACTATGAAACGGTGCGTCATCGATCAGAGCAGATTGAAGTCGCCGCCGAACATGCTGATTTGTTGCTGAAAGCAACCTTCGAGGAAGTTGCGAAGCTTGGCCGGAGCATCGTTGAACGATACGAGCGTGTAGAGATCGATGCGGTTTACATCATCTTCAACGAGTTCAAATCGGTGCTGTCGCAGCGTGTCGTCGTAGAAAAGCTACTACCTATCAAGAAGCTCGGCGAGCACGAGACCACGACTCTCGACGAGATGACAAACGAGGAGCGGGAGACGGCAGCTCACGCCGCGCGTACCGCCGGAGTTAGTGTGGATCGGGAGGAGGAGAGCGAGATGGAGAATGAAGCGAAGACCTTTGGCACGGCTGATGTCGACTACATCTTCGATCAGGATCCTCAGCACTTGTTCCGGAACCTGATGCCCCGCTACGTCTCAACCCAGATTTTTCATGCACTCCTGGAAAGTGTGGCAGCCGAGCACGCCGCTCGCATGACCGCGACGGACGCTGCGACCAAGAACGCGGGTGAACTGATTGATTCGCTCAGCCTGACCATGAACCGTGTACGCCAGGCAGCTATTACCAAAGAGATTATCGAGATTGTTAGCGGCGCCGCGGCGCTGTAACGAAAGAGAGCTATGGCAGAGACTCAGGAAAATATCGGGAAAGTCATTTCGATCAGCGGTCCCGCCGTTGACGTCCAGTTCGAAGAATCCAAGATGCCGCCCATCTTCCAAGCGCTACGCATTTCGAGCGAAGGGTTTAACATTCCAAAGCCGCTCAACGTAGTTGTCGAGGTGCAGCAGCACATTGGAGAGGGCCGGGTTCGCTGTATTGCTATGGAGGCCACTGAGGGCATGGTTCGTGGCATGAAGGCCATTGATCTAGGCTCAGGCATCACCGTTCCTGTTGGTCGTGAGACGCTCGGCCGTGTTCTCAACGTGCTCGGCGAACCGGTCGACGAGCTTGGTCCGGTGAATGCTAAGGAGCATCGCCCAATCCATCGTCAGGCGCCAGCATTCGACGAACAGTCAACGTCTGAGGAGATGTTCGAAACCGGAGTAAAAGTCATCGACCTTATTCAGCCCTTCTTAAAAGGCGGAAAGATCGGCCTATTCGGTGGTGCTGGAGTCGGTAAGACCGTTGTTATTCAGGAGCTCATTAACAACGTTGCGACCAAGCATGGTGGCTTCTCGGTCTTTGCCGGCGTTGGCGAGCGCACCCGTGAAGGCAACGACCTCTGGCATGAGTTCCAGGAGTCAGGGGTTATCGACTTAAAGGACTTTTCGAAGAGTAAAGCTGCCTTGATCTATGGTCAGATGACCGAGCCTCCAGGGGCCCGCTTGCGTGTCGCGCTTACAGGCCTCACTGTCGCCGAGTACTTCCGTGACGAAGAAGGTGCGGATACGCTCCTCTTTATCGACAACATCTTTCGTTTCACGCAGGCAGGCTCGGAGGTATCTACTTTACTTGGCCGTATGCCATCTGCTGTCGGCTATCAGCCAAACCTCGCGACAGAGATGGGGGAGCTACAGGAGCGCATCACATCCACTAAAAGGGGATCGGTCACTTCAGTCCAAGCAGTCTATGTTCCTGCAGACGACCTGACCGATCCTGCGCCTGCGACGACCTTCGCTCATCTGGATGCCACAACCGTGCTGTCCCGACCATTGTCTGAACTCGGTATCTACCCGGCTGTCGATCCGCTTGCTTCCACATCACGCATCCTCTCCCCCCGAATCGTTGGCCAGGAGCATTACGATGTGGCGCAAGGCGTGAAGCGTATCCTGCAGCGGTACAAGGATCTCCAAGACATCATCGCGATTCTCGGTATTGATGAACTCTCGGAAGAAGATAAGATCACCGTGGCTCGCGCGCGGAAGGTACAACGGTTTCTTTCGCAACCCTTTCACGTCGCTGAAATCTTTACTGGCATTCCGGGAGCCTACGTCAAGGTGGCAGACACGGTGCGGTCGTTCAAGGAGATCATCGAAGGCAAGCACGACGACATCCCCGAGCAGGCCTTCTATCTTAAGGGCGGCATCGAAGATGTCCTTGCTGCTGCCGAGAAGATGAAGCAAATGGCTTAGGAACCAGAGATGACCGGATCAGTTATCAGTCGGTTGTAAGAGGAAGAACGCGGAAGACATGGCAGAAACAACAGAGAAGAGCGGGAAGTTGGCGGTCCGTCTTGTGACACCGGATCGAGTGTTGCTGGATGCGACGGCCGATGCCGTGGAACTGCCGAGCTCCGTCGGTTATCTAGAGGCACTGTATGGTCACGCGCCGCTGCTGGCAGAACTTGGTGCCGGCGAAGTGAAACTGCATGGCGGTACGGCGGGAGAACAGCGGTTCTTCGTGGCGTGGGGTTTCGCCGAGGTTCTTCCGGAACGTGTCACCATTCTGGCAGAGGAAGCACTTAAGCCAGAAGAGATCGATCGGAGCCAGACAAAAGAAGATCTGCAAAACGCGCAAAAGGCATGGCAAGAGGCCGGAGATGACGAGCAAGCTTATGATGCCGCAAACGCCGCTGGCCGCGAGGCAGAAGAAAAGTTAGCAGCCGCGCAAAGAGGGGCCTAGACTTCGTCTTTCTACGAAGCCTGCTTACGTTTTGACCTGCCTACCAGGGTTTCGGCGGGAGCTTCCGTCGTCGTGCTCTTCTTCAGCTTCTCACTAACTGCCGAGCGTGCACCTATAGTAGCTGATTCGATGTTGAGAGCCACGGATGCAGTCGCTTGCTGCCGAAGCGAATGTAGGACTACTCGCAGCATCTCTTCCTCCGGTGCCGGCTTTCCGGTCCAGATCTCAAATTGCCGGGCGCCTTGCTGAACGAACATCTCAATCCCCGCGATGACGGTGATGTCTTTCTGTCGTGCGAGGCGCAAAAGAGGCGTTTCCAAGGGGCTGTACACGAGATCGAAAACGAATTTTGTTCGCAGCTCTTCAGCGGTAAGCGGCGAAACTGTTTTAGTTCCAACCATGCCGACGGGCGTCGCATTGATGACGATATCGAACTCTGATTTGAACAGTTGCTCCCGCTTGACGACCTTTGCGCCTGCTTGCCGGGCCAACTTCTGCGCGGTCTCGGGGGTTCGGTTAAGGATCTGAACCTCCGCGCCTTTGTCCCGCAGGCCAAAGACAGCCGCCCGCGCGACACCCCCCGCACCAATCACCAAGGTCCGAACGCCCTTCAGGCTTGTGAGTCGCTTCTCGAGGGGCCTAATAATTCCAACGACGTCCGTGTTGAATCCGTAAAGCTTTCCGCCCTGAGCGCGAAGAACCGTGTTGCACGCTCCGATCTTGGCCGTGAGTGGATCGGTGTGCTCAAGAAATGGCAGAATCTCTGTCTTAAGTGGCATCGTCACACTGAAACCTTGAAGTGGAATCTCCTGGACCAGCTTCAGTAAATCCTGAATCTTTCCCGTTTGCAGAGCCAAGTACACGGCGTTGATCGTCTCGCGGCGGAATGCCGTGTTGAGCATGATGGGAGAAAGGGAGTGAAGAACGGGATTTCCGGCGACACCGTACACCTTAGTTGCGGCGTCGACCTGATCGATGCGGTAGGTATCCAGCAAGGCGCGTGCGGAAATTTGGCCCGGAGCCGTTTCGTCGCCTTCGCTTGCTGCGGCAAATGTGAACGCGGATCCGGCGCGAACGCCTAGCACTCGCGAAATGATGCCGGCGTCGCCCATGCAGATGCCGACAATGTTTGTCGAATCGGCCATCTTCTCGAGGAAGCGGATCAGGAGGAGGTTATCGGAAAGGTGTTTCGCGGTTGGAACAATTTTGATGAAGTCAGGTTCGAAGTGTTGTGCTCGTTGCGCCACTTGCTCCAAGTCTTTCGTGAGGGCGAAGTCATGGTAACTCAACAAGATAGCTGCACCGGTCTGCCGTAGGCGAACCAGTGCTTCGGGGGGAAGAGCTTCCGCGGATTGCAACGGAAGATCAACGATGCGGCACCCGGCCGCCGCTGCCTGGATCAGGATGTCCAACTCTTGCAACAGCTTACCCTCGAACCTCCCGCCGTCAGACGATCGTCGGCAGGTAGCGATGGCGGTTGCTGTGGGGTGGTCGGCTAGAAAGGTCTTCAGGGTCGGCAGGGCGCTTGCGGGGTCGGTCAGGTAATCGAGTCGAAACTCCAAGAAGTTGCTGTCCTGCAGGGCGTTCGTGGCTTTCTGGAAAAGTTCGCTGGGGTTCGCGCCGGTGATGGCGATGCAGATCTTGCCGATGCGGGAGCGGAGCAGTTGGATGTTTCGTGTGGGCACGGTGGACTCGGGTCTGCCTGATTTGGCGTGATCTTACGGCTTTGCTGGCTATGCTGCAAGTTATTGTAGAAGCAAGGGTTGTGGAGTTCCGCCGCGGTTCGTATGGGAAAAGCGTTCCCCTCGAGCTACCATTTAGACGCTTCGGCGAGGTCGCAGGAGCGGAATATTTTGCGGATCGGAGAGGGTGATGGATGAGGAGGAGAGAGGCCTGGGGAGGCGATCCGAGCTGCTGCAGTCGGTGCCGGAGTGGTCGCGACATGGGTGGCTTCGGGCAGGGTTCAGTGGGCGTCTGGGAGGAATTTCGCACGATTTCGCTGAGGTTAAGCACACTTTCGCTGAGGTTAAGCATGGTTTCGCTGGGGTTCGTGAGACGGGGCTGCTGAACCTCGGGTTCATCCCGCAGGACTGGCCGGAGGCTGTGCAGGAGAACCGACGGCGGCTAGTTGACTCGCTGGGTCCGGAGAGTTGGCAGCTGGTGGTCACGAAGCAGGTGCATGGTGTGGTTGTTCGAGAGGTGACGACTGGGAACGCTGCCGTGGCAATGGTGGGTGGGCGGGGGGAATGGGAGGCGGATGGCATGGTCACTGGGGTGGCGGGAGTGCTGCTGGGAGTTGGAGCGGCGGATTGTGTGCCGCTGTTAGTGGCCGATCTGCGGGAGCGGGTGGTGGGAGCGTTCCATGCCGGGTGGCGAGGGACGGCGGCGAGGATGGCGGGTGTGGCACTGGCGCGGATGACCGAGGTTTTCGGGACGCGGGCGGAGGATTGTGTGGCGGCGGTGGGACCGTCGATTGGGGCGTGCTGTTACGAGGTGGGTGAGGAGGTTCGGGAGGCGATCGTTGATCGGGAGCAAGGAGGCAGAGAGGAAGATGCCAGGGATGGCGAGGCTGAGGGTGGGGGCGTGCTGGTTGCCACGGGCGCGGACCGATGGAGGCTGGATCTGTGGGAGGCGAATCGACGGCAGCTGGTGGCGGCTGGGGTTCCGGCGGCCTCGGTGACGGTGGTAGGGGAGTGTACGGCGTGTTCACGGGATGCGGAGGGGCGGCGGCGGTATTTCTCGTACCGGGCGGAGGGTGGGATTACGGGGCGGATGCTGGGAGTGATTGGGGTGCGGCCCGACAGGCGAGCTTAGGTGACGGCGGGAGGCAGGGGTGATAAGTCCCCTAGGTTTAGGGATGGAAGGCTGGCGATGATCTTCTGGGTTTCGAGGGACACGGTGATGACCTGGCCGATGAGGCGGAGGATGTACTCGGGGTCGTCTTCGCGGTTGGGGTCGTTGATGATGCCGGAGCGGGCGTCGGTGGAGACGCGGTGCTGGTCGATGACCCACTCGAGGGCGGAGCGATTGCCGAGGCGGTAGTCAAAGGCAGCGGGTGGGATGCCGCGCAGGGTAAGGAAGGCGTTGTAGCGGAGGTCGGTCTTGTCTTTCGAGAGCTTCATGCGGTCTACGCGGAAGGTGACTTTTGCCGTCGGGGGATTCGATCTGTTCGAGCTTGTACTCGGGCTGCTGCTCGTAGTCGATGTGGAGTTTCATGAGGCGCTTGCCGGCGGTGGCGAAGGCGTGGAAGTCGGGGGAATGGGGAGGCGGGGAAGTTCACGCTCGAGGTTGGCCGCAACCAGGGATGTCTCTGCTGGCCTACGATGAATCGTCCGTCAAGAAGCCACAGCCGCTAAGAGGTTGTATGGTTTTGTTGACCCTTTTTCACTGGGGAGTCGATTGCCCGACTCTGCCACCACGACGGGCCGCCGCATCCTCTACCGGGTTCACAATTTCTTCAAGGATAGTCTTAAGATCCGCATTCTTGAGGAAGAAGTAAAAGGTAGAGTCGACTGCCTGAAGTGACTTTAGCGTTCTGTCATAATCGATGATCGGAGGAGTGATGTCTTTGGCCACCTGAAGAGCCGCCAGATTATGTAACAAATTACTCATGTCACTAGCTCTCACGTCGTCCGGGCGATGGTGTCCTCTCTGTATGTTCTCCTGAATGGTCGCCCTGCGCATTCCGCCAGTCAAACCATCATAGCCACTTTCAAGGATTACTCGAACAAGATAGTAAGGCAAAAACAAAGGAATACTTTCACCTTTTGTTGTAGCTGAGTTAGGGTATCCCGCAGCAATCGCTTCGAGCGATCTTTGATGGCGGGAGGCATAGTCTGTGGCCTTCTTAAGGATCGCTTCTTTCAAATAGGTCATATCGCTCAATCGTATAAACGTAGGACTGGTTTCGTCTACTCTAGCCGACCTACAAACCTTATTCAGTAGTTCCTGAAAAACTCCGATGCTGCTGAAGGAGGCATCTATACAGGCGCGCAGAACATCATCAAATATCTCAATATTGAGGATCTCTTGTCCCTTGTTCGCAACTCTCCGAAAGTCTTCCTCCTTCCATGGCTCAACCGGAATTTCGACGATCCGATCAACTAGATCCCCATTGAATTGAACTAGCCGATTCTTCTCTCGCCAAACGCCTAAGATCACAAATCTAATCCCAAGTTCTTGAAAGGTACGAAGATCAAACGCAAGTTGCTTCTGCTTTTCATCATCGAGGTAGTGAAAGTTTTCCAGAATGATGATGGCCTTGAAGTTAATCATCTTGAGCAGCTCGGCTATGTCTTGAGCTAGCTCTAGGTTGAAGGGAACCTCCTTATACATTACGTTATTTTGTATTCCTTTCTTTTTCGCCACCTCAGCTGAGACATCCGCGCCACCTAAAAAAGGAATCATCGCTTTGAAACCAGTCTTGCCCGTTATTGTAGTATCCGTACTCCTTCCATCTGAAGAACCTTCTTTCATCTCGACTTGAAGTTGACGTAGGACACTTTTATAGATATCCGATATGCCGGTCTTAGGTGTAAGTCGCACTACAAGATTCTTCTCGTATGGAAGGTGCTGCTGCACCAAAGCTGTTTTACCCTGTTTTGAGGAACCATAAACAACTATCTGCTTGTCTCCCCTAACAGCATTTATGAACTGATCGTCGACCGACTCGCGTTGAACATATGAAAGTACGGGTTTGCTACTAACACCAAACACTTCATCCAGCTTCGGCATCGTGACCTTTCTGAGATTCGACCTTCCCATTGTATTGCTGTGCACGATGTTAGATCGTTCGGGGGCTTGAGGAAGTCGTCGCGAGAGAAGTGACGGGAGGTGATGGAGCGGATCACCTTCTCGATCTTGACGGCGATGACGTTGCGGGAGAGGAACTCCTGGTTGTTGAAGACTTTGCGGAAGATGCGCTCGGTGAGGAGGTGCTGGACGAGCATCTTGCGGATGGCGTCGTCAGAGAGGTCAGGGTTGATGGACTGGCAGCAGGGGGTGGCGAAGGACTTGAAGTTCTCGTGGAAGGCGACGTTTTTCTTGTATTCGGTGGCGATGCGGGTTCGGCGTGCGCTGGTGTGCGATGAGAGGGTGCCGCTTGGTCGCGGAAGGGTCGCGAGGTGTGGGGTGGATGGTGTAGGTTGGGTTGGCGTTTGCGTGAGGCGATGATCTTGCGTTGGGGCGGAGGAGGACGGGATGGCGGGACAGACACGGCGGGAGTTTTTGGGGCGGTCGGCGGCGGTGATGGTGGCGGCGGGGACGATGCTGGATGTGCGGGCGATGATGGCGTCTCCGTTTGGTTTGCCGCTGGGGTTGCAGCTGTACTCGGTGCGGGAGCTGCTGCCGACGGACTATGAAGGGACGCTGAAGCAGGTGGCGGCGCTGGGGTATCGCGAGGTGGAGGCGGCGGGGTTTTACAAGCATCCGGTGGACGAGGTGAAGCAGGACATGAAGGCAGCGGGGCTGCGATGTGTGAGTGGGCATTACCCCTCGGCCGAGCTGCATGCGCGGATGGACGAGATTCTTGCGTTCCACACGTCGCTGGAGGCGGAGTACATCATTTGTTCGTCGCCGGGGCATAAGGACCAGGCGGCGCAGGCCGGTGGCGGGCATGGCGCGCCGCTGACGATAGACGATTGGCGATGGAACGCCGACGAGTTCAACATGTTTGGCAAGAAGGTGAAGGCGGCGGGGCTGCGGTTTGGGTACCACAACCATGTGGCGGAGTTTCAGCCGGTGGATGGGGCGGTGCCGTATGACGATCTGTTGACGCTGACGGATCCGGCGCTGGTGACGATGGAGATGGATTGCGGATGGGTGAAGGTGGGAGGCGGGGATCCGGTGGCGTATCTGCGCAAGTATCCGACGCGGATCTCGATGCTGCATGTGAAGGACTTTAAGCCGAAGGACGCCTCGGCGGGGGCGGACGATCGGCCGAAGGCGGCGGAGCTGGGGCAGGGAACGATGGACTACCGGGTGATTTTTGCCGCCGCGAACAAGGGGCAGATCAAGCATTGCTTTGTGGAGCAGGAGGCGTTCAACATGGCGCCAATGGAGTCGTTGAAGGTGGATGCGGAGTATATGAAGAGGCTTACGGTGTAGCGGGCGGGCTTCCGGCGATCTGAGTCGGCAAAGGGGATGGCTCATCTGATTGCCTTTGCGGCTTGGAGCCTTGCTTCTGATGGTGTGGCGCTGATCGCCAGATGCCGAGGCCATCTCTCTTTGAGAGAGAATGGCACGGGCTGGGGGGCCTGCTGTACCCCTCTCAGGAGAAAGGCTCAGGACGGTTCCGGAGGGGCGATGGAATTTGAGATTGCGACGACGGCTACGCATGACGTGTACAACCTGCTGATTGGGTTGGTGGCGCCGCGGCCGATTGCGCTGGTGACGAGTTTGAATGAGGACGGCGGGGTGAATGCAGCGCCGTTTTCTGCGTATAACTACCTGGCGATCGATCCGCCGGTGGTGGGGCTGGGGATTGCCGAGCGGAGTGGTGGGGGCGGGGCGGAGTGGGATGCGCGGTCAAAGGATACGGGGCGGAACATTCGACAGCGAGGCGAATTTGTGGTCAATGTGGTTACAGAAGATCTGATGGAGTCGATGACGGTGACGGCGATCGACTTTCCGGCGGGGGTGAGTGAGCTGGCGGAGGCGGGGCTGGGGACGGTGGCGTCTCGTATGGTGAAGGTGCCGCGGATTCGTGAGGCGCATGCGGCGCTGGAGTGTGTGGAGCACGCGACGATTGAGGTGGGACGGAGCCGGATTGTGCTGGGGCGCGTGGTGTCGATGTGGGTGGAGGATCGATTTGTGGATCCGGCGGGGCCGTATATTCGGGCGGAGGAGATGCATGCGATGGGGCGGATGAATGGGCAGGGAGCGTATGTGCGGACACGGGATGCGTTTGTACGGATGGACCGGATGACGTATGCGGATTGGGTGAAGAAGTAGCAGAGTTCGGGGATTTGAGTTTTGGGTCTTAGATTTTCGTCCCAGGTGTTGGCGGGTGGCGGTGTGTTGATGGGGTGGGGGCGGCAAGGTTCTGGTTGTAACGCGTTTGCGAGGGACGGCATCCGACGGATTTATGGGCGCGACGGCGGTTGAGACGGTAGTGGCAAAGAAGACGGTGGCGGTGGTGAAGACCGTGCTGGCCGGGGCTGCGGGGACGATGCGGCGGCGCAGTGCAAAGGCGGCGATGCCGGTGGAGATAATCACGGATCGGGTGGAATCGGCTAAGGCGGCGGGGCTGCGGTATGTGAGTGATTCGCGGCCTGGATTGAAGCGGCTAAAGCGCGGGAAGGACTTTCGGTACACGACGGCGGATGGGGTGGCGGTGCGAGATGCGGAGACGTTGCGGCGGATCAAGTCGCTGGTGATTCCGCCGGCGTGGACGGATGTATGGATTTCGCCATGGCCGCATGGACATCTGCAGGCGACGGGACGGGATGCGAAAGGACGCAAGCAGAGCCGATATCATCCGCGGTGGCGGGAGGTGCGGGACGAGACGAAGTACGAGCGAATGAGCAAGTTTGCGGATGCGCTGCCAACGATTCGGGAGCGGGTGCAGCATGATCTGGGATTACCGGGGCTACCGCGGAAGAAGGTGCTGGCGACGATCGTGAGCCTGATGGAGGCGACGCTGATCCGTGTGGGCAACGAGGAATATGCGCGGGAGAACAAGAGCTACGGGCTGACGACGATGCGGAACAAGCATGTGGAGGTGGAGGGCTCGACGATTACGTTTACATTCCAGGGGAAGAGCCGGGTGCACCACACGATTAACCTGCAGGATCGACGGCTGGCGAACATCATTCGGCGGTGCGAGGAGATCCCGGGATATGAGTTGTTTCAGTACCTGGACCATGATGGCGAACCGCATTCGATCGATTCGTCGGATGTGAACGAGTATCTGCAGGAGATCTCGGGCGAACACTTTACCGCGAAGGATTTTCGGACGTGGGCGGGGTCGGTGCTGGCGTGTATGACGCTGAAGGAGTTAGGACCGTACGAGACGGTGACACAGGCGAAGAAGAACGTGGTGGAAGCGATCAAGTCGGTTGCGGAGAAGCTGGGGAATACGCCGTCGGTGTGTCGGAAGTGCTATGTGCATCCGGCGGTGCTTGAGGCGTACCTGGGTGGAACTTCGGTGGCGGAGGCGAAGGAGATTCTTGAAGAGGAGATTGAGGAGCATACGACGGCGCTGAAGCAGGAAGAGCGAGCGCTGCTGGAGTTATTGGAATCGCGGAAGATGCTGGCGCAGGCGGGGTAATGGGCAGGGCTCTATTTGAAGGCACGAAATGTTGGCCTCACGGAAAACTTAGTTATTGGCCGCAGATTGGGAGGGTCACGGTGAAGGGTGCGGCAACGGATGATGTCGGATGGAGCTCTTAGCTAATGGGTGGTTACTACCCCCCTCGAGGATGACATGGGATTTATTACACCAAATGAGTACGATGACCTTCGCTCGCTGTATACAGGGCAGCTGCAATACCTTCTCTCGACTGAGAAGCAGATTGTGGATGGCCTGGAGACAATGATCGCGAAGACGCAAGATACACAGTTGAAGCAGGCGTTCCAATCGCATCAACAGGAAACGCGGGTACAGGTCGAGCGTCTGCAGACGATCCTGAAGGATCTGGAAGGCGATGCGGACGATAAGAAGGATCCGGTGATGACGGCCCTGATTGGATCGGGAGCAAACATTATTCGCGAGTCGAGTGAAGGTCCAGTGCGAGATACGGGTTTGCTGGCGACAGCACAGAAGATCGAGCACTACGAGATGGCATCCTACGGCGCGGCTCGGGAATGGGCAACGACGCTTGGACTGACGCAGCATGCGGCGCTGCTGGAGAAGACGCTCGAAGAGGAGAAGCATGCGGATGCGCTGCTAACTTCTATTTCGCAGCGAGAGAATGCGATGGCGGGGGCTGCGCGGTAGATGGTGCGACCGAGGTTGAATCAAGAGGGACGGCTTCGGCTGTCCCTCTTTGCGTCTGTCGCTGCTTCGCTTAGAGGATTCGCTAACGGAGGTGGATGTGGCCGTGAGTGGATCGGAGTGCGCCTGATATTCGATTGACGAGGCGCGCCTACGTTAGATGAGAGAATGTTCGACATCTGTAACAGCGACGGATTCAGGAGTGTCGGAACGATGCGGATGAGGGCGGTGTGTGCGATGGCGGGAGTTTTAATGGCGGGAGCGGCGATGGCAGAGACGACAAAGGCAGAGGTGGCGCGGCCGGTAGATCCGCTGCATGCATGGGTAGGGTTGAAGGATGCGAGCGGGCTAGAGGCGTGGGTGCAATGGCATCTCGGCGAAGAAAAGCGGCTGATTGCGGAGCTCGAGGCGGTGAAGGGGAAGCGGACGGTCGAGAATACGCTGGCACTCTATGACGAGGCGGCGATGCACCTGGGGATTGCGGGCAACCAAGCGTACATCCTGTTCTCCGTCTATCCCACGAAGGCGATTCGGGATAAGGGGCAGGCGCTGGCGCAGGTGGTCTCAGCGGAGGTAACAGGGCTGGCGCTGAACCAGGCGGTGTATGCGGCGCTGAAGGCTGTGGATGTGAGTGCGGCGGATGCGGCGACGAAGCACTATGCCGACCGGCTGTTGCTGGCCTATCGACTGGGCGGTGTGGACAAGGATGAGGCGACGCGGGCGAAGGTGCGGAAGCTGCAGGACGAGATGACGGAGATCTCGCTGACGTTCAGCCGAAATGTGCAGGATGACGTGCGCACGGTGCAGGTGAAGGATGCGAGTGAGTTGGACGGGCTGCCGGCGGACTATATCGCTCGGCATAAGCCCGGGCCAGACGGAACGCTGAAGCTAACGACGGACTCGCCGGATTTCACGCCGGTGATGAGTTACGCGAAGAACGCAGCGCTGCGGCGGAAGATGTTTCTGGCGTACAACGACCGGGCGTACCCGGTGAACAAGGCGGTGTTGATGAACTTGCTGCGGGTGCGGCAGGAGATGGCGACGACGCTTGGGTTTGAGACGTGGGCGGACCTGGCGACGGCGGACATGATGATGGGATCAGCGGGGAAGATGAAGGTGTTTCTGGGGGAGGTGGATGAGGCGTCGCGAGGGCGGGCGGAGAAGGAGTTTGCGCGAATTAAGACGTTTGTCGCGGAGAAGGATGCGAAGGCGGCGGCGGACCTGACGCAATCGGACTCGGGCTATTGGAATGAGCAGTTCCGGCGGGCGGCGTATGACTTCGATTCGCAGAGTGTGCGGCCGTACTTTGCATATGCGGAGGTGGAGGCGGGCATTCTGAAGACGGCGGCCCGGCTATTCCATGTGGAGTTCCGGCAGGCGACGGACGCGGTGGTGTGGGACCCGGCGGTGCATGCGTACGACGTGTATGACACGGGCAAGAAGGAAGGTCGGATCTATCTGGATATGCATCCGCGCGACGGAAAGGATAAGTGGTTTTCGGAGTCGCAGCTGGTGCCGGGAAAGAAGGGTGTGCAGCTGCCAGAGGCGACGTTGATTTGTAACTTCTCTGGTGGCGTTGCGGGTGATCCGGGGTTGATGGAGTTTGGCGAGGTAGTGACGTTCTTCCACGAGTTTGGGCACATGATGCATGAGGTGCTGGGCGGACGGCAGCGGTGGGCAGGACAAAGTGGGGTTTCGACTGAAGGCGACTTTGTGGAGGCGCCGAGCCAGATGCTGGAGGAGATGTTCCACGATCCGCATATTTTGCAGAGCTTTGCCAAGCACTACCAGACGGGCGAGGTGCTGCCGGTGGAGACGATCGACCGGATGAATCGGGCGAGCTACTTCGGGCGGGCGAGTGCGATGCAGCGGCAGGTGATGTTTGCAACGTATGCGCTGCAGGTGCATAACGAGGCGCCAGCGAAGGTGGATCTGGATGCGCTGTGGCGGCAAGATGCGGAGCGGTATAACCCGTATAAGTTTGTGGATGGAACGTACTTCTATGCGAGCTTTACGCACCTGACGGGGTATAGCTCGAATTACTACACGTATGTGCTGGACAAGGTGATTGCGGTGGACTTCTTCTCGCAGTTTGATGAGAAGAATCTGCTGGATGGGCCGGCGGCGCTGCGGTATCGGAAAGCGGTGCTGGAGCCGGGGAGTTCGAAGCCGGCGGCGGAGTTGGTGAAGGATTTTCTTGGGCGGCCGCAGAGTCTTGAGGCGTTGAAGGCGTGGATGGATAAGGAGTTTGAGGTGGCTGCGGCGGTGAAGTAGCGGTGGTCTGCTGAAGCGGCATGGTTGAGGCGCCGCGTTCGCTTTTGGGGAGGGGCAAAGCAAAGACAGCAGCAGATCCCTACGTGATGACAACAAAACAGGAGATCGCAGCATGATTTGTGGCTTAGGCTACGAAGCATGAACCTTTTTCGCGGATCGGCGATTTATGACGTGTTGGTAGTTGTGTTGGCTGGGGTGATGGTGGGGTCGGCGAACGCGGAGGCGGCGAAGAAGGATCGGGCGGCGCTGGTGAATCCGCTGGTGGGGACGACGAATGGCGGGAATGTGTTTCCGGGGGCGACGATGCCGTTTGGTATGGTGCAGTTCAGCCCGGAGGCGACGCCGGTGACTGCGAAGCGGATGATTGCGGCGCCGGGCGGGTATGAGTATCGGGCGACGAAGATTCGTGGGTTCAGCCTGACGAATGTGGAGGGCTGGGGGTGCGCGGGTGGGTCAGGCGATGTGCCGCTGATGCCTGTGACGGAAGCAGTTGGAGAGTCGCCGTCGAAGGACTTTCGGCAGGAGTATGCGGCGACGTTTACCCACGCGGATGAGACGGCAGAGCCGGGATCCTATCGGGTGAAGTTGGGAAGTGGCGTGGAGGTCGCGCTGGCGGCGGGCGTGCGGATGGGGGCGGCGACGTTTCGGTTTCCGGAGGGAAAGCCAGCGCGGGTGCTGGTGCGGACGTCGGACTCGGAGGTGGGGTCGACGGCGGCGGAGACGCGGGTGGATCGGGCGACAGGAACTGTAACGGGATCGGTTACGAGTGGGAACTTCTGCGGGTATATCGGGACGGAGGATCGGCGGCCGTACTACACGCTGCACTTTGTGGCGAAGTTCGATCGGCTGGTAACCGAGACGGGTGCGTGGACGGATTTGGCGGTGACGCCGGGAGCGACGACGGTGGGAAGCCTCGCAGGGAAGACGGGCGGGACCGGGTTTGGGGCGAAGGGGTTTCCGGAGGGGGGGCATGGGTCGGGAGCGTGGGTTGGGTTTGGGACGGGTGGGGCGGTTGGGGTGCGGGTGGGGATCTCGTATGTGAGCGAAGCGAACGCGCTCGAGAATCTGGAGGCGGAGAGCAAGGCGGGGGCGACGTATGAGCAGGTGGCGGCGCGAGCGCGGGCGGCGTGGAACAAGCGGTTGGGGCAGATCGAGGTCGAGGGTGGAACGGACGAGCAGCAGCGGGTGTTTGCGACGGCTCTGTACCACGCGCTGCAGACGCCAACGACGTACAGCGATGCGAACGGCGAGTACACGGGGATGGATCTGCAGACGCATCGGGTGGCTGCAGGACAGGCGGTCGAGTATGCAAACTTTTCCGGGTGGGATGTGTATCGGTCACAGTTACAGTTGCTGACGTGGCTGGATCCGAAGCAGGGAAGCGATGTGGCGCAGAGTTTGCTGAACCAATCGCGGGAGGATGGGGGCCGATGGGATCGGTGGACGCACATGGGTGGCGCGACGCATGTGATGAATGGCGACCCGGCGGCGGCGGCGGTGGCGGACATCTGGGCGTTTGGCGGGCGTGGGTTCGAGGCGAAGGCGGCGCTGGTCTCGCTGGTGCATGCGGCGGATGTGCCGACGAAGGAGGATTTGAGTCACGATGGATGTCCGGTGGAGTGTGTGGGACAGCGGCCGGGGCTGGATCAATGGCTGACCCTGCACTACATCCCGGTGGGCGCGCCGGCGTGGGGACCGGCGGCGGATACGCTCGAGGATGTGTCGGCGGAGTTTGGGATCTCGGCACTTGCGGGGCATCTGGGTGATGAAGCGGTGAGGGCGCGGTTTGCAGAGCGGGCACAGTACTGGAAGAACATCTGGAACCCGAAGGCGGCGCCGGATGGCGGGTACTTTATGAATCGGAATGCGGATGGCAGCTGGCCGATGCTAGACAAGGACGATGACGACGACAACGACCAGACGCCGAAGCCGTTTACACCGGCGACGGGGGCGGGTTTCGTTGAAGGGAGCGCGGCACAGTATGTGTGGATGGTGCCGTTCAACGTCCAGGGATTGTTCGAGCAGATGGGCGGGCGGGATAAGGCGGTGGCGCGGCTGGACAAGTTCTTCTACGACGAGAAGGGTGCGCCGGCGGTTACGAAGGCGGGACCGCTGCATGCAGAGCTGGATAATGAGCCATCGATCGAGACGCCATGGCTGTATGACTTTGCCGGGCAGCCGTGGAAGACGCAACAGTTGGTGCGGCAGGTGCTGAATATTCTCTGGGTGAATAAGCCGAATGGGATTCCGGGAAATGACGATCTCGGCGAGATGTCGTCATGGGCGGTGTTTGCGTCGATGGGATTGTATCCGGAGATTCCGGGACGGGCGGAGATGGTGCTGGCGAGCCCGCTGTTTAAGAAGGTGACGGTGCATCGGGGGGCGGGAGATGTGCGGATTACGGCCCCGGCGGCGGCGACCAATGCGCCGTATGTGCGAGGGGTGAAGGTAGATGGAAAGGCGAGCTCGAAGACGTGGCTGCCGGAGAGCTTTGCGCTCGAGGGCGGGCGGCTGGAGTTTGATCTGGTGGAGGCGCCGGATAAGCAATGGGGTGTCGACAAGGGGGACGAGCCGCCGTCGTTTGGGGCGAGGTAGCGATGTGCGGTATTCTTTGTTGCGCTGCGCAAGGGTTGACGGTAGAGAAGCGGAATCCTGCGGTGACAACGAAAAGGGTGTGACGTCAGGCGACGGGCTACATGGCTGGCGGGTGGTGCTTGTCGACCGACTCGGCTATTTCTTTCTCGATCTTGGGGGAGAGGTGAGCTTCGACTTCGCCGCCGTGGGTCTTAGTGTTGACGGTGTCGCGGAGTTCTTTGGAGGGCTTGAAGAAGGGGACTCGCTTGGCGGGAACGTCGACGCGCTCTCCAGTTTTGGGATTGCGGCCGATGCGGGATTTCCGCTGGCGGGTGCGAAAGCTGCCGAAGCCGCGAATCTCGATCTTGTCGCCTTCCTTGAGAGCGCCGATGACGGATTCGAAGAGGGTGTCGACGATTACTTCCCCATCGCGACGGGTGAGATCGCCGAGAGAGGTTACCTTGTCGACGAGGTCGGCCTTGGTCATCGTGAATCCTTTCAGATGCGTTCCATGGGAGTTTCTGCGCGTCCATCTGATTGTAACTGAGGGGTTTGGCCTTGTCAGTCGAGGGGATAGCAATCCGGGGAGCCACGGAGAATCTAGAGTGTGAGGAAGCTCTGCAAGGCGGCGTTGCAATGGGCGGTAGCATCCTGCTGGACCCAATGGGAGATGCCGGGGAGGAAGCGAACGGTGAGGTGGCGGACAAACTCCTCCGCTCCATCGGTGGTGTGCCGGGCGAGGAAGCGATCGTCATCGCCCCAAAGGAGAAGGGTGAGCGTTTCGATGATGGGGAAGCCGCGGCGAAGCTGGCGAAGAAAACCGCCGCCGCGACCTGAGGGCGATTGGCTTGTGTCTTGGTAACTGAGGAAGGAGATTCGATGAAAGCCGACATGCTAAAGCGAGTAGTGCGCGCGATCGCTGATGGCTCAAAGAAGGATTTTCAGGCCCTCGCGACCAAAATTGTTGAGGCAGAACGACAGACAGAACACGTCAAGCTTGCTGACGACCTTTCGGCCATTATGAAAACTGTGAAGACCGCCGACTCACCGTCCGGCGGCAGGACCCTAGACCTCTCCCGAAAGCTGAAAGAGCTTCCGGGCAGTCGCCGGCATGGCGAGTCGTTGGCAACGCTACATGCTCCCGAGAAGCTCGAGCACGAAATGGTCCTTGAGCCATCGACTGAGGCGCGTTTTGCGCGACTTTAAAAGGAATATGCAGCGTGTGAGCGCCTCGGAAATTTGGTTATCTCCGCGCTGGACGGTGCTCCTTTACGGTCCACCAGGTTGTGGCAAATCTCTGGGTGCGAAGCGTTTGCTTGGAACACGGGCTTGCCCCTGATGAAGGTTCGACTGAATTCCTGATCTCCTCCTATCTCGGTGAGTCGAGTTCCAATCTGGCCGCGTCTTCACCGCTGCTAGAGAGCACCCTGTGTTCTACTTCTGGACGAATGCGATGCTATTGCCGCGTTCGCAACGGTAGCAAGGATGTGGGCGAGGCCTCACGCATCGTGAGTGCTCTTTTCAATTGATGAATGAATACGATGCACCGGGCCTGCTCGTAGCGACAACGAACGTCGGAAAGTTCCTCGATCCGGCGCTGTTCCGCCGATTTGACGATGTCATTCCTGTTCCGCTCCCTGGAAGCCTTTGGCAGACGAGCTTGGATTCCGAAACTGAACTTCCAGGTTCTCCGCCGGACGATGGCGACCCGAGCACAAAATCTGGGATCAGTGAAGGATATCCAGTCTCACCTGGGGCATTCGCGAGCGGACACCACGGCGAACGAGTACATGCAGGAGTTGCCGGAGAGTGTGCAGCAGATGGTGGGGGACGGTGTACGCGATGCTCACATCAGCAGCAACGCAACAGCAAAGGGCAAAGGTTGAGCCGGTATAACCGACGCAGTTGGTGCTAGCCGGTTGAGTTTGGCATCAAATGGCATCAGACCGCTTCCGCCCCTGTCGCTAAGTTGTTGAAAGGATGGTGGGCACAGCAGGATTCGAACCTACGACTTCCACCGTGTGAAGGTGCCGATCCAAACGCAACTTATTGACGGCAAAGCAGTTAAGAGACGGTATAACCGGCAAAACCGGCCCAATTGGCGGTATTTGCCACAAAAATGCCACAAAGATAGAGTCAAGCAAACCGAGTGGGCACGGGCTGGTCCGCGGGGAACCAGCCTAGCTTGGCTCAGACAAAGTGCAATTAGTCATCTGCATTTCATCAAATAAATCTTCAGGAGCTTCTGAAGATTTATAATGAGTGCAGAGGTGGCAGATGGATATCTTTATGCAGAACTTGACGACGACTGAAGCGGCTGTGGCTGCAGGTGTCTCTTTGCCTCAGATCAATAGAGTCATCGATGACAGGATCCTTCCCGATGACTGGTACAGCACCTGCCCCGTCCGCACCTTCCGGACTGATGCGTGCCTCTTTATTGCTTTCTACTACGAAACGGCTGACTGGTTGACAGCATCTGCCCGATTGCAAACCATCCGCGACGCGGCGACCCACCGATCGTCATGGGAAGGATGGAAGAGCTACGCTGTGCATGACCATTATCTGACCCTTAATTTTGCGGATCTCTGGAAGACAGTGGACGCGAGACTGCATAAGCTCGCCGATGCTCAAAGCATGGTGATAGAAGATGCCGAGATACTGAGCGGGACGCCGGTTGTGCGCGGTACACGTGTCCCGGTCCACAGCGTCGCGGCGCTCTTCGATGAAGGCACCTCCGTGGAGGAGATCTTGCAGGCGTACCCCAGCTTGACGGAGTCGCAGATTGAACTCGCCTCCATCTACGCGAAGGCTGTGCCGCAACGGGGTCGTCCAAAGCGGATGCAGCTTCCTGCTGGCGCTAAAGTCGTCAGCGTCACGCGCGGGTATATAGAAACTCAGACAAACTGAATTGGTTTCTAAATTCCTGATCGACGAATGCCTTAGTCCAGCTCTCGCGCTGCTCGCACGAGAGCGAGGCTTCATCGAAAGCTCGCATGTTACGTGGCTCGGAAAAGGTGGCTGGAAGGACTGGGAACTCAAGGTATTCATCCTTGAAAATGACTGGACATTCGTCACACGGAACAGCGTTGATTTCCGGGGGCCAGTCGCTTCACCTGGCCTCCAGGGTGAGTATGCTGGCGTTCTCTTACATGCAGGTCTGGTCTGCATCAATGGACCGGAGAGAATGACCGCACATACAGAAACTGATCTCTTTGGAGCCGTTCTCGATGCCATTGGAGTAGCTGATCTTGTAAACGAAGCTGTTGAGATTACCCTCACAGAGCTATCTGGTGAGTACGAAGTTCACCGATATGCATTGCCTAATGTGCGGACTTGAGATGAGCCGACCCGCCGGAACTTACAGAGCGAATAGCGGAAGTCGCAGTTTGTTCCCACAGTTTAGGTCCTACTCGGCAGGCCATTGGCTTCCATGCCATGGAACTGTCAAAAACGTAAGTTATTGACGGCTCAGTCGTTAGCAGACGGCTGAACCGGTAAAACCGGCCCAATCGGCGTGCTTTGACACCAATTTGACACCAAAAATCTAGGGCCGTGAGCTGAACTGTGGCGGGCAGCTCACCCTCATTCTTTAGTCCTTCAAGAGAGATAAGCTTGAACAGCATGGATACGCTCCAGTACGGCGAAGTCCGTAGTCAAATTGTCGCACTTCTCGAAGTCGCCCGCGCTGCCTCCGTTCGCAGCGTGAATGCACTCATGACTGCCAGCTACTGGGAGATCGGGCGACGGATTGTGGAGCTAGAGCAGCAGGGGCAGGAACGGGCTGGGTACGGCGAGGCTCTCATCAAGGAGCTTGCGAAGGATCTGACTCACCAGTTCGGGCGCGGGTTTGGATGGCGAAATCTCACACAGATGCGTGCCTTTTTCCTTGCATGGCCGCCCGCGAGGGATTTGCAGACGGCGTCTGCAAAATCCATTCCGTTGGGCGACCTGGCCAAACAATTTCCTCTTCCATGGTCGGCCTACGTCAGGCTGCTCTCCGTTAAAAGCTCGGATGCGCGAACGTTCTATGAGAAAGAGACCCTTCGCTCCGGATGGTCCGTTCGCCAGCTCGACCGGCAGGTCGCAAGTCAGTTTTATGAGCGCCTAGCCCTCTCCAAGAATAAAGCGGCCATGCTGGATAAGGCAGCTACCCCCGAAGCCGGCGATCAGGTCGCCCCGGAGGAGGCGATCAAAGATCCATTCGTCTTGGAGTTCTCGAAGAAGCCTTGATCGAACATCTGACCGACTTCCTGCTTGAACTCGGGGATGACTTCGCTTTCATCGGACGACAGAAGAGACTTAGAGTCGACGAAACGTGGTTCCGGATCGACTTGCTTTTCTTTCATCGCCGTCTTCGTTGCTTGGTCGTGATTGATCTCAAGGTCGGTCGATTCAGCTACGCCGATGCAGGGCAAATGCACCTCTACCTGAACTACGCCCGACAGCATTGGATGAAGGCAGGAGAGAATCCCCCGGTAGGATTGATTCTCTGTGCTGAAAAGGGCAACGCGGAGGCGCATTATGCGTTAGATAATCTTCCCAACAAAGTTCTTGCCGCGGAGTACCAGATGGTCCTGCCGGAAGAGGGGCTGATAGCGAACGAATTGAAGCGTTCAGGCAAGCAACTCGCGAAACGGAACAAGAGAGATCGGGAAGTCGACTAACTCAATTCTTACAACGACGGACGAGTTGGAAGATATAACTCACACCGAACTTGGAACGACTTTACGAAGGACTAGGCCTCCTAACAACCGAGACAAGTCGTTGGAATTGCCTTAGGCATTCGGTAGCGACGGTTTCGATCCCCATTCAGCAAGGTGATCGAGCAAAGATATGAGCGGCTCACGCGTCTCTGCTGCCAAACTATATTCGACGTGCAGAGTTCTATCGCTCAATTCCTTACGCAGCACGAGGTCCTTGGCTTCAAGTATGCGCAAACTGGCTACAAGGGCCTTCTTTGATGCAGCAGGAAGAAGTCGCCTCAGTTCGCTCTGACCCAAAACCCAAAAACTAATCCGCTTTGAGGTTGAGAGATTTTGCTTGTGATGGTTCTCTGGAAGGACGAGAGGAGAGCCGGTCTATGGGCAAGAAGGGACACAGCGAAGAGGAGATTCTGCGG